>Ga0326727_10013685_pt1 | contig 17932 bp, 13 predicted proteins | sample MB2enrmetagenome_FD_207643 | JGI IMG/M metagenome (GOLD analysis project Ga0326727, IMG submission 207643) | Lab enriched peat soil microbial communities from McLean, Ithaca, NY, United States - MB29MY | ecosystem: Environmental > Terrestrial > Soil > Wetlands > Peat | place: USA: New York...
GAGGACCCGGATTTGGTCAAGGAACTGCAAGCGGCCGGCGTGCAGTACGCCGGGGAGCGTCTTAGTTTTTTATCGCAGTTCCTGCTGGGTTGGGGCCTGCCCATTGCCGCCATGATCGGATTGTGGGCGTTTTTGGGACGCCAATTCCGAACCGCCGGGCAATCTATTTTCAGTTTTGGCAAGAGCAAAGCCAAGCTTATGGCGGACAAGACCACCGGGGTAACCTTTCAAGATGTGGCCGGCTGTGATGAAGCGAAAGTGGAGCTGAGGGAGGTGGCGGATTTCCTCAAGAATCCAAAACATTACCAGGAGCTTGGCGCAAAAATCCCCAAAGGTGTCCTGCTTGTTGGGCCACCTGGCACAGGCAAAACATTGCTGGCGCGGGCCGTGGCCGGCGAGGCACAAGTCCCGTTCTTCTCGCTGAACGGCAGTGATTTCGTCGAGATGTTTGTGGGTGTGGGCGCCGCCCGCGTCCGCGACCTTTTCCAGCAGGCAAAAGAGCAAGCTCCCTGCATCATTTTCATGGACGAGCTGGATGCCATAGGCGGGGAACGAAGCGTCCACCTCGGAGCGGTCAATGACGAGCGAGAACAAACCTTGAATCAGTTGCTCGCCGAGATGGATGGTTTTGAACCGAATGCCGGTGTCATCATGCTGGCGGCTACGAACCGGCCCGAGGTGCTGGACCGCGCCTTGCTCCGTCCGGGCCGATTTGATCGCCAAATTGTGGTTGACGCGCCTGATCTCGATGGCCGCGAGGCCATTCTCAGGGTGCATGCCAAGGGCAAGCCCTTGGCCGGTAGCGTGGACCTTCGCCAGGTTGCCCAGGCGACAGCCGGGTTTTCCGGGGCTGACCTAGCCAATGTCCTCAATGAAGCCGCCTTGCTTGCAGCCCGGCGCAACGAACGTGAGATCACCCAGATTAACCTCGAAGACGCGATTGAGAAAGTTGTGGCTGGCCCCGAACGAAAGAGCCGGCGGATAAATGACGAGCAAAAGCGCCGGGTGGCCTGTCACGAAGTGGGGCACGCTTTGGTGGCCGTCTTCAGCCCGAAGTCCGATCCGGTTCGCAAAATCAGCATAATTCCGCGTGGGCACGCTGCGCTCGGCTACACTCTCCAATTGCCCACGGACGATCAATTCCTTCTGAGCCGCACCGAACTGCTGACGCGCATTCGGGGAATGCTCGGGGGCCGGGCGGCCGAAGAGGTCGAATACGGCGAAGCGTCCACGGGGGCGCAGAATGACCTGGAACATGCCACCATGATTGCCCGCCAGATGGTCTGCCTGTTTGGGATGAGCGACACGGTTGGCTTGGCCAATTGCGCGCAACGGCCTCCGGTCTTCTTGGCCGGCCAGGATTTTCAATTGCAGCGTGATTGCAGCGAAGAGACCGCGAGGAAAATTGACGAGGAAGTCAAGAAAATCCTTGACCGGGCCTACGCCGAAGCCAAAGAGATTCTAACCACGCACCGTCAGAAGCACCAGCAAGTCATGGCCGAATTGCTGAAGCGCGAAACGCTCGACGGCCAAATCCTCTACCAACTTCTTGGCCAGGAAATGCCCCACGCTCATGATGGCGTCTCGGAGCCGCTGGCCGACGCCAGTCGCACTTCGATTTCAGAACCCGCGATAACCAGCCACAATTAGGAGATTCGTGAAAACCGAGAACGTGAAGACGCTGGCTGATGCCGCATTGGCCGGTGATGTTCAATGCACTCGCGCTCTCCTTGACGCGGGTGCGGATGTCCATGACCAAAATGATTTGGCGCTGTGCTATGCAGCAAACCGGGGCCACGTCGAGGTGCTCAAATTGCTGATTGATCATGGGGCCGATGTCCATGCCGGGCACGATGAACCCATTCAAGAAGCTGCCGCCTCCGGCCAAATTGAGTGTGTCAAGGCGCTGCGAGACCGGGGGGTGGCAATTTGTGCGAACGACGATGTCGCCTTGGTGGCCGCAGTGGCCAGCAACCAGGTCGCCATGGTACAGTTCCTGTTGCAGAATGGAGCGCGTGTTCACGCCAGATGCGAGGAGGCCATGCGAACAGCGGCAAAGAGGGGCTACACTTCGATGGTCGAGGTTTTAATTCAAAACGGTGCAGACTGGCATGCTCAAGGTGACGAGCCTCTGATTCGCGCCGCCCGCAATGGGTTCACCGAAATCGTCAAGCTTCTGCTGAAAGCCGGCGAACAACTCCGCATAAGCAGAGACGAAGCTTGGCGAGAGGCCGTGAGCAATGGCCACACCGATGTGGCTCGGATGTTGATTGACTATGATGCGGGTCGTTCATGAAGAATCAGTTGACCTTAGTGGGTCAAGAATGCATGAATCAGCAACAATGCGCGCCATGGTCTTGGAGAGGGCTAAACAGCCGCTCTGTTTGAAGGCATGGCCTGTTCCCCAGCCAAAACCAAACCAGGTTCTGATCCGAGTGTATGCCTGCGGAGTATGCCGAACGGATTTGCATATAGTGGATGGCGAAATTTCAGAACCAAAACGACCATTGATTCCCGGCCACGAAATCGTGGGCCGAGCCGTCCAGGTCGGCGAGAAGGAAATACGATGAGCAATGAACCCTGCATCAGCAATGTTTTCCACAGTTCTCTACCGACAGAGGTCGAGGGCTTTGATTGTCTGGCGGAGCTTGCGCTCGACATGCGTTGGTCGTGGAACCACTGCGCCGACCAGGTTTGGCAGCAGCTTGATCCCGCGCTCTGGGAACTGACGCACAATCCCTGGGTCGTTCTGCAAACGGTGTCGCGGGACCAACTCCAGAAGATGTTGGCCGAGCCGGGCTTCCGCGACAAGGCTGAGGATCTCTTGAGAGCCAAACGCCAGGCGGCGACGGCCCCGGCGTGGTTTCAACAAAACCATTCCGAGGCTCATCTGACCTGTGTCGCCTACTTCAGCATGGAATTCATGTTGAGCGAAGCGCTGCCGATCTACTCCGGGGGGCTAGGCAACGTGGCGGGAGATCAACTCAAGGCCGCGAGTGATCTCGGCGTTCCGGTGGTGGGGGTGGGACTCCTCTATCAGCAAGGCTATTTCCGCCAGGTCATCGGCAAGGACGGAGCGCAGCAAGCCCTCTACCCGTACAACGATCCCAGCCAACTGCCCATCACACCGTTGCGCCAACCGAATGGAGAGTGGCTGCGCTTGGAAATCAGGCTGCCGGGCTACTCGGCCTGGTTGCGCGCCTGGCAGGCGCAGATCGGGCGCGTGAAACTCTACTTGCTCGACAGCAACGACGCGGCAAATTTTCCGGCCCATCGCGGGATTACCAGCGAGCTTTACGGTGGTGGTTCCGAGCTGCGTCTCAAGCAGGAACTGGCCCTTGGTCTCGGCGGCTGGCGGCTTCTGCGAGCCATCGGCCTCCAGCCGCAGGTCTGTCATCTCAACGAAGGTCACGCCGCCTTCGCCGTATTGGAACGCGCCCTGCATTTCATGGAAGAAACGGGCCAGCCTTTCGAAACCGCGCTGGCGGTTACACGAGCGGGCAACGTCTTTACGACCCACACCGCCGTGCCCGCCGGGTTTGATCGGTTCGCTCCGGCTCTGATAGAACCGTACCTCGACCATTACGCCCAGAGACTTGGCATCACAGCCCATGATCTGCTGGCTTTGGGCCGGTTGAACCCAGGGGATTCATCGGAACCGTTCAACATGGCCTATTTGGCCATCCGGGGCAGCGGAGCCGTCAATGGCGTCAGCCGCCTGCACGGTCAAGTAAGCCGGCGCATTTTTGCTCCTTTGTTTCCGCGCTGGCCCGAAGCCGAAGTGCCGGTCGGACATGTCACCAATGGCGTCCATGTGCCCAGTTGGGACTCTGAGGCGGCCGACACGTTGTGGACGGAAGCCTGCGGAAGGGACCGCTGGCTGGGGACAGAGGAGAAGCTGGAGTTGGACATCCGCCGCGTCTCTGACGCAGCGCTCTGGCAAATGCGCACGACCAACCGCGCGTCACTCATTGAATTCGCCCGCGACCGCTTGGTCCTGGAGTTAGCTGTTAGAGGCGCTTCCGCCGATCTCGTGGACCGCGCCCGGAATCTTTTCGATCCAAATGTTTTGACGCTGGGTTTCGCGCGTCGTTTTGCGACCTACAAGCGGCCGAACCTGCTGCTGCACGACTCGGAGCGGCTGTTGCGGCTGCTCACCGACCAGCAGCGTCCGGTGCAGCTCATTCTTGCCGGCAAGGCCCACCCGGCCGATGGGGCGGGCCAAGCCATGATCCAGCAATGGGTGCAGTTCATTGCGCGGCCCGAAGCCCGTCCCCATGTTGTCTTTCTCAGTGATTACGACATGCTCCTGACCGAACACCTGGTGCAAGGTGTAGATGTCTGGCTCAACACGCCTCGCCGCCCCTGGGAGGCCAGTGGCACCAGCGGCATGAAGGTGCTGGTCAACGGCGCGCTCAATCTCTCCGAATTGGACGGTTGGTGGGCGGAAGCTTACGCCCCGGAAGTGGGCTGGGCATTGGGCGATGGTCAGGAACACGGCGACAATCCGGCTTGGGATGCCGCCGAAGCCGATGCCCTTTACAGCTTGCTCGAACAGCGGGTCGTCCCAGAATTCTACACCCGTGACGCAAATGGAATTCCCGTGGCCTGGGTCGCGCGCATGCGTGAGAGCATGGCGCGTCTGACCCCGCGCTTCTCGGCTAATCGAACTGTGCGCGAATACACGGAACGATATTACCTGCCGGCCTTGGCGACCTTCCGCGAGCGCGCGGCGGATAAAGGCGCCCTTGGAGCGCAGATGGTCAATTGGCGGCAGACATTGGAACGGCAATGGCCGGGCCTGCGCTTCGGCGAGGTGACCATCCAATCCGCCGCACAGCAACATACGTATGAGGTTCAGGTGTTTTTGGACGAAGTCGCACTGGACACAGTGCGGCTCGAGCTTTATGCCGAGGGGGACAATGATAATGGCCCGATTAGACAGGAGATGACACGTGTGCGACAACTTGTGGGTTCGGTCAATGGCTACGCCTATCGCGCGAGCGTGCCCGCAACCCGGCCCGCCACGGAGTACACGCCCCGAGTCGTGCCTCGTTTTCCGCATGTCGCGGTTCCACTGGAAGCGAGCCAAATCCTTTGGCAAAGGTGATCGTGGGAGAACTCAATCACCTATTTATTCGAATTGATGTCGCCAGACTTTTTGATGGCGCGCAGCAGGTGCCAACCGAAATAAGCCGCCATCAAATAACCGACCCCGCCAAACACAGAAACGCCGTAAATCAGAGGCGGTGCTTTCATGCTCCAGAGGAGGCAGGAGCCGACAAAGAGCGCGGCGGTCATCACGCCCAGGACCAAGCGGTTGATTACCGGATCGAGATGACGGTGGTCCAAGTGGACGGAGAAGGTGCCGTCACGCACGCGCTTGAGAGTGTCGTTCAGGTCGCGCGGCAAAGATTCCGCCAGCCGCTCCCAGTCGCGATAAGCGTGGTGGAGCCGGCCGAGGATGCCCCGAATCGAGAGTCGCCGGCGGACCATCGTCATGTAATAGGGCCGGCACACTTCGGCTAGGCTAAAATGCGGGCTCAACCGCTGGGCGGTCCCTTCCAACTCGACCAGCGTACGCAGCAGCAATGAGAGGGGGGGCGGCAAGGTGATGTTGTAGCGCCGGATGATTTCGAGCAGGCCGTTCAAAGCGTTGGCCAGATTCAGATCTTGGATGGATTGGCCCACGTAATCGGCCACGAAATCCGTCAGGTCGGCACGCAATTGATCGCGGGGCGTGGCAGGCGGCGCGGAGCCGACACGCAGGAGCATGTCTCCCAAGTCCGCTGAGTTGCGGTTCACGACGGCCATGAGCATGTCATCGATGGCTTCCGCCAGTTCCTCATCGAGGCGGCCGACCATGCCGCAGTCAAGCACCCCAACCACCCCGCCGGGCAGGAGCATTAGGTTCCCGGGATGTGGGTCGGCGTGGTAGAACGCATCGCGAAAAATCATCTGGAGATACATATTGGCGCCGCAGCGCGCGAATTCATTGAGGTCAGCGCCCGAAGCAGCCAGCGCGGCGGCGTCTGTGCCGAGGATGCCCTCCAACCTCTCCATCGTCAGCACACGGCGCGTCGAGAACTGCGCGTAAGCATGAGGGAAATGGACGGTGTCGTCCTGGGCGAAATTTGCTTCGAACTGTTCGATGTTGCGACGCTCCAAAGTGAAATCCAGTTCGCGCAGGAGCGTGCGGCGGAACTGCCGGACGACCGCCGAGGGCTGGTACAGGCGCATCTGGGGAGCGTGCTTTTCCGCCAATTCGGCCAGGTCGGCGAGGATGTCGAGGTCGGGCATGATTTTGTCCAGAATGCCGGCGTGCTGGACTTTGACGACAACTTGTTCGCCCGAGTGCAGCCTGGCCAGATGGACTTGGGCGATGGAAGCCGACGCGAATGGCGCATCTTCGAATTGTGCGAACAGGTTGTTCAGCGGTTTGCCGAACTCGGCTTCAATCGTGGCCCGGATCGTGTCAGGCGGATCCGCCGGCGTGGCGGTCTGCAAATGGGCCAGTTCCCCGGCCATCTCGGGGCCGACGAGATCGGGCCGCGTACTGAGCGTCTGGCCGAGCTTGATAAAGGTGGTGCCGAGTTCGGTGAAGGCGAGGCGCACGCGCTCCTCGATTTTGAGGTTGGGGATATGCTGGCCGTCAATGCTCTGAATTCGATTCTGGATCCATGAGAAGTTCAGTCCCTTGACCCAATCGGCCAGGCCGTACTTGGCCAGCACGCCGATGATTTCGCCTGCGCGGTGGACGTTACGTTCCAATCGTGTTAATGCGTTAAATTTCATTCATGACCTGCGATGATCCCTGTATGCATCCGACCCACGCATTACTCAAGTCCTCTTTGACTGGGCCACCCAGGTGTCAACCGGGACTTCGCGAACGCCCGGATAAACGGTATAGCCGATGAGATTCTCCAGATTCAAAAAGCCTTGACCACCCTCAGCAAGGCGTATGCCGAGGACTCCTTTGGAGAGCAAGCGTTGCATATAAGACTGGCTCTCTGCCGGAAGTTTAACAACTGATTCGTCCATGAGGTACACGTGGCCGCCGCCTCTCATCTGCAGGTGGAGGAATGAGACCATTAGATCTCCAACCTCTCGCCGCTGATCACGCCGTTGCAAACGAGCCGGCTCATTTACAGGGACTCGCTGGTTGAACTCCGCTTCCGTCAACTCCACCAGGTCAGCACAATCGGACGGAATTCCCGAAAACCCTGAATCGTCGAAGGCAAAGTCAACGCGGTTGATTTGGGAACAGACAAAGACGGATTTCGAATAGTCATCTGCGAGGACGATCCGGGATTGGTGAAACAAAGTGGCTGAATCGATTCGATGCAGGATTGCGTTCGCCTCATCCGCCCTGGCTTGAATAAACGTTTCAGTGAAACCGTCCACGAACTGAAAGCGGATATCGATCGCAGGCCGTCTGCTCTTCATTTCGGGAGACCCTGTGTAATTTTCATCTGTAATCATAGCCTTGTGCCCATTCGCATTGATCGTGCCAACTTCACCCCGGGGTGGGCGTCGTCGTTGCAAAGCGTTGTGGCAGAATAGGCGAACCTCACGATGCGCAGAACGGCGATAAACGGTTTTTCTCGAAGGAAGTTGGACAGATCGCCATTCCTTGCGGTTTGGTTGCAAGATATTGCAAATTGCGAGCGTTCGCTGCCACATCGATCTCGATTTCCATCTCGTCCATCCAATTCCATATCAATGAGTTGTGCGTCGATCCGCCTGTTGGCACGATTTCTGTATTAAGGACCCCCGTCAGTTCAGTGAAACAATAACAGAAGGAATAACATTTATGACAATGACATCGAAAACAGGCAGATGCATATCAGACCCGAAAGCGGTCATCGCGGTCTATAACACCCACCCAGAGGCTGAAACAGCCGTGAAAGAACTCCAGCGAGGCGGCTTCGACATGAAGAAACTATCGGTCGTCGGCAAAGACTATCACACGGACGAACAAGTGGTGGGCTACTACAACGTGGGAGATCGAATGAAGTCCTGGGGAAAGTGGGGCGCCTTATGGGGCGGGTTGTGGGGCTTGCTGTTTGGCGCTGCGTTCTTTTGGGTCCCTGGCGTCGGTCCACTGCTCGTCGCCGGCCCCTTGTCGGCTGCAATCGTCGCTGCGTTGGAGAGTGCCGTTGTGGTGGGTGGATTGAGCGTTCTGGGAGCCGCCCTTTGCAGCATTGGCATACCCAAAGACAGCGTCTTGAGGTACGAAACCGCAGTCAAGTCGGACAAATTTCTCCTCGTGGCCCACGGGACTGAAGCCGAAGTTGCCAAGGCCAAAGAGATTCTCAGGACAACCAGACCAGCCGAACTGAACGACCATGCTTTGGGCGCCCCCAAGTCGGCGGCGGCGAGTTGATGGGGAAACCGGACGAACGAAAACATCAATGGAAGGCAAATCAATATGAGTGTGAACAAAGAAATCAATCGAGAGGTGGGATGGTCCATCGCGCTAAGTGTGCTCCTGATCGTAGCGGGTGCCCTGGCGATCATCGTTCCGCAGGCTTCCGGCATCGCCGTAACGATACTGGTGAGTTGGCTGCTGGTGTTCTGTGGCGGGGTACATCTGGCGTACGCCTGGCAAACACGCCACCACGGCGGATTATGGTGGGGGATACTTCTGGGTGTCATATATATCGTCGCGGGCGGTTATATACTGGGGCATCCCGTGGCGGGTCTGGCGTCATTGACATTGGTGCTGGCGGTGTACCTGCTTTTGGAATCGATCCTTGAGTTCATCCTGGCATTTCAACTCCGCCCGTTGAGCGGGTCGGGCTGGCTCGCGCTCGACGGGGTTATCACCCTTATTCTCGCCGTCATGATCGGATGGACATGGCCATCCAGCAGCATGTGGGTGATCGGCACGTTGGTGGGCATCAGCATGATCTTCAGTGGAATTACAAGACTGATGCTTTCCCTGGCCGCGCGCCGCATGGCCCACGCCTTTCGGGGAGAACCTGAGCAAGGCGCTGGACACATTGTGGAAATCAACTAGCACGCACTAACAAAAGGAGAACAGCCATGAACGACAAAATGATGGTGGTAATATTTGATGATGAGAAAAAGGCCTATGAGGGTATTAAGGCCCTCAAAGATTTGCACGCCGAGGGCAGCATCACGCTCTATGCGAGTGCCGTGATTGCGAAAGACGGCGACGGGAACGTAACTGTCAAGCAAGCGGCCGACCAAGGCCCGCTGGGGACGGGCGTCGGCTTGCTCACCGGGAGTTTGATTGGCCTGCTCGGTGGGCCGGTGGGTGTCGCTATCGGTGCCGGTGCCGGAACTTTTGGGGGTATGTTTTACGATTTGGCGAAACTCGGAGTCGGCGAAGACTTTCTCGGCGAGGTCGGGCAGCAACTCCAGGCAGGCAAAGTTGCCGTGGTCGCCGAAGTTGGGGAGGAGTGGGTGACGCCAGTAGATGCCAGCATGGAGGCTGCGGGGGGCGTCGTCTTCCGCCGGGCGCGCGGGGAAGTCCTGGACAGCCAGATCGAGAGGGATGCCGCGACACTCAAGGCAGAGGTTGCTGACCTGAAAGCGGAGCACGCTCGGGCGCGCCAAGAGAGGAAGGCGAAGCTGCAAGCGAAGATCAGCGCGGCCAAGGCCAAGCTGCAAGCGACGCAGGAGCGGGCCAAGGCGGTGGCAGAGGCGACGAAGCGCGAGATGGAAGCGAAGGTCAAATCCCTGAAGGATCAGGTGGCCAAGGCGCAGGGCGACGCAAAGGTCAAACTGGAGGCGCGCATCGCCAGAGTTCAGTCCGACTATAAGCGGCGCGCCAACAAGCTGCACCAAGCCTGGGAGCTTACCAAGGAAGCACTGGCATAGTGAGCTTTGGGTTTGGTCAGCGGTGTGTCAATACGGTTGTAATAAACACAAATCAAAGGAGACATTGCAATGAGCGAGATTGATGTTCTGACGGTTGGAATTCCCCATGAGATGATTCAAAACTGGGGGTGGTTTCTGGTATTTGGGATCGGATTGGTGCTGCTGGGGATTGCCGCCTTGATTCGATCCGTCAAAGCCACGGTCATCTCGATGTCATTTCTCGGATGGCTGCTGCTGATGGCGGCCGGTATCGAGGTGGCGCAGGCTTGCCTGGTCGGCAAGTGGGCAGGCTTCTTTCTGCATTTGCTGGCGGCAGTTCTTTTCGGAATAACCGGCGCGCTGTTCGTAAGGAGGCCGGTGATCAGCGCCGAGGTTGCGACCATTTTCATGGCCATGTTCTTTCTCACGTCTGGGCTCTTTGAACTGGTCAGCTCGCTGGCGCTTCACCTGCCGGGCTGGGGCTGGCACACGCTGGACGGAATCATCACCTTTGTGTTGGGGATTCTCCTCCTGGTGGGATGGCCGGTTTCAGGACTCTGGGCGATCGGCCTTTTCGTCGGAATTGATCTGGCGTTTTTCGGCTGGGCCTGGGTCGCGCTGGCGCTTGCCCTGCGCCAGATGTGAGGGATGAGGCATGGCTGCTCATTTCAGTTCACTAAACGCAATGTGGAAGCCACAAACAATATTCGCAGTCCAATTAAAGCAAACAATCGAACCAGAGAATACAATGATGAAAACGCCTGTAATTCAACACGCGAAAAAGAATCCAGCGATGGCCGCCGCTAATGCCGCACCATCAAGATCCAATAGGCCGTTCAAGACGAGCGCGGCCAAGGTCTACGCTCCCCGGACCGAAGCGGCCGTCAGGCAAGTCCGGCTATTGCCCGAGCGGTTTCCAAACCCCGACAAGGAGCGGATATGCCTTGGATTATATGCTCCCGATGCGCAGGCCGTGTTCGTGGCCGGCTCCTTCAATGGTTGGCAGCCATCCGCCATGCCTCTACGAAAGCAAACCGATGGCCGTTGGATAATCGAGCTGACGCTTGAGCCAGGGAGGCACGAATATCGGTTCATCGTTGATGGTCAATGGACTGACGATCCTCTGTCATCAGCTTTCGTATCGAATCCGTTCGGTGGCCTGAATTACGTTCTGGTGGCCGCCATCCAGGCCTAAGCCAATGAGTGGAATGATTCAGAAACGCTTCAGCGGTCCGAATTGAGGCGAAAGACCACGACTCATCGCACACGTCGGACTAAAATGAGATCATGAAGCCACTCAGGCATCACCATCGCATTCCCGGTGCGTGCGATGGCAACCCGCGAGGACAGCCCTTGTCGAGGACCTTTACGATGAGAAAGGCTCCTGGTTTGGAGATCCGGCTGGCTAAGATAATTGTTTGCACGCTGCTCCATTTTGAAAGCCCCGTGAGGGTCGAGGCCAATGGAGAGTCCACTGATGGCAAGAGCCTGCTGGGACTGCTTTCATTGTGCATCGCCTATGGCGACAAGGTTAAATTCACCGCCACTGGCGCTGATGCCGCCCCCGCTCTGAATGCGGTCCAACGACTTTTTGTCAGCCGGTTCGGAGCGCGGCCTGCGCGGGCGGCCCAATCAGGGCTGGTGGCAGATGGAGGTGAGGCACCATTTATGGGGGGAATCATCAGTTCCAACGGTAAGCTAAATGATTCAACAACCATCACATTTCTGGAACGTTCCAGGGGCTGACTTACTGGCTCAACTTGAATCTCAACAGGAAGGACTGAGCAGTGAAGAGGCAAGGCAGCGGCTGATCAATTATGGGGCTAACCGGCTCAAGCCGCAGCAACAGTCCGGTACCGCAGTATTGTTGCTCGGCCAATTTAAGAATCCCATCGTCCTCATGCTGATTTTCGCTGCCGGGTTGTCTTTTTTCCTCCAGGACCAGGTGGATGCCGGCATTATTCTATTTATCGTTCTGGTCAGCAGCCTCCTGGGATTCTGGCAGGAACGGGGGGCCGTCCAGGCCGTCGAAAAACTCCTGGCCCTGGTCCGGATCAAGACGACAGTTTTTCGTGACAAAAATCCGGCAAACCTGTTCTTGGAAGAGGTTGTGCCGGGCGACGTCGTCACTTTGAATGCCGGGGATGCCATCCCGGCAGACAGCCTGATCTTGGGATCAAAAGACCTCTTCGTGGATGAATCAACGCTCACGGGTGAAACCTACCCTGTCGAGAAGCAGGCCGGCCTATTGCCGGCGGAAACGCCCCTCGGCAGACGCAGCAACTGCCTTTTTATGGGAACCCACGTCATCAGTGGCACCGCGAGGGCTGTGGTGGTGTTCACCGGGAAGCAGGGAGAATTCGGCAAAATATCGGAAAGGCTCAAACTCAGAAAGCCGGAGACCGAATTCGAACACGGCATCCGCCGATTCGGGTATCTATTGCAGGAAGTGACGCTGATTCTGATTCTCGCGATTTTTGCCGTGAATGTCTATTTCCACCGGCCGGTTTTGGAATCTTTTCTCTTTTCCCTGGCCCTGGCGGTGGGGCTGACGCCTCAATTGCTGCCCGCCATCATCAGCATCAATTTGGCCAAGGGCGCCAAGAAGATGGCGGAACAAAAGGTCATTGTGAAGCGGTTGGCCGCCATCGAGAATTTCGGCAGCATGGATGTTCTTTGCTCCGACAAGACCGGAACCCTCACCGAAGGGAAAGTGCAGGTGCGTTCGGCCTTGGATATGGAAGGCAATCCCAGCGACCGGGTTTTCCTCCATGCCTACCTGAATGCCTGCTTCGAAACCGGCTTCTCCAATCCCATGGATGAAGCGATCCGGAGTTACAGACAGCCGGATATTGCCGGATACGAAAAGGCGGACGAGGTCCCCTATGACTTCATCCGCAAGCGGCTGAGCATCCTGGTTCGAAAGGATGGCAGGTATTTCATGGTCACCAAGGGGACTCTGCCGAATGTGCTCGCCGTCTGTTCCACGGTGGAAACTCCCTCGGGCGGCAAAATTGAGATGGCTTCCGTCAGTCAGCGGATCCGGCAGCAATATGAGATGTTCAGCAATCAGGGTTATCGTCTCCTGGGCGTCGCTTATCGGCAAAGGGGCGCGGAATCGTTCATCACCAAGCATCATGAGGAGGACATGACTTTTCTCGGATTTCTGGTTCTAATGGATCCGCCGAAGGAGGGGATCGCCAAAACGATTGCCGCCCTCAATCAGCTCGGCGTTTCTCTGAAGGTTATTACCGGAGACAACCGTCTCGTCGCTGCCAAGGTAAGCCAGGAAGTGGGGATGCGGGATGCCAGGATCATGACCGGAGGCGATCTCCGCGAAATCAGCAATGAGGCTCTGTTGATGAAGGTGAAGGAGACGGACATTTTCGCGGAGGTAGAGCCCAATCAGAAAGAGCGCTTGATCCTCGCGTTGCGGCAGGCTGGGCATGTGGTGGGATATACAGGGGATGGAATCAATGATGCGTCCGCTCTCCATGCTGCGGATGTGGGCATTTCCGTGAACACAGCGGTTGACGTGGCCAAAGAGTCGGCGGACATCGTGCTCCTGGAAAAAGACCTGGCGGTCTTGGTCCAGGGTGTGCGCGAAGGGAGAATCACATTTGCCAACACCTTAAAATATGTCTTTATGTCAACCAGCGCCAATTTCGGGAACATGTTCAGCATGGCCGGCGCATCGCTCTTTCTTCCCTTTCTTCCCCTGCTGCCCAAACAGATCCTCCTGACCAATCTGATGACGGATTTTCCGGCCATGACCATTGCCACCGATCAGGTGGACGCTGAGATGGTGGATCAACCCAGGAGGTGGAACATCGCTTTTATCAGGACATTCATGATCGTCTTCGGCTTGGTAAGCTCTGTTTTTGATTATCTCACCTTCGGGGTTCTCTTGTGGATCCTTCATGCCACGCCCGACCAGTTCAGAACAGGCTGGTTTGTGGAGTCTGTGATCTCTGCTTCTGTCATCGTGCTGGTGATCCGCACCAAAAGGCCCTTTTTTAAGAGTCTGCCGGGGACGTATTTATTTGTCGCCACCATGGCCATCGTCCTTGTCACGCTTATCCTTCCCTTCGTGCCTGGCGCAAAGATTTTAGGGGTTGTGCCCCTGCCTTTATCTTTTCTGGCGATGATGGGCCTTATTGTGGCACTTTATATCTTACTGACGGAGTGGGTTAAGAAAATATTTTATCAAAAGGTAAAGCAATAGAAGTCCCAGCATGATTGATCATGAAATTCGGCGTTTTAGCGCTTGACTACGACGGAACCATCGCCACGGACGGAATTCTTAATTCTGATGTCCGGATTGCCATCGGGGATGCGCGGGCACATGGGATCGCAGTCGTTCTGGTTACGGGTCGCATTCTATCTGATCTCCGACGGGTTGCGGGAGATCTTGGGTTTGTGGACGCCGTGGTAGCGGAGAACGGTGCCGTTCTCGCCTTCCCAAACGATCTCTCGTGGTTGCACGGTCATCCACCCCCGCCGGTTTTTTTCGATGAACTTTGTCATCGCGAGATCGAGTTCAAAGCAGGCCAGTGCATCGTGGAGGCCGACGCGGCATCCGCTCCGCGGATTCTCGCATCAATTAGAGATTTGGAGTTGCCGCTCGTTTTGGCGTTTAACCGTGACCGCCTCATGGTGCTTCCACAGGCGGTCAGTAAAGGCACCGGGCTGCACAGGGCTCTCACCGCGCTGCGTCTCTCGGTACACAACACGATCGCGATCGGGGACGCCGAGAACGACCATGACCTCCTCGCGGTGTGCGAACTTGCCGTGGCTGTCGGCTGGGGTAGTGAAGCTCTCCAGAAGATCGCAGATGAAATTCTGCCCGGAAATGGTCCGGGCGCTGTGGCTGCCTTTATCAGGCGCGCAGATAGGGAGATTAGGCTGCCCCCTGATCGCATAGGCCGGCGCCGCGTGAAGCTGGGCACTATGAGAGACGGGCGTCCGCTTGCGCTTGCCATCCGCGGGCGCAACGTCCTTGTGGCGGGAGACCCGCGCTCCGGCAAATCCTGGCTCACGGGGCTTTACTGCGAGCAGCTTATTCTCGACGGCTACTGCGTGTGCGTGATAGATCCCGAAGGGGATTACGGTACGCTGGAGTCTCTGCCTAGTGTGATGCTGTTCGGAGGTGGCCATCTGCCACCCCAAATCGACGATTTGGTCCGGGGTCTGGAACATCCGGATATGAGCGTGGTCGTGAATCTTTCACATGTGCCATACAAAGAGAAGGTTGATTTCCTGTACTCATTCCTGCCGATGCTGGCCAGACTCAGGCGCACCACAGGATTGCCACACCGGATCGTTGTCGATGAGGCCCATTACTTCCTTCATGATCCCGACGCCGGGCGGTTGCTGGATCTTGACCTGGGTGCCTACACGCTCGTCACGCATCGTCTGTCCGACATCCACCCCGATGTTCGGCGGGCCATTGAAGCGGTCATCGTCACGCGTACCACTGACCCCGGTGAAGTCCAGGCACTTCTGGGAATGCTCGGCAAGGGGACTAACGAGTCCGAATGGAAACCCATTCTCGCAGGACTGGCCACCAACCAGGCCGCCCTTCTACCGGGGATTAAAGAGGCCGGAGGAAAGCTGCAGCAATTTGAACTTTTGCCCCGGCTGACTTCACATGTCCATCACAGGTCCAAGTATTTGGATGAGCCAATGATGGAGGGCCACTCATTTGTATTCACGGATGACGGCAATCCTGTTGGAGCCCCGGTTAGGACATTGAGGGAGTTTGTCTCAGCATTGGCGAACTGCCCGCCCAAGGTGCTTGATGGGCACGCGCGGCGAGGCGATTTCTCGCGATGGATCGCTGACGTGTTCCACGATCATCCTCTCGCATTGGATATTCGAAAAGTGGAGCAGCGATATCGGCTGGGTTGCGTACATGACCTCCATGACGCACTGGCCAAACCGATCCAAGAACGTTACGAATTCACTCCGGAAACAACCTGAAAATTCTCACGATCACCAGCGCTTTAACACCTCCGCTGCCAAGCGGCGCATTTATTCGATCCTTCACCCGCGCCGACGCCATGGCGGTCAATCGTTTAGGACAATGGGTGCAGGCTTGCTTTTGCTCGGGGGAATTGCAAAATTGCCGCCATGAAGCCGGCACCGAATGTGGCAGGCGCACTAGGCGAGGGGGCCAGAGACGACCTTCTTGAGCAGCCTTCCTACGGCCGACGATACCGTTCTCTCGAATCCACGGTCTTCACGCAGGTCACACCCAATCCGCGTTTCGACGAAGCGACCATCAGCAAGGCAGTGGTGCCAGACATCTCCCGGGTTGGCCTTGAGGTCATCCCGGCAATTCCGATGTTGGAGCGCAAAGCGGAAGACCTTCACCCCTGGCCAAAAGGAGTTTTAGATGCCCGGTAAGCTATCCCACGTGGCTTTGCGCACCAGCCTGCTGTACGCGCTGGTGGCGGCGGTCTGGATACTGGTTTCCGACAAAGTGTTGGTTGCCTTGGTGCATGATCCGGTGATCATCGAGAAAATATCGGTCTGCAAGGGGTGGGCGTTTGTGGCGGTCACGGCGCTGCTGCTCTTCGGGGCGTTGCGGAGCCAGTTGCGGCGCTGGGAACAGGAAGCCGCCGCACGCCGGCTGGCCGAGGCCTATCTGGCCGAAGCACAACGATTAAGTCACACGGGCAGTGTCGGTTGGAAAGTTTCCACGGACGAAATCTTTTGGTCCGAAGAGACATACCGCATTTTCGAGTACGATGCCTCGACCAGGATCACATCACGGTTGATCGTCGAACGAGTTCATCCAGAGGATCGAACAAACCGAAAAGAGTTGCTGGATCGCGCCGCGCGCGAGGGGAGAGATTTTGATTTTGAGTATCGGTTGCTCATGCCAGATGGCTCTGTAAAGCATCTGCACATCGTCGCCAAGTGCGTCAGACAGGAACCGGGCAACGTTGAGTTTTTCGGAGCCGTGATGGACGTCACGGGGCAAAAACGGGCGGAAGAGGCACAGAGCCGCTTGAATCGCCAACTGCGGGCCATCACCAACTGCAACCAGGCCCTCCTACGGGCGGTGGACGAGCAGACACTGCTCAATGACATCTGCCGCATCATTTGCCATGAAGCTGGCTACCGCATGGCTTGGGTCGGATATGCCGAGCACGATGAAGCCAAGACCGTGCGTCCCGTCGCCTGGGTCGGGGTCGAAGAGGGGTACCTGGCAAGCGCCAACGCAAGCTGGGCCGACACAGAACGCGGACGCGGTCCCGGCGGCACAGCCATCCGAACTGGGAAGAATTCCTGCATTGAGGACTACGCAACAGATCCTCGAGTGGCGCCATGGAAGGAGGCCGCTTTGCAGCACGGTTTTCGTTCCGCCATCGCCCTGCCGCTCAAGGACGAACAGGCTAACGTCTTCGGCAGTCTTAACATTCATTCCGCACAGCCCAACGCTTTTACGTCGGAAGAGATTCGGCTGCTTGAGGAACTGGCTGGCGACCTGGCCTTCGGCATCGTCACCCTGCGTTCCCAGGCTGCGCGCAAGCGGGCGGAAGAAGCGCTGCGCGAGAGCGAGACGCGCTTCCGCATGTTTGTGGATCACGCGGCGGACGCCCTCTTTATTTACGACTTCGACCAAGGGACGATTGTTGATGTGAACCGGCAGGCCTGCGAGAGCCTTGGCTATACGCGTCAGGAACTGATTGGGACGACGGCGGCTGCCATCCACGTTGATTCGGAGCAAGCACACCTGGAATCAGTCGCCCGGCGGGTGGCGGCGGGTGAATCGGTGTTCGACACGCACTGGCATCGGCGAAAGGATGGGACGCTGTTTCCTGTGGAAGCACACACCAGCCGGTATTCGTACGGGGGGCGTCGCTTCCTGCTGAAGGTCGCCCGCGACATCACCGAACGCAAGAGCGCTGAGGAGGCACTGCGGAGAAGTGAAGATTATCTGGTGGAAGGGCAGCGGCTGGCCCACATGGGCAGTTTTGCCTTGAATGTCGCCACTGGCGAACACGTCTGGTCCGAGGAGACCTTCCGCATTTTCGGATACGACGCATCCACGAAGATCACAACGCCATTGGTCCTCGAACGAGTTCATCCCGAG
>Ga0326727_10013686_pt1 | contig 17932 bp, 13 predicted proteins | sample MB2enrmetagenome_FD_207643 | JGI IMG/M metagenome (GOLD analysis project Ga0326727, IMG submission 207643) | Lab enriched peat soil microbial communities from McLean, Ithaca, NY, United States - MB29MY | ecosystem: Environmental > Terrestrial > Soil > Wetlands > Peat | place: USA: New York...
CGCGTGTATCTTGGCGCGCAGTTCGGCCACCGCCAGCCTGCATAGGGCCAGCGATGGCCTGACCAAATCATAAAAGGAGTGTGAAATGGCTAAGAGACAATCTACCCGCGTAAGGTCCGAATTGCAATCTTTCCCCCGGAAGATCACCCCTGAGTGGATTCGCAAACATCCTCGGGAATGGCGCGTTCTCGCCCTGCGAGGTCTAAAACGGATGGTGGATTCAACCAGGCGAAGCCTGAGCCAGCTAGAGCGTCAGTATAACAGGGAAGTGGCAGAGTTCCGTGCGTTCGAATGCCGCAGAGCAGCATAGGGCGCGCCCAGGGTAGGGCAATACCATTGCCAGCTTCGCCAGTGTGCCTGGCGCGCACAACGCAACGGCGGCCATTCTACGCGATCAGCCCGCGCCTAGTGACACAGTCCCTGCAAAAACTGCTGGTACTGGCCCCCTATCCCAAGTTCTGAGTTGTACTGATTCACGGTTAACCGACCATAGAACTTGCCGTCGCTGTCCACGATCACGGGTGGGTCGGTGGCATAGGGATTGCACGCGCTATAGTCAGAATAAAGCGACCCGAAATCACCGAAGCGATTGAAGATGCTGGAACTCGAGTACTGACTTCCGTTCTCGCCGTAGGTGTTGAGAATCGAATCTGTCACATACTTGTCACAGTTCAGGCAGCCAAGGTACGTTTTGTGGTCAGGGCCACCGAAGATCATGAGCTTGACCGGGGCAGCCGCCGCTATCGGGTTCGGCGGAGGTACCACTCCACCTCCCCAACCCCCGCCACCAGCGGCGAAAGGTCTCCTGCAGGAGCTACACGTCAGCACCATTCCAAGAAGAGTAGTCGCCACGACGCACCGCATGGTCTCACCGCCAATTATAGTTGGTTTCGAGCTTGCCGGAAGGTTACACCTAGCAGAGCATCAAAGTAAACCAATAATCGCCTACTTTTGCCTGTGCGCTTCTCCGCCCATTCCCGGTTTCAAAGTGTCAACCCGTCCACCACCAGCATATTCAGCGGGTGAAACCGCATTTCCCGAAGTATGCGCGTAGCCTGGAAAACTACAAAATTTGTTTCGGAGTACCTTTTGCCTTGGCGGGTTTTTAGATGCGCAGCGTTCGATTGAGGGGGCGAGTTCCAAATTTGAGGCCCAAGTACGCAGGCGGAGGGTACCCATTGCGAGATCGAGATTGCGCACCCGGTTTTATTTTTCTACAGGGGAAGGCTCGCCGGTAGCCTGTAGCTACAGAAAACTCCACTTGCCAGCGGTGCAACATCGTGTGGGATGGCCCGCAATTGCGAGCTTTGGCACCTGCTAGCGATTCTCTCAACCCCACCCAGCCCTCACCTGAGCCAGAGATTTTTTCTGTAGCTGGACGGCGCGAAGGGCAATTAAAACACCCGCTGACGCGTCAGGATTGCCCCAGGATGCGTCGGGAAGATGCGGGTAGGGCAAGGGGGGGGGCACGTCCCAAAGCTGCGGTGACGATGCGGTGACGAACGATGCGAAAAACGGGTTCAAGGGTGTCTATCGCTGTCGCGCGGCACAGGGCTATTCCAGCCGAAAGCCCATGATTCTGTTATGCAAGTCATACACTGTCTATTCTAGGCATTACCTACTTTTGGGACTTTCACGGCGGTAACGCGGGTTCGAATCCCGCCGGGGACGCCAAAATTTTTCAAGCATTTACAGCGATTTCCTCACCCTCGCAAATTTCCTTGGTAGTGCTGGGGTAGCGCGTGGCATCGAGAATCCCGTCCAGAGCCGCCACCGCACCCTGCACCTGGGTGTCGGTAAGCTGGGCGTAACGGGCGGTCATTCTCAGGTCACGTTGGAATGGATTTCTGACGATATGCCTAACGACCAGTCTGGAGGCACGGTCGGGGGTCTGGTTACCAGAGAGAACCTTGAGACCGAAGGTTTTGGGCCGCCCCCACAAACGAACGGTCAGTGCGAGCTACCAGCGGGATTGTGACCACTGGCCAGCCCCACAGAAATATTGTCACGTGAAAAAATGTCCCTGGCCGTTCAAGACTTGTGGTAGGATATTAAATGGGCAGGGCGAAACAACAAAACCACTTCTCGTCTCAGTAGCAGGTGGTTGATTTTTCGACAAGACTCACACGTTTTCAGGACCCATTAGGAAAAAAGCAGTCGAGGTGACACCATGAACCTTCTTCGGAACATCTGGGATTGGGTCCAGGGACAGTTTGTCGCCGAGGTTCCTGGGGATGATGCCCTCTGTGAATTCGACTGCCGCAAACCGCAGTGCACCGAAGGGGAATGGGAGAGCTGTGTTCGCCGCTTCCAGCGTGCAGCAGGGGAATTGATGCCTGCGAAGGGACCAGCTTCAAAAGCGGTTGCGGAATCAACACCTGTGAATAGTGTCGTTCGCCACGATTTCGACCGGCTTTGAAATCAACAACAATTCAGCGGGGACGAGAATTCCATGCTCAAGCCCGCGCCTTCCGTCTAGCCTGTGTACGGCCTGCGGGATCTCCGAGACAAGCTTTGATCAATGTGCTGTCCGGCGTCACAGTAACGCTGGGTTTCGCCCAGTCCGAATCGTAGGTGGACTGGAGCCGCCCGAGGATATCGGATTCGCTCAGGATGATTCCGCACTCGCGGTTATCATCGAGCGAGACACAGGAGAAATTCTCGGAGCCGATGTAGGCTTGAGCGTTCGGTTTGCCGTAGTCGGCTAGCACCATCTTGGCGTGGATATAGAGAAAGGACTTGCAGACCGCATTCACGCCGCCGCTTTGCAGGTAGGTGATGCCGCAAGCATTGCCATTGACTTTGCCTTCTCCGCTGAGCACTGCGGCGATGAATCGCACCCTCACGCCACGCTTCGCGGCCGCGACCATCGCGCCAAGCGTCCCGGGATCCTCCGCCTCCTCGCAATAGATGTCGAGGGTGTTCTTGGCGCCGTTGATGAGCGAAGTCAGCTTGGTGCGGGAATTGACCGGGCTCCATACCAGCGAGGCCACCTGGGGCGTGACGGGCTTGTCGTTCCAATCGGCATCGAACACGTTCGAGATTTCCGTCACCTCGGCCCCCGCGGTTGTGACAACGCCGAAATCGCGCGTCGTACCGAAGTATTCGCTCGTCAAGTTAAAGGACATGACGATGCCGGTTGCGCCGTCGATGACGAAGGCTTTTTCGTGGGTGACCTCGAAGGTTCGCGGCGCCTGCTTGCACTGAATGCCGGCCTTTGTGAGCTCCTGAATCGCGGGAGCAATCTCCCTTTGCTGCATATCGGCGGGGAATGAGTACCAGTTGTAGATCACGCGCACCGCAACTCCCCTCGCCTTGGCAGCTTCGAGGGCGGACATGATTTGAGGATCGCTGATTTCGTATATCGTCAGCTCGATGCTCTTTTTCGCCGCGTTCAGGGCATTCAGGACCAAGGTGCGGCCATCATCCGGCTGAACGATCAGGGTGTGAAATGTAGCCATGTGCAAGCCTCCAATTCAATTGGGGGAAATTTGCGCGAGGGCGAAAATGCCAGGCGCACCTTCCCCTCAACATATCGACGTGTCGCCGCGGTCAGACGGGCGACATGGTTCTTCATTAGGGTAGTGGTGATTGTATTCGTTACTGTAGGCAGTGTCAAGTGCATGCTGAATAAATAAGCGGGTTTAACACGACCGAGTTGGAGGGACAATCTCCGGCCTGCTTCGACAGAATAATCGCGGTCCACGGACCACTGGTTTGGTTGTCCGGAATCTCAGCCGCGCGGTGTGGTATGCTCAGCTTGGCTCGGCGAGCTTTGGAGTGCGGCCCGCCGCGGCGGGCCGCACTCCAAAGCGCTTCGCGCTCGACCAACAACTTCAAATCTGCTTAATCGGAGGTGAAACGAGAATGACCAAGGTACAGGTACGGTTCACGGATTACTTTGCCCAGACGATCCAGCGCATGCGGGAGGACGGATTGTTGCTGGCCAGCGTGGGCACGGATGGAAAAGCAAACGTAATGACTATTGGCTGGGGAACGATTGGCTGCATCTGGTCGCGCCCTGTCTTCATCGTGCTGGTGAGGCCCTCGCGCCACACCTACGGCCGACTCGAGCAAGTCAATGATTTCACGGTTAATGTGCCTCCGCCAGAATTAGCGGCAGCCGTGAGCCATTGCGGGACGGTTTCGGGCAGACATCACGACAAGTTTCAAGAGGCGCAATTGACGCCGATTCCAAGCCGCGAGGTACGATCTCCTATTATCAAAGAGTGTGTCGTTCACTACGAGTGCCGGACGCTGCATCGTAATGATCTGGCGCCCGAGGCGCTGGCGCAGGCGGTGCGCGAGGAATTCTATTCCAGCGGAGATTTCCACCGCGTCTACTTCGGCGAGATCGTGGCTGCCTATGCCGATGAAGATGCCGGCATACGCTTGAGCGCCGAAAAAGCAGGGGCCGGCACGTCTCTCAGGTAGGGCCGGGGGTTGCCGAAATTGCGCTCGATCCCACCGGCGGCGATTGGCGGCTCTGCCGCCTGACCTGCGGAAAGGCTCCGCCTTTCCGCAGGCCAGCTTATCCCATTTCCCTTCAAGGCAAAGCTACGCCTTCCTGCGGCCTCCAGGCTATCGCGCTCTGCGCCAATCAATCTTCTCCAGGTCCATGCGCAGCGGTTCGTCCTCTGCCACCTCCCCCCACCACTGCCGCGCGCTCGACCAGCGGTAGTCTTCCGCACGCGCCACCAGCCCTGCCCTAACGGGGTTCAGGTGAATATAGTTCACCTTCTCCATGAAGAAGCCTTCGCTGAAAACCGGCAACCCGTTGGAGCGATGATCCACCAGAGAGTACTCGTGCCCGCGGCCTTTCCGAGCACCACGCAGTTTCTCCAGCGACGTCGTGAAGCCGCCTTTCTTCAAAAACTCGATCACGCGGTGACTGAGAATCCCGTTGAGGTAACGCAAGGTGTCGGAGGCCTTGAGTGTCCCGTCGGCAACGACATGGAGGTGTTCAGGCATGATCACGTAGGCGAAAAGGGCAAAGCCGCCGGAACAGCGTGCTTCCTCCAGCGCGCGGCAAGCAATGCCCTTCAGGGCGTCGGTCCGAAACACGGGAAGGCGATTGCGGGCTACGGTGGTGACGAAGAGGCAGGGGTTGTCCTTGTTGATTGTGGCCATGGCCGAAGCTCCGCCGAGGCGTAGCCTCGGCTGGAAGGTATAATAGTAGCATTGAGGCCTCGCGGAAAGGCAAAGCCTTTCCGCAAGGCAGGCGGCGGAGCCGCACCTGAAACATCGTCCCCCTAGCCGAGAAATGTAGAAATCGACATAGGTAAGCGGTCACCCGCTTTCCCGGTCACATCACCGTAGGGCGGCCGCAAGGGCCGCCCCTATAACGCGATTTTTTCACACCTTCGGATTGGAGGCGCCGGCCTGTTCTTCCATAACTCCGGCGCGGAGGATTCTGATTCCATAAGATGGCAATGGCAGCGCCAGCTAGCCCTTGTTACCGGCTTTGATCACGCGCTCGACCAGCGATTCCTGGGAACAGGCGCGCGCCAGATCATTTCCCACTATAGCCGCGGGCAGCGCCCAAAGCATCAGGTTCTGATAGTAGTCGCTCCCGTAGATCCTCTCCCCCGTCGCGCCATTCACCATGTTCGGCTGTGTCCAGGTGTGCCCGAATTTCACAAATCCCTGGAGAGTGTTCCGCGCCAGTTGCAATCCCACTTCTCTCTCTCCCTGGTACAGGTAGGTTGCCGCCAGCATCCATACTTCCGGCGGAAAGTACCCGTAAACGCCGTAGTCGATTTCCCACCCCGGAGCCATGAACTTCTCCGACTCGGTGGGTGTCCCATCCGCATTGGCGAAATTAGCCGCGCCATAGGGGGCCAGCGCCATACACGTGCGGCGAATCGTGTCGAGGGTGATCTTGGCCCGCTCGGGGCGAAACACTCCTGGCAGGCCGTGGTAGAAACACATCCAATCCCCATCCAGTTGATACCCAAACACCAACTCCGACCTCTTGCCACTCTCCGGCTCGAAGTAGGCCAGATAGTACTTATCCGTCCACAGCTTGCTCTCCATCGAGGCGCTTCCCTGCTCGAGCCACTTCTTACATTGTTCCGCAAACTCGTGATCTCCGACTCTCTCCGCCATCCTGCCGGCCATGCGCAATTGGGCCAGATGAATCCCGCCTACGTGGGGGGTCATCCCAAACCAGCCGTTGCCCTCAAACCAATCCAGGCCCGTTCCCGGCGTGCCATGGGGTTGAGTGGGATTCCGGTTCCCCTCCGGCACGCTCACAATCCCATCCGGCCCTGATCTCAGTTTCATGGTGTAGATGGTGCTCTTCTTGATGGAGGGATAGAACTCCTTCAAGATGGCGTCGTTGCCGGTCCGCTGCCAGTACCGGTCCACCATATCCACATAGCACGGCCCGTTCAGCGTGGTCTGGTAGCCAGGCGACGGTACCGCCATCTCGGCCCCGTCTGTGGCTTTGTAGCCTTCCGCTGCCCCTGCTGTGCAGCCCCCGAACACCCAGGGCGGCGCCCCGTCGGGGTACTGGTAAGCCTTGTATCCACGCAAGGTGGAAAGCGCGAGTTCCGGGAAGAAATAGACCACCGGAATATTCCCGTAGAAGCTGCACGGCAGACACTCGATTTGGGGGCACTCCCTGGGACACTCGTTCAAGCCAAACAAGCCGTCGTCCTCGCGGCACCAGTCGCCAATGGGGGGCTTCGCCTGCGCCCAGTAGCTCGTCCGGGTGATCAGGTGCAGGATGTTTGCCAGGGATTCTCGCAGCCAGACCGGAATCTCCTCCGCCGCATACAGGGTCTCCTGCCAAGCCAGCACGCGCCCGAGCAGAGAGGCATGGTCTTTGGCCACGGCCTCCGCCACGGCCGGCGCATCCTTGTAGTACTTCGCGTACATGCGGTGGAAGTAATGGTCGCCTTCACCTTTCCAGATCGGCGAGTACCACGCCAACACAATTCTCACCGTCTTAGTCTCTCCAGGCGGCAATACCTGATCCACCCCCAAGGAGGAGGCAAACTCGGTCTCTGCAACAGGTGGAAGTCTCTTATGCGTCACGGCCCACTCATGCCCACTGGCGAAGTCATAACCATCCAGCCCGAGCGAGCCCCCAAAACGCGGCTTCTCCTCACCCAGCACCCCCAGGGCATAGCCCGTCCCCTTATCGGAACTGACCGAGATCCCTCGGAACGCTCCAGCCTGGACTTCCTTTCTTCTCGCCGGGATCAATCCGTTTGCCGCCGGCTGGCGCACCGCAAACCAGTCGATGTATTCCGTTGCCCTAAGGCTATCAGGAGCGATCTGGGCTTCCGCCTGAGTAGGCCCCGGGAAATTGAAGATCAGGTCCACCTGGTGCGGCGCGGGCGAGGTGTTCCGCAAATGCACCTCGAACACCGCCGCGGGAATGTTCGACGCCCGCGCGTCTCCCGGAATGAACGGCGTCCAAGCTCGCAGCCCCACGCTGATGGGCGCCGTCGTTTCGTACTCAATATCGGCGATGGGATAATGCCCCCAGTAGTGCATCTCCCTGGCGTTCTCCGCTCCCACGGTCTTCTCCAGCGTCAAGACCCACGCGCGCCCGTCCACATTAATCCCCAGGAACGGCGACCTCAGCGGACCCCGCATCGGAACGCCGGAGTTGAAGAGAGTGGACAACCCAAACGTCCCGTTCGTTTCCACATCCAGGAACCCTGTACTGATTCCTCCCAGCGGCATGCCGTGCAGCACCTCGTCGCCGCGCCGGTAGATCACCCCGCAAGCCGGTTGATTGAAGCCCGCGGCCCGGAACTGCACCCACTCCTTGCTGGGAAGGGTCAGGGGAAACAGATTCTGGTCCGGGCCTGCGCCTGTTGGAACTCCGGCGGGGAGTGTTGCGCCGCGACTCCGAGCCACCACTGCCGCCGAGCTTTGGCGCGCCGCCTTGGAAAAGTCCCGCAGGCCCGCCATACCGATCAAAGAGCTCTTCACAAATCCGCGTCTGTTCATTGCTCAGCCTCCCTCCGTCTTGGGAATTGCGGTCATTGTTTGCGCGGACCGATTTGTTCCATGGGGATTGGCTTGAACCCTAACTTGTATACAGGTGAATCGTCACGAAGCTGGAAGTTGCAACGCGCGGCGTCCACAAATCCGGGATCGCCGCCGATGAAGTTATCCTGGACGTGCACGATCTTGTCCGTCAACCCGTCCAGATAGTCTATCCATTTCCCGCCGGAATAAGAGACGTTCCGCACAATGGAGTTACCCTTGGGCGCCGCCGTGTCCGGGTCCTCGTACAGCGTGACGAGCTGAGGATACCGCGTGCTGTAGGGAGGCTCCTTGTAGCGCATCGCCTTCAGACCGTCGATCAGTGTGTTGTCCTTGCCGTTGAACCAGAAGCTGGCCCAGCCGAGGCCGCGCGCGTCCACGTGCACTGAAGGTGCGCACTCGACGAAAATATTGTTCTCGATGGTGTTATCGCGCCCGCCGCCGATCATTACCGCCCGGCCCGCGCGGTAAAACACGTTGCCGTAAACCAGCGTGCCGCTGGCGCAATCATCCAGGTAAACAGCCTGCACAAGGTCTTCCGCCTTTACTCCGTCTCCTCCCAAGTGGTGAAAGTAGTTATAGCGGACCACGTTGCCGCGCTCAGTGTAATCGCGGCCCAGATAAAACGCGCCCACATCGTGCGTCTCCAGCGCCACGTGGTGGATCTCGTTAAACTCGATGCGATGCTCGTTGCCATGGAGCTGAATAGCGCAGTGCGGCGAGTCATAAATCCTGTTGTGTTCAACGCGGTTACCCACACCGCCGACGAGAACACCCGGCGTGTAAGTCCTCACCCAGCGCCCGAATTCGTGAATATTACAGTCTTCGACGGAATTGCCCGCGGGAGTCAGGGTGGGCCGGTCACCCCCCGCCAGGATCACGGCGCCGTCCCCGGTCTGGGAAATATCGCAGGCGGAAACGCTGTGGCGCTCGCCGCTCTCGATCTTCACAGCTACATTGCCGATGTTGCGAATCGTGCAACCCACGACTCGGTTGTTGGCGCCGCCGCGGATATCCACGGCATCGCCCCGCGTGTACTCGAGCGTGAGACCGCGCAGGGTTACACTCGAAGCCCCATCGAGTGTGATGAGCGGTTCTTCCAGCAGCGAGACAGCGGCTTCTCCACGCCCCAGCGGGGCGGGTGGCCAGAAATACAGCACGCCGGCCTTGCGGTCCAGGTACCACTCGCCAGGCTCATCGAGCTCCTCAAGAATGTTGAAAGCGTAATATCGCTTCCCTTTCGAGTAGCCGTAAACGCCGTGCGGGGGATAGGTGATTATTTCGTGCTTCGCAGTGTCGATCGCCTTCACCTTCTCGTAGGAATCAGCCCAGTCCCAAGTCCAGTAACCATGCAACCAGACATCGTCCAAGGCGGCCCAGCGCGCGGGTCGGTCACCTTCATATTGGAAACGGTCTTCCGCGCCTTTAGTGGCGCCGGCCGTTCTTGCCCAGTCGCCGTTGGGCCAGCGCGCCAGTTGCATGGGTTTGCCCTGAAAGAACAATTCCAGCCCGGCAACGTGCGTGGGGCGAGAGAAACCACGCGGTGTCAGCTCCCCAAAATTTGTGATGCCTTGTGTCCTCAGATCGAGGGCGACGACCTTACGGCGCGCGGCAGGATCAAGCCTGTGCAAAACGGCGGAATCGGTGACGCGCCGGAAGCCGCGAATCGCTCTGCCACCGCTCAGCCGCACGGTCTCATTCCGATACGCCTGGTAAACAGTGCCGGAATCCTCCGCCGTCAGGCGAAAAGTGCGAGGCAAAAAGTATGTGCCACCACGGATCCATACTGTGACCGGACCGCCGGCCTTGCTTGCGCGCGCTGAGTCGCGGGCGCGCTCCAAAGTCGCAAAGGGCTTGTGCAAGGTACCAGGATTTCGATCATTGCCACTCGCGGAAACATAGAAGTCGGCGCCATAAGCTGGGGCCCAGGAAAGCATTAAAAGAATCAACGCAAGGCGCATCATACCTCCCTTCGCACCTGCATCGGTACGCCACATGCGCGGCAACTCAAAATAGCACATTGGGCGGATCAATCTCGCGCCGCCGAGCAAGGGCTGATTGCGAACCAGGCCTTCTGTACCACTAGTTTCCATCTTCTTATCGTGGGGCGGAGATTTCTCCTCGTGTCATTAGCGCCTCTGTGTCCTCCGTGCTCCGAAGAGCTTCTACACGGAGGTCACTGAGACGCTCCGTGTGCTCTGTGTTAAAGCTCGAGGGACACGGAGTGCGCAGAGAATCTCGTTTTGGTTACGGCCACTGGCCTGCGCTGGATCACGAGCGCCTCCGTTTCGAACAACTGCCACCAGAAGGCCGACCAAGTTTACCCCTTCCCCGCACGGTCGAGTAAGGGTAAATTACCGGTGGGTTAGCATGGCGACTGCCCTCCAAAGTCGAGAGAGTGACCCTTCCCGAGCGAGGTGGTTTTATGGCATTCATTTCCAATCGACGAACGTTCTTGAGGAATTCCGCTGCCTGGGTCATGGCGGTCCCCGCTTTCCCTGGCCTGAGCACGGCGAACGCCCTTCTTCAAACTGCGGAAGACAGGAGAGTGCAACAAGGAACGTTGGAGCGGGCATTTCTGGAGCCACCAGACGCCGCTTGGCCGTGGGTTTATTTCGTGGTTTCCGACGGCAACCTCACGCCAGAGGGCATCACGGCTGACCTCGAGGCGATGCACCGGGTAGGCATTCATGGAGTCTTGTATTTGGAATGTGATTTGTTTACTCCCAAGGGGCCAACGCGCTTTTTGAGCCCTCGGTGGAGGGAGTTGATCCAGCATATGGTGAAGGAAGCCACGCAGCTCGGCATCACCATGAGCGTGAACAATGACGGGGGTTACTCCGGCAGCGGCGGCCCCTGGATAACGCCGGACTTATCCATGCAGGTGATGGTATGGAGCGAGACTGGACTCGAGGGTCCGCAGCGCTTCACAGGAAGGCTTCCACAGCCGAAGACAGTCCGGGACTACTACCGTGACATCATCGTGCTGGCTTTTCCCACGCCCCCAGCCGAGGGCGCGCGCATGGCCGAGCGTTCTCCCAAGCTGACCTATGGCCTCGAGCGCAAGAGTTTCGATGCCGCCAAGCTCATGGACGGCAACCCCGCTACGGTTGTCCTGCTGCCGCCGCCCGAAGCGGACCAGCCGCAGTACCTGAACATTGATTTTCCTGAACCCTTCACCGCCCAAGCCTTGACCATCGCTCTCGACCCTTGCAACTCCGAGATTACCGGGACGGTCGAGGCTTCCGACGATGGCCAACACTTCCAGCCAGTCCACGCGTTCAGGTTGCGTTGGCCGGTTTCTTCGGTGAACTTCCCCAAAGTTACCGCCCGCTATTTCAGGATCGCCATGAAGGGGCCACCGATAGAGACTGACTGGCTCTTCCAAACGTTTGCCAAAGGGTTTCCACTCGGTGAGGTGGAACTTCATTCCGGCCTGCGGATCGAAGACATTGCTGGGAAAGCGGCTTACATGCGCCAGGAGGTATTTCCCGGGGGGCCCGCCCTGACCCCCGAGATGGTTGTCCGCCGGGAGCAGATTCTGGACCTCAGCAACAAGTTGGACAGTGAAGGGCGGCTCACTTGGGAGGTACCTGTCGGCAAGTGGACGCTGCTGCGCATCGGACACACCTCGACGGGTAAAATGAACCACCCGGCGCCGCAAGAAAGCCTCGGCCTGGAGTGCGACAAGCTGAGTAAGAAGGCAATCGAGGTGCAGTTCGCGGGGCTGATGGGAAAATTGCTGGAGGACCAGGCGGCCATCGGAGGAAAGGCTCTGGCCATGACCCACATCGACAGTTGGGAGGTGGGCTCGCAGAACTGGACGCCGGGATTCCGGGAAGAATTCCAAAAGCGGCGCGGATACGACCTGCTCCCGTATCTGGCCGTCCTGACGGGCCGAGCCGTCGAGAGCCGGGAAATTTCGGAGCGCTTCCTGTGGGACTTGCGGCGGACGGTGGGTGATCTGTTGGTGGAGAACTACGCCACACACATGCGGGAGATCAGCCACCAGCACGGACTGACGTTGTCCATCGAGGGCTACGGCGGAGGGCCGTTCGACGACGTTGCCTACGGCGGCTGCGCCGATGTGCCCATGTGCGAATTCTGGTCGGGAGTACCCGCGTGGTGGGACTTGCTTATGGGCTGGTGCAAAGCGATGGCCTCGGCGGGGCACATCTACGGCCGGCCGATTATCGCGGCGGAATCCTTTACGGCCGAGCCGGAAAGCGCCAAGTGGCAGAGCCATCCGTTCCGCATGAAACCCCTGGGCGACCTGGCTTTCACGCTGGGGGCCAACCGCTTTGTATTCCACCGCTATTCGATGCAACCTTGGCTGGACCGCAAGCCCGGCATGACGTTTGGACCCTTTGGCATTCATTATGAGCGCACGAACACTTGGTGGGAGCAATCCCTTGCGTGGAATACGTACGTGGCCCGCTGCCAGTCCATGCTCCAGAGCGGGCAGTTTGTTGCCGACGTGGCCTACCTGGGGAGTGAAAACTCGCCCAACTCTTTCCCGAAACGCGAGGCGATGGATCCTGTCATACCTCCCGGATATGACTTCGACGACCTGCCACCTGGAGTCTTGCTCGAGCAGATGAAGGTGCGTGACGGCCGGCTGGTTCTTCCGAGCGGGATGAGCTACCGGATCTTGGTTTTGCCGCCGGGGCGTACCATGACGCCTGCCTTGCTGGAGAAAATCAAGGATCTGGTCGTCGCGGGTGCGACGGTGGTCGGCCCGCCACCCGCCAGCTCACCCAGCCTGGCCGGCTACCCGCGTTGCGACCGCGATGTGCAACACCTGGCCGCCGCACTGTGGGGCGACTGCGATGGCGTGAGCATTACTGAGAATCGCTATGGTAAAGGCAAAGTGGTGTGGGGAAAGCCTCTCGCGGACGTGCTGGCGGGATTGGATGCGCGGCCTGACTTTGCCTGCCTCGAGGTGACGCCGGGCGAGGAGATTCGCTACATTCACCGCCAACTCGACGGCGATGACCTTTACTTTGTGGCCAGCGCCCTCCCGGAGGCCAGGAGATTTCTGTGCACGTTCCGCGTCTCAGGAAAGCGGCCGGAATTGTGGTGGCCGGACGCGGGGCGGTTTGAACCGGTTGCAGTTTACGACGAACGCGCCGACAGCACCACGATCCCGCTCGCACTCGACCCCTGCGGTTCCGTGTTCGTGGTTTTCCGTGGCAGCGCCGCCTCTCTGACCGACCGCGTGATTTCGCTGCGGCGAAACGGCGTGGAGCTTTCCGGACTCACTCCTACGCCCGCTCCCGAAACGCAACTCCGGCACGAACCATTGTCCGTTCAAGTAGCGCCAGGCTTTAGCCCGGCACGTGTCGCCCTAAAGGGCAGCGCTACACCAGGCGGGGCGGGATATCGCCTCGAAGTTGCCCAACCGGGAACCTATGAGCTGAAGACCGCTTCCGGCCGCACTCTCAAGGCCGAAGTCCCGGCGCTTCCGGACCCCATCGAGATCGCGGGGCCTTGGGAGTTGGAGTTTCCCAAGGGCTGGGGCGCCCCGGAACGCGTGACGCTGGAGCGGCTCATCTCTTGGACAGATCACCCCAATCCCGGCGTGAAGTACTTCTCCGGAACTGCGACTTACCGCCGGCGATTCGAAGTGCCTCAAGGAATGCTGGCTCCGGACCGCAGCCTCTTCCTGGACCTGGGGCGCGTCTGCGTCATTGCGCAGGCAAAGCTGAACGGGCGCGATCTCGGCATTCTGTGGAAACCGCCCTTCCGCGCGGACATCACTCGAATCCTTCACGTGGGCGCAAATGAGTTGGTGGTGAGCGTGGTCAACCTGTGGCCCAACCGACTGATTGGCGACGAGCAGTTGCCGGACGACTGCGAGTGGATACATCCGGGCAGCGCCGGTAATCCTACTCCACGCAACTACGGCGCGGTGCTCGCCCGCTGGCCACAGTGGTTTCTCGAGCACCAACCCAGCCCTACAGGACGCGTGACCTTTACAACCTGGAAGCATTGGACTAAGGACGATCCGCTAATGGAGTCGGGCCTGCTTGGCCCGGTTTGCATCGGCGCCAAGGCTGTAGTGGTTGTTGGGTAATGGGCGAAACTAAGACAGCGCAGCGGGTGGCCGCAGCCGAAACCAAACATCCTCTGCGTCCTCCGTGCCTCTCAAGCTTTAACGCAGAGCACACGAAGCCCCGCACCGGATGGTGCAGGGCGGAGCTTCTCAGTGCCCTCTGTGTTACTAATACCGAGTTTCGTCGCGAGCCGCGAAGATTTTTCTCCGTGCTCTCTGTGCCAAAGAAGAGATGAAACACAGAGATCACTGAGCGTCTCTGTGTGCTCTGTGTTGGTGCTTGTAAAGGCACAGAGTACACGGAGAAGCCCTTTTGGTTGCGGCCGAAGACCGCGCTAGGTTGAGGCTCTTCTCGGCTTGTCCATACTGAGCATTGGGCATGAGATGCATGCTTTGCCGAGAGAAATTCAATTGCATTCTTACTTGAAGTCGTATAATATAATACTCTAAGTTGATATGTTACTTATTTTCCGACATGAATTTGTCGGAGTTGGGGGTGGAATGTGTTATTCAATTGCCCCGAGCTCGACATTGCGGAGCTTAATGTAATCGATTCGATCAACAAGCTGCGTGAAAATCTCAGCTACGCCGTTGGGACATCTCGCAAGTGGACCGGTCTGCTAAGGAGGAACTTGTTCGCGCGCGCGATTCGTGGCTCCAATAGCATTGAGGGATATCAGGTAAGCGTTGATGACGCCGTGGCGGCGGTTGAAGGCAAAGAGCCCATGGACGCCGAGCATGAAACGTGGGCGGCAGTAACGGGCTATCGCTCAGCCATGTCGTACGTTCTTCAGTTGTCAGATGATCCTTATTTCTCGTACTCCTCCGATCTCCTGAGAGCCTTGCACTACATGATGACGCAGCACGATCTCTCCAAGAATCCTGGAAAATGGAGACCAGGGCCAATTTACGTTCGAAATGAAGAACGAGGAGAGGTCATCTATGAGGGTCCGGACGCCGAGGAGGTTCCGATGTTGATCCGAGACATGGTGACCTCTTTAAACGACGGGAAGCCTATGAATCCACTTATTCGAGCTGCCATGGGTCACCTTAACCTTGTGATGATCCACCCATTCTACGATGGTAATGGCAGGATGGGCCGCTGTCTCCAGACCTTGATCCTGGCTCGTGAAAGGGTTCTTGGAGCGATGTTTTGCAGTATCGAGGAATACCTGGGCCGCAATACCGAAGAGTACTATTCGGTGCTCGCAGAAGTGGGGGGCGGTAGCTGGAGTCCTGGCCGGGACACACGGCCCTGGATTCGATTTTGCTTGACGGCTCACTACCGCCAGGCAACAACCGTCCTGCGGCGCACCAAGGAAATGCAACGCTTATGGGACGCGCTGGAATTTGAGGTACAGAAGCACCGCTTGCCCTCCCGCGTTATTCCTGCCTTGGTGGATGCGGCACTTGGCTTCAGGGTGCGCAATTCGACATACCGCGCCGGGGCCGAAGTGTCCGAGGTGGTAGCCGGCCGCGATCTAAAGTCTCTAGCTGATCTGGGCCTGATCGTAAGGCAGGGAGAAAGGCGCGGCCGCTTCTATCTGGCATCTGAAACCCTGGCAAGAATTCGAGAAACCACCAGAGAGCCACGGCCCGCAATGCCCGATCCTTTTGGAAAAAGCGGGTGGCAGAACTATACGCCCGATTCCATACGCACGAGCCGCAGACTCTCTGGAACGCGAGAGTCTGATGCGCTACCCGCCGTAACCGAAAATCTGGTATGCTGAGTTTATGCAGATCAAAGTGGAGTTGCCCGATGATATCGCGCGGCACGCCGATCCGGGCCACGAGGCCCTCGAAGCGCTCGCCATCGAGGGCTACCGCTCGGGGGCGCTGACGCATTACCAGGCCAGCCAGTTGCTCGGGTTGTCGCGTTTCGAGTTCGACGGTTTTCTAAAAGGCCGTAACGTCTACGACCACGCGTATGATGCCGAAGATCTGGAGCAGGATCTGGAAACCCTACGGCAACTTGAAGCCGGAGGCCTGTTGGGTCGGCCATGATCGTCGTCGTCGCCGATACCTCTCCCCTCAACTACCTTATTCAGATCGACTGCCAGCACTTACTACCTGCTCTGTTTGAGCGGGTTTTGGTTCCGGTTGCGGTGGTGACGGAACTGGATCACCCGGGCGCGCCGGCTGTGGTGCGAGCCTTTCTGGGCCAGATGCCCGAGTGGATTGCGGTTCGGCAAATCCGATTGGCACCCGACACGACGCTGGCCGGGCTCGACCTCGGCGAAAGGGACGCGATCCAACTGGCTAAGGAGGAGCATGCAGACCTGCTCCTCATGGATGAGAAGATGGGCGTGCGCTTGGCGCGGCGGCAGGGTCTAACAGTCATCGGCACGCTTGGCATCCTGGTGCAAGCGGCCCAGTATGGCCTCGTCGATATAGATGGGGCGTTTGCGCGCCTGCGGGCCACTGATTTTCGCTGCACGCCTCAGCTATTCGAAAGGGCCAGGCAACGAGCTCAGGCAAAAGGGAGCAGGTAGGCTTTTCCTTCAAATTCGCTTTCGTTCACCCGCCGGCAACAGTATACGGTCAACGGCCAGAATGCGATTCGCGTTGACCGCCCTGCTCAGGAGCACCGTGGCGAGGAGCGCAAAGCAGAAGGCAGAACGCCGAGGACGTATGTTCTTCATTCTGGCTCCTGACCTCTGACTGCTGCCTCCTGCCTTTCCAATCCTAGGCGGCGCAAGCGGGACATGAAGCAGAATTATACGCCCGATTCCATACGCACAAGCCGCAGAGTCTCTGGAGAGCGAGAGTCTGCGCAGCCCGCTTCGGCGCCGCAAACAATTCTTACGCGAAACATGTACCCGTGGGATATTCGCCATCATCGACGGCCGACGTTCTAAGGCTAGTTGGGCAGTCGGCGAAATTCAAGGAATGGCCGCCGTTCCCACCGCGCCGACGACGGGTAAGACCAGAGCCGTTGACCATCTCCCCACAAAGGGAGAAATGGAGAAGTCTGTAAGAAAGAGCTGGAGCAGAAAAGAATTGGCTTGACGAGGCATCACCACTTCAGAGGTGGCTACCCGCTAGTTCGTATCGGCGGCGCGCAAGCGCTTCGCTAGCGCCTGCAGGAGCTTCCATCCGATGGCGCCGTTCCCTTCGACCAGCGGGCGGAACTCCCAGAACGTGAGCCCGTAGCAAAATAGGTCGGTCGCAGCGGTCACCATGGCCGAGCGAGCGCCGCCGTCGATCAGGGCGATCTCGCCGAAGTAGTCGCCCGGGCCGAGGGTGGCGAGGTGGACGCCTTTGCTCGAGACCGCGGCCCCCCCGGAGTCGATGATGAAGAAGGCGGCGCCTCCGGGGCCCTCCATGATGACGGTCTCGCCCTTCGCGAAGTGGCGCTCCTTGAGCAGGCGGGCGATTTGCTCGGCCTGCCTCCGGTCCGTGTCGGCGAAGAGCCGGACGCGCTGGAGGGCGGCCACGGGGTCTCCCGGTTCTCGCGCCTGGAGCTTCCCTGCATGCCTGGGGTCTTCGACTCCGCCGGGCCGAGTGCGGGCTCGCGCTGGCGTCCGCCCTCGTGTTGCCCTCCGACCGCTCTGACAGCGTGGGCACCCTGAATCAACTGCTTTCGGAGCTCAATGCCCTGCCTACGGATGCCCCTCTCCAACGCTTCAAGCGCGGCCTTACGACCGCCCTCGCATGGCTGGGGGCCAGGGTGGCTGGCTATGCCTTCCCTGTACGACTCTTTCATTCGCGACTCCAAGCCGGTTTATCCCGGCGCTATCTACAGCTTCGCTCTGATTCCATAATGTCGTCGGCTCCTTAGGTCCGGTAAGCTTGGTAGGTGTGAACGACCAAGGCTGGCCGGGAAAGGAGCCGAACATGGTGATTATAGGCTGTGATTTGCATTCGCGG
>Ga0326727_10013688_pt1 | contig 17930 bp, 12 predicted proteins | sample MB2enrmetagenome_FD_207643 | JGI IMG/M metagenome (GOLD analysis project Ga0326727, IMG submission 207643) | Lab enriched peat soil microbial communities from McLean, Ithaca, NY, United States - MB29MY | ecosystem: Environmental > Terrestrial > Soil > Wetlands > Peat | place: USA: New York...
CTTTCCTGGAAGAGCAGCCAGGCGATTGGCATCGATTGAAATTGAAACCTCGACGAAGCCGGAGCGTGAAGTTTCGCGATCCCCCACCTTTGCCGCGATGAGACTGCGGGAAGGATAGAACCCGGCCGCGCCCAACCGGCTCTTGCCACTTACCCCGAAAGGGCACGGCTGCCGGAATTATCAAGAACTCCGAACGGCATAAGTTGCTGTATCTCGCAGCGGCAAGAGAGGCTATCATTTGGAATCATCGGGTCTCGGGCTCGGAAGACGAAGCCCGGACGAGAAAAGAGAGAGGTCTGCTATGGCGAAATCCCCACGCACGAAATCCCTGTCCATCACGCCTCCGCGGTTCGCGGAGCAGGTACGCGTCGTTCTTCCTGGAAGCGAGAAGGCCGCGGCCCCCAATGCGGTGCGGCTGAAGGCGACGCCGCCCAAGTCGCTGGTGACTGTTTCGGTCATCGTGAAACGCAAAGAACCGCTGAAGATCAATCGGCGAGGCGGGCGGGCGAGCGGGCCCGTTCGCGTGAGCCGCACGGAGTACAAGAGACGCCACGGCGGAGATCCGGACGCAATCAAGCAAGTGAAGGCGTTTGCGCGCGAGTTCAACCTGAAGGCCGTAGCCGATCCGACGCAGGCGGTGCGTCGCACAGTGCAGTTAACCGGGACGGCCGCGGAGATCCAGAAGGCGTTCGGCGTGGTTCTGGAGCAGAAGACGATCGACGGGGCGCAGTACCGCGTGCGCGAGGGCGGGATTCACCTGCCGGAATCGCTGACGGGCGTGGTGGAGGCTGTGCTGGGACTGGATAACCGGCCTCAGGCACAGCCTCACTTTCGTGTCCTCAAGCCCCTCGCCGGGGCCGCCGCCCCCAGCAGCTACACTCCGCCCCAGGTCGCCGAGGCATACAAATTCCCCGAAAACTCGAGCGGCGCGGGTCAGACCATCGGCATCGTCGAGCTCGGCGGGGGCTACCGGCAGACCGATCTCACCGCATACTTCAAGACGCTCAACCTCGCTGCGCCGGCCATTACCGCCGTCAGCGTAAACGGCGGGAAAAACAAACCGTCCACGCCCAGCAGCGACGACGGGGAGGTGATGCTGGACATTGAAGTGGCCGGTTCGGTGGCGGCCGGCGCCAAGATCGCCGTGTACTTTACCCCCAACACGGACCAGGGGTTTATCGACGCTATCACCACCGCGGTGCATGACACCACGCACAAGCCGAGCGTGATATCGATCAGTTGGGGCGGGCCGGAATCGAGCTGGACGGAACAGTCAATGACGGCGCTGGACGCAGCTTGCCAGTCGGCAGCGGCGCTGGGGGTCACAATTACGGTTGCGGCTGGCGATGACGGATCGACAGACGGAGGTACGGGCAATAACGTCGACTTTCCGGCGTCGAGTCCGCACGTACTGGCTTGCGGGGGAACCAAGCTCGAAGCCAACGGAGCGACGATCGTCTCCGAGGTAGTATGGAATGAGTTGGCCAACCGGGAGGGCGCCACCGGCGGCGGCGTGAGCAATGTGTTCCCTCTGCCATCGTGGCAGGCAAATGCGCACGTCCCGGCGCCGAGCACGAGCACGGGCGGACGCGGCGTGCCGGACGTGGCCGGAGACGCCGATCCAACCACGGGTTACATCGTTCGCGTGGACGGCGAGACAACCGTGATCGGCGGAACCAGCGCGGTTGCTCCACTGTGGGCTGGGCTGGTCGCGGTGGCCAACCAGCAACTCGGCACCCAGGTCGGGTTCATTCAGCCGGCCATCTATGCCGCCAGGGCTGCCTCGGCATTCAACGACATTACCGTAGGAAGCAACGGGGCCTTTTCAGCCGGGCCTGGATGGGACGCCTGCACTGGGCTCGGGTCGCCCATCGCCGGCAAACTGATTCCGCTGCTGGCGCCGGCAACTTCGAGCGCCAGGGGTTCATCGTCGAAGCGGGGCCAAGCGGCTAAGACGCCGGCAAAGAAGGCGGGCAAGTGAGCTAACGACCGGGACGGCCTGACTGCCGCGAAGCGGTTGGAAAAACCGTAACAAACGGAAAAACTGTCGATAACTGCTTCCTACCTTCGCCGCGGATCCATCGCGGCGAAGGTGGAACGGCCCGTGTCAGGAGTTAGCGGCCAGGAAGGCCCAGGCCGCTATGGCGCCGTTGTAGCTGGTGTAGAAGCCGTAGACATCGTAGATGGTGCTTCCCCAGTTGCCTTGGATCTTGGATGGTAGCGCGGCGTTCTGCACGGGGTCGGAGACGTTGCGCACAAAGCCGAAGGCGACGCCCGCGGCCTGCGAGACCTGGCCCACGATGGCGTCATCCATTTCGATGCATACATAACTCCCGTACTGGCCTGAAGTTGTGCCCACCACAAAGGTCGGCGTGGTGAGCAGCGAGATTGCGCCGCCGCTCTGGTTGGCGATCTTGGGTGCGGGGTCGCCGCTGTTGAGACCGTCGGGATCAAGATCGGCAAGGGAGTAATCGGTCTTGTAGTACTGGTTGAATTGGGTGGCGAGGGATTGGAGATCCGCGGCCGTGGTCGGAATGGGAAACAGCAGACGGGCGAAGCTGGGGTTGTCGAGGATCGTGCCCGCTGCCTGCCATGCGTTCTTGTAGACGGGCCAACTTCCCTGGGCTGCGCCCTGCTGATAGAGCGTACCGGCGCTGACAGCGCGCACTGTGCCGATGTGGTCGCCCGTTTCCGCGCCGCCCGCTGTACCGATGGAGAGGATGAGAGTGGGTTTGACGTCCTTGACGAGCAGTTGGATGAGATCGGCGAGAAACGTCTCTCCGGGCCAGTCGAGGTGGGTGTTGGACTTGAAGAGCAGCACGGTCGTTGCGCCGATCTGGACCAGACGCCACTCCCCCCAAAACTCCCAGTCTGAGGGTGCGCCCGCGGGCAGATTCTGCGCGAACTTGGTCCATCCGCTCCAGGAGCTGGTGGAGCGGGCGGAATAGGGCATAGGGGTTGAGCTGGAGCAGAAGACATGCTCGAGGGCGGCCCACTCGGCGCCGGCCCAGGTGATGATAACAGCATCGGCCTTGGGCAGGCCGGTGGACGAACTGGTGAGCAGTTTGGGCGCAGTCTGGCCGGCCTGACTCCAGTCGATGACCGGCAGGGGAGGCGTGTTTTGAATGGTGGGAGCGAAGCTCGCCTGGCTGGCTGAAGCAAACAAGCGGGATGGTTTGTAGGTGGTCATATCGATGATCTCCGGGAGATTTTTGGGTGAATCGAACGATTTCCGAGGAGCTGGTTCCCGCGCGCTTTCGGATTTGAGGGCCGGGCGGCGGGTTCTGGATGTGCCGAGGCAATTGTATGCCGCTTCGGGAATACTTGAAAGATAGGGGTGGGGATGGAAGCCTGTTTGACAGCGTGGGCATTTGCTCGTAATGTTCCCTGCAACACCTTTTCTCGGGCTGAAGCCCCTCCGGGGGGAATACGGGGCTTCAGCGCGTTAGCGTCGATTGTGGCGCTCGTGGGACCGTCCGGCGTGATAAGGTAAAATCCGCAATGCCAGAAAACCACCCTCAGACCGTCTTCGTAGTGGACGATGAGCCGGGAACCGCATCGACTATCGCCGCTATCCTGAATGCGTCCGGCTTTCAGGCAACCGCCTTCACGGACGTCGAAAAGGTGATGCAGGCTGCGGAGTCTTGTTGTCCAAACATCTTGATTTCCGATGTGGTCATGCCTCAAATGAACGGCATCGAGTTGGCAATCAAGTTCAAGGCTACCTATCCAAAATGCAAAATTCTGCTCTTTTCCGGAAATACATCGGCAAATAATCTCATGAAAGTCGCCACCGAACAAGGCCATGCCTTCACGCTTATGAGCAAGTCGATTTTCCCGAATGACCTCGTGGCCGCTGTCGCGAAACTTTAGTTGCTCGTCTATTTGCCAAGTCTGTCGTTACGTAAATCCCTTCCAGAAAGCTCAAGAGCGCAACGATCCGGGTTTTCGGCGGGCGCTATCGCATTTTCCGGATTGGTATAGAGTGCCGTCTGGAGCAACTGTGGGCATTTTCCTCAAGAAAATGCCCATGCTTGCCTTTGGACGACTCTACCGCCATCCGGAAAATGCCTTGCTTGCCCTGCACCTCGGTTCCGCGCCCTACAATGAGAACGGAAGCCTAGAATCGACGAGGAGAGACATGCCGCTTTCAGGAGAAGCCATCCGGCTGATGAACTACATTGACGATGTTGCCGTGACCCTGCGCCGGGTGCTGGCCGCCGTGCCCACGCTGTCTGCCGAGGAGCGCGCCAAGGTGGCCGAGCATCTGCTCCACGCCAGTCCCAGTATTGAGGAAGTGGCTGCTGCCCTTGCCGTCAAGTAAGCCCCAAAGCCTGCGCGCACTCCTGTGACGACTGTCGCCATCATCGGGGCCGGGCCGCTCGGCCGCTGGCTGGCGCTGGGCGCGACCCGCGCGGGCTTTCGCGTGCTGCTTGAGGACGTGATGCCCGCGAATCTTCACCACGCGCGCGAATCGATCCGCCAGGAACTGAATCCTGAAGCGCTGCACGCCGTAAACTTCGTCTCCTCGATTGAAGACGCAGTGCGCGAAGCCGACCTCGCCATCGACTGCGTTCCCGACGAGCTCGAATCGAAGCTCGAGATTCTGTGGCTCCTCGATCGCATGGCGCCGCCGCACACCGTTATTGCCACGCCCACGACGAATTTGTCGATTGCGGATCTGGCCAGTTGCACCTACCGGCCGGAAAAGTGCATCGCCATCGCCGCCGCGCCGGTGGAGTTGACGGCAGGCGCGGGACCGGAGATTACCTTGCGCGCCGCCCCAGCCACCAGCGCGGAGACCATTGCGCTGGTGCGCGATTTCTGGGAGAAGCTGGGGTTCAGGCCGGTGGTCGAGCGCAGTCCGGCGTAGAAATCTTGCCTCACGATTTTGCGATGGCCTCCGGAGGAGTGCGGGTCGGGAGACCCGCACTACAGCCGGTCAGGAGACCGGCGCTACACAAATCCAGCGGTACACAAATCCGGCGGTACGCCCCAGCCGCTACAAACGGCAGATCAGCAGTTCGCGCTGGTAGATCATCTCCGGCGGCAGGTGATCGTGCAGGTCGATGAACAGCTCCTCGTGGCCAAGAACCTCCTTGCGCCACGCGGCGCGGTTCACCTCCTGCATCTTCTCGAAATCCTCGCGCGAGAAGTCGAGTCCCGCCCACTCCATGTCTTCGAAGTGGGGCGTCCAGCCGATGGGCGTTTCACGCCCCTGTGCGTGGCCGTGCACGCGATCCACGATCCACTTGAGCACGCGCATGTTCTCGCTGAAGCCGGGCCACAGGAACTTGCCGTCGTCGCCCTTGCGGAACCAGTTCACGTGGAAGATGCGCGGCGTGGAGCTCAGGGTGCGCTGCATCTTGAGCCAGTGACGGAAGTAGTCGCCCATGTGGTAGCCGCAGAAGGGCAGCATGGCCATGGGATCGCGGCGCACGATACCCACCGCGCCGGTGGCCGCGGCCGTCGTCTCCGAGCCCATGGTCGCGCCCACGTACACGCCGGCGCTCCAGTTGAAGGCCTGGTAGACGAGCGGCATGGTCGTCGAGCGCCGCCCGCCGAAGACGAACGCGCTGATGGGCACGCCCTCGGGATCCTCCCACGCGGAATCGATCGACGGACACTGCGCAGCGGGTGCGGTGAAGCGCCCATTGGGATGCGCGGCCTTGGCGCCGGTCTCCCTGGCAATCTCCGGCGTCCACTTCTGGCCGCGCCAATCCAGACATTCGGCGGGCGGCTCGTCGGTCATGCCCTCCCACCAGACGCCTCCGTCGGGGGTCAGCCCCACATTGGTGAAGATCGAGTTGCGGCTCAACGTGGCCATGGCGCTGGGATTGGTTTTGTCGCTGGTGCCCGGCGCCACGCCGAAGAATCCCGCCTCAGGATTGATGGCGCGCAACCGGCCGCTCGCATCCGGCCTGATCCAGGCGATGTCGTCGCCCACCGTCGTCACCTTCCAGCCCTTGAAGGCCGCGGGTGGAACCAGCATGGCGAGATTGGTTTTGCCGCACGCCGAGGGAAACGCCGCGGCCACGTAGGTCTTCTCGCCCTGGGGCGACTCCACGCCCAGAATCAGCATGTGCTCGGCCATCCAGCCTTCGTCGCGAGCAATGTTGGAGGCGATGCGCAGCGAGAAACACTTCTTGCCCAACAGGGCATTGCCGCCGTAGCCCGAGCCGTAGCTCCATATCTCGCGCGTCTCAGGGAAGTGCACAATGTATTTGGTGTCGCTACAGGGCCAGGCTACGTCCTTCTGCCCCGGCGCGAGCGGCATGCCTACCGAGTGCACGCAGGGCACCACGCGCGCTTCGCCCTTGTCGATCTCCTCAAGCACCGGCAGGCCGATGCGCGTCATGATGCGCATGTTGACGACCACATAGGGCGAGTCGGTGAGCTCCACGCCGATGCGCGACAAGGGCGAGCCCACCGGCCCCATGCTGAAGGCCAGCACGTACATAGTCCGCCCGCGCATCGCGCCCTGGAACAGCTCCTTGAGCTTCTTGCGCATCTCGAACGGCTCGATCCAGTTATTGGTCGGCCCGGCGTTGTCCTTGGAGAGCGAGCAGATGAAGGTGCGGTCCTCCACGCGCGCCACATCGCGCGCATCGGAGCGCGCGTAGAAGCACCCCGGCCACTTCTCCTGGTTCAGGCGGATGAAGGTGCCCGATGCGACCATCTCTTCGCACAGCAGGTCGTTCTCCTCCTGACTGCCGTCCACCCAGTGGATCGCCGCCGGCTCGGTCAATTCGGCCATCTTTTCCACCCAGCGGATCAGGTGCTCGTTCGTCGTCAATGGCTTTGCCATGGCGGTGGTTCCCTGTTTCATACCGATTCCTCTTCTTCGGGCGATGCGTCTCCTGCGCAGAGTCTACGCGGCCAGGGATACACATTCAGCTTCCGCCTAGCCGTCTTTCTTGAACACTGGACAGGTCTGCATCAACCAGGTTTTCTCGGGCTTTTGAATCATTTATACGTGAAGTGCGCCGGGGCAGCAAGACGGAATTGGGCCGATTACAGCGTTTTCGATTCTGCCCTTTAAAGAATGCACAATGTCAAGTGGCTTTTTCCCCAAGAAAAAGCCACCTTGCACAATGTTGGCGATGTCAACAAGTGAATCGAAAACGCTCTAAGGGTGAATCCCCGCAAAAGCGAAGAGGAAAAACCGGCCCGTTCACGCATCCTCGCGCTGGGCGCCTCCATGCCGTACAATGCTTCGGGATGCTGAACCGCCTAATGAAACGGGAGAAACCCATGCGTCTAACTGCCATCGCCGCAATGCTGCTTGCCTCGACCGCCCTCGCTGCCGCGCAAAGCGGAGCCAACTGGAGCTACGAAGGAAAGACCGGGCCGCAGCTCTGGGGCAGGCTCGATCCCGCGTACCAGGCCTGTTCGAAGGGCCACGAGCAGTCGCCGCTCGACATTCGCAGCACCCATCTCGACAAGACCTTGCAGCCGCTCGAGTTCCATTACATCGCCGGACCCATGACGCTCGTCAACACGGGCCGCGGCATCGTGGCCCGCGTCGATCCCGGCAGCACCCTGATGGCCAACGGCGTTCGCTACCAACTGGTCGAGCTCCAGTTCCACCGCCCCAGCGAGCACTCCATCAAGGGCAAGCTCGCCGACATGGAAGTGGACCTGGTGCACCGCAGCGACGACGGCAAGCAGGCGATCGTGGCCGTGCGCCTGAACCAGGACCGGGGCTTTCCCAACGCGTTGCTGTCGACCTTGTGGGCGCAGCTGCCCACCCGGCCCAACACCACCGCCAAAGTGACCGAGATGGTGAGCGCGGGCGGCCTGCTGCCCGCCGATCCTGGCTACTGGACCTACCTGGGTTCGGAGCTGGAGCCGCCCTGCACCGAGGGCGTGCGCTGGTTCGTCTTTCAACAAGACCTGAGCATCAGCCGCGATCAGTTCCGCGCCTTCAACAACCTCTACAAGATGAACACGCGGCCGGTCCAGGATGCGCACGGACGCCGCATCGAAGCCAACGAGTAGGGCAGTTCCCAAGGGCAGGGTCTCGGGGTTTGACCTGTTTTCTTTACGCCCGTATCATCGAATTTGGAGGCATGGCGTGCTTTCACGAGCAGCCGCGCCCCTCCCGGCGGGGTAGCTCAGATGGTTAGAGCGTGGGATTCATAACCCCAAGGTCGACGGTTCGATCCCGTCCCCCGCCACCAAGCCAGGTCTTCTGTTTAGCCCGCATCTCTCACATGCGGCGAGAACCTGTTCCGCCGGTCTGAATACCGGCGCTACTTCAAGAGCCAATTGCGGATAAGTTCTTAGTCGTGCCGCAAACTGCCGTTCTTGTGCTTGCGCACCATCGCGAGGAACAGCTGCTGCACGCGCGTGTCGGAGGTCATCTCAGGGTGGAAGGTGGCCACGAGCAGATCTCCCTGGCGCACCAGGACAGGGAAGCCGTCGCGTTGGGCGAGGACCCGAACGCCGGGCCCCACGCGCGTGATGCGCGGCGCGCGGATGAAAACCATCTCCAGCGGGCCGCCCGGCAACTCCGTGGGCAGCGTGAGAATGGTGGAGTCGATCTGCCGGCCGTAGGCGTTGCGTTCCACCGTGGCGTCGAGCAGGCCCAGGCTGCGCTGCCGGGGATGCAGCACCTCGCGCGCCACCAGAATGCAGCCCGCGCAGGTGGCAAAGCAGGGCGTGGCCGCGACAAACGCGCCGAGGGTCTCGAAGAATCCCTGCTTTTCAAGGAACTTGAGCATGGTGGTGGATTCGCCGCCCGGCAGCACCAGTCCGTCCAGGCCCTCGAGCTCCTCGGGCTTGCGCACCAGCACCGTGCGCGCTCCGGCACTGGCAAAAGCGCGCGCGTGCGCCGCGTAATCGCCTTGCAGGGCGAGCACGCCTATGGTGACGGGATTGGTTTCTCCAGCGATTTTTTGCGCCGCTGTGCTTTTAATCTTGGACATGGTTTCCTTCTTCATGATACCGGGCGGCAGCCACCAGCCTGCAAAGCTTGCGCGCGCCAGGAAACGCCTCGCCTTGTGAGAACCGGCAGGGACACCGAAGCCGCCGCTCAAGAAACCGCCTCTCTGTGCGCAATCGCGGCATCGCGGGAACAAAATGCCGATCCAGGGTGTCTAAGTGGAATAGGCTCCCGAGGCCTTATGCCAAGGGGCCAAGCTGTGCCGAAATGCGAGGTCAACCAAGTTCATGAATAGCATGAAATGCGGCAGAAGGATCATGCTGTGCGCGGCCGTGCTGGCGACCGCGGTGGGACCTCGGGGCTTTGGCGTGTTGCACGCTATGCAGGCGAATCTCCCGCTTCTCCACGCGGAGGCGGGAAAGCCACGATCGTTTGAAGTGGCCACAATCAAGCCAAACAACGAAACGCATCCGGGCTTCAATCTCTCGATGAATCCTGCGCATTTTGTTGCCAAGCATGTGACAGTCAACGATCTCATCAGCTGGGCGTACTATACAAAATCGGACGATCAAATCGTCGGCGGGCCGAGCTGGATGAAAACCGAATTCTTTGACATTGAGGCGAAGGCTGCGGACGCGGACATTGAAGCGATCAACAAAATGAGCCAACCGGAGCGCATCAAGCAATCGCGCTTGCTCGTGCAATCGCTGCTGGCAGGTCGCTTCCAACTGCGGGTGAGCTTCAAGACGCAGGAGGTGCCAGTCTACGCGCTGGTGATTGCCAAGGGTGGTCCCAAGATGAAGGAAGTCGAGGCAACTCCCATTCCGCCAGGAACCATGCCAGGAACCCAACCGCCTCCGGGCGTGCACTGGTCGCGGATCGCAAAGTCTGGACCGTACCAATACACGGCAAGTGCCTGGCCCATGAATCTCACGGCGGATTGGCTTTCGCGATTTGACGAAGTGGGGCATCGCCCGGTGGTGGACGAGACCGGCCTGAAAGGCAACTACGATTTTGTCCTGGATGGGGTTTCGCAGACCACGACGGATGAAACTGTTACCTCGATTTTCACCGCGCTCCAGGAGCAACTCGGGCTGAAGTTAGAGCCGCAGAAGGCTCCGGTCGAAGTGCTGGTGATCGATCATGTGGAGCGCCCGTCGGCAAATTAGAAGGCTTTAGGCGAAGCAGCGCCCGAAACCGGCCACAGAATGTGGGGAACGGCGGAAACATTCGCAACGTATAACCGTCTTACCGATGTATTCTTCTCAGGACCAGAGAATTTACAGTTGGCGTCTTTCGTAATGATTGATAAGAATGCAGAGTCTCCGCAGTGAACACAGAAGGAACGAGGTGCAGTGTGCGATTGAAAGGAAGAATCTTGTCCTGGCTTGCAGCCGGGGCCGTGGTATTGGCGGTGACGGTTCAAGGAAGAGCGGCGTGGGCCCAGAATGCCGCGCCCGCCGCGCAGAATCCGGCCCCAGCCGCGACAACCCCGGCAGCTCCGGCCTCGCCCACAGGCATTGTGGGCATCTGGCAGGGGACGCTTCATATTGAGCAGATGAACAAGGATCTGCGCATCGAGATCAAGATCGCGAAGGACGATAAGGGCGGCAACAAGACGACCTTCTACAGCATCGATCAGGGCGGCCAATCGTTTGTGGCGACAAAGACCGCGTTTGAGAACGGCACGCTCACCTTCTCGCTTGACGTGATCGGCGGCAAGTACGAAGGCAAGATGAGCGCCGATGGCAAGAGCATCGCGGGAACGTGGACGCAGGGACCGAGCTCGATGGCGTTGAACCTGGAGCGCGTGACGCCGGATGCGGCGTGGCCGATTCCCGAGCCGATCAAGCCGATGGCTGCCGACGCCGATCCGGGATTCGACGTAGTGACAGTTAAGCCCAGCCCGCCAGGCAGGCCGGGAAAGCTGTTTACACTGCGCGGGACTCATTTTGTCACCATCAACACGAACCTGAACGATCTGATTGCGCTGGCCTATGGACTCCACGCCAAGCAGATTATTGGTGCGCCGGATTGGGCGGGGACAGAACTATTCGACATCGACGGTGTGCCGGACGTGCCGGGCCAGCCCAACATGAAGCAGATGGGCATTTTGGTACAGAAGCTGCTGGCCGATCGATTCCAACTGAAATTCCATCGCGAGGCGAGGGAGCTATCGGTCTACGCCATCACGCTGGCCAGCGGCGGACCGAAGATGACAAAAACCACGGCAGGTCCGAATGGCCTTCCAGGCTTTGGTTTCAGGGGACTCGGCGATCTGGTTGTGATAAACCTCAGCATGAAGGATTTTGCCACCTGGATGCAATCGTCGGTAATGGACAAGCCGGTAGTAGATCAGACAGGACTGACCGATAAATACGACTTCACGTTGAAATGGACGCCGGACGATTCGCAGTTTGCCCAGTTCCGCGGAGCCGTGCCTCCGCAGCCACCGGCGGGCGACAATCCCAATGCGCCGCCGAGCCTCTACACCGCGATGCAGGAACAGCTTGGGTTGAAGTTTTCGGCGACCAAAGCGATGGACGATGTGATTGTGATCGACCACGTGGAAAAACCCTCGGCGAACTGAGAGAAGCAGGGACCGAGGGAACAAGGGAACAAGGGACCGAGGGACTAGAACTGGTTGCATAAATGACGCCGCAACGGGCGCATAAAACTTGGGGCTTTAGCCCCTGCGGAGCATTTTCCAATCGGCTCCGAGGATTTACGCAACCAGCTCCAGGGAATAGCGAACAGAGACCAGGGAACAGGGACTAGCGAACAGAGATTCATGCATCGACGCCGATATTTCGTTTGTGCCGCTGCGTGGGTCATGTTTTCCGCGCTGGCCGCGGCCTCGCCCTTTCGCGGCGTGGTGACCTTCGGCGGATTGCCGCTGCCGGGAGCTACTGTCTCTGCCACGCAAGGGACGAAGACGGAGACTGCCGTCTCCGATGCCAACGGCGCGTTTCAGTTCGACGATCTGGCCGACGGCAAATGGACCATCGACATCCAGATGCAGTGCTTCGCGCCGGTCCATGCTGAGGTAATGATCTCGCCCAATCTGCCCGCCGCGGCGTATGAACTGAAACTCCTCGACGCCGCTCAGATCCAGTCCAGTGCGCAGCCGGCCAAGCCCACGGCGGAGACGCCGCCCGCGCCCGCCGCTTCCGCAACCAGCCCGCCGCAGCCGGCAAAGAAGGCAGCGCAGAACAACGCGCAGGCCAATCCGCAGGAGATTCCCAAGGCGCCCGAGGAGAATGAGCAGAGCGCCGACGGATTCCTGGTGCAGGGCAGCGAAAACAACGCGGCGACCTCGCAGTACGCGACCAATCCCGCCTTCGGCAACACGCGTTCGGGCACCAAGGCTCTCTACACTGGCGGCTTTGCGGCATTCGAAAGCAACTCCGCGACCAACGCGCAGCCCTACGCGCTGAGCGGGGTTCCGACTTCGAAACCGGCGTACAACGATTTCACGGGCGCGGCATCGCTGCAGGGTCCGATCGTCCTTCCGTTCAACCGCCGCCGCGGGCCGAGCTTTTTTGTCTCCTACCAGTGGACGCGCAACAGCAGCGCCGTGACTAACACCGGCCTGGTGCCTACGCAGGCCGAGCAGGGCGGCAACCTGGCCGGGCTGACGAACGCGCTGGGGCAACCGGTGACGGTCTACAATCCCTTTACCGGTCAGCCTTACCAGAACAATCAGATTCCCGTACCAAGCAGTACCGCGGCGTATGTCCCTGGGGACGTGACTCCGCAGGCGATGGCGCTGCTCAAGCTGTATCCGCAGCCCAACATCGCCAATGTTTCCGAGTACAATTACGAAGCGCCGGTGCTCAACGAAGCACATCAGGATTCGATGCAGTCGCGGCTCGACAAGAACCTGGGCCTCAAAGACAACCTGAACGGCGCGTTCGCGTTTCAAAGCACGCGCTACGACAGCGTAAGCCTCTTCGGCTTTGTCGACCATACCGGCACGCTGGGCATCAATGGGAACATTCAGTGGGCGCACCGGCTCAGGCCGCGTATCTTCGTGTATACCAATTACTCGTTCAGCCGTTTGCGCAGCGAGGTGACGCCCAACTTTGCCAATCGCGAGAACGTGTCGGGGCTGGCGGGAATTCAAGCGGGGAGTTTGACCGATCTGCAATCTCCTGGCAGCCTTCAGGACCCAGCCGACTGGGGTCCGCCGGCGCTGAGCTTTAGCGACGGTACCTATGGGCTGAGCGACGCCAACAGCTCTTTCAATCGCAACCGCACTGACGATGTTTCAGTCTCGACGCTCATCTACCGCAGCAAGCACAACATCACGGCGGGCGGCGAATTCCGCAAGCAGGAGTACAACGACGATTTCCAGCAGAACCCGCGCGGCACATTCACATTTACCGGCGCGGCCACGCAGGGCGCGTGCAGCAGCGCGGCGGTTTGCGGATCAGCGCTGGCGGATTTTCTCATCGGCGTTCCCGACACCAGCACCATCGCCTACGGCAACGCCAACAAGTATTTTCGCGAGCCTGTCTACAACGCATATGTGAACGACGACTGGCGCGTGATGCCGATTCTGACCATCAACGCCGGCCTGCGCTGGGATTACGGCGCGCCGATTACGGAGTTGTTCGACAACCTGGTGAATCTCGATGTTTCGAGCGGCTTCGCGGCCGTGGAGCCGGTTGTGGCCCACAATCCCGTGGGGCCGGTGACGGGCAATCGTTATCCAGCGTCGCTGATCCGGCCGGAGCGGCGCATGTTCGAGCCGCGCATCGGCGTCACCTGGCGGCCGATTCCGGCTTCGACTGTGGTGATCAAGGCAGGATACGGCCTCTATCCCGACACCTCGGTCTATCAGAACGTCATCCTGAATATGGCGCAGCAGGCGCCGCTCTCGAAGAGCCTGAGCGTGGAGAACTCGTCGTCGTGCCCGCTCACGCTCGCCGACGGATTTACACCCTGCGCTTCGGTCACCAGCGACACCTTCGGCATCGATCCCAACTTCCGCATCGGCTATGCGCAAAACTGGCAGTTGTCGGTGCAGCGCGATCTGCCCTTCGCGCTGCAGATGACGGCCACCTACAGCGGCATCAAGGGCACGCATGGCCCGCAGGAGATTTTGCCCAACAGCTATCCGCTGGGCACAGCGAATCCCTGCCCAGACTGCCCCGTGGGATTCAGGTACGAAACCTCGGGCGGCAATTCCATCCGCGAAGCGGGGCAGTTCCAGTTGCGGCGCAGGTTGCGCAGCGGATTTGCGGCGACACTCGCGTACACTTTCTCGAAATCGATCGACGACGACGCGTACCTCGGCGGCGCGGGCCACACGACGGCGTCGAGCGGCGGGCAGGCGCAGTCGGCGTCGCTGTCTTACCCCAGTGCATCGATTGCGCAAGACTGGCTCGATCCGCGGGGGGAACGTTCGCTCTCCGGTTTCGATCAGCGGCAGCTCGTGAACCTGCAGGCGCAATACACCAGTGGACAGGGCCTCGGCGGCGGCACGTTGCTGGGCGGCTGGCGCGGACGGGCGCTCAAGGAGTGGACGCTCACGGGTAACCTGACCTACGGCACGGGATCGCCCGAGACGCCACTCTATCCCGCGGCGGTTCCGGGCACGGGATTCTCCAAGGTTCTGCGGCCGGAGCTGACCGGCGCGCCCATTTACAATTCGGGCTACAGTTCGGGAACGGCGGCGCATCTGAACGCAGCGGCCTATGCGGAGCCGCTCGGCGTGTGGGGAACGGCGGGCAGGAATTCGATCGAGGGGCCCAATCAGTTCACCTTCAACACCCAGATGGCACGCACCTTTCGGCCGCACGGCAAATGGTATCTCGATGTGGCCGTGAATGCGACCAACACCTTTAACCACGCGGCCTTCATGAGCTGGAATAATCTCGTCACCAGCGATCAGTTCGGCCTGCCGGCGTCGGCCGGCGCCATGCGCAGTCTGCAAACCACGTTCCACTTGAGGTGGCAATGATGCGGAACGCTGCAATCTTTGCGCTGTTTCTCGTGGTCGCGGCGGGTTCGCGTCCGCAGCAGGTGGGGCAGAACCAGAATCCGGCCGAGATGCAGGGCTTCACGCTCAAGGTGCAGTCGAACCTGGTGGTCGAAGCCGTGGAGGTGAAGGACAAGCAGGGCCATTTCATCCACGGGCTCACCGCGAAGGACTTTGTGCTGACCGAAGACGGCGTGCCACAGACCATCCGCTACTGCGAGCACCAGGACCTCTCTGAAACTGCCAAGCCCTTGCTTGCCATGACCTCGGCAACGGAAGACGTGACCATCTACGATCGCCTCGCGCGTTCGCAAATCGCGCCGGAGTCGCTGGACAACCAGCGCTACAAGAACCGGCGGCTGCTGGCCTTCTACTTCGACATGTCCGCCTTGCCGCCCGCCGACGAGATGCGCGCTCTCGAAGCCGCGGAGAAATTCGTACGCACGCAGATGACCACGGCCGATCTGGTCGCGATCCTGCGCTATCAGGGCGGATCGGTGGACATTCTTCAGGATTTCACCGCCGACCGCAACCGGCTGCTGAGCATTCTTGAAACTATGGTCGTCGGCGAGGGCCAGGGACTGGCGGCTACCACGGACGATGCGAGCAGCGCCGACACCGGCGCGGCCTTCGGCCAGGACGACAGCGAGTTCAACGTCTTCAACACCGACCGGCAGCTCTCGGCACTCGAAACCGCGACCAGAATGCTGGGCCAGGTGAACGAAAAGAAATCGCTCCTCTACTTTGCCAGCGGCTTGCGCCTCAACGGCATCGACAACCTGGCGCAGATGCACGCCACGGCCGACGAGGCGATCAAAGCCGGCGTCACGATTTGGACTGTCGACGCGCGCGGACTGGTGGCCAGCGCGCCGATGGGCGATGCTTCGCAGGGCTCGCCCGGCGGCCAGGCCATGTACACCGGCGCATCGGCGCAAGCGGTCGTGACGAATTTCCAGCAATCGCAGGACACGCTCTATGCGCTGGCCGGCGACACCGGCGGCAAGGCGTTCCTTGACAACAACGACCTCTCGCGCGGCATTGTCGAGGCGCAGGAATCGATTTCGGACTATTACATTCTTGGCTACTACACCACCAACACCGAACCCAACGGCAAATTCCGGCGCATTCGCATTTCGCTTGCCAACAATCAGGAGGCGAAGCTCGATTACCGCCAGGGCTACTACGCCGCCAAGGAGTTCAACAAGTTTAACGACGTGGATCGCGAGCGGCAGCTTGAAGACGCGCTGATGCTCGAAGACCCCATCACCGATCTCACCATCGCCATGGAGGTCGACTACTTCCAGCTCAATCGCGCCGAGTATTTCGTGCCCATTATTGTGAAGATTCCCGGCCGGGAGCTGGCGCTCGCGAAGCGCGGCGGCGCAGAAATCACGCGCATCGATTTTGTGGGCGAGATCAAGGACCTGGTTGGCGGCACAACGGTGTCGAATGTGCGCGACAACGTGAACATCAAACTCTCCGACGCAACGGCCGCCGAACTGGCGCATCGGCCCATCGAATACGACGCCGGATTTACGCTGCTGCCCGGCAAATACTCGATCAAGTTTCTGGCGCGCGACGATGAGACGGGACGCATTGGAACCTTCCAGACCACGTTTGTCATTCCCAATCTCAACAAGGAAATCAAGCGCATTCCTATCAGCGCCGTGGTACTTTCGAGCCAGCGCGTGGATCTGCGCGATGCGGTCTACGACGCTGCAAAAGCCAAAGAGCGCGCCAAGGACGAGGCCGCGAATCCGCTCGTACAAGACGGAAAGAAGCTGATCCCGAGCGTGACCCGCGTCTTCTCGACGGGGCACCGGATTTACGTCTACTTCCAGGCCTACAAGCCGGCGTTGCCGAATGGGCAGAGTTCTGCGAATGCACAGGCGCAGCCCAACGCACAACCGCTCTTCGCGTTTGTCAGCCTCTATCAGGGCGGCAAGAAACTCTTCGAGACGCCGCCCGAGTCCGTCGTCCCCAGCGCCGCCAGCCGGCAGGGCACGATGGGTCTGAGCTTCGATCTCGGCGTCGACAATCTGCCGCGCGGCTCCTACGACTGCCAGGTGACGGTCGTCGATCCCGCGACCGAAAAAGCGGCCTTCTGGCGCGCATCGATTTCGTTGGTGCCGTAGAGCGGAATTCGGGTTGCCGGTTCCCGGACGAGGCTTCCGATGCGACTTTCCAGGTTTGGCGCAAAGCGAGCGAGACGCCGCGAGACGTGTTTTACATCAACCGCCGCCGCACCATGTCGAGAGCCTGCTGGGCGGCCCACTCGCGGATACGCTGGCGGTCGCCGCGGAAGGTGCGCTCCAGGGCATCGCAGCCTTGCGGGTCGCAGACGGCGATGTGCACCAGGCCCACGGGCTTGGATTCCGTGGCGCCGGAGGGGCCGGCGATGCCGGTGATGCCCACGCCAACCGTAGCGCCGGTGCGCGCGCGAATGCCCTCGGCGAGCGCTTGGGCGACTTCCGCCGAGACCGCGCCGTACTCGGCGATCGTCTCCGCGGAAACGCCGGCCAGCGAAGTCTTCAACGCGTCGGAGTAAACGACCGCGCCGCCGAGGAACGAGCGCGAGGCGCCGGGAACCGAGGTGATGCGCTGCGAAACCAGGCCGCCGGTGCAGCTTTCGGCCACCGCGAGCGTGGCCTGGCGCAGGCCGAGATAGTAAAGAACGATCTGCTCCAGCGAATCGCCCTCCGAAGAGTAGAGCCAATCTTCGAGGATCTCTTCGAGGCCTTCGGCGAGCTCGTCCACGCGTTGCCGCGCGGCCTCGGCGTCGGGCTTGGCGCAAATAAGCGTGATCTCGAGGTCGCCGGTGTGGGCCAGCAGCGTGGTTTCAATGTCGCTGTACGCGGAGTAAACGGGCGACAGCAGCTTATCGGCCTGCGATTCGGGAATCATGGCCGCCTTGAGCGTGCGCACGGCGATGTGCCGCGGCGGCGCGACGGCACGAATGCGCGGCAGGCACTCCGCGTCGAAGAGCGGACGGCACTCGTGCGGCGGGCCGGGCACGAGCGCGATGAGCTTGCGATAGCCGCCGAAGGTGGTGTCGAG
>Ga0326727_10013689_pt1 | contig 17930 bp, 11 predicted proteins | sample MB2enrmetagenome_FD_207643 | JGI IMG/M metagenome (GOLD analysis project Ga0326727, IMG submission 207643) | Lab enriched peat soil microbial communities from McLean, Ithaca, NY, United States - MB29MY | ecosystem: Environmental > Terrestrial > Soil > Wetlands > Peat | place: USA: New York...
ATTAAGTTTTGTTCATTGCCGGGCGATTCCGCCGGACTCAACGGCAGCCGGACAATGAATCGTGTTCCCTTGCCGGGTTCGCTCTCCACCTTCACCGACCCGTTATGCGCCTTGGCGATCCACGCCACGAAACTCAAGCCTAACCCCAAACCCTTCTCCGGGGAGGCTGTCGCACTGGGGCTGCTGACGCGATAGAAGCGGTCGAAGATATGGGGCAGGTGGTCGGCGGGGATGCCCATTCCGGTATCCTCCACGATCAACTCGGCTTCATTTTCGTGCTTCGACAGCTTGACCCGTACTTCGCCGCCGGCGGGGGTAAACTTCACCGCGTTGGAAAGCAGGTTGGACAGCATGCGCTCGATTTGCACCCGGTCCGCTTCCATCATCAGCGGCTCACCCGCGCCGCTCGCCGACAGATGCACCTGCGCCCCCTCCGCCGGGATTTCGAACTGCTCGGTGATATCGTGCACCACCGCCGCCAGATCAAGCGGCGATTTCTGGAGCACCAGCTGTCCGGTTTCGGCTTGAGAAAGCAGCAGCAGGGCACGCACGATCTGCGACAACCGCTCGATATCCTGCAGCGAGCTGACGATGGCGTCGCGATACTGCTCGGAGGTCTGCGCGGTGAACAGCGCGACTTCCAACTGGCCCCGGATGATGGTGATCGGCGTGCGCAATTCGTGCGAGACATCGATGGAGAACTGCCGGATCTGGGTGAACGAGTTTTCCAGACGCCCGATCATCTGGTTGAACGTGCTGATCAGGTAATCGAGCTCATCGTGCGCACCTCGGGATGGGATGCGCAAACTGAGATTCGAGCCGGAGATGCGCTGGGCGGAACGCGCGACCTGGAGCACGGGATTCAACGCGCGGCCCGCATTGATCCATCCGAGCCAGCAGCCCGCGATAATGGCCAGCGGAACCACGCCCCAACAAAGCCAGGTGAAATTTTGCAGCAGGGCACGGGAATTGGCGACCGACCGGCCGATGGCGACATAGTAGTGCCGGTCCGTGTCGTAGACGTCGGGCCAACCGCCGCCGCGAACCATGTAAGGGTGACCATCCTCGTCGCGCGCTTCCCACGACGTTATGCCGCTCTGTATGTCATGTTTGATCCGGTCCCGCACAGGCATCTTCGACGGCGGCAGGATCGTCAGTGAAGCAAACGGATCGGTTTCCTGGATCACCTTCCCGTGCTCGTCAAGGAGCAGGAACACTCTTTTCAGGCGGCTCGCCGTGGCGGTCTCTTCCGGATCATCGTGGTCGTAAAAGAAATTAGGCGTCCCGTGCTCGACCCGCAGGTAGCCGCCCTTCAGTGCGCTCCAATCTTCGCTCAGGTTGTCGTTGTTTTCGCTACTGATATTGGAGGCTAACGCGGTTCGAAAGATAAACGCGAGAGCCAGCAGCAACAGCGCGAAAAACCCCCCGTAGCTCGCGGTGAGCTGGAATCGGAGCCCGCGAGTGACACGTCTGACCGGCACGTTACACCTGTTGCTGGATAGGAGATTCGTCGGGCCGTACGGTGGATTGCGGTTTGGGCTCTTCGATCATGTAGCCGATTCCGCGCACCGTCTGGATCAGCTTCTGCGCGTACCGGTCGTCAATCTTACTGCGCAGGTGGCGGATATAGACGTCGACGATGTTGGTGAGGCCATCGTAATCCATATCCCAGACGTGCTCGACAATCATGGTGCGGCTGAGCGGGCGGCCCTTGTTGCGCATCATGTATTCCAGGATGCCGAACTCTTTGGGCGCGAGTTCGATGGTTTCGTTATTGCGCGTCACCTTGCGGCGGGTACAGTCAACCAGCAGGTCGGCCACCTGCAGGCGCTCGGCGGCGGGCTGGCCGCGGCGCAGCAGGGCGCGTACCCGGGCGAGCAGTTCGACAAATGCAAAAGGCTTGGTGAGATAATCGTCCGCGCCTTGTTCCAGGCCTTTGACGCGGTCGTCAACTCCGCCTCGCGCGCTCAGAATCAGCACTGGAGGGCCGGCTTTCTTGTTGCGGACGCGCTCCAGGACCTTCAGACCGTCCATATCCGGCAGCATCAAATCGAGGATCACCAGGTCGTAGTCGGTCGCGTGAACGAAGCTGATCGCCGTCGTTCCGTCCGGCGCCACGTCCACCGCGTAGCCCGCGCCCTGGAGTCCCCGTGCCAAAAAATCGGCGATCCGCCGCTCGTCTTCCACGACCAGAATCCGCATCAGAAGTCCTCACCTAACAGCTTACACGTGTTGCGACTCACCGGTAAGCCGAAATTCCCGTTACCTTCTCGCCGATTACGAGGGCGTGGATATGGTCCGTCCCCTCGTACGTCTTTACGGTTTCCAGATTGCACAGGTGCCGCATAATCGGGTATTCGTCGGTGATGCCGTTGGCTCCCAACAGATCGCGGCTGGCCCGCGCGCAATCGAGGGCCATCGCCACATTGTTCCGCTTCAACATGGAAATGTGCGCCGGCTCCAGTTTTCCGGAATCTTTCAAGCGCGCGCAATGGAGGGCGAGGAGCTGGGCTTTCGAGATTTCGGTGATCATGTCCGCCAGCTTCTCTTGAACGAGTTGATGCGAAGCGATCGGCCGGTTGTCGAACTGCTTGCGCGCCACGGTGTACTGCCGCGCGGTTTCGAAACAATCGAGCGCCGAGCCAATCACGCCCCAGCCAATGCCGTACCGAGCCTGAGTCAGGCAGGCCAGCGGCGCCCTCAGGCCTTTCGCCCCCGGCAGCATGGCTGCTTCGCCGACGCGGCAATCCGACATCGCCAGGCTCGATGTGACCGACGCGCGCATAGACCATTTGCCGTGAATCACGGAGGTGCTGAATCCCGGAATACCGCGCTCGACCAGGAATCCGCGGATGCCGTCCTCGGCCCTGGCCCAGACGATAGCAACATCGGCGATGCTTCCGTTGGTGATCCAGGTTTTTTCGCCGTTGAGGACCCAGCCATGGCCATCGCGACGGGCAGTGGTGCGCATGCCCGCGGGATTTGAGCCGAAATCCGGCTCGGTCAATCCAAAGCATCCGACGGCCTCACCCGCTTGCATGCGCGGCAGCCATTCCTCTTTCTGCTCGTCGCTGCCGAACGTGAGAATGGGATACATCACCAGCGACCCCTGCACCGAGACGAAGCTGCGCAGACCCGAATCGCCGCGCTCCAGTTCCTGCATCATGAGCCCGTACTCGGTGCTGTTCATCCCCGCGCAGCCGTAGCCTTCCATGTTCGCACCGAGAAATCCCAGGCGGCCGATTTCGGGAATCAGATCCATGGGAAACTCGCCTGCGCGGTAGCAATCGCGAATGCGCGGCACTACGCGCTCGGCCACGAACTGCCGCGCCGCCTGACGCACCAGCAGCGCCTGCTCGTCGTAGAGAGTATCGATGCGGAGATAGTCCATAGCGTCACTCATCTTTCCATTGTGGGGTACTGGGCCGGCTAAGGCCCCAGCACAACATCGGCTGCTGCGCAGCCGGTGGACAGACTGAAGCCTGTCACACAAGAACAGGCTAAAGCCTGTGTTACAATTGCGAGCCAATCCTTACACGAAGTCGAAGCCAGGGATTGGCTGCCCCAAGGCACCGGCTCATTTCTCGTACATCGCGCTGTAGCTCAGTTGCTGCTTCACATAGTCGCGCGGATAGGTGATCGTGGTTTGGGTCACGTCCGCATTGATTCCGGCGAAGTAAGTGGGCAGGTTCAACTTCTTATAACGCGCCAGTATCTCATCGCGCAGCGCCGGATCGAAATGACTGCCATAGGCGTCGATCAGCTTCTTGACGGCGTCGTAATCGCCTTCCGCTTTGATGCGCATCAATTCCGCGAGCAGCATTCCCGCGCCCTTATGGAACCCGGCATAATCCTTCACCCATGCGTACGTTTTGCCATTGCGCTTCTCGACGCCGACGGCGCCGGTCTTATCCATAATGTATTTCGCGATCATCTGCCGGTCGCGCAGGTGGTCTTCCTCGATAGTGTCGCCATGGGGAATGCGGCGGAGTTGCATCACCATGTTCATGGCGGCGCGGTCGTATATCGCTTTCATCACTTCGTCCTGGTTGGTGACCAATCCCAGTTCCTTGATTTTCGGGTCGGTGATGTTCCAGTACGCCATCAGGTCGGCGCGGCCTTCTTCGAGCGTGGAGAAATATTCTTTCAGATAGAAAGCGGGCTCATGGGTCAGCTTCGGACTCAATTTACCGGAGCCGTGGCCGATGATTTCGTGCAGGGCGGTCAGCAGTCCGCTGGCCTCTTCTCCATACCGGTTGAGCCGGACGGCTATTTCCGGCGACGCGGCGAACTCTTTATCCGCTGTCGGGCCGATGGCTCCTTGTATGGCGCGACTGCTTCCCATAAACAGGAAGCTCTTGCTCCCGTACTTCTCGTGGATCTCGTTTTCATTGGGCAGATTGTCGCCGATGGTGCTTACGTGAAAGTCGCCCGTCTCGGCGATGGCTTCCACGGCTTTCGCCAGCGGCGGTTTCACGCCCTGTTTCTTATATTGATCGGCCCATGGCGCGTGATTCTCGAAGTATTGGGCGTTCGCCGCGATCTTGGTCATCAGCGAGTTGATCTTCTGATCGGTCACCGTGACAAAAGCCTGCGAGGTCCCCTTAGCGCCGCGGGCATCCATGTAGACTTCGATGAATCCATTGATGAAATCGACAGTCGCGTTGTTTTGCACCCAGGCGACATCGAAGGCCAGCCAGTCATTGAAATCGCCGGTCTGGTAGTAGCGGATGAGGGAGTCGATGGCTTTGGCCTGTCCGGGATCGGCCAGATCGCGCGCCTTGGCCAGATACTCGTTGGCCTTCTTCAAATACCGGGCATAGAGTCCGGGAGGAATTTTGCCGTCCGGCGTTCCGGCACGGTACACCTGCTCGATCAACTTGCCATTCTCTTTGACCAGCCGCGAGTTGAGCGGATATTTCTCGACGAAGCCTTTCAGATCGGCCAGGCTCACGCCGAAATAGAAATTGTTGGCGCTCGACTGCAAAATATCCTTGCCCCCGCTGGGGCTTTTGGCTGTGACGCTCGGCTCGAAGCTGGGATCGAATAATGATGGGCGCAAGTCAGTGATATCGGATAGCAGGTCGCCGCGCCCCGCACCTTTGGCTGCCACGATCAGTTCATCGTAAGAAAACGCGGGCAGGAACTTCTGCGCGGTGATCTCATTGTGGTTGCCTCGGCTCGCCCAAAAAAGCTTGGTAAATGCGACAATCTTTCCGTACACCTGCGCATCGATTCCCTGCGGGTGCGCCACCAGGGCTTCGAGCACGCGCTTCTGCCGCAGCCCGAAGCGCGACTCCTGATCGTAGATGATGGGGTCGGTGGCGATGGCCGCTTGAGTCAGCCAGTAAGCCAGGGCCTGCTGTTTGGGCGGCAGCGACTTGAAGCTTTCGGCCTGGAGTTGAAGGAATGCGGTGCTATCGACGCGGTCCACCAGCGAGTCCGCGGCACATGCGGCGGCGGCCGCAGTCAGCAATAAACAGATTAGTCTCACGATTGAAACGTAACACACCCTGGATTGATACAATCGCCTTTCCATGTATCGAGTTCTCCCTTTCCTCCTGGTTGCTCTGCTCCATGCCCGGCTGCTCCATGCCCAACAGGCAGCGCCTACTTTCCAAGCCTCGCCCGAAGACGTGGCTTCCATTCGGGCCAAGGTGGAGAAGATTGATGCCGCGGTTCGCGTAGCACGCGCCCGTCACGCGGATGAAGACCTGATTGCCGACGTAGATGTCTACGCCAAGGCCGGCAAATGGGTACTCGAATTTCCCGAAGATTTCTTCGTGGCGGATGATGTGAAGCACACGCTCGCGGTTCTGGACAAGGGCATCGAACGCGCCGAGCAAGTAAAGGACGGGCAATCCCCCTGGACTGTTGCAAAAGGCAAACGCATCCACGGTTATTACTCCGCGCTGGATGGTTCGGTTCAGCCATATGCGGTGACCATTCCTGAATCCTATGACGGCAAGAAGCCAACCCGGCTCTACGTCTGGATGCACGGCCGCAGCAATAAGAATCCCGAATATCAATTCCTCTATTCGCAACCCAACCAGGGCGCTGCGAAGCCGCCGGTCGCGGATTACGGGCAGATCACGCTCGATCTCTACGGCCGCTGGAATGGCTCTGCCTACCACTACGCGGGCGAAGCGGATGTGTTCGAGGCTCTGGCCGCCGTGGAGCGGCGCTATAGCATCGACACCAAACGCATCGTGCTGCGCGGGTTTTCCATGGGTGGAGCGGGGGCGTGGAATATCGCGCTGCACAATCCGGATAGATGGGTAGCGGCCGAGATCGGCGCGGGGACCTGGTCGAATCGCGCCAGCCTGCCGGGATTGCCGGCTTATCAACTGGCAACTCTGCGCATCTGGGAAAACATGGAACAGTGGGCGTTGAACGTGTTCAATCTCCCGCTGGCCGGCCATGACGGCGATCACGATACGCAAGTCCCCAGTCTGCCCGCGCCTCCCGCGGGAACGCCCAATCGCGGGCAACTGGAATCCTCGCTCCGCACCAAGGCGCAACTGGTGAAAGAAGGGTTTGAACTGGAAGGCGATCCCGATTTTCAGCGGGTGAAAGGGACGCCGGCGATCTTTCTCATCTCGCAGGATACCGGGCATGGGACCAGCGCGCTGGTGCGTGAACGGCTGGATGCGTTTTTGAGAGAATGGGGCGATCGCGGCCAGACGTCACCCGACCACATTCGCTTCGTCACCTACACCACGCGCTACAACCGCGATTATTGGGTCACGGTAGACGCTCTCGAGAAGCATTACGAGCGCGCCGAGGTGGACGCGCAACGCGAAAATGCGGGATCGCGCTATCAGATCAAGACTCGCAATATCGTGCGGCTGACGCTCGCGGATACCGAACATGCGCGGGAGTTGCAGATCGATGGCCAGGAGTTGCACGTCAAGAATCTGTCCGCCATCGCGCTGGAGAAGTCGGCCAAAGGTTGGCGGGCTAAGTCCGGCGGAATCTCTATCACGCTGGATGGCGATGAACCAACGCCGCCTGCGCCTCTTTTGAAGACGCACGGGCTGCAGGGTCCCATCGATGATGCGTTTCTTGATCCGTTCATCCTGGTGCGTCCCACCGGAAAACCGTGGAACGATGCCGTCAATGCCCAGGCACTGCTCACGCTGGCGCGCTTCGACAAGCTGTATGCCAAGTGGTTCCGGGCCCATCCGAGAATGGTGGACGACAAGGACCTCACGGCATCCGACATCTCTAAATATCACGTGGTCCTGTTCGGCGATCCGGGCAGCAACCGCTGGATTGCCAAGGTGAGCGGCAAACTGCCGGTTCATTGGACGCGGGAAAGCCTGCGCTGCGGAGGCAAGCAGTATTCCGCGGCGGAGGATTTTCCCGCGATGATTTATCCCAACCCGCTGAATCCGCGGCGCTATGTGGTGCTGAACAGCGGCATGACTTTCGAAGAGCGTGGATATCGCGGCGACTACGGAATGCCGATGCTGGGGGATTACGCCGTGTTGAAAGCCAATGGAAGCGACACGCCCGACGTGGTCACGGCCGGCTTATTTGACGAACATTGGAGATAGATTATGTCTGTTGAACCATGGTTACGGGAAATCGATCTGGGCATTCATCCGGCGCTGGCCCAACCGATCTTTGCAATGCAACATGTCATGGAAGATTTGCAGCACTATACGGAAGATCTGACTGATGAGCAAATCTGGTTCTCGCCGCAGGGGCTGACGCCGCTGGGATTCCATCTGCGCCACATCGCCTGCAGCACCGACCGCCTGACCACTTATCTTCGCGGCGGCGAACTCAGCGAAGAGCAGATAGGTCAAATGAAGCGGGAGAAAACTCCCGGTCCCACGCGCGACGAACTGCTCAAGGACATTGCCGCGGCGTTCGCGGAAGCGGAATCGGCGTTTCGCTCGCTTTATCCCGACCACTTCGGCGCAGCGCGCTTCATTGGCCGCAAGCGGATCCGCACGACCGCGATCGCGCTGGCAATTCATATCGGCGAACACGCGCAGCGCCACGCCGGACAGGCGATTACGACATGCCATATCCTACGACTCAGATGAAAGCGATTCTCCTGGTACTGTGCAGCACCGCCGTGTCGCTGGCCGCCGATTACACCGCATCCCGGGTGACCGTCGATTCGACCGAGGTCATCCGGCTGACGGATGCAGCGCACAAAATCGAGGTATCGATCGTGCCCTCGATCGGCAACACGGCTTACGAGTTCAAGGTGAATGGGCAGAACATTATGTGGAGCCCCTACAAGTCGCTGGCGGAGTGGAAAGCCAAGCCGGTGCAGATCGCCAATCCTCTGCTCGCGCCGTGGGCCAACCGCATTGACCAGGACTCGTACTGGATCAACGGGAAGAAGTATCTTCTCAATGCGGAGCTGAACAATTTCCGCCGCGATCCCAATGGGCTTCCCATGCACGGACTGCTGCAGTTCGCGCAGTGGAAGGTGGTTCGCCTGGAAGCCTCCGCATCGGAAGCGGTGATGACGAGCCGGCTTGAATATTGGCGGCATCCGGAGTGGATGGCGCAGTTTCCCTTCGCCTTCAATCTGCAGATGACTCACCGGCTAAAGGACGGCGCGCTCGAAATCGAAACGGTGGTGGAAAACCTTTCCGGCGAAGCCTTCCCCCTGTCGTTGAGCTATCACACTTATTACCGCCTTTTCGACGCGCCGCGGGATGAATGGCGCGTGCACGTCGCCGCCGCGCAACAAATGATGACCGATCAACGGCTCATCCCGACCGGCGCGGTCAAGCCTGTGGCGCTGCCGGACCCGGTTGGTTTGAAAGACGCGTCGTTTGACAGCATCTTTAGCGGGCTGAAGCATGACCCCGGCGGCACCACGACTTTTTGGGTACAAGGCAAGACGCAAAAGATCACGGTGGTCTTCGGCCACAAGTTTCCGATTGCGGTGCTGTTCTCGCCACCCAATGACCCGGCGCGGCAGTTCATGTGTTTCGAGCCGATGACGGGCCCGACCAACCTGTTCAATATGATTCACGCCGGCACGTACAAAGATGCACAGACGGTTGCGCCAGGCGGCGAATGGCACGAAAGCTTTTGGATACGGCCGAGCGGGTTTTGAGGGGTCTTCAGAAGCTGGCGCCTAAAACCCGAACTCGGCCGGCGCCTGCTCGAATGGGTTCAGAACCAGAGTGTCCTGGTAGCGCCGCGTGTTTTGGAAGTCTTCAGACAGGAGATATCGCGCACCGGAACGCTGGGCGGCAGCCAGAATCAGAGCATCCCAGTATGAGAGTTGCGCCGCATCCACCCAATACCAAGCTCGTTCGACCAGCCCCAGCGAAATATCCACGGGTCTCCATTGACTGATATCTTCCACTATCTCCCGCGCCTTGGCCGGTTCCAGGCGCATCTTTTTCACCGCGTTCCAGTAGAATTCGTGCAGTACCTGCCAGCTCAGCCGGCCCGCTCCAGCCATCCAAAGAGCCTCCAGCCAAGCAATAGCGCGTAATCGCTTCTCCGAATCGACCGGATCCACTGAGTACAACAGGAGATTCGAGTCCACAAAGAAGGCGTCACCGCCGCTCATGAACGTCCTCCCGGCCAAGGCGTTCGGCTGCGCCGACACCGGCTAGCGGCCGGTTGGCTTTCCAATGATCGAAAGCCCGCCAGTAGTCGTCGCTCAACCGCATCTGCCGCTCCAGCATCTCTCCCACCAGACGGGACACGGACGTGTTCTTTTCCGCTGCCTGGCGGCGAGCCCACAAAATCGCTTCGTCCGAGATCCGGATTGTGACATTCCTGCTCACGAAGTCAGTATGGCACGAAGAAAGTGGGCTTTAAGAAAGAGATCCAGATAGAATGGTAGAATAAAGATGTAATATATTACCATGGGGCTCAATATCAAAAACCTCGATGTAGAGCGGTTAGCAGCCGAGGTAGCGGGGCTAGCTCACGAAACGAAAACCGAGGCCATCCGCCGTGCTTTGCTGGAACGTAGGGCACGGCTCCAGGCCCGCACGGGCAAATCCCGCAAAAGTCTGCGTGAATACATGGAGCGAAACGTGTGGCCCCTAATCCCTCCGGCGGAGTTGGGCCGTGTGCTCACCCAGGAAGAGCAAGACCACATCTTGGGCTACGGACCGGAAGGCTATTAGAAGATGGTTTTGGATACTTCCGCGATTGTTGCCATCCACCTGAAGGAACCGGGCCACGAAAGGTTGATGGACGCCATCGACCAGGCTGACGTTATTGTGATCGGGGTCCCCACGGTGCTCGAAGCCGCGATGGTTCTTTCTACACGACTGGGCCAGGATGCCCGGCCTATGCTGTACGCTTTTCTACGCCGGCTGCAGGCGGAGGTGGTCCCCTTTAATGAAGAACATTTGGACGCGGCGATTACGGCCTATATGCGATTCGGACGCGGACGCCATGCTGCCAGCTTGAATTTCGGAGACTGCATGTCTTATGCCGTCGCGTCCGTGGCCCAGATGCCGCTTCTCTTCATCGGCGAGGATTTTGCTCGAACCGATATTGCACAGGGATACTAAACACGAAGACAGAAGTCAGTAACCGGCGGCTCGCGCGCAAAGACTTCTGGCGTTATGTTTAGGGCGAGCCCGCTCGCGACCCAGCCGATCATGCTGGCCGGGTCCGGCGGGTGTTGCGGTTCCTGGTGGTCTACTGTACGGCGAACGTCAATTTCCCCATCGCTACCTGAGTTTTTAGGAAGTCCTCTGTAGATTGGTTTTATGCCTGGAGGCTCAGATCCTCCAGGCCGGTTGGTCGCAGGCCCTCGCGGACGATCGACCTGAATGCTGTTCCGATTGAATGAGTTCCTCCAAAACTCAAAACCCGCTAAGGCAGTGGGTTGAGCGTGGCAGTGATCGTCGTGCTCACCGCCGGATAAGTGCTGTCGCCGCTGTACTGCGCGGTGATCGTGTAGGTGCCCGGCGGCGCGGTTGAGGTGCTGTAAGTCGCGGTCCCGGTGGCGTCGAGGTTCACCACGGCAAACGCCGAATCGCCATTGAAGAATACGACTTGGCCGGTCGGCATCGAGGCATACTGCCACGGCGGAGAGACTTTCGCCGTCAACGTCAAGGTCGGGCCGGCTTGCGACGACTTGAGCGTGACGTTGGCGGTGCCTTGCGCGGCAATGCGGGCGACAAAGCCCTTGCCGGGACCAACTACGCTGTTTTTGGGGGCCGTCATGAATGCGCCCGGTGTGGTAATCAGGTCGGGGCCCCCAGTGTTGCCCGCGAGATAGATGTTGCCGGATGCGTCGAGCGACAGCCCGGCGGGATCCATGGTATCGAGGCCCCCGGATCCGATCAGCGTGGAAAAGAGCAGATTGGAGCCCGTCGGGTCGAGTTCGGCGACCAAGAGCTGCGGATTCCCGCCGTTCCAGTTATACGGCTCAACCGGATCGACCATCGGGAAGGCATTGGGTGCGATTCCCACGATATAGACATTGCCGTTTCCATCCAGCAGGATGGGGCCGGACTCGCTTACGGCGTCGGCCCCATTGGGTATGGCGCCTCCCACATAAGTGGACCAGAGAATGGTGCTGCGCTTGGTCACAAAGTTCGCGTGGCACTGGCCGGTCGGATCCCCGCCTCCGCACTGTGTCTGGTAAGCACCGGGGGTGGTTGGATAATCGGCGGCATTGGTATTTCCCGCGACATAGACGTTGCCCCCGCCATCGACTGCGATGCCGCTGGCGAAGTCGTGCCGCGTACTATATTGCCCGCCCAGGTAAGTGGCCCAGACGAGAGCGGGACCTACGGACAGAGGATAGAACTTCGCTACGTAGCCGCGAAACGAATTCAGCGCTAAGGGATTCGCGGTCGACAGCGGGGAGGTGGGCTGCACGACTCCTGGGGTGGTCGGAAGCCTGCCTGCCTCGGTGTAGCCGGTCAGATCGATGTAGCCGTTGGCGTCCAGCACGATTCCGGTCGCGAAGGTGACGCCCGCGCCGCCGCTGTTCGAGACAGTTCCATTCAAATCGCCGAAGAGAGTGGAGTAAAGTAGCTGCGAGCCAGTGGGATCGAAGACCGCGACGAAGGTGTATAGCGGCGCGGCGCCGATCGGAGCCGTGCCACCGATGACCGCTCCGGCGGTGGTCGGGAAGCAGGCTGGAAACGCGTAGTCCTTCGGGTTGCATACCGTCGATTCGTTGCCGGCGATGTAGGCGTTCCCGACCGCATCCACGGCGACTGCGGTTGCGAAAGCCCCGCCGAAGCCGCCGAGGAAGGTCGAATAGATCAGGCTGGTGCCGGTGGGATCGAGCTTGGTGAGGAATGCCGACGCCTGTTCGCTGCCGCACCCTGACTTGATGGGTGGGGTGTTGGTGGGCACGGGATAGCAGATTTTCTGATACGCGCCAGGAGTGATGGGAAAATCGACCGATTGGGACTCGCCCGTGACGTAGGCGCTGCCGTTGGAATCGACCGCTATGGAGTAGCCCAAATCCCAACTGGAGCCGGCGAGATAGGTCGAGTACACCAGTGAACTGCCGTCGGGGCTGAACTTGCTGACGAAGACGGACGGAGCAGATTTGCTTGGCGCCGGCTGGAATGGATTCTGGGTGGGGAAGTCGAGTGACTGGGTGGTGCCAGTGACGTAGATGCTGCCGGCGCTATCGATGGCGAGGCCTTGGGAGACAGCCCCCGTGAGGGAACTCGTCACGGCGCCGATGCTGTCGCTGCCGCTTCCATCGATATAGCTGACAAAGGTGAGGACGGGGTCGATGATCAGCTCCTTCGAGTGATCGTAACGGCCGAGGCGGAATCCGACGCGATTGCCGGCAATGGTGAACGATCCATCGACGGGGACCTTGTCGTCGCCATCCTTCTGGTACACGACCGGCTTCTTAAACATGGTCCGGGCGTCCAGAACGAGATTGCCCTGCGCGTCGATCTTCGCGCCATCAATGCGCCAGGCGATATGGCTCGGATCGGCGCCGGGCGCCACTACGAAGTCGTACTCCAACTGGCGCTGGTTGCCATAGAAGACCAAGTCCACGCCGGGATAGATCCCCGCGTAGTTGACCTTGCCGAAGGTCGGGATGCCGGTACGCCATTTCTTCGGGTCGTTGCCGATGAAGTAGCTGACCACGCCAGTCCGCCGGGCGAGTCCCGCGGGCCTGGAGTCGGCATTCGCGCCGACGAGCGTCATCCGCAAGTTGTTCAGGACCACCTCTCCGGCTTTGAAATAGAGCGCATAGCCGTCACCGCGCGAGACAAGCTGCACCGCCGGATCGGCCTGTCCCAGGTTCGGTTCAAAAGCTAATGGCGCGTTGATGAAGTTGGCGGGCCGCGGTGCGGCCAACGACGCTAGAGAGAAGAGGAGATAAACGATCGATCTGTATGTTGTTCTCATGACGAATTCCTCCAGATCCAGACCCATTACGGCAGTGGGTTGAGCGTGGCAGTGATCGTCGCACTGGCCGCTGCGTAGGTGCTGTCACCGCTGTACTGGGCGGTGATGGTGTAGGTTCCGGGAGGCGCGGTGGAAGTGCTGTAGGCCGCGTTCCCGGTGGCATCGAGGGTCACGACGGCGAAGGCCGAGTCGCCGTTGAGGAATACGACTTGGCCGGTCGGCAGCGAGGCGTACTTTTGCGGCGGGGAAACTTTTGCTTGCAAGGTCAGGGCCGGTCCGGCTTGGGATGAAGTGAGTGACAAGCTGGCGACGCCCTGGGCGGCGATACGGGCGACAAAGCCCTTCGAGCAGCAGGCGCTGGAGTTGGCAGCCGTCATGAATGCGCCCGGGGTGGTGATGAGGTTGGGGCCGGCGGTATTGCCCGCGACATAAATATTGCCAGTCGCGTCCACCGCGAGACCCGCGGGAGTTCCGTTGTCGAGCGCGTTCGATCCGATGATGGTGGAAAACAGCAGTTTCGAGCCGGTAGGGTCGAGTTCAGCAACGTACACCTCTTGTGCGCCGCCGGGCGCGAAGGGCTCGAGAGAGTCGACCATGGGGAAACCGGTCGAGGTCATGCCCGTGATGTAGACATTATTCGCGGCATCGAGTTGGATCGGACCCGCGGCAAAGCTGGCGTCCGTGCCGTCCGGCTTGGCATTCCCGACAAACGTAGACCAGAGAATGGCGCTAAGGTCGGGAGTGAGCTTGGCGACGTAGTTCGCGGAGCAGTTGACGCCGTTGCCGGCTACCGTACCGTAAGCGCCCGGCGTCACGGGAAAATCGGCCGAATTCGTGTATCCGGTGATAACGGGATTGCCCATACTGTCGATGGCGATGCCGGTACTCAGGTCCGTCCGGGAGCCGGCTTGTCCGCCAAGGTAAGTTGCATACTGAAGAGCTGAACCGCCGGACATCAGCGGATAGAATTTAGCGACGAAGGAGCGCCAGGATTGCAAAGCGTTGCTTTGCGCATATAAGGGCGTGCCGGTGGGCTGCACTACGCCCGGCGTGGTGGGGAGTTTGCCGGCCTGGGTGCTGCCGATCAGATAGAAATAGCCATTGGCGTCCACGGCGATGCCCGTCGCGTAGGTACCGCCGGCCCCGCCAATACGTTCCGCAGCCGGATCGATGCCGAAAAGATCACCGTAGAGCGTGGAATAGAGGAGGTGCGCACCTTTGGGATCGAAAGCCGCGACAAAGGCGTATTGCGCCGAGCCTCCGGGTTTATCGCCGCTGATGACCGCGCTGTTGGTGGTAGGGAAGCCTCCGGGGAAAGCCAGGTTCGAGGTGAATGCATCTTCGTTGCCGGCGACATAGGCATTCCCTGCCGCATCCACGGCAACCGCGGTTCCATAGGCCCAGCCATACCCGCCAAGGAATGTCGAATAGACCAAGCTGCTGCCGCTGGGATCGAGTTTGGTCAGGAAGACCGAAGCATTCGCACTATTGCAGGTGGCAGTGTACGGCGGCGGGTTGTTGGTGGGCTGGGGAGAGCAGACGGTCTGGTAAGCACCGCTGGTGATGGGAAAATCAACCGAACTGGTGTATCCGGTGACGTAGGCACTGCCGGCGGAATCGACAGCGATGGCGTAGCTGTAGTCGCTGCCGCTGCCACCGAGATACGTGGAATAGACAAGAGAAGCGCCATCCGGGCTGAATTTGGAGACGAAAGCCGATGGCCACGATCCAGGCTGTACAGGAGGGATCTTGGCTGGAGGGGCGGCAGCATAGGCATTCTTGACCGGAAAATCGACTGAATAGGAGAAACCGGTGACGTAGACGCTGCCGGCGCTGTCGAGCGCAAGGGCCTGCGAAAGGCCGCTACCGAGGACGCCGGGCGCGGTCGGGTGACCGATGGTATCGCTGCCGCTGCCGTCGAGGTAGCTGACGTAGGTGAGGACGGGATCGATGACGAGAGGCTTGGAGTGGTCGTAGCGACCGAGGCGGAAGCCGACACGGTTGCCGGCGACGAGGAACGATCCTTCGACGGGGAGTTTTCTGTCGCCGTCCTTCTGGTACACGACCGGCTTCCGGAACATGGCCGCGGCGTTTAGAACGAGATTGCCTTGTGGGTCGATCCTCGCGCCTTGGATACGCCAGGCGATGCGACTCGGATCGACGCCAGGCGCGACCACGAAGTCGTACTCCAGTCGACGTTGATTGCCGTAGAAGACGAGGTCCACCCCTGGGTAAATTTGCGCGTAGCTGACCTTGCCGTAGGTTGGGATGCCGGTGCGCCATTGCTTGGGGTCGTTACCGATGAAGTAGTTTACTACCCCGGATCGCCGGGCGAGTCCGGTGGGAATGGAGTTGGCATTCGCGCCGGCGAGGGTCATCGGCAAATTGTTGAGGACCACCTGTCCGGTTTTGAGATAGAGCGCGTAGCCGTCGCCATGCGAGACAAACTGCACGGCCGGATCGGCCTGCCCGAGATTGGGCTCGAAACTCAGCGGTGCGTGGATGGGCCTCGCATCCCAAGGCGCGGCCAGTCCAATGGAGCTGAAAGTAAACGCCAGCGCGGCCCCCGCGACCCAGAAGTGCCTTTCCGTCATACTTATATCCCCTCTTCCGCCACAGCGGCTCCTGGCCGCCAAGCAGAACAAAGCAGTATCAGAACTGTTTATCGTAAATTTTGGTGGAAAGTTGCGTGGGCGGATGGAAATAGATTATCGGCGATTTCCCGGATGCAACCCGTCACGGCAGCGGGTTCAGCGTGGCCGTGATGGTGGCACTGGCCGCTGCGTAGGTGCTGTCACCGCTGTACTGGGCGGTGATGGTATACGTGCCGGGCGGCGCGGTTGAGGTGCTGTAGGTCGCAGTCCCGGTGGCATCGAGGTTCACGACAGCGAATGCCGAATCGCCGTTGAAGAATACGACTTGGCCCGTCGGCATCGAGGCGTATTGCTGCGGCGGAGAGACTCTGGCCGTCAACGTGAGCGTCGGACCGGCCTGCGACGACTTGAGGGTGACGTTGGCTGTGCCTTGCGCGGCAATGCGGGCGACAAAGCCTCTGCTGTTGCAGCAACCGCCTTCTTTGGAACTCGTCATGAACGCGCCCGGTGTGGTAATCAAGTCCGGACCTCCCGTGTTGCCCGCAACATAGATGTTGCCGGCGGGGTCCACCGCCATCCCGGTTTGACCGATGGAATCGAGGCCGCCGGATCCGATCAGGGTGGAAAAGAGCAGGGTTGATCCCGTGGGATCCAGTTCAGCGACCAGAACGCCCGGTTCCCCGCCGTTATAGTTATACGGCTCAACCGGATTGACCATGGGGAAGTGCTGAGGCGCTGTTCCCACGATATAAACGTTGCCGTTTCCATCCAATTGGATAGAGCCCGACGTACCCACGTTATCGCTCCCATCGGTTTTGGCGTTTCCCACATAAGTGGACCACAGAATGGTGCTGCCGTCGGGACTGAGTTTGGTGACAAAGTTCGCCTGGCACTGGCCGGTCGGATCGCCGTATCCGCATTGCGTCTGGTAAGCGCCCGGGGTGGTTGGATAATCGGCGGAATTGGTATTTCCCGTGATATAGACGTTGCCCCCGCCGTCGAGGGCGATGCCGGTGGCGAAGTCCTGTCGCGAGCCGTATTGCCCACCCAGGTACGTGGCCCAGACGAGAGCGGGGCCTACGGACAGAGGATAGAATTTCGCGACGTAGCCGCGCCAGGATTGCAGGCCGGTTTGCGGGGTTTGCGGTCCCGCGGCCGGTTGAACGACGCCCGGGGTGGTCGGAAATTGCTCCGCCTTGGTGAGGCCGGCCAGATAGAAATAACCTTTCGCATCGATCGTGACCCCGCTGGCATAAGTGTCGCCTTGCCCTTGGGGGAGTTTTACGAGTCCCTCCAAATCGCCTAGGAGAGTCGAATAGAGGAGCTGCGAGCCGGTAGGATCGAAGACGGCGAGGAAGGACATTTGAGGCACGCCGCCGCCGACCAGCTCTTGGCCGCCGATGACCGCGCCGGCAGTGGTTGGGAACGCACCGGTGAAAACGTAGGTGTTCGAGGATACCACTGACGAGTTACCGGCGAGATAGGCGTTCCCGGCAGCATCGACGGCTACCGCCGTTCCGTAAGTCATACCGTAGCCGCCCAGGAAGGTCGAGTAGAGCAGGATGGAGCCGGTGGGATCGAGTTTAGTCAGGAACGCCGATCCCTGCGACGAGGGCTTGGGCGGCGGATAATTGGTGGGCACCGGATTACAGATGGTCTGGTAGGCGCCGGGAGTGACGGGAAAATCTTCCGAGTTGGTGAGGCCCGTGACGTAGGCGCTGCCGTTGGAATCGACCGCCAAGGCGTAGCCGTAATCCCAACTGGTGCCGCCGATGTAGGTCGAGTAGACGAGCGAACTGCCGTCGGGACTGAATTTGCTGACAAAGACGGTAGGCGCTGCCGAACCCTTGGCTGGCGGTGCAGCCTGGTAGGGGTTTTGGGTGGGGAAATCGAGTGAAGTGGTGTAACCGGCGACGTAGACGCTGCCGGCGCTATCGATGGCGAGGCCCTGCGACCAACCGTTCTGGAGGATGCCAGGCGTGATCCAGT
>Ga0326727_10013691_pt1 | contig 17928 bp, 14 predicted proteins | sample MB2enrmetagenome_FD_207643 | JGI IMG/M metagenome (GOLD analysis project Ga0326727, IMG submission 207643) | Lab enriched peat soil microbial communities from McLean, Ithaca, NY, United States - MB29MY | ecosystem: Environmental > Terrestrial > Soil > Wetlands > Peat | place: USA: New York...
AACTTTAGACCCATCGGGGGTCCGCCAGGGCGGCGTCGAGGCTGCTGCCGGAGAGGCGGGATTTTTTGTCGTTGGGGGTGAGGTCCTTCAAGAATTGCTGTAATTCCCAGCGGGTTTGGTCGGTCCAGGTGAACTTTCCGCCAAGACGGTGCTTGGCGAGGCGGATTCGTTCGGCCAATGGGCCGGGGCGGGCTGCTTGGATTTCGGCAAGCTGGGCCAGGTCGGCAGTACTCGGGTCAAGACAGCGGAGAAGGCGGGCGACTTCACGGCTGAGACGCAAGGCGGCGGCTTCCCGTTGGGCTGCCAAGCTGGCCTGCTCGACCTTGCGGGCGCGCGTTTCAAGGGCACGCACCTGCTTTTCCGCCTCTTTCTGCGCGTGCTGGACTGCTGCGGTGATTCTCTCTGGCGCGGGAAGCTTGCCGTCCCATGCGTCAACCTGTGCCTGCAAGTCGGCGAACGTGGTCACAGGCTCCATGCCGTTTTCCGTGACCCAAAAGGCGCATGACCGGCGGAACGACCCGGCGCGACTGCTGCCAACCACCAGCGGTGGCGTCTCACCGGGACGGCTCAAATAATCGGCGATTTGGGCGACTTCCGGGCTGAGGGCTGTCAGTGGCCGTGCTGCGGTATCAGCGTCAAGGGCCTGGTCGGAAATGGCAAACCGGAGAGATTTGCCGCCAAGCCCTTTGATGGTCAACGCGGCCTTGCTGGCATTTTGGCTGACCTGCAATCCAAGCTCCGGGCGAAGCATTTCGAGAGCGGCAAGGATGTCGGCCCGGTTGACTGGCGGATTCGCTGGTTTGAGGTTGACCGCATCGGAATCGAGGTAAGCTTCGGCGTTGAGGTAATTGGTTTCGACATCGGCGGCGATGCGCTCCAGGTCGTCAATAGAGAAATCCTTGGGCCGGTTGAGCATCGCTTGGGCGCGGGCAAGCACTGGCTGCATGGTGCCAACGAAATGCAGGAACAAACCGCAGCGACGGCGGAGCGCGCCATAGACTTTCTCATCAATGCTGTCCTTCAATAGGAAATTGAAGATTTTGATTTCCTTTTCGCGCTGGCCGATGCGGTCAATGCGTCCGATCCGCTGCTCAACTTTACTGGGGTTCCAGGGCAGGTCGTAATTGATTAGGGCGCTGGCGGTTTGGAGATTCAAGCCCTCACTGGCAGCATCCGTGCATACCAGGTAGCGGACAGTTCCCTGCTTCAGCGCGTCGGTGATGTCCTTCTTGCTGGCTGTTACCCATTGGTTCTCCTTGAAAAATGCACCGCCGTCACCGCTGTAGCTGGCGACCTCGCCTCCGTAGTGGTTGGCCAGGTTGTCGCGGAGATACTCCATCGTGTCGGTGTATTCCGTAAAGATAAGGATGGGCCGGCCCTCGGCGGAGAGGGCACGGATACGGTCGAAGAAGCGGTCGCGTTTGGTATCCGTGGCTCCCAGCGCGCGCAGTTGGTCGAGCAACGCGCTGACATCGGTGGCTTCCTTGCGCGCGTCTTCCGGGCTGGTGGGCAGGCCCGCCGGGATGGAACGCGGGTCCATATCAGCGGGCACGTCGGCATCGGAGAGACCTGCGGGCGCATCTATCTGCTCCATATAGCCGGAACTTGCCCTCTGGCCCATGACGCGCTTCAAGCCATCGAGCCGCCTTGTCAGGCTGCGCTCCAGCGCGCAGGGTGAACTGGCCGCGCGCCGCCGGTAAATCGTCATAACGAACCCCTTGCCCGGCTTTTCTCCTTCGAGTTCCTCAAATCGCCTCTCGATGTAACGCGCCACAGCATCATAGACCCGCCGCTCGGGGCCGTTGGGCGGCTGGAAGTCGTAGGGCAAGTCCACCACCAAACGTATTGGCGGCTCTTTTGGGAGCAGGCCAAGCTTGTAGTAATCGCGAAGCGTTTTGCGCGTGTTGCGGTGCATCCGGCGGGCGAGTGGCGAGCCTTGACGCAGCCAGCGGATGACATCCTCTTTTTTGCCGGGCGGCACGAAACGGAGCCTGCGTTCGTCATCTTGGGGCATGGAGATTTTGGCGAAGCCCGGCGGCGGGTCTGGGAAATCGGGGTCTGACGCGATGAGAAAGGCGGCGCGGCGGGCGTCTTCGGGGAGGGGCGTGCCTTTCTTGAGTTGGTGAATGAGGCCGTAGAAGGATCGGACGCCTTCAAAGTCCGCCAGCCACGCGCCACCTTCGCCCAACACGGCGAGCAAATCCCACGGCTCCCACGGTGCGGTTTGCATGGGCGTGGCACTGAGCAGCAGCACACCGCGGACTTTGCGGCGAAGCTGCATTTGGCGAAGAAGATTCAACAGAAGCGTGGCCGAATTGAACTCGCCTTCCTCCTGCTTGCCCCGGCGCGCGGCGTGCGCCTCGTCCATGAGGATTAAATCCCACGGCCTGGCCGCGAGGATGGCGCTCATGTTGGCCTCGGTGCGCGCCGTTTCGCGGCTCATAATCAGCAAGTCCTGGTCGAGCGCCCCGGCCAGACCGGCAAGACGCTCGGTGCGGCCGTCAGGCCAGACCAGGGTGTCAATGCCTTGCAGGCGCGGCACGGTAAGGCCGCCCTTCTCGCGCAATTCCTCCTGCCATTGGCTGGTCAATCCGGCGGGCAGCAGAAGAAGAGCGCGGCTCACTCCACGCCCGGCGAGCAATCGGCGCAAAACCATGATCGCTTCGATGGTCTTGCCCGTGCCCACTTCGTCGCAAAGCATCCGGCCATTCGGCCAGGCGGAAGCGGCTTCTTCAATGACAACGCGCTGGTGAGGCCAAAGGTCAATCGGCGCGGTCGCTTCGCACGCGGCGGCACCATTTTCGAGGTAGGGAGCTTCGGCAATGAACCGCCAAGCCATTGCAGCCCTGCGGCGGGCCAAAGCGTCGGTCGGCTCAGTGAGAGGCGGTTCAGCCGGGGCGAATTTGATTATTTTCTGGCGGAGCGCCTCCGGCAGCGTAACCGTGTGAACATGCGGATGGCTGTCCTGCCAAAGGTCGTCGAACTCCTGCCTGTACTCGTCGAAACGCTCCTTGTCCTGCCAGGAAGGCGATACTTCAAGGCGTTCGTAGTTGGCACGCAAACCTTGGGCGGACTCGTTGCCGCTGCCGTTGAAAACGACTGCATCCCCGGCGGCGTCATAGACCAGACCAAACTTGCCGTGGACGATGCCTTCGCCCTGGCGCATGACGCCGACACGCACGGCCAGCAGTCCGGTTTTGGTCATCCAACCGAGCATCGCAAGGCGCTGCTTTTCCAGGAGATCGCGGGGTGTCTTGAAACGTCTGGTGAGCGTTTCTTCCAGCTTGGACGTGTCGCCGGTTTCCATGAGGGCGCGGACATCTTCCTCCTGCATCTCCTCATTCACAACCAGTCGAACTGCGGGGCGCGGTGCTTTGTCACCCATTTCAATCAGCCGTGAAATCAAACCGGCGAAGCCTCGTGCGGCGGCGGCGAGGACGCTGCTGGAAAAGTAGGCGCAGCATCGGTCGTAACGGACGGCTTCGGACAGGGCAGGCACGTAGAGCTTGTCGAGCAACTCACTGTCGGGGCCACGAAGAAAACGCGGCCAGGGGTGGATGCGCAACGAACCGCTGGTGACAGTCAGCGCAGCGGCGGCCTTCTTTGTGGTCGGGGCGGTCATTCGGTCGGCTCTTCTTCGGGTTCCTCCTCGCCCTCGCCACTTTGGTCCGATTGAAGGGAAAGTTCGCTTTGCGGTTCCAATTCCTCCGGCCACTCCGGCGGGGTGATGCTAAAAAGCGGGTCAATCATTGCGTGCCAGGCGCGGAATTCGGGATACTCGGCGGCGGCGCTGGTCTTGCCCTTCTCATGCCAGAGCGCGGGCGGCGCGGCTTTGAGTAATGCCTCCATCAGGCGCGCGACGGGCGAGCCGCCTTTCCAGCCCTGTTGTGCGGCCAGTTGGCGTGCAGAACCAAGACCTGGATTGCCTCCGCCGGCTTCCACGTAGCGGAGGGCAAGGGCGTGGCAGGCGTCAAGCGCGGTGCGAAAGTGCGCATCATTGGGATGCACCTTGAGCACGTCACCCTTCTTGACACGTTTCTTCTTGCCGGTCGGCATCGCGCCAAAGAGCGTCTCTTCGATTTCCTCCTGTTCCAACTTCTTCGCGCGTTTGCGGTCCTTGGCGGACAACAGTTTGATTTTGTCGCCGGATTTGGACACGAGGCCGGCGTAAATCATGTTGTCCACGTCCATCCCAACGGCTTTGCCGAGAAGGTGCGCCTCATTGAAACGGAACTCCGCCGCCTGAAGCACGTCCCAGCACAACAGATAGAACTGGCCCTCTGCTTCGACGCCCTCAAGTCCGCGTGCGGCAAGTTGTTGGATGCGAAAGGCGGCAACTGCTTCGCTCGCCTCGTAGAGTGCGCGGTCAACGCCCACAGGGTCGCCCGTGTCCGTGCGGACTTCGGAGTAACGGCTATAGACTTCCATCGCCGGGCCGAACGAGCCGACGAGTTGATCCACCGGGTTCAAACCCTCCTTCTGCAATCGCTCGGCGGCTTTTTGTGCGGCGTGGCGGATTGCCCGTTTCATATCGGCGTCGAAGTAGCCGACTTCAGCATTGTCGTCCCGCTTGCGGGAGACGAGGATGACGGTACTTTGCGCGGCGTTCTTCTTCGCTTGGTGGAGCGAGTGTTCGCTCTCGGTCTTCACCGGCCATGTAGCCGTGATGGTAAAGCCAGCTTGCACAAGCGAGGTGAACAGCGCTTCCCAAGCTTCCTGTTTTTTGTGTGTGAACATCACGGTGAGAACACCATCGTCACGCAAAATGCGGCGGCACTCTTTAAACGTGTCGCGCATGAGGCGCTGGTAGAATTCGTTCGCCTTGCGCCGAGCCTCACCGGCTTTTTCGCCATCTTGGCGATGGCGGCTCACGTTCACAACTGCCTCCTCGGTGTGGTCGCACAAGTAGCTTGAAAACCATTCGGGGCGGCGGTGGCCTTGTGTGCGCTTGAGCCAGACGTAAAAAAAGTCGGCCAGTTCCGAGTACTGGATGTTGCCAGCGTAAGGCGGGTCAACAACAACGGCGGTGATGCTCCTGTCCTTAATGTATGGGATGCTTGTGGCAGAGCCGTGACTTAATTCGACAGCAGTGGTTGTGTTCGCCCTCGGCAGGCGTGCAATCTGTTCAAACGCTTCGCAACAATTCTCTATTGCCCAAGCAAACCCGACCGCAGTTCCGCAAGGAGCCATCTCTGCAAAGGCGGGCTTGAACGAAAAATCGTGCCGGTCGAAGGCTGGAGCAATGAGGACTTGCCCTGAGTGCCAACGACTTCGGATGCCGTTGTAGGCCGTGAACTTGTTCACGACGAAGGCAAGAAGATGTGCGACAGCCTCTCCAGCGTCCTTGCCTTCCACGCGGAGGATTTCGACTTTGAGCTTCTGGAGTTCCTCTACCATCACGCCCAAGTCGAGCAATTGGCGCGGCGAGAAGAGGTCTGACCACCGGGGCATTCCGTAGATGCGCGGGCGCTCGTCGGTGGAAACTTCGGGATAAAGCTCGGTGGGGATGACGCCGGCCATTTCCCACGCGGAGCGGTTTTTCTTCAGTTCCTTCTCGGCAGCGTCGAGGGCATCAAGATCGGGTTGTTTCGGCGGATTGAATTCGAGGCCACGCGAGCCTTTGACGGCCACGGCGTAAAGCGCGCTACGCATCTCGCCGGCTTGGGCTTTGGCTTTAATATAGTCGTCGCTGATTTGGAGGCCACTGAAAAGGCTAATTCCTTTGCCGCCGCCGTAAGTGGGCGCTGGCGGTGCGGCTTTCTTGCCAGCGCGGGTGCCATCGACAATGCGAACCGTCCAAGTGCCCGCCTTCTTATCTTTGACTGGCTCGGCCCAGACTCGAATGTCTGAGCCTTTGGGCTTGAGCAGATGCCAATCAGGAACGAGCGGTGTGTGTGGGTGCCCTTCGGTGTCCGGGCACGGCACCGTGCGGGCAAAGATGTAGCAGTGCGGCGGCAGAACGCTGGTTTTGGGGAAGAACTTCGCCATACGGGAATTGAAGCGACGGCGCAGTTCCTCGCCCCAGTGGCGCGCACGATCAGCCAGCTTTTCGCCGAATCTAAACGGGTAATCCAGGGTCGCTTCAAGCACAGAACATGCGACGGGGTTGTACTCGTTCGCGAGGGTGTGGAAACCAAGTCGCGCAGATTCGAGTGGGATGGAACCGCCGCCCGCCATTGGGTCAAGCACGGTAATGGCACTACCGAAAATCTTCTGTGCTGCTGCTTGTGCCTTTTCGAGGTCGGCTTCAACGAAGGGTTTTCTGAAAGCGCGGTCGCCGTGAGGGTTTTGAATTCGATCTCCGCCACGGAGACGGGCTTGCTCCAGGGTGCGTTGCGCTGCAAGAATCTCTTTGGAAGTCCCCCAAAATCCCAGTAACCGCTCGAAAACCTCGCGAGGAAAATCTGCCGGAAGGAGCGAGGCGAGGACAGCGGCTCGTGAGACGCAAAGCGGTCGCCGTGCCCACCAAACGTGCAACCGCTTGTCGGGCGGTTGCTGCCCGGTGCTCCGCTCCCGGATGCACTCGACACCGATGGCGGCGGCGGGAAGCCATTCTTCGATAAGCAGGCGCGGGCGGTGCATTTTAGGGTCTGGATCGCTGACTCTGGTGTCAAGTCATTCTTCGGGCTGTAATTGTGCGATGGCTGCTTCGCGGGCCTTTTCGGCGAGCGAGAGAACACGTTTTGGGACTTTGTTCTTATCCGTTTCGTCGTGTTCCCAGCATACAAGAACGTCCACGTCGCCTGGCTTGTGGTCGGCCCCGTACTTCGACGAGTAAACCTCGAACTCGGCGATGAGGTATTCATCAGTTACCCGGTCAATCAAGATGGCGTCTGGCTTGGGTTCAATTTGGACGCCAAGCTTGCGTAGAACCTCAGCGTTCACCCCGCAGCAGTATTTCAGGTCGGTATATTCCTCTAGTACTCCGAAGGCCATGTAAACGTCCACTTCCGCCTGGGGTGTCCAGTTGAATAAATTCTCTGGTCGGAATGCTTCAAAGTGGATGTTCTTGCGCAACGGAGGTGGCGGCGTTGTGGTGGTGGTCGCGGTCGTCGCTGCCGCAACTGGAGTTTGTGCTGACACTTGATCGCGGGGCGGCTGGACTTCGATTTCCGAAGGAGAGAGTACGCGATAACTGACTTCGTCTCCGTTCTTGAGTGTGAGTTCGTGGTAAAGCTTGGCCATGCCCGATAAATAGCCGGGACCGTTCAGCGTCCCTTCAGCGATAAGATCGTCCATGCCCGCGACACGCGCGCGAACCTGTCCGGCTGTCAACTTGCCCTCGCGGGCGGCGGTCAGATAGAGGACATAGTTGCGTTTGTACGATTCACTAATTGAGGTTTTGTACGGGAATATTGGACTGGCTGTTGCCATAGGTTTTCCTTTTATTGCTGTCATTTGACCGCTTCGATGAGGATGCGCAGCGCCCGGACTGCCCGAATACGTTTGCTGCCGCCCATCAATCCCAACCACCAGGCGGCTTCTGTCCCGTCGGCGCGCTTCAGGTTGTCGGCGGCGTTATGAAGCGCCGAAGCGTTGCGGAGTCCGCGCGCCACGAGCGAATAGCAGGCAACTCGCGCGCCAGCGTCCTCGTCCAGCGGATAGAACGGGCCGGGTATAAACTTGGTTACGCCCATTCCGCGTACAGCAGAGCGCAAAAGCGATGCCCCGGCGGAGTAGGCCAGCGGGCCAAGCGCGGCAACTCTGGTCAGGCGTTCCACGCCGTTGGTCTTGAGAGAGCGGCGGTAAATGATGGCGGCGGTGCCGGTCTTGCGTTTGACGATGCGAAGCGCGAATGAGGCGGCGCGGACGCTCATGCTTTGGAACCTTTCTTGGCGGCAGCTTTGCCAAACGTCCCGCCCGGTGTTACGTCGTCGCCAGCTTTCTCGGCGGCGGCTTCCAATTGTGGTTTCAAGCCGGAGCGGCCAGGCTCCTTGAATCTGAGCGTGAGGAGTGCGCCGTAGCTCATTGTCCCTTCGGTCATTGCGTTAAAGAGTGTCCGGGCGCTGTCCAAGGGCTTGATTGGGCTGTTAAGTTTGACACCTATGACCTGAAAGCTGGCGTTGCCACCGGACTTGAGGTCGCCGCTGACAGTCACGTCGAGGGCAAGCTGGTCGGCTCCGAGTGGCTGCGCGATGGCGGCCAGGGCGTCCGCAACGCTCGGAGTGCCAGCGTTGAGCGTGAGTTCGGAGAGCGGGCGCGTTTCGGCGTGGTTGATGATGTCCTCCCATGTAGTGGCAATGACCGTGGCAGGTTCCGGTGGAGGGAGAGCATTGTCTCCATCCTTCATTATGTCCGGCTCGCCGCGCTTGGCTGGCTTGGCATCCACCTTGAGCCAGGCTTTGGCGGCGGCGGTGTCGGCGCGGGTGATAAGTTCGTCTTCCTTGAGGCCGATGCTGGCTTCCGCACCGGGCACGGCGCGACGCTGGCCTTCGGCACCTTCGACCGCACCGGCCCTGTCGTACGCCGTGCCGTCGGCGGATTGGAAAACGGCCTTGCCTTGCTCAATGGCTTTCAGGACGGTTTGTTTGACCACCAAAGCATCGGGGACAAGGCGCAAGCCGGGCGCGGCCAAGAAACGCTCGTGCAAGTCGCTGAGACGGTAAACGTCCGGCTGATCGGGAATGGGAGTAGTTCCGGCGAGAATGGTTTTTAGGAAGCGGTCAGGGTCAATTGACTGGCCGGCCTTGTAGATCATTTCCTTGTCCTCCAAAAAGGCACGCAGGCATTTCTGGCCCTGTGGCTTGCTGAGGATTTCGTCCTCCGGCACCTGGTATTTTTCCTCAATGCGCCCGGCGGGGCCGTCGGCGCGGACCACGGTGTCAAAGGCACGGCAAGTTTGGATTTTGAACTCGCGGGTGAGGCCGGGCTTTACCCGGTTCAATTGATCCCGCACAAGCGCGGCCCTTTCACCGTTTTTAGCGCCCTTCTCGATTTGCTCGGCGGCGATGATGCGCTTGGCCTTTTCGAGCGCGTTGTTGAAAGCATCGGGGTGCGGCGCTATCGCCACGATAGAATTGCGGAAACGGCGGGGCACGGGAGCGGCTGGGTCGTTGTCGTCTTCATAGGCGCAGACTTTTGCCGCGAGGTCCGTGGTTGCGCACAGGGCAAGCTGAAGGTCCTTGCTTTTCAGAACATCGTTGGGACGGTCTGGCCAGGGTGCCAGGGAGAACAGCGGACCGGCAAAGAAGCTTTGTGCCTCGGCGAAAACACGGTCGCGGGCCTCGTCCTCGTCCACGGTGGCAGCTTGCTGTTCAATCTGTTTGATGACATTTGGCTCGAACCGGAATTGCCAGCCTTTGTTGCCAGCCATCGGGTAGGTGTGCCAGCAAGCGCCGACCAGGCGGTCAAGGGCCTCGGCGGGTTCTTGGCCGGCATCATCGGTGCGCAGGACGGCGAGGGAAATTTCGGCGGGGTCGAGGCCGCTGTGTTCGTTGCGCGGCAAGCTTTCCAGCAGGAGGGCGGATGCAACGCGGCAGTGGATACCTCCGGGCTTGCGGTCGTCCAAGTCGAGGGCGTGGCCTTCGATGTCAGCCTGGACCGCTGCGGAGAATTGCTCGCGGCGGAGACGCTGTAGGAGGTCAGCACAAATGGAGGGGCTGGCCCAGTTGATGTCTCCGGCAGTGATGAGTTCGAGAGCGCGTTCGTTTTCCCAAATATCGCGAATGATGCGGGCGAACAGGCGAAGCACGCCGCGGCTGCGTTGGAATTCGGGGAGTGGGCCAAGGCGTTCCTTGGCGGTGTCAATGAGGCGCGGATGGAACGGGTAACATTCCTGGATACGCTTGGCGTAGTCGGCACTGATGGCGCTGGCTGCGATCAGGTCCGGGTGGGCTTCGCGGACGCGCTCGTAAAGCTGGTGGTAGGCGGCGGACGCTTTGGCGGCAGCGGTGGGATCAATCTTGTCAAAGAGCCGCCGGGCAATAACACGGGCGGCTTGTTTGCCGACGGGATCGAAGTCGGTCATTTTGCGGCCCAAAATGTCTTCCAGCTTGACAGAGGCGGGGCCGATATTGGCGGCGAGTTGCTGCGACACGTTGGCGTAGGCGGTCTGCTGGCCGGGGTCGGTGATGACCAGCACCGCTTGTTTGCGTTTGGAGACAGTGGAAATGAGCTTGCCGAGAAAGCTCATAAAATTCCCCTGACCGGCGGCGGACAGACTCGCCATGTAAATGACCAGTTCATCGAGCAGGATGAGCAGCGGTTCGTCGCCGAGGGCCTTGGCGATGGTTGCTTCATCGGGCGACGCCTCATGGTGGTCTGTTGCGCCCAGAGCTCTCAATGCGGCTGCACCGCCAAGTTGGTAGAGGATTTCGCCCTGCAAACTATGCGTCTGTGTGGTGCCGTGGATGCCGAAGATGGGGATGCCGGCCTTGGCGGCGTCAACCGCAACGATTTTCACCGTCTTGGGCCGTCCGGCGGCAGGCAGAAGCTCAGTGCCAAGGGAGATTTTGGAGATGTTCGCGGCCAAGTGCCAGAGAGCCATGAGGGTGTGCGTCTTGCCGCCGCCAAAGCCGGTGCTGAGACGAATCAACTGGCCGGCTTCCTTTTTGTCGGCGAGGGCCTTGAAGACGGCGGCGCAAACGGATTTAAGGTCGGGCGTTGGCTCAGTGTTGCGGAAAAATGTCTCGGCGTGGCCGTAAACCTTGGGGGCTGCTCCTGAGCCGTCAATCAGTTGTCCAAAATCGGCTGCGAAAATGGCGTCGTCGAGTTCGCCTTCCAAAACCTCTTTGCGGGGTTTGCAGGCGATCAAAGCGCTCTTGGTTGTGTCTGCGGGTTTCATAATAATCTCGTTGCGCCTTCGCGCGGCCTGGGCCAAATCTGCATCCGGGGCAATGGTACGCGCGGCATGTGATGAGTTTTTACCCCGGCCCGCGCCGAAATGACAGGAAAAACTTTTTTACGGCGGAGCCTGTGACTCATTCAGCCCAATCTACTGCCAGTGGGAGGGTACCGCAGTTTCCCGCCGGGACGGATTGAGAACGAAACTCTGGCCCGATTTTTTCCAATTCGATGCCCGGCGGGACAAGCCCGGTAGGATTCTTCGGCGGACCTGCCCCCAAAAAACACTTGCCTGCCATCGCCAATAGGGGGACTGTAAAATCATCGAAACAGATGATGGTTGAATAAGCCTCTTTCAAAAGCAACTCATGGACCAAAAGACCACCAGCGACACGGACCCGATGGGACAGGTTTTGCGGCCCGGCGTTCTATCGCCCATTTGCACTCGTATCGCTGATGTGTGCCTGCGCAAGCTTTGCCGCAAGTTCCTGGATCAATGTCCACCGCCAACCGTCCGGCCCATGCCCTCCGAACTCGACGACCTCAGCCTGGCCTGTTTGCTTCTGGGGGTGGAATGGGGCAACAGCGCCCCTGAAAAGACTTCAGCCGATTTAGCTGCCTGTTTGGACAAGGTGGCTGGCCGTTTCTGGGGCGATCTGCTCCCGTGGCAACTAGCCTTGGAGTTTTGCCGGCATAACCCGACCGGCATTTACGACCTCCAAACTCTGACCTCGAATCTGGACCACCACAACTCGTCCATCCGGCTCTGGATGTTCGACTTGGCCTGGTGCGTGCGGGGCAGACTCAATCCGGTTGAAGCCACTGCGCGGCTCTTGCAGAATGTGGCAGCCACGCTCGGGTACTGGGATTCCGCGCTGGGCTTGTGCCGGAGCCTGGTCGCGACCGACGAAGAATTTTGGGGGATGGCGGATAAATTCCACCCGAAGGACTTCGCCGAGCAGTACCAGGACCGGATTAAGCTCGCACGCAAGGATGGTCTGCCCGTGTTCCAACAACGCTTTGAGAGAATGGAACTCCGCCTGCGCCGACTGGTCTGCCAAGGCGCGCTCGCCCTGACGCCGGACGAAATCAAAACCCTGGAAGGCGCGAAATGAAATTCACCTTTCCCAACAGGTTCACCTTCCTCGAAATGCTGGCGCTGGCACGGCGCGGCCAGTTCAACCCGATGGCATTTCGCGGCCAGATTGAACTCGATTTCTCGCCGCTCACGTTTGCCGGGCCGGGAGCGATGGCGTGCATCAAGGCTTTGCTGGCCCAGGAGCAGCGCACCTTGCCCGCCGAGGTCTGCTTTCCCATCCAACACCAGTGCCAGGAGGCCATCCGCTACCTGACACGGATGGATTTTTTCAGCGCTGACATCCGCTGGTGCATGTCGCCGGAAGAAGATGCCTTCATCCGCCGGTCCGCCGCCGGGCGGTTTCTGCCCATCCGCAATCTGCATCATTTGCACGAGACCGATGCCGCCAGCCGCGACATCGTGGCCTGTCTGGATTGCCAGGACCGGCCATCGGCGCAGATTTTCCAATACGCGGCGTCCGAGTTGATTGATAACGCGCTGCAACATTCGGATGCGCCGAACGGGGCGTTTGTGACTGCGCAGAAGTATCAAAAGCTGGCAAAAGTCCATGCGTTGATCGTGGATACCGGCATCGGCATCCGGCGGCACTTGCAGCGGCATCCGCGCTTTCGGAACCTTGGCGACGATCTTGCCGCGATCCAGGCAGCATTGAAACCGTTTGTGACCGGGACGTATCTGGCGAACGCGCAGGATCACCGGCCCGAATACGAAAACCAGGGGTTGGGGCTGTCCGTGATCAATGAAATCTCCCGGCGCAGCGGCGGGGAACTTTATGTGTGGAGCGGCCGGGCGCTGTACCGCAGCCGGAGTGGCGTGGAGACGATGCCGGTGGAATGGCCGGGCACGGTGGTTTTTCTGACCTTGCCAATTAAGCTCGACGTGAATGTGACCGATGTAGTAAAAGGGTTCGACGCGGCGTTGCAAAAGCCGAAGATTCAACTTAAATTCAACCGATGAAAACGACCATCCGAGTCAGTGATGTGTTGCACACAGGCGCCATCACCGGACGGCACACCGGACGTGTCCTCCGGGAAAGTGTGGTTGCGGCCCTCACCCGCAACCCCATTGTGGCAGTTGATTTCGCCGGAGTGGATTTGCTCACGCAATCCGCCGCCGATGAATTTATCGGGCGGCTCGTTCGCCAGGACGCGGACATTGTTGCGCGGATTTCATTTTCAAATTGCACCCCGGACGTGGCTGGCATGTTGCAGTGGGCAGCAGAACACGCCAACTCGGCGTTCCAAGGCGAGGGCGACATGGTTGCGGCGTGATTTGTGCGCCGCCGGACTCCCGTTTCTGCCAACGCCGGTGGTGAAGTGATTGGAAAAGGCCATAGACACGCACGTCTTCCGCGTCCAAGCCCTCACGCCGGAAGAAATCAAGCCGCAGAGGACGCCAGCGCATGAAGAACATGGGACATGACAAGAAGAGTAATCGCCTTCATGAGCGAATCGGCTTGTTTGTTTCGCGAAGGCAATACCGTCGGGCTTTGGAGGTTTTGGATAAGGTCATCGAAGACCCCCTGCCGCTGTTTCAAGGTGAAGCTTGGGTGATTGAAGAAAGGCGGTTGGCATGGCTTTACCGCATTGACCTGTTGCGCGAGTGGGGCCGGTTGACCGAGGCGCTGGCCTGGGCGTGCCTGGAAGTGGAGATAAACCCGGACAATGTGGCGGCCATCGCCTCGAAAGAACGTTTGAAACGGGAAGCAGGATTTCTTCGACGGCAGGGCGGCGAAAAACACAGACCTGCCAGCGAGGACAAACCACCACGGCCAGCTTGGGGCGGCGTGGCTGGTATGGGGACGAAAAGGGTCTGGACCTGATCAAGGGAGCGACGGAGGCGATGGGACTGCGTGTGTTTCACCAACCCGGCGTGCGTATTGGCCTGCTGATTGCCGACCGTAATACGGTGATTTATAGCCCGGTGCCATTGCTCATCGAAGCTGGCTCGACACAGCCGGACAAGCCGAACGCGATTATGCTCAAGGAGACAGTGCCCACTGCCGTAGAAGCGGCGTGCGGTGTTGGCAAGGAGGGTGACGCCGCCAGGCAGGTCGGTATGGAATTCCTGAAAGAGGCGACAGTGCAAGCGGTGAAGGAGGATTTGAAGGCCAGCCCGCCCAGGGAATTCAGCCTCGTCCGCATCGAGCGGGTCGTCAATTCGGCCCTGCATTTCGTGGAGCTTGAGTTTGTGGACTACCGGCTGCGGGCCAAAAAAGTCAAATTGGACGCGGGACTTTTTGGCATGGATGATGACTTTTTGCGGGAGCGGGTCGAAAGCACGTTCAAGCCGTTTGACGACGCCGAGTTTCTCTCCTTGTCCATCCCCAAGCTGGGTGCGGATGGCAAACAGGTTCCCAACGAGACTGAATTGTTCGGCCCGGAAGCCATCGAGCGGGAGCGCAATCAACTCAAGAAGGACTTCCTTTTCGACATCCCGAAGTTTGGCGTGATTCTCCGGCGTGCAGACAAGAAGGAATTTGAAGCACGTTTGAAGCACCTACAGGATCGCCTGAAACTCTACGTGGCAGCGGTTAAGAAGAACATCGAGGAGCACCTAAAAAAGGCGAAGGGCAAGCTCAAGTCGTCATTGATGGAAAGGGTGAAGGAGAAACCACCTGCCGGATGGAGGAAGTTCATAGTCGGCGGTAGCCTGCCCGAGGATGAGGCGGGGCGACTGCTGGACCAGGCGTTGGATCAGGCGTTTGACAGAATGGTGTCGGAGTTCAACCCGACTATCCGATGGATTTACAAGGATGCGACTTACGAAACGATTCACAACGCCGATTTCCGCAAGGGCCTGGAAAAGCACTTTGGCCCGGCGCGTGTGGGCAAGCTGTTCACCGAGCATGACGCGGCACCAGAAAAATGAACCGAGTGGTTAAGCGTAATCTCATGCCCAATGAACGCCAGGGCGTATGTGCTCATAAGGAACAATCATCGAATGTTGCTTCAATGGCGGTGGCCCTTCGTAATTGTTGGCACTAAAAAAGTAAACGGTCTCATCAAATTCCCAGTCCACTTCCGGTGGAGAGTAAGGCTGGAAAAGGTGACAGTAAATCCAATGAAGTTGCTTGCCTTTCGCATCAAACGAACTGACGGTTTCACAAATCCTGCGGTAGCGCTCCTTTTCGACAAACCAACCGTCAAGAGTTTCGAGGCCGATGTGAACAACTGATGGTGAACTTGCGGGAAGTTGCTCGACCGCTTCCGCGAGACGTGACCGAATGTCCCGCGCTTTGGTCTCAATGGAGCGCGGCGCATCGCAGTCCCACACTGCGCCAGCCGCGAAATCAATCCGTTCCACGACCCGATTGGTTCCCGTTGCAGGCCCAATTGTCCCTCCCTTTCCAAGAGAAAGAGTTGTCGTGCCGCCCTGTCGCACGCGACGCCCGATAATCAACTCCTGAAGCTGGTCGGAAGGGTCTTTGACAAAGTACTGCGACAAGTGTTCGCGGATTCTATCCATATTGACAGCCCGCACTTGAACGGCCCACTCGCGATCCTCGATAACCGTGCAGGGCGGCACGATTAAAGGCAGTTTTTCAGCCAGCCTCTTTAGTAGAAAATCGTCAGGTAATTCCGACAGTTCAACGTGGAAACAGATTTCCAGCACGAATGGGAGCTTTTGCTCCCAAAGTAATTTGGCTAACGGCTGCCACATTTGCAGCCATTTCCTCCTCTCTCGCGTGCTGTATTCAGGACGGCCAAACAAACGCTTGCATTCGACAAACCACTCTGCTGAACCTTCCTGGACTCGGATGTCGGGACGCTTCTCTTTTCGCGAACGAGGAATTAACTCCACCGTTTGCCAACCATCTCGCCGGTACATCAAGGCAGTCAGAATTTCAAAGAGGCCGGCATCTGGCGTTCCTCGTTCGGCATTGATGATTTCTAGGCATCTTTGGCGGCTACCGCCAATTTTGTTAAGCAATTCAAGGTGTTCGCCGAATTGTGCAAAAATGGGAATGACGCGAGCGCCTTGAATGGGTTCGTAAGACTCACGTCGGTCAAGAAAGGTCTCGGCAAGATACATGTACCATCCAAAACGGTCGTCCGTGATCGAAACAGATTTGAAATCCTTCGATCCGATAGGCGACGAATGTGGTCGCCTGACTTCAAGCAGGTGGCTTTGGATGCTCTTCTTCCGCTGATCCCAAGCCTTCTTCTTAAAAAGGCTCAAGAACCACTCGTATCCCTTGCGAACATGGGCTGACGTGTCAATCATGGCCAAAACGACTTGAAGTTTGCCAAAACTACAGTCCTTTGCCAATAACGATTGCGCGATAGCGCAGAATAAGGACGGACTTGAGAGCGCCTCTTCCCGGTCCTAGTTTTACGCTCAATCGCCCGCTAACTCCCGCACGAATCCCGCTAAATTCCACGCCAGCGGAAAGCCAGTGGGGGAAACGCAGCCCCGATGCGCTGCAAATTGCCGTTCTTGCGCCCGCAACCCGTAGCCCGTTTACGCTGGACGCAACCCTTTTACGCTGGGTTGATGCTAAAGACGCTTGCGCGCGCGCGAGCGGCCAGCCGGGCCTTTCGCCAACTTGGATTCTGGTGTATTCTTCTCTGATGAGAGGCAAATCAGGCCGATGGGGCAATCCCATCACCAGGGCGACCGCCAATGCCATGCGCCTGCGTGGTCTGGACACCCGGCGATGGAAATCGGAGAAACGTCTCGCAAGGGCGCTGTGTGGAGGCGAACCAACCGAGCCGGTCAGGCGAGCACGGCTCGCAGGGCCAGAACCAAGCCAACCGAGCAAGCCGCAGGGATCAGATGCGGCAAAACTGAATCCGGCGGTTGAGGCAAATGCCGTCCGCACTCAAACCGCTCCGGTGCCAGTTTTGCATCCGGGAGAGGAAATCCGTTACGGCTACCAGTTGTCTCCCGGAGGGCCGTGGGTCGAAGCGAAGCCGCCTGCACACAATCCACATGGGCTATTGGAAGCGGCTGTACTTCGCGCCCAGCGAATGTACCCACGGCATTGGAGTGGGAAGCGTCCCCACGATGCGCCGAAATAGGGGGTCATTCGCTACGGATTGACAGGATGGGCCATGTGGCCGATTGTCTTGACATGGCCTGCTTCACTGCCGCCAATGCCCGCGAAATGGCCGCCCGCTCTCACGAGGCGAGACGCGAACGGCCCCGCATGGCCGAAAACGACCCCGCTAGAAGCGCGCATCTACCCGACTACGTGGCCCAAAGGCTCGTGCGCGTGCGCAAGCAGCTTGATCGGCTTGATCGGTTGATAATGACCGTCGAAGACCCGCAGAAACTCGACCGGCTCGCCAGCGCCCAGGCGAGGTTGTCTGAACAAGAGCGCATTTTGGATGGTCGCCCGCTGCCCGGCTCGCTCAAGCCGAAGCCGCCGAAGCCGCCGCCGCGGTACTTCCCGGAGCCGGAGTGACACGAATTTCTGGTGTTTCAGCCTGCGATTGAGGGGGGGTGGTCATTCCAGAGCCACGATCACTACATGACACACCGACACGCCTTCGCGTCATCCAGTAACATGCTGATGTGTCATAAGCCCGCTTCTACATGACGCCCCGCCGCCATGCTCAATGTCATGTAACCCGATTTGGGCAAAGAGCGTAAGTCGTTGATATGCAACTGATTTTCACCGGCGCGGTATCGTTCAGAAGGGCTGAAATGGCCTCTTACGCGGCCTCGCGCGTGTGTGCGTGGGCGATGTATCGGGCGATCTGCCGCGATTCGATGCCAAAGACTTCTTGGAAAAACCAGTAAATGCTGGATGTCTCCCATCCACTATCTTCAAGCACGGCCACGGCTTTAAGGCGCTGCTGGACTTCTTTGCGCGTCGCCTTGGCGTACGGCTTGCGTTGGCCGGGGCGGATGATTGGTCGTTTATTCTTCTTCGTCATAATGCTGATCTTCTAATGTATTCCAGGCTATCCTTGGCTTCCGGGATGTCATGGTCGTCATGGTCGTCATGGTGTTTCCGTCCAAGCTAACGCGCGTATAACGCAAGTTTATCGGCGGAAACACCATGTCAGACCATGTCACCATGACGTGATTCGACTTTG
>Ga0326727_10013692_pt1 | contig 17927 bp, 15 predicted proteins | sample MB2enrmetagenome_FD_207643 | JGI IMG/M metagenome (GOLD analysis project Ga0326727, IMG submission 207643) | Lab enriched peat soil microbial communities from McLean, Ithaca, NY, United States - MB29MY | ecosystem: Environmental > Terrestrial > Soil > Wetlands > Peat | place: USA: New York...
AATAAAGTTTCAATTACACGATGCTGCCTTCGATAATTGAAACGAGGAGATACCATGAACACGCCGGGGCAGCGAGGCCTCTACAACAACAAGTCGCTCGAAAGGGCACTTCAAATACTGGGCGCGTTTAACGCCGACCAGCCCACGTTCGCCCTTGCAGAGCTCGCGGAAGCCGTAGGTGTGCCGAAGGTAACGGTCCTCCGGCTCTGCTCGACCCTGGTTCAGTATGACTATCTCCGCTTCGACAGGGAGACAAAGAAATACTCCCTCGGACTCAAGCTGTTTGAACTGGGGAGCGTCGTCTTCGGGACCTTCTCCCTCAGGAGGATTGCCGCCCCTTACCTCATCAATCTGCAGAACAGGTTGGGCAAGACCGTCTTTCTGGGGATACTCCAGGACAGCGATCTCGTCTATATCGACAAGCGGGAGAATGCCCAGAACCCCATTCGGTTTGCCTCGCACATAGGCACCAGACGGCCGCCCTATTTCGGGATGTTGGGGCACCTCCTCATGGCGTATCTCCCCGATCACAAGGTGGAAGAGCTTTTGAAAATGCGCCCCCTCACGGCCTTAACAAAGAGGTCGACCACCGATGAAAAGGTTTTCAAGGAAAGACTTGCGGCAATCCGTTCCCAAGGCTATTACGTGGACGAAGGTGAGGCTATCGAGGGTATTACGGGCGTCGCTGCGCCTATCCGTAATTTCACTGACGAGGTTGTGGCCGGCGTCGGCGTGGGCTTCATTTCCTCCCCCGAACATGAGCGCGGGGTCAAGCGGATTATCAGGGAGGCGATCAGGACGGCCTCAGCCATATCGCACGCTATGGGACACGCGGGGGAGAGGACAGAGGGCTTCCCTCAGTCCGTCGCAGGGAAGAAGGGGGGAGCGTGAGGGGATATTCGACGGCCGGCACCTAGCTTGGACGTGACGATCACGGTAAGGAGGTATTGCCTCAGATGTTCGTGAAAGGATTTGACCAGCTGAGCAAGGAAATGTTCGAGGAATGCGGGGGCAAGGCAGCCCACCTGGGAGAGCTTACGGGCCTGAAGTTGAGGGTTCCCGCAGGCTTCAGCGTACTGGGGCACGCGTATTGCCATCACCTCGACGCGAACAACCTGCGGCAGCGCGTGAATGCCGTTGCCGCGACCATCGATTTCGATGATTTCGAGGGGCTTGAGGAGAAGACGAGGCAGATCCGGGAGCTGATCACGTCCGCCCCGATGCCGCGGGAGATCGAAGAGGAGATCATCGAGAACTATAGGAGCCTTTCGGGCAATGGGGACTCCTTCGTCGCCGTCCGCTCGTCCGTTGCGGTGAGGGATTCATCCGTCTCCTCTTTTCCGGGCATGATGGACACCTTCCACTACATCAAGGGCGCGGCCAGTGTGGTGGAAAAGGTGAAGGAGTGCTGGGCCTCGGTCTGGTCGGCCCGTGCGGCATTTGCCCGTCACGCCAAAGGCCTTGACCATGAAAAGGCGGTCATCGCACCAACCATCCAACTCATGGTCAATTCGGAGGTCGCCGGCGTGCTCTTCACGGTCAACCCCATAACCGGGTCCAAAGACGAGATCGTGATCGAGTCGAACTGGGGTCTGGGGGAGACGGTGGTCTGCGGCAGGTGCCTGAGCGACCTCTATATAGCCTCCAAAAAACCGGTCGTCGTCAAGGTGAAAAGGATCGCCCAGAAGACAGAGACGTACGTTCAGGCGGAAAGGGGCGGCGCGCAATGGGAGCAGGTCGAGCCCGAAAAGGTGAGCCGGGCAACGCTCACCGACCAGCAGGTCGAGGAGTTGTGCCGTACCGCATGCCTCATCGAGGAGCACTACGGCTGCCACCAAGACATCGAGTGGGCTTACGAGAAAGGGAGCCTGTATGTCCTTCAGGCCCGCCGGGCAAGGGCCGGCGGAGAGTCATGAGAGAAGGGGGTGATCCACGAAGAGCCCGCTGGTCGGGGCTTTGCAGCCGGAGGGGGCGATACCCCTTCGATGAAATAGAACAAGAACGAAAGTGAAGGAGGATACTTCTATGGCGCAGAGAACGGTTGATGTACACTGTCACTACTATCCCAAGGAATATATGGACTACCTCATGTCAAGGGGCACGGACAAAACCCCGCACTGCATCCATGACGGCGGCACCCACTACCGCATGTATTACAAGAACGTCGCCGTCGCCCATATAGACAGGGCAGGCCATTATGACCTGGAAGCGAGAATCCGTGATTTGGATGCCGCCGGTCTCGATACACAGCTTTTGACCGTGACTATTCCGGGGCCGGAAACCCTCGAAAGGGATCCGGGCATCTACTGGGCGCAGAAGTGTAACGACGCCCTCGCGGAAGCAGCGCGGAAATACCCCGGACGGTTTTTCCACATGGCCTCCCTCCCCTATCAGGACGTGAATGCGGCGTGTGTCGAGCTGGAAAGGTGCAAGAAGATGGGTGCCGTGGGCATCCAGATGTTTTCCAACTACAACGGTGAGGCCGTTTTTCTGGAGAAGTACCATCCCATCTATGAGATGGCAAACAACTATGAAATGCCCTTCCTGGTCCACCCCGCGGTGCCCTTGACCGCCCCGGTCATGGACATGATGAGGCTGCCGTATCAGCTCTGGGGGTACACGCTCGATACAAGCATGGCGGTGATGAGCCTTATCTTCCAGGGGGTAATGGACAAATACCCCAAGCTGACTCTGGTGCACGGCCATCTGGGCGGCTTGGTTCCGTACTTTGTGCGCAGGATTCAGGATGCCTACAAAGGCTATGGCAAGGAATGGGGCCTGGAGCTGAAGGAACCACCGGAGATTACCTATAAGACCAGGGTTTACCCGGACACGACGTCTTTCTATCTGCCTGCGATGAAATGCTGTCTCGAGTGGGTCGGGCCCGGCCAGATGATCATCGGGACCGACTACGCCCACAGGGTGGGCGACCCTGAAGGGGCTATCAAGGCGATGAAGGATTTGCAGACGCAGGTTGGGCTGAAACAGGATGAGATAGATTTGATTCTGGGAAAGAACGCGGAGAGAATCTTCAAGCTGCCGGCTATGAAGAAGTAGCAGCACTATGGCGGGGCGGGGAGAGTCGTGTTCCTTTCCTCGCCCTGACTTTCCTGTCAAAGGCGATGAGGGCGGAATAGATCCTCAACGAAGGTGCAAGGCAGTCAGGTCCTCGGGCGCGGAGGCTCAAAATGGTGAGGGAACTGAAATGGGTCGGATTCGATTTCGGTCAATGCATGATGGATCCTACCGGGCTTCGCAACTACCTCGTGGTGGGCGACGTGTCGAAGGAGATGGGGGAGCCGGAGCTCGTCGACGAGCGGATACGCCGATACCGGACGCTCAAGGAGAAGTATGGCTCGTACAGTGCCGTCAAAGAAGGACACCGCGACGAGATCATGAGTTACGTCTTCGATGGCAAGGAGGACGCCAAGGAGCTTTTCTCGGCAAAGGAGCAAGAGCACCTGCTCATGGGGACGGGCCTGGAAGAGGCCCTGCGCTACCTCAAAGACGAGGGCATCCACCTTGCAGTCGTGGCGGAGTTGAAGAAGACCCTGGGGGCCATGGGCACGGACATTGTGACGCGCTTTCTACAGACCAAGGGTCTGACCCACTATTTCGAAGAGGTGATAACGCCCCAGGGAAAAATCGACCTCGGCGACGGGTCTATCGATCTTACCTACAAGGGAAAGACCAAGGAAGCGGGGACTCTGTACGACGAGCTGATGAAGACCCTGGAGAAACGCGGCATAAGCCCCTCGGAGGGTGCCATGGTGGGGGACAAGATTGCCACCGACATAATCCCGGCAAAGCAACGGGGGTTTATGACCATACAGTACACGGGTTACGTCGATATGGGCACGGGTGAGGCCGATTACCGGATAGATAATTTCCTGAAGCTCAAAGAGATCATCAGAAAGAAGGTGTGAGATGAACGGGCCCAAACGCATAGTCGTTGAGTATGAAGACGGGACACGGCGCGAGGCCCCCTTCGACGGCCTGAGCGGACAGGGCGCTGTCGAGCTTTCGGCGCTGGGTCTCTGCGATGCGCCCCCGCCCGACGCTTCAAAAGGCTATCTCCTGCTCCAATGGAAAGACGGGTGGAAAGAGGTGACGGCCGTGGATAACCGCGCAGTCGAGGTGCTGCGCTATTACACGATAGAGCGTACCGAGGAGGTCGGAAGGCTCTCGGTGGAGATGGGGGATGCGTATTCGGAACTGAAGCTGATCAAGCGCCTGCCCGGCCGCGTGGAGAGCATCCTCTTCGTGGGCAGGCATGGGCCGCCTCAGGCGTATGTGCTGGAAGAGAAGACGACGGTGAGGGAAGGCGGCAAGACGGAACACATCTTCTACGATAAGAAGAGGCCGAATTTCGCCATGGAGAACGGATCTGCTGCATCTGCCCGTTACTCGATGATTCTTGACGCCCTCAGGAAGGAGCTGGAAAAGAGGGCGGTTCCGGTTCGGTCCTTGCTCGGTGCGGGTGCGGGAGAGCACCGGGCGCTTTACGGGGAGCTGGCCCGGGCCCTGGGACTGAGGGGTACTGAACGGCAGCAGGATGTGTACGGGTTTCTGCACACTGCGATCGAGAAGCTCGGTGCAGATTCCGATTAGGCCACTCAACCAAAAAAGGGGCAGAATATTATGTACGACAAACTGAACCTTGATACCCACGACAGGAGCGTATCGAGCCTGAGAACCCTCAGGATGCCCGAGGATAACGATATTTTCTGGTTCCGTGACGATCTGCATCAGCCTTTCCCCATATCGCCTCTGGGCATGACGACCGTGCAAAAGCATCACGCCTGGGGCTACCACGTAGGGGCCGAGGTGACGAAACTGCCGCCGTCAAAGGGCGGTCACGTGAAGATCTACAAAGGCAGGGTCATGCTCGGCTTCGAGGCGCTCACGGATCCTGAGGAGATCGGCAAACGGGCGGCGGAGTTCGGAAAGCTGCTCGAGTACTGCACCGTCAACTGGGACGTATGGTACGGCAGGTACATCGACGAGGTGAAGCAGGGCCTCAGCTTCATGGCCTCCGTCAATGACGGCATGTCCGACGCCGACCTTCACCACGCCATAGTGAGGGCCGAGGACATCAACAGGAGAAACTGGGAGATCCACTTTACGTGCATGTACGTCGCGGACGTCCTCTACTTCGGCTTCGAAGGCTTCTGCAAGCGGCACGGACTGGAGGAAAAGGACTTCACCGTCATGCTCAAGGGCCTCGATACTATGGCCACGAAAACCGACACAGGGCTCTGGGAGCTTGCCAAACTGGCGGATGACTGCGGGCTTGCCGACACGATCCTCACGGTCGACTCAAAGCTGGTCCTCTCGGAAATCGGGAAAGACGCACGTGGAGGGGCCTGGCTCAAGGCATTCAACGGCTTTCTCGATGCCTACGGACACCGGATCACGGCGGCCCACCTGGACGTCATCTTTCCTACCTGGTGTGAGGACCCCACGCCGGTGATGGAAACGTTGAAGACGTACATTCCCAAGGTGAGGCTGGGCTGGGACATAAGGGCGGACAGAGAAGCCATGATAAAGGAGGGGCAGGACGCGGCCGCCGCGTTCGCGGCCAAACTGACGGACGCGGACGGGCCGGAATTGGAGAGGCAGCTCACCATAGGCAGGAAAATCTACCAGTTTCAGGAGGACCACGGGTTTTACATCGATGGCTCATCGACTGCCCGCCTCCACGATGTGGCCATGGTCTGCGGCAGGAGACTCGTCTCGTATGGGCTGCTCGAAAAGGCCGACGACGTCTTCTTCTTCAACTACTCTGAACTCGAGGAGGTGATGGGTAGTCTCGCGAGATACCTCGGCCCCGCCATCTACCACTACCGCCGGCTGACCCTTCCCCTCGTGGATGAGAGAAAGGCAGGATGGGAGCAGGTGTCGGTCGCCCAGGAAGCGCCGTTGACCATGGGGACCGTCCCGGAAAAAGCCGAGGACCCGATCCTGATCAAGGTGTTCGGCATGGTCGACGAACTGCTGAAGGCCGGGAAGGTGGAGGAGCTCGAGGTGATGGACGTCTTCGAGGGCTACCCCGGGGCCCCGGGTGTTGCCGAAGGCGTGGCCCGGGTGCTCAAGAGCTTCGATGGATTCTCGAAGTTGCAGTCCGGAGAGATCCTGGTCTGCCCCTACACGGCCACGGCGTGGACGCCGCTCTTCCCGAAGATCAAGGCAGTCGTCACCGATACGGGCGGTATGCTGACCCATGCGGCAATTACCGCGAGGGAGTACAGAATCCCGGCGGTGGTAGGGACCTGGAGGGCCACACGCTCGGTGTCCGATGGCGACTATATCCGGGTGAACGGCAACACGGGAACGGTGGAGATACTCAAAAAGGCATCATCCTGAAAAACTGCGGGCGAAGAGCGCGACTGGTGAGGGGCGGTCCGGGCGAAGAACCGGGAGACCAAGATCGGCATTCAGACCATGCAGCACGGGCGTAACCCACAAGACCGCGGTATCAGGATACCTCAAAAACCCTGGGGAGAACCGGAAATCGTTGACCCGGATGGTTTCTTCAGCACAGGCGACCAGGCACGGATGGATGCCGCCGGATGCCCGCGTATTCCGGGAAGGATCAAGGATATTATTATCCGAAGCAGTGAAAACGTGACGCCCATGAAGCGCTCCGGGGCACGGGGCAGGGTAGATTAACCTTTCACTCCGGAGCTGTCTCGGGTTATATTCTAGAGAAATTCAAAAGCCATAGATCAGCGTGAAGGAGCGGAGGGTTTCGGATGAAGGAGACGCGCCGATGTCGGAGATAGTCCTCAAAAAGGGCAGATTGTCGTCCGCCTTGGGGAGCAGATTTCGCGACTACTACGCCAACGTGGCCGGTGTCGATCCTGCTTTTGTCGACGCTAGGTGGCGGCAATGGAAGGAAAGCCCGGGCCTCATCACCTATCTCGCCAAAAGGGACGGCGAGGTTGTGGGCTGGATCATGTATAACCCGGCGACGAGCACCGTCGAGGAGATCCTCGTGAACAACGGGGGGCAGCAGGAGAAGACCCTTTTCCGCATGATGGACCAGCTCGTAGCCGCGCAAAGCCTCGTGTCCGCCGAGATACTCGCGTCAGACAAACAGAAATACCAATGGCTGGTGGAATACGGCTTTCGCCCTACCCGATCCTTTGGCCAGAACGGCGCTTCGTTTATCAAAATGGACCTGAGCACCTCGGTGCTCTTTGAAAGACTTGAAAGGCGCAAACCCGCAGAGGCCTACCGCAAAAAGGAAAGGGTGGCCATTGAGAAGGTTCCCGCCTCCCAGACCTATGAGGAGATAAAGAAAAGTCTCGGGAGTCTTATCGATAAGCTCGGCGGCGTGCGGAAATTCGTGAAGCCGGGCCAGACCGTGGTGATCAAGCCGAACCTCGTGGCCGACCACGGGATGGTCGATGGCGTCTATCGAGGAGGTGTGGTCACTGACCTGCGGATCGTCAAGGCGCTCGTTGAGCTCCTCCTCCCCGTGGCACGAAAGGTGATCATCGCGGAAGGCTCGTCGATCAACCGCAGCGCAACCATGAAGATGTTCCTTCTCTACGGATACGATAGATTGATCGATCTCGACCCGGGCAAAGTGAGCCTCGTCGATTTAAACGCGGACGAACTGATCGAGAAGCCCGTGCCGGGTGCAAAGCGCATGATGTCCAGAAAGGTCCCCCTCACCCTCGATCGGGCCGATGTGATCATCAACGTTCCGGTGATGAAGATCCACTTTGCTGCGGTCGCATCGCTCGCCGTCAAGAGCCTTCAGGGGGCGATGCCGCCCCTCGAGAAATATATGAGCCATTTCTTCGGGCTCTGGCAGAACCTGATCAACATTCACCGTCTCGTCAAGCCAAAGCTGCACATTATCGACGGCCTCGTGGGCCAGCAGGGTTTCGGGCCCGTCTCCGGCACGCCGAAAACAATGAACCTGCTCATAGGCGGCACGAACCCGGTGGCGGTGGATGCGGTGACCATGAGGATCATGGGGCTCGATCCCCTGACGTCCCCGCCGGTGCGCCTGGCCTCCATGCAGGGACTGGGTCCGGTCGGACCGGAGCACCTAGTCGTCATGGGGCCGTCAATCGATGAGGTGATGAGCCCCTTCGAACAGCCTGAAATCAACCTGACGAGCGGCAGGGACATCATGATCCACGGCGAAGATGCCTGTCCCGGCTGCGCGGGATACCTCCACTTCGCCTTAGCGAAGCTGCGGCGGCCCGATCCTCAGGATCCGACCAGGCTTCTCATAGACCGGCCGCTCGATCGCACGGTGCATATCTTCCTCGGTCCCACGATTGACCGCGAGATCAATCCGGACGAAACCAACATCTTCCTCGGGATCTGCCAGCAACACCATGCGGAAAAAGGCACGCATCTGCCGGGTTGTCCCCCTCACGCCGAGGTGCTGCTCAAGGGCATCTTCGGATTATTCCCCGATGTCCAACGGCCCAAATACGCGGACGAGGCCGAGGAGGTAAAGCTGGAGAGGATGCTGAACGAAACCCTGGCCTCTCTCTTCTATTGACCAACCCCGTGCGGCCCATGGAGCCGTGCAATCTTTATGCTTGTCAAAAGATGGCCCGCAGGGCTGAAGAGGGAGGAGGGACGCGAAAGAGACTCAAGGCGCGGGAGGATAGAACGGTGGCCAAGGAAATAAAGCAGGTACTGACGGATTGCACCCTTTGTTATCATTCATGCGGCACAAGGGTGACGATAGAGGATGGGAGGGCGGTCAAGGTCGAAGGGCTCGAATCCCACCCCATCAACCACGGGAAGCTCTGCCCTAAAGGCGAAGCTGCACTCCAGAACGTCTACCACCCTCACCGGCTGATGCATCCCCTCAAAAAGACGGGCGGCGGCTGGGAACGGATCGGCTGGGAACAGGCGCTGACGGAGATCGCAGAAAAACTGCTCCGGCTCAGGGAAGAGTTCGGCCCCGCAGTGCTGGGCGTGTTCAGCGGCTCCATAGGGGTGGAGAACCTTGAGATGGCGGGGCTCACCCAGAGATTCAAGGCGGCCTTCGGCTCACCCAACTTCTTCTCCGTCGAAAGCATTTGCTATCGCATGCGCATCCGCACCCGGCAGATCACCTTCGGTAAGTATCCCACCGAGGAGCTGGACTCCAACCTCTATATCCTCTGGGGCCACAACCCGGATGAATCGGATTTCCCCCTCCAGCTCGCCCTCGAAAAAAACCTGAAAAAGGGGGCGCGGCTCGTCGTCGTCGACCCGAAGAGGATTCCCTTGGCAGACCGGGCAGAGATGTACCTCCGCATACGCCCGGGCACCGATGGGGCCATGGCGCTCGCCATGATCAATGTCATTGTGGACGAGAAGCTCTATGACGCTCAATTCATCGAGAGCTACACCACGGGTTTCGACAAGCTCGAGACTCACATCAGGCGGTTTACCCCGGAGTGGGCGGAGGAGATCACCTGGGTGAGCGCCGATTCGATCCGGAAACTGGCACGCCTCTTCGCCCGGACAAAGGGCGCGGGCATCTACCAGGGGACGTGCACCCAGGACCAGACGGCGAACGGCACCCAGAACAGCCGTGCCTTCTCTATCCTCCAGATCATCACCGGTAATATCAATAATCCGGGAGGCTGGGTGATCAGCCCTCGGCTGCCTCTGGGCAACGTCGGGATGAGCGTCGAGGGAGAGCCGCTTGGGGCGGATCAGTACCCGCTGTTCTACGAGGTGTGGGGCAGGAAGAGCCCTTACGGAGTGGTCACCTGCGTCCCTGAAAGCGTTCCGGACAAGATCAAGGCCTTTCTTGTCGTGGGAGGCAATCCGCTCGTTTCCATGGCCGACTCGAATGCATTCCGGGAGGCCTTCGGCAGGCTGGAACTCCTCGTCGCTCACGACCTGTTCATGACCCAGACAGGAGAGGCAGCCCACTACGTGCTGCCGGCATGCTCGCACCTGGAGAAATGGGGCGTTGCCTACACCTACAACGTCTGCCACTGCCTGCCGTACCTGATGCTGCGGAAGAAGGCGATCGAGCCCCTCGGCGAGTGCTGGTCGGAGTGGAAGTTCTTCACCGAGCTGGCGAAGAATCTCGGCATGGGCGACAAGTTCCCCTGGAAGTCCGAGGAGGAGCTGGTTGCGTACGAACTGGAGCCCTCGGGCCTCTCGTTCACCCAGCTCCTGGAAGAAAAACCGGAGGGCGCCTACTACCAGGAGAAGCAGTACGGGATGAAAGATACGCGCTTTGCAACGCCGACCAAAAAAATCGAGATTTACAGCGATGCCCTCGAGCATATCGGCTTCGATCCTCTCCCTACGTACCGGGAACCGGAGCGCAGCCCCGTCTCATCCCCGGAGCTGCTCACGCAGTACCCTCTCATCCTCTCGACGGGAAACCGGAACGTCTATTACACCCACGGCCAATTCAGGGAAATAGAGGCGCTCAAGGAGAAGAACCCCGAGCCGCATGCGGAACTGGGTCCCGAGACAGCGGCTCATTACGGTATAGCCGACGGGGATGACATCACCATAGAAACGAACCGGGGCCGAGTCCGGATGAAGTCGCGCGTCGATGAGCGCGTGGCCGAGGGTGTGGTGCTGGTGCCGCATGGCTGGCCGGGTGAGGCGAACGCCAATTTGCTCACCGACACGCAGTGCAGGGAGCCGATCATGGGCTATCCTGAGGTAAAATCACTCCTGTGCGCAGTCAGAAAGGGGTGAGGGGGTGGCCGGGTACCCACGAAGTGGGTGTCCCGATAAAACTTACATGGCCCCTTCCTTTTTATGAGGGGGTGGCCGGGTACCCACGAAGTGGGTGTGGCTTTGCTCATGGAGGGGGCGGCCGGGTACCCACGAAGTGGGTGTCCCGATAATCGTCATTAAGGAGGAACTCATGGAGATCAAGAAGCTTGGGGTGTTGGGATGCGGCCAGATGGGGGCGGGCATTGTGCAGGTATTTGCCCAGGCGGGCTACGATGTCATCGCGGTCGACACGGTGCCGGCCATGCTTGAAAAGGGCCTGAAGGGCATAGACAAGAGGCTTGCCGGCCGGGTTGAAAAAGGAAAGCTGTCAGAAGATGAGAAGAAGGCGATCATGGGCAGGATCAAAACGAGCACGAACCTCAAGGATCTGGCAGACTGTGATTTGGTGGAAGAGGCTGCGCCCGAAGACCTGGAGCTTAAGAAGAGGCTCTTTGCCGAACTTGACGGGATCTGCAAGCCGGGGACGATCTTCGGCAGCAACACCTCGGGTCTTTCCGTAACCGATATGGCGGTGGCCACAAAGCGGGGCGACAGGGTGATGGGGATGCACTTTCACAACCCTGCCCCGGTGATGCAGCTTCTCGAGGTCGTGCGCACGATCATGACGAGCCAGGAAGCGATCGACGCGGTGAAAAAGTGGGGAGCGACGCTCGGAAAGACCGTGGTGGTGGCGCCGGACGTCGGGGGGTTTATCGTAACGCGACTCTTCACCCCTTTCCTGCTCGGTGCTGTTCGTATGCTGGAAGCGGGTATTGCAACCAGGGACGAGATCGACGTCTCCATGAAGCTGGCGGTCAACCACCCCATGGGGCCGCTCGAAGTGGTCGACTTTATCGGCCTCGATACGGAGCTTTCCATTGCGGAGAGCCTCTACAGGGAGACGAAAGAGGCGAAATACGCCCCGCCCGTCCTGCTCAGGAAGATGGTGACGGCAGGCTGGCTCGGCAGGAAAACGGGAAAAGGATTCTACGACTATAAGTAGCAGACTCACGGGTGCGGGCAGGAGAGCGCGATGTCGGGCCCTGAGGGGCGCCCGTCGAGAGCTGTCCTGACGCATCAGTGCTGCTTCGCGGAGGATAGAATGCGTATTTGGCCGGACTGCATCCCGTGCATCCTGAAGATGTCCCTCGACCTTGCTCGCGTTTCGATCAAAGAGGAAGGAGAAGTCAAGGCCTTTATGACGGATATCCTCGAAATGCCGGCGCTGAGAGGGGAGGAGTGGGATATCCTCTCTCCCGAAATCGTGCGGGCAGTCTGGACAAGGGTAGTGGAGATCACGAAAGATCCCGACCCACTCAGGAAGATCAAGGCTGAGCAGAACAGGAAGGCGCTCGACGTGTACGAGCGGGCGCGGGAGCATGTCAGGGGGAGGGGAGACCCTTTTTTGGCGGCCCTGAGGCTTGCCATATCAGGGAACGCCCTCGATGCGATGGTCGATGTCACGGAAGGCCGATCGAACACCCGCTTTGACGACGGCATGACCCTCACCGGAGAGGGCGCCGAGGGGCTGCAAAGCAGGCTCAGGGAAGCGAAGAGGGTTGTGTATCTCCTCGACAATTGTGGAGAAATCGTTTTTGACAAACTTTTTTTGGAGGTGCTTCAAGAGGGGCATGGGAAAGACATAACCGTGGTGGCGCGGAGCCTTCCCGTCCTGAATGACGCAACCGTCTCGGAAGCGAAATCGATCGGCCTCGATGAGGTAGCCCCGGTTATCGGGAACGGTATCGCGGCTCCCTTTCCGGGAACGAAACTCAGCCTCGTTTCCGACGAGGTCAGGAAGCTCCTCATGGCCGCGGACCTCATCATATCGAAAGGCGTCGGCAATCTGGACAGCCTCACGGAAGAACCGGAGCTGAGGGGCAGAATCTCCTACCTTTTCCATGGGAAATGCCGTCCCTGCTGCGCCCCCCGCAACGTACCCCACGGCACCCTTATTGTCGATAACCTCTGAAGCCGGCGCCCTACGCCCCCCTCACCACGAACGGGGAGGGCCGAATGGAGGAGCGGCCGAAAAGATGCGACGAAAAAAAAGGCAGAGCCATTGCCGGCTCTGCCCATGCTGCCGGGGGCGGGTACTACATCTTGAACCTTCTTCTCATTGCTGCCAGACCCGCGAGGCCCGGACCGAGCAGGAGCACTGAAGCCGGGACCGGGATGGGAGTCGCCAGAAAGCCGTTTTCCCCACCAGTCGCGTTCTGATAAAATCCCACAATCGCGCCCGCGTCATTTATGCCGTTGGCATAGCTATTCACCACGCCGGGGTAGTTCAGGGGTGCGTAGGTACCACCACTCAGGGTGAAGCCATGCCACCCACCATTCGGGTTTTCGTAAAACCCCGCAATCATGCCCGCATCGTTGATGCCGTTGGCTCGGGTGTACACCGCGCCGGGATAATTCACGGCAGTGTAGGTTCCGTCGCTCAGGGTGAAGCCGTGCCAGCCATTCAGATCGTAGTAACTCCCCACAATCATGCCCGCATGATTCATGTCGAGGGCTTCGGTGAAAAAAGACCCGGGGTAATCCACCTTAAGGTTTATGCCGTTGGGATCGGGCAAGAGAGCACCGGGGTCACTCAGAGTGGTGAAAGTGTAGCTCACGGCGCACACGGTATTCAACAATCCCAGGGTAAGGATCAGGGCCATCAGTACGATAAAACGCTTTTTCATAAGATACCCTCTTCCATGGGTCATGTGCATCCGGCCGGCAGTCTCACCGACGAACCACCGGCGGGCGATTGAGACCCCGTCCCTTTCCGACCCCCCTTCAAGGATGGTCTGGTTTTTTACGGATCATACTATATTGTTATTCGGACAGAGACGAATGTCAAGGGTGTTTTCCTTGTTGAACAATTCTCCTCCTCATGACATCGGATACCGGGATAGAGCGCGGAGAGAGGCAGGCAGGCAACGCTCTATACGCTGATGACCCCATCGGCGCGTTCCGCTTCAGGCTTTATGCCTTGACGCGGCTCTCCTCCGGTACTAGGTTACACCAGAGACGCGAATCCCGACCGAATGACGCGATGGCGATCATAAGGGTTTCCCATGGAGGGGGAGAAAAGGTGAAGGCCTTGAGATTCGATCGATTTGGGGAGGTGGAGGCAGTGCTTCACGTGGAGGAACTACCGACCCCGGTTCCCGGGCCCGACGAGGTCATGGTCGAGGTGCACGCAGCTTCGATCAATCCCTCCGTGGGCACTACCAGGGTCGGTTTCGATCTCCTCGACTTCTATCGCAGGCAGCTGACGCTCTTCGGCGCCAACACGTCTCGCTTCGATACGGTTGCTTCAGCCGATGTCCTGGACGGCCTGAGGCTTGCCTTTGAACAGGGCAAGCTCACTCCCCCCGACATTGCCAGAACCTGCTCACTCGATGAGGGCAGTCGAGGCATACGGACAGATCGATAAAGGGGTCGCCCGAGGAAAGATCGTCATCACCTTCCCGCGCCGGCCGGGACAAAGCGCAGCAAGAGCAGACGACCACGCAAGAGCATGCCGTGAACGGCTCTGAAGGTAATGCTCTACGAGAGAAAGACTGCCACCGTACCGCGGCGATCGTCCGGCCATGCCGCAGGTTACACCTGTAAGGGATTTTCCCATGCGCGAGGGCTTCTTACGTCGATCTCCCTGGCTTATCCTGGTCATCGTTCTCCTCAGCAGCATCGCAGCCACCCTGAACCAGTTCAAGGTCCCTCCGGTCATGCCTCTCCTGATGGAGCATTTCGGTCAATCCGCCGGACAAGCCGGCCTCCTCATGTCCGTATTCGCCGTCACCGGTCTTTTCCTGGCTCTGCCTTCCGGGTTTATCCTCCAAAGGTTGGGGTACAGGGCAACCGGGTTGATGGCCCTGGTTTTCCTCGCTGCAGGTACGGCTAGCGGCGCTCTGAGCAAGGGCATCGGCAGCCTGCTGCTGAGCCGGTTTGTCGAAGGCGCAGGCCTGAGCCTCATGGCAGTCACGGCGCCCGACATCATAGCCCTATGGTTTGCTCCGGAGAAGAGGGGCAGGGCGATGGGTATCTGGTCGGTTTGGGTGCCCTTCGGATCCACGGCCATGTTTATTCTCGCCCCTCTCCTTGCGGTTCGCTGGGGTTGGCGGGCAGTGTGGCAATTCGGATGGTGCTACACGATCGTTGTCGGTCTGCTCTTCTATTTCATCGTCAAGTCGCGTACCGGAGTCTCTTCCGATCAGGACCATTCGGATGCGTGCAGGAACCTGACGCTCCGGAGCCTGGGCCTGGTCCTGAGGAATCGCAGCCTCTGGCTGATCAGCCTCCTCTTCTGTTGTTTCAATTTCACCGTTGTTGCTTTCATCACGTGGGGCCCGACCTTTCTCCACAGCGTCAGGCATGCCTCCCTTATCGGTGCATCCCACACAATGAGCTTGACGAGCATACTCAACATAGTCGCCGCCCCTTTGGCCGGGTGGATCCTCGATAAGACCGGCTCCAGAAAGGTGATCTGTGCCCTTCCCCTGCTGGCGATGGCCTTCCTCTTTCCTGCGAACGCCACGGCAGGGGATCACCTCTTCGTTGCCCTGACAATTGCCATCGGCTTCCTCGGCGGTTTTGTCCCCACGGGTGTATTCTCCAGCGCGGTAGAAATTGTGGGGGATGAGAGGCTCGCGGGCATGGCCATGGCCGTAATTCAAATCGGGCAGAATTCCGGGATGCTCCTCGGGCCTCTGGTATTCGGCTGGCTGGTACAAACCCTTGGGTGGCAGGCTGCCTTCTGGACCTTAGCGCCCGTGGGCGTTTTGGGTGCAGCCTCGGGGTTGGCAGCCAATTTTTCGCGCCAGCATCCCGTGGTAACCTGTCAATCCTGATGTGTTTCAGGGCGGGCGCAGCGCCATGCCGCCTTTGCCCGTGTGACCCGCTTTTCCCGCCTCAATAGTTTGCTGGCGGAGCGTGACGCCGTTGGTGCTTCGCAGGTTCCATTGAGATCAAGAAACACGGCGATTGTTTCGGCGGCGCAGTTTCCTCCACAAATAAAAACCATCGACGACGCTCTCGGCGCAATTGATGTGGCCTATCACATGAACCATCGAATCAACGGCAAAGTTCTTTTCGATCCACAAACAGGGAAAACGGCTGAAGGCATAGGGCATTATGTTTTTGAGAAAAAATGGGTGACCGGGGAGCAAAAATGGTATGTCCGAATCCCTACCCCTGGGATTTTGATAGGGGTATTATCGAAGGCATGGCGAGGAAGTTCAAACCGGCAGGATCTATGGTGCAGGTGACGCACAACGATGCAGCCCCATGTCGCAAGAAAGGCACCGGATCCTGCGAATACAAAATTAAATGGTGATCAACCATTCATAGTCGAAAGCTGAGAGGTTGAAAGGGTGGCTCCCACCGCCGAATAATCCACGGGCCCATCTCATGAGAGAAAGGGAGCCACCGGCCGAAAGAGAGGCCCACCGGCTTTACGTAACGAATGACGCAATGTCCCTATCCCCTATGATTGCCGCGGCAGGATGAATGAGCCGAACGCTTTCCAGCTTATCAATCAGGGCCAATCTCCGATAATACAGATCTATGCGGTGCCTTGTAGGCACGCGCAGTAAGCGAAACGTTCATATCGACCATGATCATGATGTGCCGTAACGAGAGGCTGAGCAGGCTGCCAGGCATGGCAGAGAAGTTCATCATGATTCCCCAAAAGGAGGACCGCCTATGAAAGGACGATCCGAAATATGTTTTGCTTGTGCAGCGACGGTCATTATCTCGGTCCTGTTGGTATCATGCGGTGGTGGAGGCGGCGGGGGCGGCACGACTGCACCGGCATCGGCGACGAACACTTACGTGGGTACCCAGACGGCCGGCGATTTCTGGACATGGTCGATGACGACGGCCGGCAGCGGGGCGGAGACATTCACCGCCACGAACGAACATACCGGTTATACTTACAGCGGCACTGCGGTTGCCCTCGCAGGTAATGCCACGGGTTTCACGAAGCTTACCTACACCTCCTCGACCGATCCCGGCGTCACTGCCGGTGCTACGGCATATGAGATAGAGATACCGGGCACCATGGTCATGGCCGTGCCCGGCCCATTCTCACAGCTCAACAACGGAGACGGTATCCTGTACGTCGGCTCGAATAACCCCCCGGTCATGGCGGTCGCGCAGGGCACGTGCCCGACGTCGAGCGGCTCGTTCAACTGGATAATGGTGCCCCCCAAGGGGTGGTGCTCGGGCGGCGATTCGCAGGGCACCTGTCCCAACGGTCCGGGTTCCGTGGGCCCCGCCTACGGGACCGCCCAAATAACCGTATCCAACGGCTCCTACGGCATGACGGTCCAGCCTTACCTTCTGAGCGGTACGTCGCAGGCTTCCTTTACGATGACAGGCGCCACATGCAGCAACGGGGTGATAACCGGTACCGATTCGCTGACACGCACCCTTAACGTCGCCTTCACTCCTTCAGGTCTCTTCTTCATCGATCTGCCGAGGGGACAAGGCAGCATGGTCGGCACGGACGCCTCTACTCCTGTCGTTTTCGCGGATTTCCTGAAGAACGGCAGGACGTTCATTGGATGGAGCTTCATGTCGATCCGGGACTTCAACGATCCGTCGTATACCGCCCCCGACACGTCCGCGGTCCAGGCGGTAGCGAACGGCACGACCGTCAACGGCTCATCGTTCCTCGACCTGGACACAGGCACCCTGCAGACCGGCGCCGGCACCACGCTGAACCTCGTTGCCCAGCCCTCACCGGGCTTGATAACGTATACGACCGTAGAATCCGACGGCACTCATAACGGCGTCTTCGCGATAAAGCAGATAGGGGGCAAATATTACTTTTTCAGCATCATCGACCACTGGGAAGGCTCCCACACCGGCGCCGACGAGATGGCCGGACAGAATATCTTTGGGGTAGAGACAACGCCGTAAGAGACTCGAGGAGGAAGGCCGGCTTCGATCCGCCCTCCACCAAAACATCCAAGGGGGGCAACAGAACGGCCGTTGTCCCCACAATGTTACCAACAGCTTACGCAATCCGTTGAACCGGGAACGAGCGGCGACATTGCAAAAGTGATCCTTACCCTCCCGCCCGCCGTGCCCGTCACCATGTTTTTATTGTGAGACCAGACCCTGACCCCTTGACCAGTAAGATTTTTCCTGCTAATTAATTGAAGGGGCGGGAGAATCAGGAAAAGCAGCATAGGGATGAAGGCCAACGTGGCAAA
>Ga0326727_10013693_pt1 | contig 17926 bp, 14 predicted proteins | sample MB2enrmetagenome_FD_207643 | JGI IMG/M metagenome (GOLD analysis project Ga0326727, IMG submission 207643) | Lab enriched peat soil microbial communities from McLean, Ithaca, NY, United States - MB29MY | ecosystem: Environmental > Terrestrial > Soil > Wetlands > Peat | place: USA: New York...
CCCGGGCTCCATATGCCGCGAGTCGTTGGGGTTGAAGCGCGGTGAGATGGCCAACGCAAGAATCTGCCCCGTGTGCGGGTCCTGCACCACCACCGTGCCGTGCGCCGCCTTCACCTTGGCCATCTGCTCGTCCAGCGCGCGCTCCGCCATGTACTGTATGTTGGCGTCGATACTGAGCACCAGGTTTTCACCCGGCAAAGGCTCGTTCTCCACGCTGCCCATCACATGCCGCCGGGCGTCCACTGCCCTCAGCATGTGGCCGGGCGTCCCGTGCATCTCGTCGTCGAACTCCTGCTCCAGTCCGCCCAGGCCCGTATCGTCGCTGCCCACGTAGCCCAGCACCTGCGCGGCAAGATCGTTATTGGGATAGAAGCGCTTGAACTCCTTCTGGAAGTACACCCCCTTCAGGTTCAACTCGCGCACGCGATTCGCCGTCTCCGCGTCCACCCTTCGCGCCACCCACGCAAAGTCCTTCGAATCATTGAAGCGCGCCAGCATCTGCGACTGCGCGGTGAAGTTGTCCTGGGGATCGGTATGCACCACCTTGGACAGCATCTCAGCCGCCGCGGCGCGGTTCTCGCCCAGCCTGGACGGGTCCACATAGATCGAATCCACCAGCACCGTCATTGCCAGCTCGCGCAGGTTGCGGTCGTACAGCACTCCGCGCTGAGGCGCCAATTCGTAAGCGCTGCTCTGCTGGCGTTTGGCCTTGTCCACCCACTCCCCGTGCTGGACCACCTGCAGCAACACCAGGCGCACGCCGATCGCACACGCCCACGCGCAGAAGAAGATCGCCACCCACGCAAAGCGTACCTTGCGGATCGGTGCGGTCAGTGTCCGTCGCGAACTCTGTCGGGTCGCTTGTTTCATGGGATCAAAGTCAGTTGCGAGTTGTGAGTCGCAGGTTGTGGTTGTCAATACGTCGATGCAGTAGTGAGGCCAAATCGAACAACCAAGTCCTGCCGTACCTCCACTCACAACTGACAACCTGCAACTGTACTTAGGGAAGCGATGGCGTGGATGCCTGCGCCAGCACGGGGACATTGCCACCGGCCCCATCGGGATGGACCACCTGGCCCGGCTCCGGCGCCTCCAGCCCAAGCTGCTGGCGGGCAATCTGATCGATGCGCACGGGATTACTCAACTGGGCCTCGCTCAACCGCAGCTCGCGATTCTGCTCGCGCATCTGGTCCACCTGCTGCTTCTGCGTCTCTACCTGGTAGCCGATTTCGATGGCCGAAAAGTGCTGCCACACATAGATCATCACCAGCAGAAACAGAATGCTCATGGTCATGGTGAAGACACGCATCTCGCGCCTGCGCTCCGGATCGTCTGCCTTCACAATGCGGCTGTTGTCGATGTGCTTGACGAAAAATACCTCAGGCGTCGGTCCGCGGCGGGCGCTCTTCTGCAGTTCGTACAGCTCGCGGTTGCGCTGGGCGCGTGCCTGCGACGCAAGGCCCATGCTTCCCATGCCCATTCCGAAGATCGCTCCCTGCCCTGCTGTCGCCATCGTCGCCATCGACCCTCCTTTTCCTTCGTTCACTCACCACTGCCCACTACTCACTACCGACTGCATTTCTCCGCCGCTCGCAGCTTCGCGCTTCTGGATCGCGGGTTGCGCATCTGTTCCTGCTCCCTTGCCACCACCGGCTTCTTGGTCAGCACTTGCAAAATCATCTTCCGTCCGGCCTCGCGCAATGCGTCCTTCACCAGCCGGTCTTCCAACGAGTGGAAGCTGATCAACACCAGCCTTCCCCCCGGCTTCAACAGAGATGGCGCGCATTCCAGCAGCGTCCGTATCTCTCCCAACTCGTCATTCACTCGAATTCGGAGCGCCTGAAAGGTCCGTGTCGCGGGGTGGATCTTGTCGCCTCTCATTGATGGGGCCGCGGCCGATACGATTCCAGCCAACTCTGCTGTCGTCCGTATCGGCCGGGCCCTAACAATGGCTCTGGCGATTGCCCGCGACCTCCTTTCCTCTCCGAATTCGTAAATCAGGTCGGCGAGTTCGTTTTCGTCTTCCCGATTTACCACTTGCCCGGCCGTCTCCCCCCCTCTGCGCGTATCCATGCGCATGTCCAGGGGGCCGTCCAGCCGAAAACTGAATCCTCTCTGTGCCTCGTCCAACTGCAGGCTGCTGATTCCAAAGTCCGCCAGCAATCCGTCCAAACTTCCCGGCTCGATTACGCTGGCCATCTCCGAGAACTCCCGCGTCTCAAAATCGATCTCCGGCACCGCGCTGCCCAACTCGGCCCTCACATCTTCCATCCGGGTTTTGGCCAACTCCATCGCCTGCGGGTCGCGGTCGAAGCAGATCAGCCTGCCCGTCCCGCCTAGCCTCCTGGCTATCTCCGCCGAGTGGCCGCCCAGCCCGACCGTCGCATCCGCAATGACCCCGCCCGGCCGCACATTGAGGTACTGCAAAACATCCTCTAAAAGAACCGGCACATGCTGCGGTTTATTCATCCCATCCGCCTCTGTGCTGCCCCTGGGGGCCAATCCAATCGCTTGCTCTCCTGCAAAACTCGTCTCGATCTACGGCTCGTTGGTCTTCCCTGCAAAGGAACTCAGGTCTTCGTCCGTCAACTCCACCGCGCCCGTGGCCTTGGTCATCATGCTGGTGAAGACCTCGCTGTTCACAACCTCCAGCAGCGTCTGCGACCCCAGCACCTCGACGTCTCCCGTCACCTTCGCCATCTCGCGCAGCTTCTGCGGAATCAGCAGCCGCCCCTGCGCGTCCATCTCCGCCATCTGCCCGTAAAAATTCGTCACATCCTGAAACTTCCGCCGCACCGGATCCATGGGAGACATCTTCTGCAGCGACGCCTCAATCGCCTCCCACTCCTTCAGCGGATAAACCTGAGCCCGCTTGCCATCCATGCTGGTGATGTAGAACAGCGGCCCGTACACCTCGTCCACACGACGTTTGAACTCAGCCGGCAGCTTCAGCCGGCCCTTCTCGTCCACGCGCGTTGGGTGATTGCCACGAAACATTTCGACCTCAGGTCCCGGAACCAAACTTGCCAGCCCGGTTAATACAGCTTTGGGGAGTAAACTGGCCTGGAAGTGAGCGGCTAATTCCGCTACGCTCCAATTTTTACCACTTCACTCCACTCCGCAATCCTGACGCAGCAGATTCCGCTTTGCAAGCCTTAAATTAGGAATGGGGAGACTAATTTTTGCCCTGAATGTGGAAATATCTACAGGTAGAGTGGGTTAAGCCACAACCGCTATATGTAGTGTTGAGCCGGATGGTACACCCGCAAACTCCCTCTTGCGGCCCATCCTAACTTACGGTAGCAAAAAAAAAGCGAAAACAGTAGGCTAGAAAGGGCGGGACTTCGGCCCCGCCGCAAACCACCAATTGTCAATTGGGCTTTGGAGCATATTCGGAATACACCTAAACTTTTCGAAGATCATACAAGGTGGATTTTCTTGAGGAAAATCCACTGGAATGCGGTGGCTTCGGTTTACACCAATTCCGAAAATGCTCTGGCCCCCGAGGGAAACATTCCGCATTACAATCCACTTATTCGCAATCGATCACTCCCCTGCTTCCGTTTCCTCCCTCTGATTGCGCCCTAGCCACCACACCAGGTACGCCAGCACGATGAGGTTTGCCACCAGGACACTGACCCGCACCCAGTCGGGATGACGCGCGATCTCGTAGAGCTCCCATGGCAGAAATGCTGTGGTCACGCCGACCGTCAGGTACTCGGCCCACACCTTCTCCATCACCAGTCCGATCCCTTCAGTCATCCGCAGGATGGCATAGAAGAAGGTGGCCACGCCAATCTGCTTCAGCCGAAGCGCAGTAATCGTGTCCAGACGATCCAGCACCCACGAGATCAGACGCCCATCAGGATCGACCCGCAGCCGCCTTGCCAGTTGCAGCGCAGCGTCTCCCAGATCGCGATGGATAAAGTGGATTGCTCCCACGCCGACCAAGAGGAAGAAGACCGCCTCGGCCAGCTTGAGCAGGCCGATCAGCAGCAGGCCGCTGTCATGGTGCCTGGTGGCGTGCTCGCGGGTTGTGCCGGTTCTGTTGCCGCTAGCCGCACCGGCTCTCTTTCCGCTGGCCGCGCCCACTTCTTCCATTTCAATCCCACTCATACGCTTCGATGCCGCGCCCCCACTGCAAAATGCGCCCTATCCAGTTGACGGCTGCCCCGCGCGATTGTCAACCGAAGTCATACAACTGCTGCGGCTTGGAGCCGGTCGCCGGTTGTTCAGGAACGACTTCTTTGCGGACGCTGGCCATCGCTGCATGCAGAAGACTACTGAGGAAGGACTTCAATGCCTGTCACCGTTGCATAGCCTTCAACCGGAACGAAACTCAGGAGCAATTTGCCCTGGGCATTGGGCTCCAGGCCGGTGGCCTTGCGCAGGACTACGTCTGTCTGACGCGCCTCTTTTCCGAGGTTGAAGTTATTCAGCAGCACCTTGCCATTGCAGAACACATTAAAGATATGGACGACAGTGGCCCGGTTATTCCCGGACAAAGATACAGGTTGGTCCCAGTCGCCGTGGCGTGCCGCAAAGTGCAGCAGTACCGTGTATTTCCCCGGTGACACGGGAATCGCATAGGAGAAGTTGCCCCAGCGCTCGGTTTCGTAGAGTTCCGGGTCGTCGGTCCCGTTGACGGGAGTAGCGTAGGAAGCCATCTGGCCACCCTCGAAATAGTTGTCCGGGCTCCACCAGTGGCTGTCGTTGGAGTAATAGGGAGTCTGCCGGGCCAAAAGGCGTACAGGCCGGATGCGGCCACGGACTCCGGGCAGAATCTCGATGGCCGAAAGGGTGGCCTGCTTGCCATCCTCCGCGGAAAAGTCGAGATCGAGCATCCCATCCGCGGCCGGTTCTATGTCCGTAAAGACCTTGACATCGGCGGTGCGGCTGCCTCCAGCGTCGGCCACAATATCGAAGCGGCTCAGAAGTGTTTTACCGTTGGCGCGTACGGTAAGGATACGGCTGCCTTCTCCGCCCATTCCTGTGGACTCGGGACCGTAGACCGTCTCCGCAAAATGCAGGCGCAGTTCGTAGACGCCCTTTTTTAGGGGAATCCTGTAGCGGAATTGTCCTTGCCGGCTGGTGCGGTAAAAATCCGGGTCCTGCGTGCGCCAGATGTGCTCGACGGAGCTTTTCACCGCGGTGCCGCCATCGAACCAGGTATCGGCCCCCCACAATTTCCCCGCGTGATCGACAAAGCTGCGGCTTGAACCGGACAGGATGCGGACTTCCTCCCCGATGGGAGGGCCAATCTGCGATTCCATGGGCTGCGCCACAGGCTGGTTTGAGAGCGTAACCGAGGAAGTCCGTTTCTGGTGCCGCAGAATAAGCAGGGCGCAACTCAGGCCCAGGAGCAGAAGAGCTAGCATGGCGACAAGCCACCAGACCCAACCACTGGCATGTCGAAACAAGTGTTCCGCCTGGCGCAGGGTAGCGCCCTCGATTCCGGACTGGCCTGCAACGGACGGGACCTCTGCGGTGGACGCTCTCTCCCCCTGTAGCGAGGGTCCCGATTCGAATTGCGGAACATATTGCCCCACGGGAATGGTGATATGCAGCCGGTGCGATGCGCCTTCGCCGGCGTAGTACTCTGCCAGACGTTTGCGCAAGCGGTTGGCCTCCACGCGCACAATGGAATCGGAGTTCTGATCGAAGGAAGGTCCGCGATGGAAGACGTCCACCCCGATGGAATATTCCTTAATCTGGTGGGATTCCCCGTCAAAAAACTTTTCGCATAAGTAAGACAGAAGACGAGCGAGGGCGGGCGCGCGGGTAAAGTACTTCGACTGAAGCACCGCCGTCAGTTCCGCGCGCCGTGTATCGAGATCGAGCGGTCCTTCGCTTTGCATCGCCATGTTTGCAGACCCAAATGATTGTTATGGTAGCGCTCCCCGGCCTGTTGCGGGTGTGTTTAACGGTGAAGACGGTGGCGGAAAGGGGGATGTAACGCCAGGTAACCTCCGCCAAATCCCGCCCCTGAGTTCCTGCGGGTCGTATTTCCCACAGTCGCAAGTGTCCGCTGCACCGTGAGTTCGCCTGTGCCGCAGGGGTCTGTAACCCATGCGGAACGGACAGGTAGCAGGATTAGCGTTGTGGGCTGCCCAGGCAAGATATCTACTGGGGTCGATGCAGCGAGCAGATCGCCGGAGACGGCAGGTGCAATCACCGTCTTACCAGAAATGCCCGTTTGCAGAGGAGGTGATCCATGCAACTAAGGGTGAGGATGCTCATGGCGGCGGGTCTGCTGATTTGCGAACTCCCGTACGGAAGATCAGAACTGCTGCCGAACGTGGCCACGGTGGACAAGCTCGCAGCCGCCAGGACGGCTGAGGAGAACGGCGACCTGGCACGCATCCACAGCGATTATGCGCAGGCCGTTTTCTACTATCGCAAAGCTCTGCGCGTAGATCGTCAGAATGCCGAGCTATATAACAAGTTGGGCGTGGCCGAACTCAAGTCGGGCGATAAGGGTTCTGCGCGCAAGTACTTTACACGCGCTGTGCAGTACAACCCTCAGTTCGCGATTGCGTTGAACAATCTTGGAGCCGTGGATTGCTTGGATCGGAAGTACAAGCCTGCGGTCAGCTACCTGAAACAGGCGCTGGCGCTGGATGAGACGCAAGCAGCTACCCATGTCAACCTGGCGGAAGCCTGGATCGGCCTGGGCGAGACGGACCGCGCCATGACGGAATACACACGGGCCCTCGAACTGGACCCCGATGCGCTCAGCGAGAACGACAATGGAGTCCTAGCGCGGGTCAGTACGCCGGAACAGCGCGCCCGCACTGCCTACATCATTGCAAGGTCATATGCCAGACGCGGCAACCTCGAAGGGGCCTTGGACTATCTGCAACGGGCCAAGGAGGGTCACTATCCCGATCTGGCCAAAGTGTACTCCGACCCGGAGTTCGCCCCTCTCTGGAAGGACCCCCGTCTGGCTAAAATCATCAAGCGCTAGAAACTCTTTTGTCTCACTTGAAATCGCGGGATTGTCAACCAGTGCGGTCATACAGTTTCAATCATTAGAGTTGTCATCAACATTAAAATGTAGCCATATAACTCGCATCTCAGGTGCGTGACTGCTGCGCTTGGTCTGTTTGACGGAACCAATTATACGAAGGCTATAATGCGTCATTATGAAACGACTTTTCATTGTCGCCCTAGCACTTATCTCGGCAGTTTCTATCAACGCCCAGATTGCCATGCCGCACACCGGCGCTACTGCCTTCAAAGATACCTCCATGCTCAAGCCCCCCGCTGGAGCGAAGGTCGCCATCGTCGAGTTTGAAGACCTTGAGTGCCCCAAATGCGCCTATGAAGCCCCCATCGTTCGCGCCGCAATTGACCACTATCAAATCGCCTACCTCCATCACGACTTCATCATCAGCTACCACACCTGGTCCCGTGAGGCTGCCATTACAGCCCGGTATCTCCAAGACAAGGTCTCTCCGAAAATCTCCGAGCAGTTCCGCCTCGATATCTTTGCCAATCAGAAAGGTATCAGCAGCAAAGATGACCTTGTACGCTTCACTCTTCAATGGTTCCGGAAGCACAACCTGCAAATGCCCTTCGTGGTCGATCCCTCTGGCAACTGCGCGAAGGAAGTGCAGGCGGACTGCACCCTCGGCGAGCACCTCGGCGTCGCAGGTACTCCCACGATCGTCGTCGTCACCGCACACCAGTGGATCGAGGTCACTGACGTGAATCAACTATATGCAGCTATTGATCGTGCCGAGTCGGCGGTGGGTGCAACAACTATCCATGCCCAACCAAGTGTACGCAAGCAATAGAGATGCAATTCCAGTAATCACCTGACACAGCAACTCCTACCGCAGCGCCATGCGCCGGCTCTCCATCGCGGCCAGATACGGCTGCGCCTTCACCAGCGCGGCCTCCGCGTTCAGTCCGTACTTCGCGCGTAGGGCCTCCAGCTTGCCGTGCTCGATGAATTGGTCGGGCCAGCCCACGCGCACCACCGGCACGTCGAGTTCCAGCTCGCTCAGCGTCTCCAGCACCGCGGAACCGAAGCCGCCCGCCAGCACATGGTCCTCCAGTGTCACCAGCAATCCGCAGCTCCGCGCGTACTCCGCCACGCACGCGCGGTCGATCGGCTTGGTGAAGCGCGGATTGATCACCGCCGTCGAGAAGCCCTCACGCCGCAGCATCGCGGCCAGCCTCGTCGCCTCGTGAAGCATCGCGCCCAGGCCGAAGATGGCTACATCGTGGCCGTCCTCGATCACCTCGGCCACGCCGATCTCCAGCGCCACCGGCCGCGCCTTCATCGTCACGCCCGGCCCCGCGCCCCTCGGGTAGCGGATGGCCACCGGCCCGTTGTGCAGCAGCGCGGTGAACATCATGTCGGCCAGCTCGTCCTCGTCCTTCGGCACCATGTGGATGATGTTGGGCAGGCTGCGCAGGTAGCTGATGTCGAAGAGCCCGTGATGGGTCGGCCCGTCGTCGCTGGAGAGCCCGCCGCGGTCCATGCAGAAGACCACCGGCAGGTTCTGCAGGCACACATCATGCACAATCGGGTCGAACGCGCGCTGCAAGAACGTCGAGTAGATGGCGCAAAACGGCTTGTATCCCTTGGTCGCCATGCCCGCCGCAAAGATCACCGCGTGCTCCTCTGCGATTCCCACGTCGAAGAAGCGCTTGGGATGGCGCGGCCGGAACAGGTCCAGCGCCGTGCCGTTGGGCATGGCCGCCGTGATCGCCACGATCTTGTCGTTGTCGTCGGCCAGCTTGGCCAGCGTCTCGGCAAAGACCTCCGAGTAGGTCTTCTGCCCTGCCGACTTGGTCTCGCCCGTCTCCGGATCGTAGGGTCCCAGCCCATGAAACTTCTTCTGCTTCTCCTCCGCAGGCTGGAAGCCGCGTCCCTTCTGGGTGATCGCGTGCAGCACCACCGGCTTGTTCTGCTGCTTCAGAAACCGGAATGTCTCGATCAGCATCGGCAGGTTGTGCCCGTCCACCGGCCCGTAGTAGCTCAGGCCAAACTCCTCGAACAGCATCCCCGGCCCAATCAGTCCCTTGGCCGCCTCCTCCGCCTTGCGTGCCACGTGGCGCACCGTCTTGCCTCCGAAGCGCTCCAGCAGGCCGGCTGCCCGGTCGTGCAGCCCGGCCAGTGTCGGATTGGTCACAATCTTGTGGAAGTATTGCGCTATCGCCCCCACGTTCTTGTCGATCGACCAGGCATTGTCGTTCAGCACCACAATCAGCCGCCGTGTCTGCGCGGCAATGTTGTTCATCGCCTCGAACGAGATGCCGTTGGTGAACGCCGCGTCCCCGCAGAGCGCGACGACGTGCTCCTTGCCGCCGGACATGTCCCGCGCCACGGCCATGCCCAGGGCCGCGCTCAGCGCCGTCCCCGCGTGCCCCGCCCCATAGCAGTCGTGTTCGCTCTCGGTGCGCACCATGAAGCCGTTCAGCCCGCCCGGTTGGCGGATGCTCTCGAACCGCCGGTTGCGCCCGGTCAGCATCTTGTGCACATACGCCTGGTGGCTCACGTCGAACACCAGGCTGTCCCGCGGCGTGTCGAAGACGTAGTGCAGGGCCAGGGTCAGTTCCACCACGCCCAGGTTCGGGCCAAGGTGCCCGCCCGTCTTGGCCACGCCGACGATCAGACGCTCGCGGATCTCTTCGGCAAGCTGAGTCAGTTGCGCAATGGTCAACCGCTTCACATCCGCCGGAGACTCGATCCTGCTCAACAGCTCTTCCATGCACTCGCCTGTCCGGGCCTCATCGCCCATCTGTAGTTCGCTTGCGTAGAAGCCCCGTCCCTAAGTATACCAATCCATCGAGCGCTCCCATGGCAGCTATGTCCAGTCCAGTCCACAGGGCTGCATCCACGCCGCTTCAGACCCCCGAAGTACCACGCGCCTCCCCAAAAGTATCAGTGTCTTATGCCTCTCCATTCCCTACCATTAAACAGGGTAAGATGAACGCTACCTTGGATAATCGCGAAGTTACGCGCAGTGATGTCATGCGATTGGAGACCCTCGATCAATACGAGGTGATCCGAGCTGCGCCTGACCCTGCCCTCGACGACCTTGCCGAGCTGGCCGCAAAGGCATGCAATGCCCCCATCGCCGGGATATCCTTCGCCGCCGCGGACCGCATCAGGATCCACGCCCGTTACGGCATCGCCGACACCGAGCTGCCTCTCGGCAGCCTACCCGCCGTACCACCAATGCGCAGCCATAGCGTATACGAGGTCCCCGACACGGCGCAGCTACCCGCCTTCGCCCCAGCGGGGATTGCGATCGCAGGCCGCAGCTTCCGCTTCTATGCCGGTGCGCCGCTCCTCACACCCTCCGAGGTGCGCATTGGCTCGCTTTTTGTCCTGGACACACCCGCGCGAAGGCTCACCCCCCTTCAGTTGCAGACCCTCACCGTCCTCGGGCGGCAGGCGATGACCACCATCGAGCTCAATCACACCCTGCGCCAGATGGAGCGCGTGGCCCGCGCCCGCCAGCGTGTCGAATCCGCGCTCACGGTCGAGCGCAACTTCGTCTCCACTGTGCTCGATACGGTCGATGCCCTGGTGGCCGTCTTCGACACCGCAGGCCGCATCGTCCGCTTCAACCGCGCCTGTGAATCCGCCTCCGGATACGACTTCCCCACCATGGTCGGTCGCACCCTCTGGGACACGCTCATTCCCAATGCCGACGTCCCCGCCGCCGTGCAAAACTTCGCGCGCATTCGGGCCGGCGGCGCTTCTGCCGCGTTCGAGAGCCAGTGGATGCATCGTGACGGAAGCCTGCACCGCATCGCATGGTCCGCTTCGCCGCTCTTCGACGAGCAGGGCCGCATCAACTTCATCATTGCCACCGGTATCGACGTCACGGTGCAGCACGCGGCCGAAGAGACCCTGCGCGAAAGCGAAGCGCGCTATCGCCAACTGGTCGAAGGCTCGCTCGGCTTGGTCTGCACCCACGACCTTCAGGGCATCCTGCGCTCCATCAACACGCACGGCGCGCAGACCATAGGCCGCGACCGCGCAGATGTGGTTGGCCATCGCCTCTCCGAATTCATGCCTGAGGACCACCGCGCGGAGTTCGACAAATACCTCAACGAAATTGCCATGCACGGCGAAGTCCAGGGGCTGCTCCACCTGTGCCACGCAGACGGCGGCGTACGCGTCGTGGCATTCCGCAACAAGCTCATCCAGGCCCCTGCGCACGACCCCTATGTTCTGGGCTTCGGCATCGACATCAGCGAGCAGGTCCGTGCCGAAGACAAGCTGCGCGCCCTCATTCGCCAGTCCAACTCTGTCCTTGAGTCTGTCGGCGACGGCATCTACGGCATCGACCTGGAAGGCATCTGCACGGTGGTCAACCCCGCCGCCTCGCAGATGCTCGGCTTCAAGCCCGAGGAGTTGCTCGGGCGCAATATGCACGCGCTCATCCATCACACCCGCGCCGACGGGTCCCCCTACCCGGAGCAAGAGTGCCCCATTCAAATCACTCTCAGAGATCTCGACACCATCCGCGTCTCCAACGAAGTCTTCTGGCGCAAGGACGGCACCAGCTTCCCGGTCGAGTACGTCGCCCGCCCCCAGATCGAAACCGAGCAGGCAGTGCGACCCATCATCGAACCCAGCATCCAGTCCGGAAGCCTGTTCGAATTCGAACCCGAAATCGATCCCGGAATCCATCCCGTCTCCGAGCAGGCAAAACCCGCCGGCAAGGCCGTTGGTGTCGTCGTCGCCTTCACCGATACCACCGAACGCCGCGCCCTCGACCGCATGAAAGACGAGTTCATCTCCACCGTCTCGCACGAGTTGCGCACCCCGCTCACCTCGCTGCGCGCGGCCCTCGGACTTATCACCGGAGGCTCGCTCGACGCCCGTCCACAGAAGCTCCGGCAGATGCTGGAGATCGCCGCCGGTAACACCGACCGCCTGGTTCGCCTGGTCAACGACATCCTCGAATTGGAACGCATCGGCTCAGGCAAGGCCGAGCTGCACTGCACCATGTGCTCGGCCGACGACCTTTTCCGCCGTGCTGCCATCCTGATGCAGGCAGATGCCGCCAACGCCCAGCTTCGCATCACCTTTAACTCCCAGGGAGTGAACGTCTGGGCCGACCCCGACCGCATTCTTCAGACCCTCGCCAACCTCATCTCCAACGCCATCAAGTTCTCCCCCGCAGGCACGGAGATCCACCTGCGCGCGCGCCGCGGCGACATCCACGAAGCTGAAATCCAGGTCCGCGACCAGGGCCGGGGCATCCCCGAAGACAAGCTCGACAGTATATTCGAGCGCTTCCTCCAGGTCGATGCCTCCGACTCCCGCACCATGGGGGGCACCGGCCTCGGTCTCTCCATCTGCCGCGCCATTGTCACTCAGCACAGAGGCCGCATATGGGCCACCAGCACCCCAGGCAAAGGCTCAACCTTCCACTTCACGCTGCCCACCCGCCCCGCCAGCAACCTGCTCTAGCAAGACGCCGCCGCCCCTAGTGCAACTCCGCGCGCATCGTCGCCCCATCCGCATCCAAATAGGTGACCTCGCGGCTGCTCATCGACACCCTCGGATCGTACGCCCCATTCTTCGTCCCGTAGCTGTTCCAATCCAGCGGAATGATGGAAGCGTGGTCTGCATCGGTCAGGCACGCTATCCAGTGCAGGCAGGTCAGCCGCTCCGGCGTCCCCGGCATCTTGCTCCAGGCCTGTACCAGGATGCGGCTCTCCCTCGGCTCCGCCTCCCGCCACAACAGCATGTCGCCCGTAACGCTTATAAATACCTGCACGCCGCTCTGCATCGCGTCGTTGCGGTAGACCGTGGCTATCGGGTCGCGCACATAGATGCGCTGCCGATTCACCGCAATCAGCGCAATCACCACCAGAAGCATCAACAACAGAATTTTCTTCACCATACCCTCTACGAACAACGAAGAACCAACAACGGGCAACGTCCTACTTCTTCTCCTTCTCCTCGTGGTACTCCTGCTCGGTGTTGATCTCCCACAGCGCCTGCTTGTCCACCTTACCCGCCACCAGACCATCCACCACATGCATCGCCGTCAACATGCTGTGGTCCTGGTTGTTGTACTTGTGCATCCCGTTGCGTCCCACCAGGAATAGATTGTCGATGCGGTCGGTAAAGGTCTTCAACTCGTCGAAACGATCGTAGGTGCCGAAGTACGCGGGGTAGGTCTTGGGCACGCGCACCACATGCGCGTCGCTCACATCCGCGGCATCCAGAATGCCGATCTTCGCCACCTCGGCAATGGCGAACGTCTTTACTTCGTCGTCGCTCATCTTCCACAGATCGTCCGATTCGTAACAGAAGTACTCCAACCCGATCCACACCTTTGCCGGATCGCTGACCAGGTACGGACTCCAGTTGTTGAAGATCTGCAACCGTCCCAGCAGCACGTCAGGCTCCTGTATATAGATCCATGTGTCTTTCAACAGGCCTCCGTCCGGCTCGGTCACCTTCAGCCTGTCCACCAGCAGCCCAACGGTGATGAAGTCGCGATACTGCAGCCCGTCGCTCACTTCCAGCACGTTCGCCGGAACTGGCGTCTGCATCGCATGCAGCAGTTCGCGCATGGGCATGGTGGAGAAGAAATAATCGCCGGCAAAGGTCCTGCGAGCGCCGCTCCGGCTGACTGCCTCGACCGATGCAACGCGCAGCGACTCACCCTCGGCGAAGTTAATTTTGTCCACCTTCCAGCCCAGGCGGACCTCGCCGCCCTTTTGCCGGATCAACTCAGCTACGTGCTCCCACAACTGCCCGGGACCGAACTTGGGATACATAAAGCGCTCGATCAGCGAGGTGTCTGTGCCCTTCTGCGCCAGGTCGCCGCCCTCTCTCCGGGCGCGAAACAGCTTCTGCACGAAGTGCTTGACCGCAGTGGTCAGGCTCAGGCCCTTGATGCGTTGCGCGCCCCACTCTGCCGAAATCTCGTGGCACGGCGTGCCCCACACCTTCTCCGTGTAGCTCTTGAAGAAGGTCAGGTAGAGCTCGCGCCCAAAGCGGTTGATCAGAAAGTCTTCCAGACTCTTCTCCGGCTTGATCTGGCGCACCCGCGATACCGCGTAGCTCGTTCCCACGCGCACCATGCGCACCACGCCGAGGTTCTTCAACGTCGTCGCCGTTAGCGTGATGGGATAGTCGAAGAACCGCCGCAGATAGTAAATACGGCTGCGCCGCGGCCGGATCAGCATCACCAGGTCGGAATTGGCCGGCTCTGCGACCATCACCGTCTCGGCTGCATCTTCCGCGCGGTCCCCATAGGATTCTTCCTCTTCGCCAGCGCTCTCCATGTGCTGCAGCGGGCCCAGGCCGCGCAGCGGCGGCTCCTCCGGCAGGCGCGCAGGCACCGTCACCACGCGCCGCTTTCCCTGATAGCTGATCTCTGCCGGCTGGCTCGGCGCTCCCGGCCCATCGCTGGCGGGCCCTGTAGCTGGATCGCCTGCCCCCGCTAGATCGGGAGGCATCAACTCCATCCACCACTGCATCACCCGGTCACTCTTGGAGAAAAACCGGTGGCCCCCGATGTCCATGCGGTTGCCCTTGTAGCGGATCGTCCGCGAGATGCCGCCAATCTCGTCGCTGGCCTCAAGAATTATGGGGACGATCGCTGTGCGCCGGAGCAGTTCCAGCCCGGCTGTCAACCCCGCAGGCCCAGCCCCGATAATGACCGCCGTCTCTGCCATCCGAATCCATGTCTCCCCGAGAGTGGGTTGGTGCTGAGAGTTTAGCAGGATAAGGATGGAGCAAAATGGCGGTGAACCATAGAGTGCACATATGCGACAATCTCCACCAAGCAGAGAAATCGCTGACCGAAGATCGCGCCGCAAATGCTGAGAGGATTCGCCGCCGGAAGCGTCTAAGATGGAAAGGGCCTTTGCGGTCGAGTGCGGCAATGCTCTTCGCCGCCATGGGTCCATGCGTTTTCAGAATTGAGTTCGTGATTCTATGGCTGAGTACGTAGTCAGGTTGGCGGATGAGCGTGGCCGGGTGCAGGAGCAGACGCACAGCGCGGCCACCGAGGAGGAGCTGCGCGCGCGCTTCACCCAGGCTGGATACTATGTTTACTCGGTCAAGGCGCGTGGCCTGCTGGCGGGCTCCGGCAAGACCAAAAAGGTCAAGTTGGAGACCTTTCTCGTCTTCAACCAGCAGTTCCTCACACTCATCCGCGCCGGCCTTCCCATCCTCGGCTCCATCGAGTTGCTGGCCCGCAGGCAGAAGTTGCCCCACTTCCGCGCCCAACTGGAAGATGTAGCTACACGCGTCAAGAACGGCGAGTCCATATCCAGCGCCTTCGAAGCCCAGGGCGGGTTCCCCATCGTCTATACCACTACGCTGCTGGCCGGCGAGCGCTCCGGCAATCTGGAAGAGGTGATGCAGCGTTACCTCGACTTCCAGCGCGTTAGTCTCACCTTCCGCAAGAAGCTGACGGCCAGCCTCATCTATCCCGCCGTGCTGGTCTTCATGGTCATCTGCCTCTTCACCTTCCTCATCACCTTTGTGGTTCCACGCTTTGCCGAGTTGTACGAGCAGCTGGGCACCAAGCTCCCCCCCATCACCAGCTTCCTCCTCCAGTTGGGCAAGGAAGCGCAGAGTTATGGGATATACGCCGCCGTGGCTTTCGCTCTGCTTGTCTTTCTCTTCGTCCGCTGGATCAAGACCGACGCGGGCGCAGCTCTGGTGGATCGCATTCGAATCAGTCTACCCCTGGTTGGCCCCGTCTGGTTGAAGTACCAGGTTGGCCTCTTCGCCCGCACTCTCGCTACCCTGCTCACTGGAGGCTTGCCCCTGGTGCCTAGCCTGGAGGTCGCGGCCCGCTCCATCGGCAGCCGCCAGATCAGCAACGCCGTCTTCCGCGGCGTGGAGACCGTGCGAGAGGGCAAGGGTCTATCCGTCAGCCTCGCCAACACCAAAATCTTTCCCGAGCTGGCCGTAGAAATGATCGAAGTCGGCGAATCCACCGGCGCGCTGCCCCAGATGCTCAACTCCGTCGCCGAGTTCTTCGAGGAAGACGTGCAGACCAACCTCACTGCCGCCATGAGCCTCATCGAGCCGGTCATCCTCATCGTCATGGGATGCGTGGTGGTCACCATCCTGATCTCCCTCTACCTGCCCATCTTCAGCATGAGCTCCGGCGCCGGCGCCGGCGGACCATAGCCGTACTATATCTCTCAGGAATGACCTGCATTGCTCGCGAGCAATCCATGCACCGCCGAATCCGCAAGACGCTCTGGATGACTGGTCTGTCCATCGCTCTCCTCATGTTCGGAGGGCTCTTCCTGCTGTGCTGTTTCGACCTTGTAATATATTGGCGCCTCAATCTGCGCGGATACGTCTTTCTCCTCAGCTCCGGATATATCACCTGGATGGTCCTGCATCAGATGTTCACCGGAGCAAGAGAACTGGTTGGCGACGAGGACGACCGGCAACATCCGACGTAGATCGCACACCGGGCCAGGGATCTTAGCCATCACCCCTGTTTCGCGTATACACTCCAGGAAACTTTGGCCGCCGACCTACTTCGCGTCGCCACCGATGGCGACCACAAAGTAGCGCGCTGGAATGGCGCCCACATTCTTCACCGTATGGTTGGTGCCGAAAGCCACATAGAAGACGCCGCCCGGCCCAACCCTCTCCGAGACGACTCCCTCCTTGCCCTCATGCTGGAACTCCAGCTCACCCTCGCGCACCAGGATGAACTCCGTGTGCTGGATCACATGCAGCGGATTGGGCACGGCCTCGGCCACCTGCATCGACTGGTGCAGGTTGACGGTCTCGCCCGTGGCCAATGTGCCGTGCGCAATGTCGCGGCTCTCTCCGCCGTTGGCCATCACCCGCAAAGGCATCTGGTCATACGGAATGGCATGCGCGGGACCAAGTGTGCCAGCGCCCGCCGCTGGTGCAGGCGGCATATTGGAGGCTGCGGGCTTCTGCTGCAATGCGAGGGCTTGCGGAGCGCCCGTGCCAAAGGCGGCCAGGGCAGGCAGGGTGACACACACTTCGCGACGGCTCATCTTTTTCATGCACGCAATCCTAACTCATGCTCCCTACGCAAGACACCCCATGCTGTTGCCTGCCCTGTGAATCTTGTACTCTGAACCTTGAACCTCGGATCTAACCGCTATGCATCTGACCGACTCCCACGCCCATCTCGACATGTTCCCCGACGACCTGGCGGGGGTACTGGCGCGCGCCCAGGCTGCGGGCGTGCAAACCATCCTCGCCATCGGCATCGGCGACGGCCCGCACCAGATGCATCGTGCTTTGGAGATTGCGCAAGAGTTCCGTGACAGGCCAGCCACGCCCGCAATCTACGCCAGCGCGGGCATTCATCCCCAGGAGGCGCATCAGGCCAACGACGAATCCCTCGCCCGTCTCACTGCGCTTGCTGCAAACGAGTGCGTGATCGCCATCGGCGAGATCGGCCTCGACTACTACCACCTCGACAATCCCCCAGTCGCCGTGCAACGGGCCGCCTTCGTCGCCCAGATGCAGGTTGCCCAGGCAGCGTGCAAGCCCATCCTGATCCACTGCCGCACCTCCGAGCTGGCCACGCCCGAAGCTAAACAAAAGTTCGGCGTGGCCGACGCATGGGAGGATATTCTCGATCTTCTCGCCGCCCATTGGGGCCCCCAGGCAAGGGGTGGTATCCCAGCCGGAATCCTGCACTGCTTTTCCGGCACGCTCGAGCAGGCCCGCCGCGCGCTCGACCTCGGATTCTATCTCTCCTTCGCCGGAAACCTGACCTACCCAAAGGCCGCCGGCCTGCGCGAGATTGCGGCCGCCGCACCCGCCGACAGCATCCTGATCGAAACCGACGCGCCGTTCCTCGCGCCCATTCCCCATCGCGGCCAGCAGAATGAGCCGGCCCTGATGGTCCACACCGCGCAGTGCCTCGCCGAACTTCGCGGAACTTCGACGGAGGAAATCGCCGCGCTT
>Ga0326727_10013694_pt1 | contig 17925 bp, 17 predicted proteins | sample MB2enrmetagenome_FD_207643 | JGI IMG/M metagenome (GOLD analysis project Ga0326727, IMG submission 207643) | Lab enriched peat soil microbial communities from McLean, Ithaca, NY, United States - MB29MY | ecosystem: Environmental > Terrestrial > Soil > Wetlands > Peat | place: USA: New York...
CCTTGACAAGGGCATCGTAATCGATGCTTGGGTTAAGGTGTCGCTGGTCGGCATCGAACTGCTTTCGGTGGAAGCTCGCGTTGTAATCGCTTCGGTCGAGACGTACCTGAAGTATGCCGAAGCCATCGGTCTGACAGCCAGCGCAGCATCGCCGGCGTAGATCTACACTCGTACGGTTTCCACCGCCGGAGAGGGGCCCCGTTCAGAGGCCTCTCCGGCGACGGATTCTCCAAGCCATCAACCCAGAACAGGAGCGAAGACATGTTGACCAATGATATGACACGGTTGTGTCGAGAGATTGTCACTCTGCGCGGAATGCGCGCCAGCGCGATGACCGAATTGCGACAAGACTCCAAGGAACGGAAGCAGGTTGTCGCAGAGTTGTGCTCTCAAATGCACGATGACCGCGTGGCCATGGCCGGACGCACCAAGAAGGAACGCATGACCTTCATGAAAGGCGTGCGCCGTTTGGTTAACGCGCAGCGCCGCGAGATGACGAACGACTTGGCCGGCGCCCGTAAAGCCTGGGCCGGCAAAAAAGTTTAGCAACGCACGGTCGAATCCCCGGTTCAAGCGGGCGCAATCTGTTGGCCTGAGGTCGTCGGCTGTTGCTGCTCGAAACTTGCGCCGGCCTACTTGCAGGGGGAGCGATCAGTTAGCTCCCACCCGCAACTGCACTTCAAAGGAGAAGGACCATGGGTGTCTTAACCCAAACAATGACGCGGCTGCACGACGAAATTGTATCCGCCAGCCGCTCCCGGCAGGCACTCCGAGGCGAACTCATCCGCCAGACTGAAGAGCGGCGCTCTCAGATTTCCGCTCTATGCACCGGCTTCGCAAGCGATCTGGCGGGAGCCCACCGTGCATGGCTTGGCCGAACCCCTCTTCGCCGCAGCCCTGCGGCCGGCAAGACCGAAGGAGCAGAACAGCAGCATATTCCTGCATATCCCGCAAGGGCAAAGGGTCGCGCGAAGCAGAAGCCGCAGGCCGCCAACGCGCCGAAACCAGCCGTGCGCTCTCGCGTTGCACGAGTGCCGCCATCCTCCAAACGTCCTATCAAATCTTCAAAGCGGTCCTGATTCTAGCCGGTGGAAAGTGAGCCGTTCATAAAGTGAGCACTTCAATGATAGAACCACTCAGCAGAGATTTCAGGGAATCGTTGGTGAGGGTGCAGCCTGGTGGGGACAACATCGAGGCTGAGGCCAGCGATCAATTCGTTGCCACTCCGCATATTCAGGCGTTGGCCGAGCGGGCGCTTGCCTATCTGGAGGTCGGTTATGCGGTGCATTTTGCCGGTTCGGCGGGAACCGGCAAGACAACGCTGGCCTTCCATGTAGCGGCCAAACTCGGCCGCCCGGTCACTCTGGTCCATGGTGATGACGAGTTCGGCAGTTCGGATCTCGTCGGAAAGGATGCAGGCTACCGCAAGTCGAAGCTGGTGGACAACTATATTCACTCCGTGCTCAAGACGGAAGAGAACATGAATACGCTGTGGGTGGATAACCGTCTCACCACGGCCTGTGCCAGCGGAAATACCCTGATCTACGATGAGTTCAACCGTTCCCGCCCGGAGGCCAACAACGCCTTGCTGAGCGTGTTGGAGGAGCGGGTCCTGAATCTTCCCAGCCTGCGGCAAAACGGCGAAGGATATCTTCGGGTCCATCCGGACTTCCGCGCGATCTTCACCTCCAATCCGGAGGAGTATGCCGGAGTCCATAAGACCCAGGATGCGCTGATGGACCGTCTGATCACCATTCAGATGGGCAACTTCGACCGGGAGACGGAGATTGCCATCGCGATTGCCCAGTCAGGCGTGGCGCGCCTGGATGCCGAGATCATCGTGGACATTGTGAACGAGTTGCGAGGCACCGGCGTCAACAACCACCGGCCAACCATTCGTGCCACCATTGCCATCGCCCGGATTCTGGTTCACCGTCAGGCGCGGGCTTCGATGAACGATCCGGTCTTCCAATGGGTTTGCCATGACGTTCTTACCACCGACACAGCCAAGGTCACGTGCGAGGGGCAATCGTTGATGCCGCACAAGATCGACGAATGCATGGCGCGGGTCTGCAACGCAGCACTGAAGGCAAGCCGTACCGGCAACCGGCCACGCCTCGTAAACAAAGGGAAGGAGTAATCCCATGGCAATCCCCGCAAAAGGTTTGAATCAGATGCGCACCCTCTCCGGCCGGGTAGACCAACTCTCCCTGCCGTATCGAAGCTACATGCAGATCACCTGCCTGGAGATGGAACGCGCCCGGCGGAACATGGAGCGCAAGAGCGCCAGCCAGCGAGTGGTCCTGATCGATGCTCGTATCCAGGAGATTGAGAAAGCCAAACAAGAGCTGCTGCAGGCAGTGGATGGATCCGGCCGAAGCACTGTGGCGCGCCTGCACGGCCTCGAACTGAAGCCAGCGCCACGATGCAGCACGGGCGGATTCAAGATCCGTTACTGAGGAACCGCCCATGTTGACCATCAAGACTTCCGCTCACGTCCCCGCCAACCGCCATCGCAGGGACTTTCATTGCAGCGCTGTTTCCACCTGTGCCCCCCGCGCGAGAGTTGCGGGGTTGCGTTTGTTTCAGGAGTGGCTGCGTCTGTTCGATGCCGAGTCGCGACGTCTTTGGTTGAAGATGCGATGGAGATCGCACATGGGACGGGTGCGCTTCGCGCAAGGAAGGAGCAGACCATGAATACTGCTGAGTGTGCAGCCATTGCAACCGGCCCCGGCCATGATGCTAGAGTTCCCGCGACCACTGGAAGACACTATCTCTACGCAATCGTGGCGGGGGACGAACCGCGAGCCTATCCTTCCCTGGGACTCGATGGCAAGGATGTGTACACCATCAGCGATGGTCGCGTGGCCGCCGTGGTCAGCCGCTTATCCATTAACAAGGTCCGGCCGGAACGCGCCAATTTGAAGGCCCACCAGGCGGTCCTCAGTCGTCTTCTTGCAGACACGACCCCGCTGCCGATGGCTTTTGGCACCGTTGCCAACAGCCCGCAGGCCATTCTTAAGATCCTAGTCAAGAATCGGCGTGCCTTTGACCAACAGCTCGCTCGCGTGTACGGCAAGGTGGAGATGGGATTGCGTGTCAGTTGGGACGTGCCCAACATCTTTGAGTACCTCGTCAACATTCATGCAGAGCTGCGTTCGGCGAGGGACCGCATGATGAGCGCGCGCCACCAACTCACCCAGGAGGAGAAGATCGAACTGGGCCGAATGTTCGACCGCCTGCTGAACGACGACCGGGAGGACCACACTTCCAAGGTCGAGCGCGCGCTTGCCCCGCTATGCGTGGAATTCAAGTCGAACCAGTGCCGCAATGAGAACGAGGTGATCAACCTGGCATGCCTGGTGAGGCGCGATGCGCAGGAGGCGTTCTCCGCAGGCGTGTTTGCCGCAGCCAACTTCTTCGACAACAACTTCTCCTTCGACTACAGCGGGCCTTGGGCGCCGCACAACTTTGTGGAGCTCGAACTGGAGCAGTAATGCTGCTGGTGGACGACATTCTCCTCTTTCCGATCCACAGCATTCTGTGGGTCTTCCGCGAGATCGGCGATATCGCCCAGAAAGAACTGGCCGGCGAGGCCACGTCGATCACCGAGCAACTGCGGGTCCTCTACATGCAATTGGAGACTGGACGGATCAACGAAGCAGAGTTCGATGCCAGGGAGAAGCTTCTGTTGGACAGGCTGGAGGCCATCGAAAGTCGACTGGAAGACGAAGGGGAGACGAAAGAACCGGACGAGGATGAAACCGAGGAATCCGGAGAGACCGGACAGGCGTCCGGCGAGACACAGGGCAACGGGAGACCAGTATGAGCCGACAGATACTATCGTTTTTCGACAAGCCGGGCCTCCAGCTTCTGCTCTTCGGCGGCAAGGGGGGCGTTGGCAAGACCACCTGCGCCACGGCTGCCGCGCTGCGCCTCTCCGCGCTGGCCCCGCAGCGTTCTCTCCTGCTGGTTTCCACCGACCCCGCCCACTCTGTACGCGACAGCCTGGCCGGCTATGTGCCCCCCGGCAAGCTGCACGTTCTCGAGCTGGATGCTCAGCAATGCCTAATCGAGTTCCGCGAGAGGAACGGAGGCATGCTGCGCGAAATTGCCGCTGCAGGAACCTTCCTGGATGACGAGGACATCCATCAATTCCTTAGCCTGTCTCTGCCCGGTCTGGACGAGTTAATGGCGCTATTTAACATTTCCTCGTGGGTAGAATCAGGCCAATACGACTGCATCGTGGTGGATACGGCGCCCAGCGGTCATACCTTGCGGCTGCTGGCCATGCCCGATCTTATCCGGCGTTGGCTCGGCATGTTGGAGGTGTTGCTGGCCAAGCGCCGGTACATGCGGCGGGTCTTCAGCCATGATGCCGGTTTGGACCGCCTCGACCTGTTTGTTGCCAAGTGGAAGTCCACGCTGCATCTGACCGAGAAACTGCTGCACGATCCGCAACGCACTCAATTCGTTCCGATTTCCATAGCCGAGCCGCTCAGCGTCCACGAAACAGTGGCCCTCTTCCATGAATTGCAGAGCCGGAAGATGCCTGTCTCCGAACTGGTCGTGAATCAGCTCCATATGGAGTGCAATTGCCCCGCCTGCAAGGCCGCCGCATCGTACGAACAGATCCAGATCCAGCGATTGATGACAGGCATCAAGGTTCCCTGCCCTGTGTGCGGCATCGGGCTACAGCAGGAGGAGGTCCGCGGCCAGACGTTGCTCATGGAGTTCTGGGACCACGCGCAGCCGATCGCCCGGCGGCCGGAGATCGCGGCCGGTTGCAGCATCGTCCGTAAGACCGCACCGCTGGTCGAGCCAACCGTGCTGGTCGCAGCTCCGGTGCCTTCGACGAGGATGCAATTCATGCTCTTTGCCGGCAAGGGCGGTGTAGGCAAGACTACGCTTTCCTGCGTTACCGCCATGCGCATGGCCCGCAACTGTCCCCGCAAGCGTGTGCTGTTGTTCTCCGCCGATCCGGCCCACTCGCTCTCCGCTTGCCTGCATACCGAAGTCGGTCCCCAGCCTACGATGCTGCTTCCCGGCTTAGCGGCCATGGAGATCGACTCCAAGGCGGAGTTTGAAAAATTGAAGGCACGCTACGCACAGGACCTGGAGCGTTTTCTAGAGTCCGTCTCCCGCGGTTTCGATCTTACATTCGACCGCGTCGTGCTTGAGCGCATGTTGGATCTTGCTCCGCCCGGGCTCGATGAGGTGATGGCGCTCACCCGCATCCTGGATTTCATGGCCCATGATAGCTACGACCTCTTCGTCCTGGATTGCGCCTCCACCGGCCACCTGGTCCGGCTGCTGGAGATGCCGGCCCTGATCAACCAGTGGCTGAAGGTCTTCTTCAACCTTTTTCTCAAGTACGAGCACATCCTGCAAATGCCGGGATTCGTGGAAGAACTGATCGCAATCTCTCGCAACCTGAAAAAGCTTCGCGATCTGCTGCAGAATCCAGCCGCCGCCGCTCTTAACCCGGTGAGCATTCCCACCCGGATGGCACTGGAAGAGACCAAGGACCTGATGGCAGCGTGCGGCAGGCTGGGTATTACCGTTCCACTCATGTTCCTGAACTTGTTGACGCCTCCCTGCGATTGCCACTTGTGCGTGGGCCTGCGTCGGCGTGAGTCGGCGATAGCGAAGGAGTTTCTGAAGGCGTTCCCGCACACACAGCAGATTCAGATATACCGGCAGCCGGAGCTTGGCGGGCTGGAGCAGTTGGAACAGATGGGGCAACATCTCTACGGTGCTTCCGGACAGGAGATGACCGCCCGTGTCGCCTGAAATCATCCCCGTTCAAGATCGTTTCGCACTCGAACTCAGCGGTTTCGAGGAGAGCAAGCGTGTTTCGATCTGCGAGGTCCTGGATCGCGTGCTGAATAAGGGAGTTGTCGTGGCAGGCGAGGTGATCATTTCGCTGGCTGGCGTGGATCTCGTGTACCTGGGCCTGAATCTGGTCTTGACTTCCGTCGAGACCGCGCGCGGGAGCCTGATGAACGGACGAGCGGCAAATGGTCAGGTAATTGATAGTGGAAAAGGGAAATCCCATGGATACGACCGAAACATCGCTGATCGAGTCTGAATCGATCCAGGACTTTGCCTTGGTGATGCAGCAGGAGGAGAGGATGCAGCCGCATGCGCACAGCGGAACCCCCTGTCGCAACCGCCTGGAACTGGACCCGGACAGTGTGAAAAACGGACTGGGACAGCTAGTCCTCACCGTCATCAAGCTGTTGCACGAATTGTTGGAGCGCCAGGCGCTGCGCCGTATCGACGCCGGCTCGCTCACCGAGGAAGAGATTGAGCGGATGGGCCTCACGCTAATGCGCCAGGTGGAAGAAATTGATCGCCTGCGAAGAGAGTTCGGCCTCGAAGAACAAGACCTGAACCTCGATCTAGGCCCCTTGGGAACGCTGTACTAACAGAGGAGATGCACCATGCCACAACAATTAGTTCCACACTCGCTGCAGAGTTCGACCCTTTCTGACGTCCTCGAGCGAGTGCTCGACAAAGGCGTTGTCATCGCCGGCGATATTAAGATCAAGCTCGTCGATATCGAGTTGCTCTCCATCCAGATTCGACTGGTAATCTGCTCGGTCGACAAGGCCAAGGAGATGGGGATGGACTGGTGGGTCAACAACCCGGTCTTTTGCAGCCAGGCTCCCCAGGGGCAACTGGAAGCTTCTCTGGCAAAGATCGACGAGAGACTGGCACGGCTCGAGGTCTCCTCGCCGCGTGAGGCGGTCCCAGCATGAAGAGTGTCACAACGCGGAGCCCGGCAGCTCAAGTGGAGCACTGAGCCTCTAGATCCCGAATGGCCAGACTTGCTGCACGGTCTTCGAAAATATCTGTGCGTGGTCCTGCGCGGGAATAAAGTCGAAGTGGTCGCGATAGAGTGCTACGGTCTGCGCATACGACTGCTTGGGCAGGGAGATGGGCCAGTCGGTCCCCGCCATCAGGCGTTTGGCGCCGAAGACATCGTACAGCCGCTTCACCTGGACGGCAGCGTCGGCATACGGATACGCTTGCCTGGAGAGCGACCACATGTGCGATATCTTGACGAAGATGTGCGGGTACTGGGCCAGCGCCAGCAGCAGTTCCAACTGCTCTGGATGATCCAGCGGCGTGTCGGCCATGTGGTCGATGACGACCTGCAGGTCGGGATTTGCCTCGATCAGCGGATGAATCTGAGGCAGCCGCGTGGCCGGGATCAGCAGGGTCATGGGCACCTTGAGCTGGGCGCAACGCCGCCATAGCGGCGGCATCAGCGGACCGGTGATCCAATCGCCGCCTGGGCCAGCGGCAGGGCTCAGTCGTACGCCGCTAAATCCCTGCTCCTCGGTGAGCTGTCTTAGTTGGTCCGGCGCGGTGGGGTCTTCGGGATTGACACGGCACACGCCGTGGAAGTCCCTGGGGTAACGCTTCAGCACGCTGGCCAGATAGCTGTTGTCCCACTTGTAGTGAATGACCTGGATGCACACCGTACGCGAGACATTGTTGGCGTGCATCAGATCCAGCAGCATCTCGGCAGACGCATCTTGCGGCGAGGGATGGACGCCCGCGGCGAAGGGGAAAGATGGATCGGTCTTCCACACATGGACGTGCGAATCGATGAAGGGCACGGGCGCGGGCTGCGTAAGCGCGCGAGGCGCGAGTGCGGCAGCGGCTGAGGCGGCTGAGGTAGCGATGAATTGGCGTCGGTTCAACATGGGATAAAAGTGTAACGTGTAACCAGCAGCAGTGGCATGTCAGCAATGATCTGCGGCCCGCGTTCCCAGCGAAACACACGAACCACCACGAGTTTTCTACCCAGTTGCTATGGGTTCTTACTCAGCCGGCGGTAGTACTCGGCAACCGATTCCTGATATCCCGCGGGAACTGCGTCCGGCTTGCCGGTGCGGGCTTCGGTGGAGGCGTCATCGCGCTGCAGTTGGAGTTCCAGTTTGTCGACGGAGCTGAGCACTTCGCGGTGCATCTGCTCCACCATGGCCGGATTGCCCGGAAAGCGGCTGGGATCGAGTTGCTGCATCTGTCGCGTCAGGTCCGCTATCGCTTTCTCGGTCTGCGGGTCGCTCTGCACCAATTGCCGGAGCTGGTTCAACTCGCGCATCCCCTGCTGATAGGTGGCCTCCGTATCGGCGGGATTGCCGGAGGCATCGGTGGGCGCCGTCTGCGACCCGGCCTGGCCATAGTGGTTGTTGCCGGTGTTGTAATTGCCCCACACCGTGCCACCACCTCCTCCTCCGCTATTGCGTATGTCGCCGCTCTGTCCGCCCAGGTTCCGGTTCCCGACATCGCCGCCGAATGGGGCGCCGTTGCCGCCGCGCTGGGATGGGTTATTGCCAGCTTGCTGGCCAAAGCCGCCACCCTGTTGCTGGCCGCCCTGCCCATTCCCGCCCTGTTGCTGGCCGTTGCGACCTTGTCCGCGACCATTGCCGGCCTGTTGCCCACCCTGTTGCCCGTTTTGAGCTTGGCCGTTTTGCCCTTGGCCATTTTGTCCCTGGCCATTTTGACCTTGCCCATTCTGACCTTGCCCATTCTGCGCTTGCCCGTTCTTTCCGGGCCTGGCATTGCCGCCGCGCGAAGCTGCCAGAGCTTCAATCTGGTTGCGCAACCGTTCGACCTGATTGAGTGCCGCGGTCTCGTCGCCCTGCCCCGTGCCGCGTTGTCCCGGCTGGCCCTGCCCCATTCCCTGCTGCGCCTGGCGTAGCTGTTGGTTCAACTTCTCCAGTCCCTGCGCAATCTCGCTTTCGGTGCCATTGGAATTCGGATTGATTCCGCTGCGCAGCCAGTCTGCCGTTCGCTGCACATGGTTGTCCAGATCGGAGTCGTCCATCGCCGTGAGCGCATCACGCAACTTTTGGGCAACTCCAGGTTGATTGGGGGCCATCTCGCGTTCGGCGTCGCGGATGCTTTTCTGCAGCTTCGACAGTTCGTCGGAGAGCTGTTGCCGCTCCTGCGCAAGCTGATCGCGTTGGCGAATCAGTTCCGCCATATTAGTCATGTCCGTCGCGCCGGCCTGGCCCTGCTGGCTGGCCAGCTTGTTGATCCTGTCGGCCTGCGCATGCTCTTCCTGCGTCAGTTGACCGGCCTCGCGCGCCAGGGAGTCCACTTTGCCCGAGGCGAGTTGCTGCTGTGTGCCGGCAAGCAGGTTGGTCGCATCGCGCAATCGGTCGGCGGCCTGCCGCGCGGAGTCCGTGCCTTGCTGCGGCGTGCCCCCCCCGCGTTTCATCGCATCCGTTGCCTGCTGAAGACGGCTGAGCGCCTGTTCAATCCGTTGATCTCCGGACTGGCCTGAAGACTGACCGCCAGCTTGCCGACGCGAAGATTGAGAGCCGTTCTGGCCAGCGGAACCGCCCTGCGCCTGCGAACTCTGTTGCCCTGAGGCCGATCCGGCAGAAGCACTCGAGTTTTGCTGGCCCTGCTGTCCCTGCTGGCCCTGCTGGCCCTGCTGGCCTTGCTGGCCTTGCTGCCCTTGCTGGCCTTGCTGGCCCTGTTGGCCATTGTTTGCCATCTGCTCCATCTGCCGCTGCAGTTGCTCGGCCTCGCGCCGCAGCATCTCCTGCTGCCAGCGCTCCTGGAAACTCTGTTGCGGATTGGGTCGCTGGTTAGCCAGGTCTGCCTGCCGCTTAGCCAGCGCATCGAGCTTCTCCAGCGCGTCCTCCACATCCTTTTCGTGCTGCTCTTGCGGAGAAGCGGTCTGCGCTGTCTCGTACTGGTTCTTTGCCGTATCAAGTTCCAGGTCAAAGAGGCTGGCCAGATCGCGTCCTGCGCCGCCACCCCCTCCGCCTCCACCACCGCCTCCGCCGCGCTGGCCGAAGGCCACCTCGATCTGGCGGAAGGTTGCCTCCGCGCGCAACAACGCCTGCAGCGCCTTCTGCTCCAGTGGAATCGCGTCCTTCCACTGCATGCCCTTCAACTTAACCTTCGCGGGGTCCATGGCCGCGGCTGCTGCCTGCATGTCCTTGTCGAAATCCGTGAACTCCTCATTCGCCGCGGAGATGTCGCGGCTCTGCATACGGACGGAGAGGGCCATCACCTGGTCGCGCAGTTTTTGTTGCGCATCGGAGAGGAACTGGCCCTGCGCCGCTGCATCCTTCGCTGTCGCGGTCTTGTCGTTTTGCTGCTTCCATGTCGCGGCGATCAGCTCTTTTTCGCGTTTGGAAATCTCCGTCTGGTTGTTGTTCTGTCCTCCGCCGCCGCCTCCGCCGCCTCCACCGCCGCTCTGCTGCGACTGGGAAAACTCGCGCTCAAATGGATCCACCTGGATGAAACCGATGTCGGTGCGGGCCTCCGTGTTACCGTCTTTCGCGGTCGCATAGATGCTCACCAGGTCGCCGGGCGTCAGCTTGTAGTCCTCCAGCGGCAGCAGGTACGAACCATCGGCAGTCTTCTCGCCGGGCGTCTTCAGCAGGTTCACATCGCGGTCCGGCCCACCGTTTACCGAGTAGTGGAGGTGCATATCTTTCAGCCCGAACTGGTCGGACGCCTTCACCCCAACCGTGACCTCCTCGATGGGGCTGGCCCGGTAGTCGCCGGCGGGGCGGTTGATGGAAACCTGCGGCGGCATCGCCTTGTCGGTCGCGATGAAGTAGTCTTCCGAGAGCCGCACCGATTGGCCTTCGTCCGTGGCGGCCACATGATACGCACCGTCCTTCTCCATGTGGATCGTGCCCTGGTACTTGTTGCCCTCGCCGCCTGTGAGATGAATAATCTGGCCGCCGTCGAGTGTAATCTGTCCATCCTTCAAGGGACGGTCCATCTCTACCTGGATCGCGGCATCGGTCCCTTCGATCGCACGCAGATCGCCCGAATGCTCCTCGATCTCCGGCTTCATTCCGGTCCATGCTGGATAGTGGTAGGTGACCCGCATGTCCTTCACGGATGGCAGGTCCACCACGCGCACTTTGTAGTGCGGAGAGAGTAAAGGCCCCGCGGCCACATAGTACTCGACATTCTCCGGCAAGCCGGCGAAGACAAATTGATAGGTTGCTCCGTCGCCCGCGTCCGGTTCTGTCTGCATGTCCACGGGCTCCCACCCGTCCGCGCTCTGGTAATGGGCGAACAGCCGCGCCTTGTCGGGCTGCATTCCGCTCACGCGCGCGGTAATCAGCTGATCGCTGTTTCGTCGCACGGTCACGTTGCCCGGTGTCACTGCGATCGTATACAGCGGAGAGACATCCTTCTTCGGCCCCGTCCACAGCAGTGACGCTCCATATCCCATGTAGCCTGGTCCGGAGGCAATCATCCACAGCAGCACCGCAAGGCAGCCCAGTCCTACGCCGCCAAGCGCGAACAGACGGTTGTCGGGAACCAGCGACGAAGGCGCCACATATTGCGTCCGTGCCAGGGTATCGGCGGCCAGCAGTTCCAGAAATGGATCGTTCGCATTGCCGGCGCGTTCCTGGAAGGTCGTCAGCCGTTGTTCCATCTCGGGATTTGCAGCCTCGACGTTGCTGACTGCTCGCGCGCGCGTCAGGCCCATCAACGGTACCGCAAGGCCATATACTGCGGCCACCGCGAGTGCGGTGAAGATCGACCATCGCGCTGCCGTGACGCCATGCTCTGGAAACGCAAGGCGGTTGAGAACCAGGACCATTACAACCGTAACGGTGAGCGCGGCGCCGGTAAAGATGGCTGCGCCACGAAGCCACGCCCCCAGCCGCAGCCTTTGCTGCAGACGCCCGATATAGGCATTGAGATCGCTGTGGTTACTCATACTTCCTCCCGCTGCGTGCCCATGTATGCACTGGCGAGCGCCGTCTCCGCCAATACGACAACCAATGCAAGCAGCATAACGTACCACCAAAGGCTAACGGGCCGGGACTTGCCTTCTGCCTGCGTGGTGTCTGTCGTCTGCGTCGCGCCTGCTCCGGAGCTTCCGCTCCAAAGTTGTTGCACATCCTGTGCCATCGGCTCCAGGTCCGACTCGCGCCGGTCGGGGTTGACCCCAATCACCGCATCGCGTCCATCGGCAAATCGAATCTGATAGTAACCCGCGCGTTGCAGGCGGAAGGACTCGGCGGTTCGCGCCTCACTGAGCGAGAGGGGACGTCGCCCATCCGGGTCAATCACCTCAACATTCGCCACTGAACCCACCGGATCGGCCGCCGCACGCAACGCAACGAAGGAATCCACCAGCCTCGATCCGCTCAACCGCTCGCTGCCAGAGAGATAGCGCGCCGTACGGTCCACAAAAGCCACATAGACCGGGTGCAGCGGCAGATCGTTGGTCAGATTCTCCAATCCCGATGTGAGCAGGAGCAGATGTCCTTCGCCCATTTGCTTTTCCAGAAGCAGAGGCGTGCCGTCCGTCAACCGTGCCTCGATGCGCGCCTGCGCGGGGTCTACTAACACGGCATAGAAGACCTTGACTTCGGCCCAGCCTCCATTATCGCGCCCTGGATGTTCCTGCTCCAGCGCGGGATAGTTAAAATCCACCTGGCCCACCGTTGCCGGGCTGCCGCTGCGCGCATAATCGTGCGCATCCTTCGCGCTGCCGCCCCACAATGGAATCTGCGCATGGTGCGCCGCATCGGTGCCTAATGCGATCAACACACTGCCACCCTTTGCCACATACTGCGCAAGCGCGTGCTCAAAGATCGAGGGCAGCACCACAGTATCCGATAGCACTACGAAGGCGAACTTTGATGGATCGAGGTCGGTCGCCTGCTCCGCGGCAACGGATTGCAGCACAAATGAAGATTGATCGGCCGCCTGCAGCGCCGCATCAAAGTAAAGCGCCGAACGTCTATCACCCGCGGCGTGGACGAACAGAATCCGCTCGGGATCCGATCGCCTCACCACAAAGTCGCTTGCATCGTCGGCTGGAAAAGTGTCGCCGCCCTCGATGCGCGCTGCGCAGCGGTTGAACCCATAGCCCACGTCTAGAGGAGCAAAGTCTACGGATGCGCGCCCGTTGGCCGGCACATCCACCTTCTTGGTCGCAATTATTTTTCCGTTCACCACGAGCGACACCGTTTTCGTCGCAGCCGGAGTGCCAAAGCCTGCCACGACTGCCTGCACGCGCGACCGCTTGGGGTCTTTTGGATCGGACAATTCAGCCGGCGCATCCACGCTCTCAACCGTCCAGTTTGGCGGCGCCGCACCCTCCGCTACGGGATGCAATAGCAGCGTCACGTTGCCTGGAAGGACCATGTCGGCGAAGTTTGCGGGCATAGCGCTGTGCTGCATGTCGCTGAAGAGGTGAAGGTCGATGGGGCTGCGCATCGTCTCGCTCATGGTGCGGATGGCCCGTCCCAACTCTCCGAAGTTCGCGTGCCCATCTCCCGGCTGAATGCTCTCCAGCGCGGCGCGCAACTGTGCCTCGTCGTCGATCGGCTGCGTCATCACTTCCAGTTGTCCGCCGAACGCTATGATCTGCGCCTTCTGCGAGTGCGGCTTAGCGGCCAGCAGCGCAAGCGCCTTCTGTTTCGCGTCCGTAAACCGCGTCCCCGCCCGCATGCTGAACGAGTTATCCAGCACAATCAGGAGCGTACGGGCGTTTGTGTCCGCAGCGGCCCGCCGCACAAACGGGTTTGCAAATGCCAGCACCACAAGCAGCACCAATGCAGATCGCAGAGCGAACAAAATCAGGTAGCGCAGCCGGCGGTGGCGTGTCGAGCTCTGCGTGCCGCGCTCGAAAAACATCAGCGAACTCACCGGCCGCGGTATGCTGATATGCTTTCGCAGCAGATGCACGAAGACCGGCACGCCCAGCGCCGCGAGCCCGCCTAGAAACCATGGTGCGAAAAAGCCCATCAGTTGCCCGCCTTTCGCATGGTTAGATACTCCCGTAGCGCCGAATCGAGAGGTTGGTTGGTGACGAGCAGTTGATAATCCATCCCCGCCGCGTGGGTGCGTGTGCGAAGCTCTACGATATGCGCATCCACCTTCGCGCGATAAGTGGTCTTGGTATATTCGGGGATGACTTCGATCCTCTGGTCGGTTTCCAGATCGACCAGTACCGCCGATCCCTTCATTACCGGTCGTATCTCCTGCGGATCGAGGACGTGAAACAGCACCACCTCGTGGCCGTGGTAGCGCAGCGGCTCGATGGTGCGCACGATGGTCTCGGGGTCTTCGTAGAAATCCGAAACGATGATCGCGATGCCGCGCCGTTGCAGAAAAGTCTGAAAGTGCTGCAGCGGCTTGGCAAAGTCCGTGCGCGCACGTGGTTCCGCCCGCTCCAACCCCGCGAACAGCCGTGCCAGTTGGCCCTGCCGCGTGGATGGCCGGATGTACTCGCGCACTTCATCATCAAACACAATCAGCCCTGCCGCGTCGCGCTGGTTGTGAATGGCTAGATAAAACAGCGACGCCGCAATGTAACGCGCGTAGTCCATCTTCATGGGCGGCCCGGAGGTGTATTGCATCGAGTTGCTGGCATCCAGCAACACTGTAAGTTGGCTGTTGGTCTCGCCGCGATAACGCTTCAGATAGCAGCGTTCGGTGCGCGCAAACAGGTTCCAGTCCACATGGCGCAGGTCGTCTCCCGGAGTGTAGGCGCGGTACTCGGCAAACTCCTGGCTGAAGCCGAAGTCCGGCGAACGGTGCAGGCCGGCCACGAAGCCGTCCACTACCGTCTTTGCCAGCAGGTCCAGCGAGGAGATGCCGGCCAGCACATCGGGATCGAGAAAACGCTGCATCATGTCTCCTTTGGTCGCGGCACTTGCGCGATCAGCCGGCTGATGATCTCGTCCGTGTCGATGCGGTCGGACTCGGCATGGAAGTTCAACAGAATGCGATGCCGCAGCACAGGCGCCACCACCGAAGTAATGTCGTCGTAGGTGACGTGATAGCGCTTATGCGATAGTGCCCGCGCCTTGGAGGCCAGCACAATAAATTGTGCCGCGCGGACGCTGGCTCCGTAGTTCACATACTTGGTTACGAAATCGGGCGCGTTTTCACACTTGGGCCGCGTACTGCGCACCAGGTCCACTACATAGCGCGCGAGTGTGTCGGCGATGGGCACCATGCGCACAAGCAGTTGGAACTCGAGCATGTCCTCTGCCGAGGTCACGGCCACCACCTTGGTCACGCGCGTTGCGGTCGTCCGGTCCACCACCTTCATTTCGTCCTCGGCGTTCAAATCACCCAGGATCGAATTGAAGAGGAAGCGGTCCAACTGCGCCTCTGGGAGCGGATACGTTCCTTCCAGTTCGATTGGGTTCTGTGTGGCCAGCACAAAGAACGGCGCAGGCAGACGGTAATGGTTCCCGCGCACCGTGCAGGATTGTTCCTGCATGGCTTCCAGCAGCGCGGACTGCGTCTTGGGGGGCGTGCGGTTGATCTCGTCGGCCAACAGAATGTTGCCGAAGATTGGCCCTTCGACGAAAGTCCACTTGCGATGCCCGGTCGTCAGGTCCTCTTCGATGATGTCCGTTCCGGTAATGTCGGACGGCATCAGGTCGGGCGTGAACTGAATGCGCCGGAACTGCAAGCCAAGCGCATCGGCGATGGTCCGCACCATGAGGGTCTTCGCAGTGCCCGGCATGCCGGTCATGAGGCAATGGCCGCCCACGAAGAGAGCGATCAAGATCTGGTCCAGCACCTCTTCCTGGCCCACAATCACCTCGCGCACCTGCCTCAGAATTTCTTCGCGCACACCGTGGAAGCGCTCGATACGCTGCTGCAGCAGTGCCGCGTCCTGATTCAATCCTGCAAAAGATACCATGGATTCCCCTTCTCTTCAGTTCGATTTTACGGGCGTTTTCTGCAACTCCAGCAGTAGCTTTTGCGCTGGTCGATAGCCGGGAGCGGTTTCCAGAGCTCCCAGCACACTGTCTTCGGCCTTGTCCATCTGTCCCGCGGCAAAATACGCCTGCGCCAGGTCGAACTGCGCGCCCGCCTTGTCCACGGGGTTCGACGCCGCAAGCACGCTGTACTCGCGGATGGCTCCTTCATACTGTTTCTGCGCATACAGCAGATCGCCTAGCCGCCGATGCAGGTCCTCGTCCTTTACCGGGTAGATATAGTTGAGTCGCTCGAGGGTCGCCACCGCCTCGGCCGGTTGCCCGGCAGCTTCTTGCAGCGTCGCCAGTCGCTTCAGGTCGTCCGGCATCTGGCCGCCTTCATGTTCATACGCGGTCAGAATCGCGGCCTCGGCCTTGACATCGCCCCGCGCCCTGTCCGCTGCGGCCACCAACTCGTAGGCATTGGCATCGTCCACGTATTCGGGGTACATCGCAATCACCGCAGGCCCCTGCTGCAGCACTGTGTCGTATTGCTGCTGCTCCGCCGCGGCAACAAGCGTCTTCAATTTGTCCTTCCATTCATCGAAGTGCGCGGCCTCCGCGCCATACTTCTGGTTGATCCAGGCGAGATACTGCCGATCGAACTGCTCCGCGGAGATGCCGAGGCTCTGCTGGATCGCCTGCGCTGTGGTCTGCAGGCGCGCATAGGAGTGGACCATGTCCAGCAGCTTGTCCTCGCCCCACTTCTCTTGAATGTAGTCGCAGATGCTGCCGCCCTGGAAGTAGGATACATTCACCTGCGTTGGATACTCGGGATAGACAAACCCGCGATCGAGACTGGACACCGGCAACAGCTTCTTGTCGCGAATGGCGATCAGCACGTCCGGGGTCGCGCGGGTCCTCCACTCCGGCGAGCGCTGGCCTTCCTCGTGCACGGCCAGTCCCTCCGTGAACCAGCGCGGCACGCGATGATTGGTGGCCGTAAGGATAAAGACGTGGCTCATCTCATGCCACAGCGTGGAGCCCCAATTGAAGTCTCCCGGCTTACGCGCGGATGGGCTATCCATGGCAATCACCTGGCCGAAGGTGACACCCAGCGCGCCCAGGCCAGGCATGCCGGTGGTGCGCACCGCGAAGTCATCGTGGTCCGGATAGACCTCAACCTGCACAGGGCCGGTAAGCGTCATGTGGTACTTCTTCTCGTACGTTGCCAGAATCGTATGCAACTCCGCCTGCATGTACGGAAGCAGTTGCGTGGCTTCTGTCTTGTTCAGCTTGAGGACCGTCGTTTTGTCTTTAAATGTCTCGAAGTTTTTATAACTGTCCAGCAGCTTAAGGCTGTTCACCGTCGCGGTATCGCGATAGTCATTGTTGTAGCTCAGCTCCAGTTCGTGGAATGGTTCATCTTCCTTACCCAATCGCATCAGGTCGATTCCCAGCGCCGAATGCGCCGACCACAGGCGCGGCTCGACCTCGATCGCCTTGCGATAGTAGGTAACCGCATCTTCGTATCGGTAGTGCAGCTCGAGTTGGCGCGCTACGTTGGCGTATGCCTGGCCATAACCGGGGTTGATCGCCTGGATCTTTGCGAACCATGCATCGGGAGGTCGGTCGGCGATCAGTTCGACGGCCGCGTGAATCGCCATTGCATCCAGTGCGTCGTTTTCCAGCGCGATGGCCTTGTCGGCCTCTGCCACGGCCAAATCGGTATCGTCGTTGGCCAGCGCAAGATCAGCCATCCACTCATGCGCTTCGGCCAGTTTCGGATCGAGCTCGATCGCCTTCTTCAAATAGTCCTCGGCCTTGTCGTCGAATCCATCCGCGGAGAGGATGGCGAGCCCGACATAGGCCTCGGCATTCGACGGGTCCATCTGCAGCGCCTCCTCGTATAGCTTCGCCGCGTCAGTATTGTTGAAACGTTCGTGCAGCAGCATCCCATACCGCACCCGCCAACTCGCCGGGCTCTTCGTCTGCTTCAACGCAAGTTCAAACTGAGCTCCTGCCTGCTCCCACTCTTCCAGCCCCCAGAAGCCTTCGGCGCGATTGTATGCATCTGCGCTTTGCGTGAGTCCGTCGAAGCAGGATAGCGCCTCGGCGGCATGACCATGCTTGCGCAATGCCCAGCAATCGGCTGGCACGGCGGCGCTCGCCGCTAGGCTGCATGTCATCAGCAGTGCCAGAATGGGGGCGCGCCTCATTTGTCCATCTCCTCCTGCACCTT
>Ga0326727_10013696_pt1 | contig 17924 bp, 15 predicted proteins | sample MB2enrmetagenome_FD_207643 | JGI IMG/M metagenome (GOLD analysis project Ga0326727, IMG submission 207643) | Lab enriched peat soil microbial communities from McLean, Ithaca, NY, United States - MB29MY | ecosystem: Environmental > Terrestrial > Soil > Wetlands > Peat | place: USA: New York...
TCCGCCGCTTCTCCCAGCGCGATTTGTAGGGGCGGCCCTTGTGGCCGCCCTGGGGCAACCACAAGGGTTGCCCTACAACGCCTTCCCAAAACGTGATTTCTTCACACATTATTGTCCACGGCCCTAAGAAGAAGCCGCGGATCCCACAACCGGTGGGAGGAACTCCATGACCTGCGCCCGCGTGGGAGCGGAGTCTGCCCCGCCCAGGCCAAGGGTCGCAAGCGCACCGGCGGCGTTGGCAAAACGCGCGGCGCCAGCCAGGTTGTCGCCCCAGCACGTGGCGGCGAGAAACGCGGCCGCAAAACAATCGCCTGCGCCGGTAGTGTCCACGGGATGCACCTCGAAACCCGGTGAGGTGAAGGAACCTTCTGGAGATTCCACGTAGCAGCCCATCGCTCCCAGCTTGACGATGACTGTTTTCACTCCCAGGCTGCGCAGGCGCCCGGCGATAGCTGCGGGCTCAGATTCCCCGGTAAGCTGGCGCCCCTCCTCTCGGTTGGGAAAAATGAAGTCAGTATGAGCGAGGGCGGGCTGGAGAAGCGTCAGCCAGCGGCCCTGCAAGTCCCAGCAAATGTTCACCGAGGTCAGGCAGCCCAACTCGCGGGCGCGCTTGAGCGTACCCTCGAGCGGCCCGCCGTCGAAGGCCGGCAGGGCAAAGGCGCTCGCGTAGTGAAACACGCGCGCGCCCTTCACCAACTCCCAGTTCAAATGGCGGGCGGAAAAGTAGGCATTCGCACCGCGAAAGTGCAGCAGGCGCCGCTCGCCGCTCGATTCGACGAGCACCACACTAGCGGAGCTCTTGGCCTCCGTGATCGTGACGATGTTCGAGTCATCCACGCCTGCGGCGCGCACCGACTCGCGAAGCATTCCCCCCAGGCGGTCATCGCCCACGGGTGCAGCCAGCGCCACACGAACCCCCAGCCGGGCCAACGCGATGGAAGTGTTGACGCCGTTCCCCCCGGGCCCTAGGGCCACTTCTTCCAGTCGCTGGCTGGTTCCTGGTCGAGCAAGCCCATCCACCGGTCGCGCCAGCACATCCGCCACGGCATTCCCTGCGCAGAACACTTCGCATCCCGAACTCATAAGTCAGTCGCCTCGATCCGCTCGAATCAAAGTAGCTTACGCAACGGTAGTGGTGCAGCTTGCTGTAGCGGCGCTCTCCGAGCGCCGGAACTGCTTGAAAATTCAAGACCGGCGGTCAGAGACCGCCGCTACAAAAATTGAACTGACCCTCCACCCACGCAACGCCGAGGTCGTTTCTTCTTTGCGACCTTTGCGTGCTTGGCGCCTCTGCGTGAACCTCTTTTCCTCCGTGGATTATTTCACACTTTAGGGGAGAGACCGCAAGCCAGCCTACCGCTCGAACTCACCGGCAGCGATATCGCGCACCGCGATCTCGAACAGCATCCCCACTAGCCGCGCTCGACCTTTGTCCAACCGCCCTCGGGTGAAGCCACCCAAGCGTTGCCGCGCATGTCTAGCCACTCGCCGAAGGGCTGACCCTCTTTTGGCTCTGAGCCTAGCCGGAGCACGTTCCCGTCGAGATCTTCGACCTGCATCTCGTACGCCCAGGAATAGTTCGTAGGTGGATGGCGGATCTTGGCTCCCGAGGCGCGATACTCATTGCACAAAGCGTCCGCATCTCTTACACCGATCCAGGCCCAACTCTCGGGATTTCCTTGGTCACCCTCGCACAGGAAAAGGTGAAAGCGGCCGCGCGAGACGGACGCGAAGCCCCCATCGCCCCAATCGAGCTTGAACCCCAGCATGCGCACGTAATAATCAATGCTGGCGGCAACGCTCCGAACTCGAAAGATCGGATTCCCTCCCTCAAAATTGACGGCGTCGTTCGGTGTATCTGTTTGAGGCATTTAATAGACTCCTTATTCGCAGTCTATCACCTGACCGTCCGACGCACTCCCACGGAAATCCTCCCTGCGCCCCTTCTGGGACTATCGCAGCCACATTGGGATGGACTATGTCTACGGTTTCCCTCGTCAGTGTAAACTTGCAAACTGAACGGGCGAACGCCCCCATGTGCTTGTCGTTCGCCACCCTGCCAACCAGCGGAAAGCCTTTTGCGGCGATTCCCTGTCGCCAGCAAGAGACTTCCCATGCCAGAACTCAGGCTTGTTTCCGCGCCTCGTCAAGAAAATTATCTAGTTTTGACATGAGTCAACAACTAATTTTTCGAGCAAAAAAGGTGTTGACAAGCATAATGACTGCATGTCTAATAGTCTCGTTCAGGTAGAACTTATTCTTCGTTACAACTAATTTGAGCAACCAGTAGAGAAGCCCTACGCCCATCTCGCGAGGGCAAGACCCCAGGTAAATTACACGACAAACCACCGTTCCAGCCCAGGCCGTTTGGCCTGCGCGGGAGCTCAAATGGCGAGGGGAATCGCGGAACCGAAAGGACCTGCGCCAGCCCGCATGAGCAGAAGCAGGGATCGTGCCGGTGGGCGTTGAAGTGTCTTGCGAATTAGGAGGAACGCATGGACGATCTGATCAACCGCACCCGCGACGCCGTTCTGCGCGGAACGGAATGGCTGGTCCGGCGCCAGAATGCGGACGGATCATTCTCCGATTGCAGAGACGAACTGGTGTCCACCTATAAGGCTCCGCTGGCTTTCGCCGTCTCCGGCAACGCGGAAGCCGGAATCCGCTGCCTACAGTACATCAAGGGCCACAACCTAAACGGCGAGGGTGAGTTATCGTCCGCCGGGGGCGGGGTCAAAACCACTTTTCCCAACAACCAGCGGAACTTCGCGAACTATATGGATGGCTGGGTGGCCATCGGCGCCTGGTTGCTGGGCGATTTCGGATTTGCCGCCCAGATCTGCGAACGGCTGTTGCCGCAGCAGGCGGCGCACGGCGGAATCCTCACCGGCCCCGAGAAGTGGAGCGGCACGCCGCGGTATGACGTGCTGACCAATGCAAGTCTCGGTCGCGCCTTCCTGCACACGGGAATGAGAGACAAGGCCAGGTCCGTTGCGGACTTCCTCGCCCAGGTGGTCGCTCCCCAACATCAACGCACTCCGAAAGAGGCATTCGACATGAGCTTCGATGTCGAGTGGAATCACGTGGAACCCTCCGACCCGAAAGACCGGCCCTACTACCGGCTCCTCTACAGCCAACGCGGGGAGAGGGTATTCTGCCCGGCCTTTGCGTGCGCCTTCCTGTGCGAGATGGCGCAGTTGGACAACCGGGAGAGGTACCTGGGCGCCGCGCGCGAATATCTCTCAGTGATCACCCGAACTCCCGAGTTCCTCGATCAGTTTCTGGCGAACGGCAAGTCGGGTTGGGCCGCCGGGATGCTGGCGGTCGCGAGCCGCGATGAGTCGGCGAAGCAGGCGGCGCTTCAAATCATGCCCAAGATGCTGGCGCGCCAGCGCGCGGACGGCGAATTCGCCGCCGCGTCGGGCGCTGACCAGACTCCTTTGGCCAAGCGGTTGGAGTCCACCGCCGAACACGTGGCCTGGGCCCTCCAGTACCAGCGTCTGTTGACCCTCGGTCTCTAGACGCCAGAGCCTTTTTCAACGGAAGGGAGAATGACGGAACGGATATGAACGACCTCCTGGATTACCCCAAACCTTTCATCTGCGTCATTCGCCATGGCGAAACCCCGGCAGCAAAAGCCGGGCGCATGAACGGTGTCCGCGAGGAACCTCTCACCGAGATGGGCGAGCGCCAGGCGGCTTCCTTGCAGGCGCCACTCAGCGCAATCGTCTGGGACAGGGTGCTCTGTAGTCCGCTTGGCCGGGTCCGGCGCACAGCCGAACTGGCGGGGTTCGCCACTCCCGAGATTGTTCCTGACCTTATCGAATTCGATTGCGGCAACTACGAGAACCTGACCCTCAAAGAGATCAGAAGCAAACGGCCGGGCTGGGATTTCTGGCGAGATGGCTGCGAGGGCGGTGAAACGTCCGCGACTGCCGGGGCCCGAGTCGATCGCGTTTTGGCGCGCTTGGCCGGCGCGCCGGGCGCCACTCTGTTATTCAGCCACGCCGCCACCAGCCGGGTGCTGGTGGCGCGGTTCCTGGGGTTGCCCGGTCAGATGGCTTCAGGGTTCAGCTTCGACCCCGCCCACCTCGGAGTGCTCGGGCAAAGAAGCAACCCGGCCATCTTCCTGTGGAATGACGGCAGTCATCTTCCCGCGGCGCACAAGAGCGAGAAAGACGCGTCTGGGCTGCCGCACTGACGAAACGTGAAGGAGGGGACATGCTTACACAAGCGGACATCGATCGGATGACGAAAATCGCACCTGAACTGCAAGGCGCGGACCATCGCCAGCGCTACCACGCCTGGCGGGAAGTGCTGCACCTGTACGAGGATGTGGTGACGCGCACCGGGAAAGACGCCCCGGTCCCGGAGTGCAAGGAGTTTGCCGACCTAAAGCAGTTGGCACGCCGGGCATTCGCGGCTCTTGGCGGCATGGCAGAGCCGGTGCTCGCCTCCCTCCGGGACTACGATAACACGACCTACGGCGCCTACCTGGGAGTCAGCGACGAAGGACGCGTGGCGGAGCGCATTCGCGACGCCTTCCTGAAGTCGCCCAAGGCGCTGGCGCACGGGAAGCCGGAGCCGCTGGTGGTGGGCTGCGCTGTCGACGCCGAGCGTCTCGGTGGTGCCGGTGAAGTGCCCGTCGGGCCGGATGAGTATTGCGACATTCAACTGGCTTGTGTCGGACGGGTGCTGACGACGACCAACGTCGGCACGCGGGTGAATGCCCGGTACTACAACGATCCTCCCGCATTCGCTGTTTCCCAGCCGGAGGAGGCTGCGGCGATCAAGGCAGCGGAGGCGAAGGCCAAGGCACTGCTCGCGCCTTATCTGCACCCCCCCGGAGGCAAGCCCGTTCCGGTGACTCTGTTTGTCTCGTTCGGGCATCCGGTCAAGCCGCCGACCCAGTTGGCCGTGCTGGAGCAACTTAAGAAGGAGATGCAACGCCCGGAGTTTTGCGATCCCTCCGTGCACCGTCTGGGGTTGCTGGTTCGCGCGCCGCGCGGCAGCCTCGGACCCGAGGCGGTGCGGCAGGGGCTCGCTCTCGCGGCCAAAACGGGGCTCGGCGAGGTGGCGGTGAATGGCGTGTTACGCGGGGAAGCCCAGGAACGCATCTCCATGCCGGGTCTTCTCAATTTCTTCGATAAGACCACGGCCAACAAGCTCTGGGCCGATGCGGAGCCGAAGCGTATCGTGCTGCGTGCCTGGAAAGCCATCGATGTGGATTCCGTCGCCCGCAACACTTGGACGTCGCTGCTGGCGGCGCGGAACGCGGGCCTCTACCTCGGCAAGTACGGAATGCTGCCGCTCACCCTTCCGGAAGCGGATTACGTGATCGGCAAGATCCAATCGTGGTTCGAGGATTGGAGCGCCGCCCCCGCGATCTACGTGGATTGTCCCACCGTGACGCCGTACCGCTGCTACGACGAGGAAGCGTGCGAGGCAGTCCGCGCCTGGCTCGATGTCGCGCATACCCACAAGGTCGCCGTCGTGCTGATCGATACGGCGGACAAGTCGAGAGGCCGCAAGCTGCTTAAGGATAGCCCCGAGGACGAGGTGGGGATCCTGTCCGAGACGGAGATTCGCGAGTTGGACCGCTACGCGCGCACCCTGGGCATAAAGGCGTTGTGGGCGGGCGGCATATCGGCGGCGCAGGCCTACCGCTTCGGGAAGATGGGAGTCTTCGGCATCTACACGACCACCTCGACAGCGCGCAAGGTCGCAGTCAGCGGCGACTACACGCACGATCAATCGATGCCGAACGAGAAGGAACCCACCTATCGCGGTGTCTGCCGGGTGGCCCTGTTGCTCCAGGCCGGCTTCTTGCAGGACCGCCTGGAGTCCCTGGGCGACTCCGCCACCGCCGCCCAAGTGGCTCGAGAGGCCGACGCGCTTCTCGCGCTCCAACCGGAGAACTCGTCCGAGGAGCAAGAACGGGATGTTCAACGACAGTTGGCGCAATCGCTGCAAAGCGTGTGGCGCCGCGTGCTGGAAGGCACCCGATAAGAGAACCGTTAAGTGAGGAGGTATGCAATGACAAGCGAAGGCAACGTCAGCAAAGCGGGCAATCTGGCGGGATGCACCGTCTACTTGTCTGGCCCCATGGACTTTCTGGCCCAGTCCAGGGAGGAAGAGCGCGTCAACGGATGGCGCGCGCGGGTGGGGCAGTTCCTGAAAAAACGTGGAGTGAACGTGCTCGATCCGTGGTACAAGCCTGAAATCCGCGCTTTGCACGGGTACGGAAAAGAGGACGACAAGTCAACCGAGAACCGCAATCGCTGGACCTTCGGCGACAACCCCGAAGAGAGGGCGTTGCGGGCCGAGATCTGCTACTCCTATTGGCCCACTGTGCATATCGACTTGCGCATGGTGGATAAGAGCGACTTCCTCATCTCCTTCTGTCCCACGAACACGTACAGCGTGGGCACTGTGCATGAGATCGCCCTGGCGCGCCAGCAGCACAAACCGGTCTTATTCGTGAGCCCGCCCATCCCTCTGCGCTCCCTCACCGAACTCCGCGACCATCTTGTGCAAACCAGCGACAAGAAAGGCCAGGAGTTGCTACAGAAGCTGCAACAGGAACAGCCGATGAAGGAGAATCCCAACGGCGCGCCCAGCCTCTGGTACATGGGAATGCTGTACGGAGACTACTTCTTCGACAGCTTCGGGTTCGAGGCCTACAAAAAGGAGTTCGGGTGGAAGCAAAGTCCGCTCGACGAGATGGAGCACCAGCCCCCGGCTCGCCGCAGATCTTTGCTGCGGTATCTCGCCTGTCTCGACGCCAAGATTCCCGATCTCTACAATCCTCGGCTTGGGCAGTTGGTGACCAATGACGATTGGTTGATCTTCGAGAAGCGCCTGGAGGAGGGCGCAGGCTGACGCCCGCCGAGGCCACCGGCAGGGGTTCCGCAACTGGTGGCAGGGAGCACAACTTTTTCACAATGCCATCCGAATGGCCGGCATAACCACCCCGCCCTCAAGAACGCCACAACGGCGTTTTCGCCGTTGGCGAGAACGTTCGGATATCAATGACTAAGGAGATGTTATGGTGAATGACAAAGTAACGAGCAACGGCAATGACGGCAAGGTAACTGTTCGCTCATATACTTCTCCGACGCTTGTCCTGCTGGCGATGGATTGGGCTGACGGAGCGAAGTATGAGGATTTTCTGGGGTTTGCAATCCTGCGTTCGCCGGGTTTTGCTCCTCGTGAAAAGGACGGTTACTTGCTTAACAAGATAGGCTTTGCCCCTCCGGGCCCTCAAACACGTTCGCTGCCCAGTAATCTCTCTCCGATCCAGAAATTTCTTTGGTGGGATTCGGCGATCGGCGATGCCGACCGTGGCAGGACCTTTGTCTACACGGTTACGCCCGTTCGCGGAACAGGTCCGCAAGACATGAAGTTGCATGCAGAGGCGGCATCTGACCCGACTAGGGTCACCATCCCGGACATTCAGCGCGATGGCATCTGGACTTGGTTCAACCGGGCAGTTGTCAGCTCACAGGCTTTTTCGCGGGAATTTCCTGATCCTCAGAAGGACCTCGACGCTGCCATGAAATGGCTGGCGAACGGGATGGAAGGCGCTTTTCCGGAGATTCTTAAGACGGCGCGTGACGTCAGCGGCGCTATCTACCATCTGACCGACAAGGAATGGGTCGTGCCCGATCTTAAGACGTTTGCCGGGGAGTTGTCTATGGTCTACGAGGATCGCAAGAACGACACAACCTGCCTCCCGGCCATCAAAATCCTGCAACGCGCCAAGGGCCGGGAGTTCCAGGGGTACCCGCGTTCAAAAACCAACATTATGCACAACAAGTTCCTGGTTGACCTCAACGGCAATCGCGTCCTGATGGGTTCCGCCAATTATACTCCGGAGGCACTGACGTGTCAGGCGAACCTACTGCACATCTTCGAGTCCGAAGATCTCGCGGGTCTCTTTGCCGCGCGCCAGGAACTCCTCCGTAAGGACCCCCCTGTGCCGGTAACCGCCCAGGGTGCAGCGTGGTCTGAATCCATTCGTGTGGGAAGCACGGCGCAGGTGAGGGTTATTTTTTCACCGGAGCCAAAGAATCAGCGCGTCTCCATAGACACGGTTATCCAGTCAATCCAAGGCGCGAAGCAATCCGTCATCTTCTGCATGTTTGATCCCACGGACCCCGAGCTTCTTTCGTCACTTCTTGCGGTCGGCGACAAGAAAAGGCTGCTGTACGGACTTTTGAATGCAATCTCCGACCCGAACAGGAAGAAAGCCAGCCTGTCCGACTCTGGTGAGGCCCCGCGAAAGCCGACCCCGGGCACCCTGATCAAAGTCACGCTCTATAACCGGTCACGGGAAGACAAAAAAGTGCTGGCGTACTCTTATTTTCAGCGGGGCGATACTCCGGCTGGGTATTTACCCGAGTTCAGCACAGTAGACTTGAGTTCCAAGAGCACGTTGCCCCAGGCTAAGCCCGGCGGGAAAAAGAAAGGTGGTCCGCCGGCTGTCCACATCCACCACAAATTCATCGTGATAGACGCGGAAACCAATAGCCCGATCATCTACACGGGCTCGAACAACCTGAGCAATAACTCCACCCATAACAACGACGAGAATCTTCTGGAAATCAAAAACAGTCCAGAGCTCGCGCAGACCTATTTTGCAGAGTTTATGAGGCTGTACGAACATTACCGGGCACGCGCTCTATGGAACATGGCGCATCCGCCGACCAAGGGCAAACTGAAAACCACCGCCCAGACCAATTCTAAGCTGGGCCAGACGTTCACGCTGAAGACCACGCGCGACGGATGGGTGAAGGGTGCTTACAGGGCGGGAACAGCGGAATATCTTGCCAGAACGCTCCTGGCCGGCAAGGAGTGAGTATTCCCGCCGTAGTGCACCGTCATTTCACGTGTTGGCGTGGTGCACGCTTGGTGCACAGAAGAGCAGAAGCGACGGTAGTGGTACAGTTTGATGTAGAGGCGGCTTTACGCCGCCATTTGGCAAGGTAAACTCGCCGCTACAACATCAAACTGTACCACTGCCGAAGCGACTATAAGCTCGAAACCATGAAGAAGGTCAGGATGAGCAGATTTTCATTCTAAAGGAGGAACTATGCGGAATCGTGATGAGATTCGAATCCAGGGATGTGTCAAAAAAGGCGTGGAGGCGGGGTGCATCATCCTAGTCACCAGTCAAGGGAAGGAGTACAGTTTGCACGGCAAGTCTCTTCCGACCCTTGGCAAAGGGTCAGGAGTCTCAGCGACTGGCAAGGTCATAGACGCCGACGTCTGTCAACAAGGAACCCCGTTCGAAGTAAGCTCGTGGAATTGGATCCGACTGAAATGCCCCAAAGAGGAGAGCACTTCGACAGAAAAGTCAGCGGCGGGCAAGTGCTCTGGATGGAAGGCATGGCACGACCGAATGCCCGGGGGCTCAGCCACGTTGCACGTCCAGGGAAAGTGTACCTTTCCAACAACCGGCTACAAAGTAAAGCTGGTTCCGCACGTGCCCCAAGGCATAAACCCGGCAATCTATATTCTGGATCGTGTGGTCCAAGTTCCGACAGGGCTAGTGTCACAGATGGTCACAACTGAGAAGGCTGAATATGAGGAAAAAACGAACGCGATCTATCTGGAAGTTCGTATTGAACCCGACGGAGTGACAATTCCTGTGAAGGAAGTTAAGTGAATAGGAGGACCGTTCCAATGCGTAAACTTCTTCCAGTTGTAGCAGCTCTAGGCCTGTTTCTCGCCTCATCACCCATTCAGGGGTGGTTTGATGGGGGCCACATGGTTGTCGCTTATATCGCCTACCAGAATTTGACTCCACAGACTCGAACCCGTGTCGACCGTTTGTTGATGCTGAACAAGATGTATCTTACGTGGACGAAGGGTGTGACCAAGAAACAATTAGGTTTGGTCGCGTTCTTGCGCGCTGCGACTTGGCCCGATTGTATCAAAGAGGTGAACTGCAGCCCCGGCTATACCAGTGACGGCGGGGACACCCCTCCCGGCAAGCCAACCGATGCGCAGAATATCGGTTACCAAGACACGTTGATGCACAAGTACTGGCATTTCGTCGATGAACCGTACTCAGCCGGTTCACCTGGTCAGGCGCCGCCCTCTCCAAATGCGGAGACCGAGATTCTGCTCTTGATGCAAGCTATCGGCACAGAAGAATCGGATGACGTCAAGTCATACGACGTCGTCTGGCTGGAACATCTAGTTGGTGATGTTCATCAGCCGCTGCACTCCACCTCGCGGTTCACCCAGAATCACCCCAACGGGGACGCTGGAGGCAACCTCGTCGCGTTCTGCGCCAAGCCCTGCACGGATGAGCTTCATGCGTACTGGGACGGTCTGCTCGGAGACAAGCCGAGTATCAGTGAAGTAATCCAAACAGGCAAAAGCCTGCTCGCGAACGGAAAACCCGATGGCGCAGATAACGCTGATCCGGCCTCCTGGGTCACTGAAAGTTTCGAACTTGCGAAAGCCGTTGTTTACGTTCCCCCCATCAGCGACGACAACGATCCGTCTGTGACGATCTCTCCGCGCCCTGACGCCGCATATCAAGCAAAGGCGTCCGCAATAGCGCGATCGCAAGTGACGCTGGCCGGTTATCGTTTGGCGGGGATACTGAACAAGAACCTGAAGTAGACCCGTGTGTTTACTTCCTCCATAGGCTCGGCGATTACTCAATCCCACCCTTGGCAAAGGGTTAGGAGTCTCAGCGACTGGCAAGGTCATAGACGCCGACATCTGTCAACAAGGAACCCCGTTCGAAGTCAGCTCGTGGAATTGGACCCGACTGAAGTGCCCCAAAGAGGAGAGCACCTCGACAGAAAAGTCAGCGGCGGGCAAGTGCTCTGGATGGAAGGCATGGCATGACCGAATGCCCGGGGGCTCAGCCACGTTGCACGTCCAGGGTAAGTGTACCTTTCCAACAACCGGCTATAAAGTAAAGCTGGTTCCGCACGTGCCCCAGGGCATAAACCCGGCAGTCTATATTCTGGATCGTGTGGTCCAAGTTCCGACAGGGCTAGTGTCACAGATGGTCACAACTGAGAAGGTTGAATATGAGGAAAAAACGAACGCGCACTATCAGGAAGTCTATATTGAACCTGATGGAGTGACAATTCCTGTAAAGGAAGTTCAGTGAAAGTGTGTAGCCGCGTTCAATCGTAATCGGATTAACCGCGGGCCTTTTCCTTGGATTTGCGACCCACGTTCAATTCCAAATACGAATTGACCGTGGCACGCTCTGACTCAGCTTTCCTCGATTATACTTTCCGTATGCCTGAAGTTAAAAGTTGAGTGCCAGAGCACGGCCCCTTGCGCCGAATCTATAAGGACAATGCTCCCGAACTACCTCATTGCTCACGGCCCGATTCAAGCGGGCTATGTGAACGCAAGGGGAGTCGGATGCCTGAAGAGTTTTGCGCGGATGGTGGTTGAATGCCGATGTTTAAAGTTGGAGGCCGAACAAACGCCAACCTCGGCGCGTGGACCGTCGCAGCGATCCTGGCCATGGTTGCACTTCCCGCCGGGATCACGCTTCGCACGGTGCGCTATCCCGCTATTCTCCAAATAGACACTCCCAATCCCACGCCACATGGTTATACGTGGAGCCTGTCACTCTTTATAATTCCGATTATCGTCATCGGCTGTTGGTTCCTGCGGCTCGAAGGTGTTCGCATTCCCCGGCGCGCTTTCCGGCGGACAATGGGAATTCTAATTCCTCTGGGCTTTTCTTTGGATTTCCTCTTCGCAAAGCGTTTTTTGTGCTTTCGTAACCAAGGCGCCACATTACAGATCCCTGCTCCGGCTTTGGGAGAATGGGTTCCGATCGAGGAATACATCTTTTATTTGACCGGCTTCATTGCCGTGCTGTTGATCTATATTTGGTTGGACGAATTTTGGTTAAACGCATATCACGTTAAGGATTACCTCTCCGAAGCAAAAAGCATTCCGCGCTTATTAAGGTTCCATCCAACTTCCGTGATTCTAGGGGCAGTATTGGTAGGAATCGCCGTTGTATACAAGGAGATCTTGTCACAGTTTCCGGCGGGTTTTCCAGGCTACTTCACTTTCCTCGTGGTGACGGCACTAATTCCCGGGGCGGGATTTTTCGCCGAGGCGCGACGGTTTGTCAATTGGCGCGCCGTCAGCCTTACGCTTTTCATTATCCTGCTGATTAGCCTTTTCTGGGAAGCCACGCTCGCCGTTCCGTACGGCTGGTGGGGTTACCAGCCAACCCAGATGATGGGACTATTCATCGGGGCTTGGTCCGGACTTCCCATTGAGGCCGTCTGCGTTTGGATCGCAGTGACCTATGTGACCGTGATTATCTTCGAAATCATGAAGCTTTTGGACGCGTCGCAGAAGCCCCTGAGGCAGGCGCTTCTGGGTACACGGGCTTCGGCAGCGTTACGAAAGTAGCGGACGCGTGCGTTCACGTGTTCCAGGGTATATGTTCTGGGAGACATTCCCGTTTCCCCTTAAAAGGGGCCACACATTCTCGACAATGGGGGCAAAGCAGCGATTGACCGCATCGACGGTTAAATCGCTAAGGAGGCACACGTGTATCGAAATTTTATCTGGACACTTTTCGCGGTCGCAATTCTGTTCACGGCGCCTGCGAGCGTTCATGGACAAATGGTTCCGTCGCACAATCAACCTTCTCCCAAACCTCCGATGTGGATCGAACCCCAGGATGCGTTCGTGCTCACAGGTGAGAAACTGCCTCTCAAGGTGCTCTCGATCGACCCTGCTGACCGGAATGTCATGTGGACGATCAGTGGCGACGGGACCATTGATTCGTCGGGCGTCTACACCGCTCCGGCGGACGTACCGGATAGCCCGCCGACGGTGACTGCAATTTCCAAAGCAAATGGCGACCATAAAGCGAAAGTTACTATCATCGTTAACGCATCCTCGTGCCGGGCTGACGGACCTCCGTGCGTAAAGCTTGAGCCACTTACGGCGCTGGTCAAAGCAGGCAAAACGGTTACTTTATCGGCAAGGGCAGTGAACCTGCCCGGCACTTACCTGGACTGGACGATCAAAGGACACAAGAAGAAGGACGATGCCAGCGGCGGGAAAATCGAAGGGTCGGGTAATGCTGTTAAGTATCATGCACCCGCAGTCGTACCCTACAAAACGGTGGAGGTCATTGCAGCAGCAACGAAACTGGTGTCCGGAAAACCCGTCGTAGTCACATCCGCAACCGCAGAAATAATCGTGGTAGCCCGGTATGTCTCGGCGCACTGTTATTGGATCGACGGAAACAGAAACCAGGGGTGCAACATTATCGAATTCAATCGCTTGAAAGGGGAAAGAGGAACGTTCGCATCCAAAGACGTAAACGGTAAAGTCGTGAAAACGCCAGTCACGGACGATCCGAATACCGCTCCTTGGGTGCTGGCGGTGAACGCCTCAAAGGCCCTCGTTACAGGCTCCGTCCTGGAAGTGAAATTCCCGCATGGTGTGACGGCAAGCAATTGCAAAAGTTATGACTGGAAAATCGTAACGCAGACTGAAGAGTCTCCCAACATCTTGATTTATGGCCCGGCCGATGTCGGTTCGGGAATTTGTACTCAGACCGAATTCGTGATCGCGTTGCCGGTTCAAGCCGTGTGGGCAGACGTGAGTGGTTTCCCGCAGATCCCTGATCCGCAAAGAACAGGCCCGGCTGCTGCTTCGGCGTCTTCAGACTGCTGGGGGCAAAATCCTCCCCAGACTATTTTGCCTTGCGATCGCAACGCGCCATGGATGAAAATCGTTTACGATTTGCGGCTGCCGTGGCTGTCCACGAACCTTGGACAGGCGGGCTCAGCACAGGGGCTAGTCCAATATAGTCCGACGGCGGCAGGGACTACTCAGAATCTATTATTTGACTTGCGCGCTGACCCGGCCAAGAAACTCGGGTACGGATGGCTGAATGTCCCTCTTACTTTTGAAAAAAGCACAGGCCCAAACTCCAACCTCGACGCCTTGATTGTGGGGTTGGCTTACGACGTTAGGCCGCTCAAAGATCCCAACCTCAAGCGGTTCTCCCACTTCATTGTTAGAAAGCCGCAGGCCCAGATTCAGTCGGGCGTGGAAATCGCGCCAGTTACCTCCCACGACGCGAACTGGATTTCATCGGGGACCGTGAAGTTTCCTCTGGTGTTCAATTGGCACCAACAACCCTCCTTATTCACGGTGTATCCCGTGACAGGACTTGAAGGAGGTTCTCATTTTGAAACTCACTTTCTCGAGAATAATCCAATTCTTCGCTATTTTGTAGGGACAGATGGCAGTTTCCGCTGGCCATTCAACTTTACCCACAATTTTCTGGGAGGTACCCCCATCACCTTCGAGTATTCGTACCGAACGCGTTGGCTCGCTTACGCCGAACCCACAACCGATGTCGTCAACAACGGAACGGAGAAGCTTGGGAGCGGCAGGCATTCATTTGTTCGAGGCACCTTGAATCTACCCCTGACGCCCAACTTTCAAATCCAGATTACGAACCTGCGCGGCAGCTTACCACCCGATTTCCGAGTACTAGGTAATGTTTGGGCGTTTGGCCTAACCCTTACAAACCCTGGAAGTTCGGAACACTGACGATGATTTCTCACGCCATTTCCCACGTTCGATTGGGAATACCCTAAAAAGGGGAATTGCGGTTCAGTCCATCCTTGGCTTACAACAGCTTCATTGCCTCCGGGTCCCAGCGGGCGGGGTGGCCGGTTTCGTAGCTGACGTTCGAGAGCAGGGCGGCGCCGGCGGCGCGGAAGCCGAAAACGGGGTCTTCCACGATCGGTTGGCGGGTGCGAATGACACCGATCCGGCTCTCCACATGGTCTAGTGTAGTGTCCACTAATTGAGTGGACAATGTAGCGCTGCCGTCCCGGCGGCATCTGCCGGCAGGATGCCAGCGTTACGAGAAGGAGCGTTGTCCAGCTATTTCCTGGACACTACACTAGTGGTCGCTGTAACCCTTGGGGGCAACATATCTTCCTTCACCCAGCAGGGCTGCCCGGGTGGGATGCGTGATCGGATTAAGCTGGATCATGGGCTTTCCGCAATAAACCTCTTTGCCAACGTTCATGGCATCCACCAACGCCTGCATGTCCCAATGATCGGGAGTGCCGCCAATGACCGCGTCGATATCCTTCTTCGCGAGGATCTCGTTGTTGATGACGCGGCCCCGCCCGTCGAGGGTCAGCTCGGAGAAATCCGCGGAAGAGGACTTCGTGTCTCTTGACACGAGGCGGAACATAGGCTAGGATGATAGCAGGATTCAGGATTCGGGATCCGCCAGACGGAAGAGCAGGGACAGGTCATAAAGGCAATTATGAGTGGTGAATGGTCAATGGTGAATCTCTCTCTTTTCCATATTGCCTGCGGGGACTGCCTTCTGCCAACTGCCTGCCAGCTACCGCTTACCGCCAGCTGCGGACTGTCTGCTGCCGACTGCCTACTCCAGGGCTGGGCAGACCCTAAGCTCGTACCGCAGGCGATTGACAATGTGTCATCAAGACGGGAAAGAAGCTGGAGTGGATTCAAAAACTGAAGGAACAAACCAGGAATGTCTATGAAAACAAAGGACCGAGTCAAGAAGTCGAGAGTCGAGAGGTCGAGGGGTCGAGAAGTCAAGAAGTCAAGACGTCGAGAGTCGAATGGAAGAGCAAAGTCGACCGGCAGCCTGGGGCGTATTTGTTGACTCTTCGACTCCAGACTCCTCGACTCCCGAAGTGACGGAACAAACCGGGAATGTGTATGAAAACAAATGACAAGGTCAAGAAGTCCAGAGGTCGAGAGTCGAATGCGAGACAAAAGTCGATTGGGAGTCGGGGCGTGTTTGTTAACTCCTCGACCCTAGACTCCTCGACTCCTCGACTCCCGAAGTGAAGGAACAAACCGGGAATATCTATGAAAATAAAGGATCGTTGCCTCTCGACTCTCGACTCTGGACTTTCGACTATCGAAATCAGAGGGTAAACGATGAAGCGGGGCACGCTGAAGAGCGCATTGAAGCTCAACAACGGAAGGCTGACGGCTGATAGCTGAGAGCTGATAGCTTTCTCAGGAACAAACCGGGAATGTCTATGAAAACTAAAGGAAGTTCTGAATTATGAATTCTGAATTCAATTGCCCTCTGCCGGCTGCCTACCGCCTCTGCTCCTTTCCACCGGCTGCCTTCTGCGTTCTGCCTACTGCCGACTGCCTTCTGCCGACTGTGGCGCCAAACAAGCCGCGCCGTTGGCCGCAAAGAGGTGTAGAATGACGCGCGGTGTTTTAGTTTAATCGGGGTCGCCGCTCATCGCGACCTACTTGGGGGCGAAAGCATGGATCGACTCGTGAAGTGGCTCACGTTTTATTTGCTCTTTTGCGTCTCTGCCGGTTTTGCTCAGGAAATGAAGGAAGGCCGCCTGATGCGCTTTCCGGACGTTTACAAGGACAAGGTCGTTTTCAGTTACGGCGGAGATTTATGGCTGACTTCAACGTCCGGGGGTGAAGCGCGGCGGATCACCTCTCATCCCGGCCTCGAGTTATTCCCGAAATTCTCACCCGACGGCCGCTGGATCGCCTTCTCGGCCCAGTACGACGGCAATTTCAACGTCTACGTTATTCCTTCGGAGGGCGGCGAGCCGAAACAGCTAACCTTCCTGCCGGACCCCGTGAGCATGCCGGAGCGCATGGGCCCCAACAACATGGTTATCACTTGGTTCCCGGACAGCAAACGCATCTTATTTCTTTCCCGGCGCGACACCTTTCACGACTGGTTCGGGAGGCTCTTCAGCGTGAGCATCGAGGGCGGCCTGCCGGTGCGGCTGCCGATTGATAAAGGCGGGCTCACATCGTTTTCCCCGGACGGCACGAAGATCGCTTATAACCGCATTTTCCGCAACTTCCGCACCTGGAAGCGCTACACGGGCGGCATGGCCCAGGATATCGCCATTTACGACTTCAAAAACAACACCTACGAGCGCATCACGGACTATCCGGGCGCCGACACTTACCCGATGTGGCACGGAGACACGATTTATTTCGGCTCCGACCGCGGCCCCGAGCACCGCATGAACCTTTACAGCTACAGCCTGAGCAGCAAACAGACTCGCCAACTCACCAACTTCAAGGATTACGACGTCAACTGGCCCAGCCTGGGGCCCGACTCGATCGTTCTTGAGAACGGCGGGTTCCTTTACCTGTTCGACCTGAAGTCCGAGAAAGCGCGCAAGCTCACCATCAACCTGGCAGGCGACCGGCCGCTGGCGCGGAAACATTGGGCGGCGGTCGGCCACTTGATTACGGACTTCGACATCTCCCCCGAAGGCAAGCGCGCCGCCTTCAGCGCCCGCGGAGACATCTTTACGGTGCCTGCCAAGGATGGCAGCATCCGCAACCTGACCCAGACGCCGGGCATCCAGGAGAAATACGCAGCTTGGTCACCCGACGGAAAATGGATTGCCTACTTTTCCGACCGCACCACCGAAGACGAGCTCTACATCATCCCGCACGACGGTATGGGCAACGAGGTCCGCATCACCTCTGACGGCAAAATGCACAGGCTGCCGCCCGTCTGGTCGCCCGACAGCAAAAAATTGGCCTTCGCCGACAAGGACACGCGGCTTTTCTATGTGGACATCGACGAGAAAGCACCCGTACAAATCGATCGGGGCAAGTACGCCGATCTTACTGATTACAATTGGTCCCCGGACAGCAAATGGGTCACTTACGCCAAAGCCGCGGAGAATACAAACTCGGTGGTTTACCTCTACTCTTTGGCCGATAAGAAAATCACACCCGTCACCACGGATTTCACGAACAGTTGGAACCCCGTATTCGACCCCGCCGGGAAGTATCTCTATTTCTTCTCCAACCGTGACTACAACGAGGTGCTGGGTGTTTATGACGCCGAGTTCGCTAATCCCAAGGCCACGCGAGTCTACCTG
>Ga0326727_10013697_pt1 | contig 17923 bp, 16 predicted proteins | sample MB2enrmetagenome_FD_207643 | JGI IMG/M metagenome (GOLD analysis project Ga0326727, IMG submission 207643) | Lab enriched peat soil microbial communities from McLean, Ithaca, NY, United States - MB29MY | ecosystem: Environmental > Terrestrial > Soil > Wetlands > Peat | place: USA: New York...
AGTGGCGGCGGACTTTGGGCAGAGGACTTCGCCCCGGTGGAAGCGGCATTGTTTCGCGCCAAGGACCACACCACCCTTATTGTCCAAAATGCCACTCCCGAGTCGCGATCGTTGGATTTGACGCAAGTCGCCGGAGGCGCCCCTCTAGTTAGCAGCGAAAGCTTGGCCACCCCGGATTTGTACGACCGGGACCAGGCGGCAGTTTCCCAGCAGCGAACCGGCCAATCCTCCGGACCCCTATTAATTCCGGCATACTCCGTCTGCCGGTTAATCTTTACTGCCGCGCCATAAGTTGCAGAATTGAATCAGCCGGGCGTGAATTCTCCGTTTCTCCATTGTAGGTTGCTCAAATTGAAAAAATTACTTTTTCAAAGAAACTTTGCTATCTTGGCGTTGACGAGAGGATTCGGCTTCAAGAACAGAAACTTTGGGGGATTATTTCCGGACAAGAGATCCCAAAAACCATTTTTTAAACTGCGGTGGTCGAGGCTGCTGCATAATCTCGGATAACAGGAGGATCTTGGTGGGCTTACTGCGAAATATATTATTAATCTCATTAATTCTGCCATGCCTTGCTCTTTCGGCTAAGGCTGCAGATCTGCCCAAAGGCGCAGAGAGTCAGTTCGCGCAGGTGAATGGCATTCGCATGCATTACGTAAAGATGGGAGAAGGCCCTTTACTTATTCTTCTCCATGGCTGGCCGCAGACTTGGTATGAGTGGCATAATGTTATGCCAGTTCTTGCGAGCGAGTTTACTGTTGTTGCTCCAGACTTGCGAGGCTTGGGGCTTTCAGAGAAGACCCAGACTGGATACGACAAACACACTATCGCCAACGATATTGCAGCACTAATTAAGCATTTGGGAGAAAGATCAGCAATTGTCGTGGGCCACGATATGGGCGGAAAAGTTGCTTATGTCCTAAGTTTATTATACCCCGAACTTGTGACGAAACTCATATTAGTGGATTGCATGCCGCCCGGAACTGAGAATATGGATCCCGCCAAAGGCGGGATGTGGCACTATGGATTTCATATGGCTGCGGAATTCCCAGAGATGCTGACCAAAGGTCGAGAACGAGAATACATTTCCGCGCAAATGACGAATTGGCTGCACCAGAAAGGTGCAATAACCCAAGATGCACTCGATGAGTATGCTAAGCACTACGCCAGTCCAGGAGGGATGACCGCCGGGTTTAATTACTATCGCACCTTGCTTGACGACGCCAGGTTTCTCGCGGCTTATGCGGACCGGAAGTTCGCCATGCCGATCCTGACTGTTGCGGGGCGATACGGAGTTTCGGATAATCTATTCAAGGCAATGATGCAAAAGGCTGACAATCTCAAGGGTGCCATTGCCGAAGAAAGTGGACATTTTGTGCCAGAGGAAGCGCCGGTGTTTTTGACAGAGCAGATAATGAATTTCGCTTATGTCGGTAAACGGATGTAGCACCAAAAGCGGATGAAGCTATATTGGAAGATTAACATATTAATGAGAGCGGAAAGAGATCAATTCCACCTGATCCTAACCCTCTCCCCCATCGGGGCAAATGGGATAAATAAAGGACCCCATAATGCTCCCATTAATAAATAACAAGGAGACCGAGAGATGTTGGTGAAAAAGGTTCTGGCTGGCATTTTCGCTCTGATTATTCTTTTAAAACTGGTGTTCGTGCTTACCAGCCCTCAGCAATGGATGGGCTTTGCCGCGGTTTTCCTGGGACACTATGGGCTTTTTATGGCAATCTATCTGATTTTATTAGTAATAACCGGTTACTATATCTTTTCGAGCCTGAATCTGATTGATATAGCTCTGGTAATGTTCTTTACCTCATTACTTACTGCCATTGCTCTTATCCCATATACAACCTTGCTCCTCTCGCTAAATGAACAAATGATCGCCAGCGGCATGGGCAAGGCCTGGCTGGCCGTGGTGATTTGGGGAGTCCTGGCTGTAGCCATACTCTTCAGGGTGTTTTCCCAGGACCGGCGGGGCGGCTGATGGACCTCGGACCGGAGGAATACAGCTTCAGCCGCTATCTGGCCGCCAAAGCCGGGCTGGACGACCGCTCCCTGAACCAGCAGGTCCGGGAGGCCCTGGCCGGCCATTTCCGGGAGCAAGGGAAACCGTCTCCCTTCCGGGTGCTGGAGGTGGGCTGCGGCATCGGCACCATGCTGGAGCGCCTCCTGGACTGGCGGCTGCTGGATTTTTTTTTAGGGGGCTCCACCTACACCGGCATCGACCTGCAAGCCGAGCTCCTTGACGAAGCCCGGGCCCGTTATCAAAGCTATGTTACGGCCCGGGGAGCCGATCCGGACCGGGAGAGCGGCGATCTCCCGGATCTCCAAAGGCCCCGGCCCCTTGCCGTCACCTTCGAAGCCATCGACCTGTTCCGGTTCCTCGCCCGGGAGCAGGACCGCCACCGCTGGGACCTCATCGTCGCCCATGCCTTTTTAGACCTGGTGGACCTTGAGACCACGCTACCCGGGCTGCTGGGTTTGCTGGCCCCCGGGGGCTGCTTCTATTTCACCCTCAACTTCGACGGGGCTACCATCTTTGAGCCGGTTATCGACCCGGAACTGGACCGGCTCATCGAAACCCGGTACCACCGCACCATGGACCAGCGCCGGGTCCAGGGCCGGCCCTCCGGCAGCAGCCACACCGGCCGCCGGCTCTTTGCCCATCTCGCCGCCGCCGGGGGCACGGTGCTGGCCGCGGGCGCCTCCGATTGGCTGGTCTTTCCCGGCCCGAACGGCTATCCCGGGGACGAGGCCTACTTTCTCCGCTTCATCCTTCGCACCATACAGCAGGCCCTGGAAGGCGACCCCCTCCTGCCGGCCGCAGATTTCCAGGATTGGCTGGCCCGCCGCCGACAGCAGCTAAAGCTGCAGGAACTGGTTTATCGGGCCCGCCAGCTCGATTTCTTTGGTCAAGTCTGAGTCTGGAGTTTCGAGTCTTGTTGCTGGGCGCAGGTTTTGACAAAAAATAGGCGCAGGCGCCGGAACCCAAAAAATGGAATCGGTCAGCACGCGAAAAATACGAAAAATCCGAAAGCCGAAAGGCGAAAACCGAAAACCGTCCCTCATCATTTATGACTGCGACGGGGTCCTCATTGATTCCCGCCGGGCCAACCATGCCTTTTATAACCACATCCTGGCCCACTTCGGCCGGCCGCCCCTGACCCCGGAGCAGTTGGACCGGGTCCACGCCGCCACCGCCCAGGAAGCCATCCAGTTTCTCTTCCGGGGCACCGCCTGGCTGGCCCAGGCCCAGGATTACCAGCGCCACCTGGATAACGGCCCCTTCCTGTCCTTAATCGGCCTGGAGCCCCACATCCGTGAGGTCCTGGCGCAGTTGCGTTCTTCGGCCCACCTCGCGGTCGCCAGCAACCGGGGCAAGAGCCTGGTCCCGGTCCTCCGGACCCTTGGCCTGGAGGGCTTTTTCGAGCTGACGGTGGGCTCCTCTGAGGTCAGCCGACCCAAGCCGCACCCCGAATGCCTCCGGAAAATTTTGGCCCACTTCCGGGTTGGGCCGGAGGAGGGCCTGTACATCGGGGACTCCGAGGTGGACCGGCTGTTAGCCGAGGCGGCCGGGGTGCCGCTGGCGGCCTACAAGAACCCCAGCCTCCAGGCCCGTTATCATCTCCGGGATCATCTGGAGCTGCTCCCGTTGCTGGGCTGGCCGCCGCCTAAAGATGAGCCGGCAATCGGACCTCTGCGGTAGATGACTGCCGGCGGCGGTGTCTCCGGGAGACTCCCAGCGGGCGTTTTGCCTCACTCCGGGAAAGCAGCCGCCGGCCTGGCCACGGGCAGCAGGGCGGCCCCGGCGTGCAGCGCCGCCACCAGGATGAGGGCCGGCCAGATCCCCCAGACGGGGATAATGACAAAGCTGAATCCCAGGGCGCCCAGGGTGGAGCCCAGCAGGTCGGCGGTGTAGAGCCAGCCGCCCCTGGCGCTGGACTCGCCCTGCCCACGGTCGCGCACCCAGAGGCCGGCGCTGAGGGCAAAGATGCCGCCGCCCCCGAAACCGGCGGCCGCCAAAATCAGGGCGAAGCCTGCCTGGAGCAGGTATTCCCGGGCCGAAAAGACCTTAAGGAGATCCTGGCTCAAGGAGAAGGCCAGGAGCAAGGCCAGGAAGGCCATCAGCCCTTGCAGACCAGCCAGCCGGCGCCCCAGGCCTCGGGGTCCCTGCCCCAGGGGGCCCCCTGCCGACCTCACCCAGAGGTCTCCCACCGCCGCCCCGCAACCCATGCCCGCCATAAAAGCGGCGATCAGCAAGCCTAATTGCCGGTACAGGAAGCCCAGGTGAATCTGGTAGAGGATCAGGACCAGAATCTCCAGGCCCATGGTCCCCAGGCCCATCACCGCCACCTGATAGAGGCAGAAGGGCCCCGGGCGGGACCGGAAAACCGCGGCCGGGACCAGGATGGCCAGCCCCAGTAGAGCCCAGGGCAGATAGCCCGGCAGCCGTTTCAGGGCCAGCAAGGCCTGGGCCAGGGGCAGGTCCTGCTCCCGCAGTCCACCTAGCACCAGTTCATAAAAATAACAGCCGGGAGTCAAGTCCGTATTGATGGCCACCGGTTGCCGCTCCAGGGTTTGTCTCAGGCGGGCGACCCTGGAAGGTATGAGATCGTCCCGCAGGTAATAGTCCTGGACATACTGCAAAGGCAACCGCCGGGCTTTGATCCGGGAGGACAACAGCTCCGGATCGGCGCTGAGGATTCCGGGGGTAGCCGCGGCAAAGAACTGGGCCCGTTCTCCCGGATAGACCAAGACCTCCGGGAAGACCTGTTCCAGGGTGCGGTAAATCATGGCCAGGAAGGCGGCCCGCAGCGGGTGCAGACCGGCTTCCGAGGCCGCCAGGGAAAAGTTGAAGACTCCTCCCGGGGAGAGCCTTGCGGCCACCAGTCGGAAAAACTCCCGGCTATAGAAGCGGTTGAGCTGGGCGCTGCGGGGCTCCGGCAGGGCCATGAGGATTACGTCGTAGCGCTCCTGGCTCCGCCCCAGAAAGTGCCGGGCGTCCTGGTAGATCAGGCGCACCCGCGGGTCCCGGGCCCATTCTTCACCTCCGGGGAGCAGCTCCCGGGCCAGTTCCACCAGGCGGGGGTCCAGCTCCACGTAGTCCAGCCGGGTGATGCTGCCGGTCTTGAGGATCTCCGGCACCAGACCGAGGCCGCCTCCCAGGAGCAGTACCCGGCGAGGCTGCGGGTGGACCAGCAGACCCAACTGCACCTGGTATTCGGCGGTTAACGGGTCCGGATAGGTAAACTGCCAGAGGTTGTTGGCAAAGAAACTCACCTGGCCGGCTTCCCGGCTGACGCTGAGAAAGGCGTAGGGGCTTTCGGCGGTGGCGGCCAACAGCCGCCCCGGCGCCTGCCAGCTTCGGCTGAGGTTCTCCAGGGATGGCAGCCAGATAAGGCCCCCGACCAGCGACAACAGCGCCAGCCCCCGGGCGCCGCGGCGCCCCAGGCCCCGGGGAAGGTCTGTCAGCCAGGCCGCCAGGGCCAGAAAGAGGCCGGTAGCCAGGCTTAGACCCAGGCTGGGATAGCGCCCCAGGAGAAAAAGCTGCACGATGATGACCCCCAGGGCCGCCCCCAGGGTCTCCAGGGAGTAAACCCGGCCGGGGGCGCCGCCGGGCGCTATCTCTGCCAGGACCCGACAGGCGCAAGGGAAAAAATAGCCGGAAACCAGACCGATGGGAGATAAGAGGGTCAGAAACAGGACCACCTCGGCGCCCAGGGGCAAGGCCTGGCCCCCGGGAAGCCCGGCCCAAACCGGGACGCCCCGGATGGCCAGGATGGTGGCGGGCGAGAGCAATCCCAGGAGAGTCAGCAGGCCGCCCAGGCGGGGGGCCCTCCTTCCCCGGGCCAGACGCCGCCCTCCCAGGAGGCTGCCCAGGCCGGTCCACATGAGCCAGGTCCACAGCCCCAGGGCCAGCTTCAACTCCTGGCCGTTGGCCAACACCAGCAGCTCCCGCAGGATCAGCACCTGGGAAGCCAGGACCCCGGCCCCATAAGCCAGGACAGCGCCGCTGAGGACCCTCATCCCGGCGGCCGGCATGGATGCGGATTGTCCTGCGGAGGTTTCAGCCACGGGTTATGCAACGCAGGCGCGGAAAGATAATGAAGCGTGTCAAAGCACAGCTTTGTCTATTACCGCGTCCCCAGGTGCAACTTGGGAACGAGAATAAGGCACGAAAAAAACCAGTCCCCAGGTGAGCGTCTTCTACACCAATAATGGCGCGCCAGGCCCGGCCGGCATGACTAAATGGCATCCGCGACTATTCGATATTATAGCGCTTCAACTTCTCCCGCAGGGTCTTGCGGTCGATCCCCAGGGCCCGGGCGGTTTCGCTCTTATGGCCTTCACAGCGCTGCAAGGTGTAGAGGATGTGGTCCCGCTCCAGGTCCTTCAAGGATCCCGCCCCGGATTCCATCCCGGGCGACAGGATGGTTCCGGCAAAGGAGAGGTCGGCGGGCCCCAGGTAAGGCCCGGTGCTCAACACCACCAGCCGCTCTACGGTATTTTCCAACTCCCGGACGTTGCCGGGCCATTCGTGACGCACCAGCAATTCCAGGGCCTCGGGGGTTACCCCCAGGATATTCTTGTGCAGGCGGGCGTTGTACTTCTCCAGAAAATGGTCTACCAGCAAAGGGATATCGCCTTTGCGCTCCCTTAAGGGTGGCATCTGGATCAGGACCACGTTGAGGCGGTAGAAGAGGTCTTCCCGAAAGGCGCCATCTTTGATGGCCTTGGTCAGATCCTTGTTGGTGGCCGTGATAATGCGCACGTCTACGGTGATCACCCGATGGCTGCCCACCTTGGAGATCTTCCTCTCCTCCACGGCCCGGAGCAACTTGGCCTGCACTTCCAGACCGATGTTGCTGATTTCGTCGAAAAACAGGGTGCCGGATTGGGCCAGTTCGAACTTGCCGATCTTGTTGGCGTCGGCCCCGGTGAAGGAGCCTTTGACGTGGCCGAAGAGTTCGCTCTCGAACAGGGTCTCCACCAGGGTGCCGCAGTCCACGGTGATAAAGGGACGCCGCTGGCGCTGGCTCAACTGATGGATCTTCCGGGCCACCAGGCCCTTGCCGGTCCCGGACTCCCCGGTGATCAGCACGGTGGAACCGGTGGGGGCCACCCGGGTGATCATGTCCATGACCCTGGCCATGGAGTCGCTCTCATAGACCAGGACACTTTTATCATCCTTGGACTTCAACTCCTGGCGCAGATAAAGATTCTCCAGGTCCAGGCGCCGCTTTTCCAGGGCCCGGTTTACCAGATTGCGCAGATCGTCGGGGACGAAGGGCTTGCTGAGGAAATGGAAGGCCCCGGCCTTGATGGTCTCCACCGCCGATTGGATGGTGCCGTAGCCGGTGATGATGATCACCTCCACCTCCGGGTCCAGGGCCTTGATCTTCTTCAGGGTCTCCAGACCGTCCAGGTCCGGCATCACCAGGTCCAGGAGGATGGCGTCGAAGGAACTGCTCCCCAGTAAGGTGAGGCCCTGGAGGGCGCCGGTGGCCAGTTCCACCTGGTAGCCCTGCCGGGAAAGAATCTGGTAGCAGGCGTCCCGCATGGCCTTGTCGTCGTCGATTACCAGAATCTGGGCCGGGGCGTCACTCACAAAGAGAAAATTCCCTTTTCATTCAAGTTCTTGTATTTTCCGGGATTTCTGCTTTATTCTATTAAACCGCCCCGGGGCTGTCAAGGGGCGAGGGACGGAAGGGACCGGGCGACCGTGGCACAGGCTGCCAGCCCGTGTTGAGTGGACACTGCCCACCATCCTGCGCTGGATGGTTTACCGGCTCTTTGCCAGGATAAGGCAATCTCCTTGCCGGACCCATTGGGGGAAGCCCCGCCACCTCCGCGGGCAGGTCCCCCTACCCTCTTCCGGGGATTTATGGTAGAAAATGCAGCCAGGAGGCTCGGTTGGCCCTGAAGCTCTTTATCCCCTGCTTTCTGGACCAATGCGCCTGTGGCACCGCGGCCGCGGTGGCGACCTTGCTGGAGCGCTTGGGGATATCCTTTGGTTATCCCGAAGACCAGACTTGCTGTGGCCAGTTCGCCCACACGCTGGGCGACCCGGCCACCGCCCGCCGCCTGTTGCGCCATTATCTGCGGGTGTTCGCGGGCGCCGATACCATCCTCTGCCCCAGCGCTTCCTGCACCCTCATGGTGCGCCGCCACTATCCGCAACTGGCGCAAACTTTCCGCGAGCGCCGGGAGGCCGAGGCCGCGGCGAGCCGCACCCTGGAGTTAAGCGAGTACCTGGACCGCCGGGGCCCTCTCCCCTGGATTCCCCGCCTGGAAGGCTCCCTGGTTCTGCACCGCTCCTGTAAGGCCCGGCAACTGCAAGTCTTGCCCGGCGCGGCCCGGGTCCTGTCCCAGGTGGCGGGGCTCCGAATCCTGGAGGTGTCTCCCAACTTCTCCTGCTGCGGCTTTGGCGGGGTCTTCAGCCTGCAGCATCCATACCTGGCCCGGGAGATGGCCGAGGCCTACCTGGAGGCGGTTCGGGCCACCGGGGCACAGGGCCTGGTTTCCCTGGATTACAGTTGTCTCCTGCACCTGCGGGCCGTGGCCGCGGCCAGGGGTTGGGAATTGCAATTCTGGCACCTGGCGGACCTGCTGATAAACTGAGATACGCGGCGCTAATTCCGGAGCAGCCGCGCCTGAACCTGCGGCTCACCCAGGCAGACGAAAGGGAGGCCTTATGATACGGTCAGGAGTTGACCGGCAGACCCCTCCATTCGGCCAGTTCCTCATGGTGGGGATCCCCGGCCCCGGGGTGGATGCCGTGGCCCGAGAGATGGTGCAGGACCTCAAGGTGGGAGGTATAATCCTATTTTCCCGAAACCTGGAGACCCCTCAGCAAATCTGGCATCTGACCCATGATCTACAGCGTCTGGCACGGGAAGCCGGCCAGCCGCCCCTGCTCATCTCCACGGACCAGGAAGGGGGCACGGTGCAACGCCTCCAGGCCCCCTTCACCCCAATCCCGGCGGCCCGCAAACTGGGGGCGACCGCCACCCCGAAAGAGGTGGAGGCCCTGGCCCGCCGCGTGGCCCAGGAGCTGACCCTGGTGGGGATCAACATGAATCTGGCCCCGGTTCTGGACGTATCCCTGGAGCCCAGGTGCCCCCTGTGGGACCGCTCTTACAGCCAGGACCCGCGACGGGTGGCCCGCTTCAGCCGGGCCGCCATCAAGGGCTACCTGGGCGGCGGGGTCCTGCCGGTGGCCAAGCATTTTCCCGGGCTGGGTGACACCCTGGCCGACTCCCACCTGGGTCTGACCGTGGCCCAATCCGGGGACCCCTTCCGAAAGAAGGACCTGCTGCCCTATCGGGAGGCGGTGGCCGCCGGGGTGCCGGCGGTCATGACCGCCCATCTCCTGGTGCCCCAATGGGACGACCTCCCAGCCACCCTTTCGGCCGTAGCCTTACGGGGCTGGCTGCGCCAACGGCTGGGGTTTAAGGGGGTGATCATCACCGATGACCTGGAGATGAAAGGGATCACCAATCTCCAGCCGCCGGCTCAGGCCGGCCGGGAGGCCCTGCTGGCCGGGGCGGACCTTTTGCTCATCTGCAATAACTGGCAGGCGGTCTGGGACACGGTCCGGGTCCTTGAGGAGGCTGGGGACCCGGCGGACCAGTTCCGGGAGAGCGCCACCCGCCTGGAACGCCTGCGGCAGGCCTTGCCGCCCCAACAGACCGGCCTGGAGGAGGTCAAGGAATATTTTGGCTTCTATTGAGGGTAGTTTTGGGTAATCGAATAACCTGGGTCTATAAAATGAAATGGCCGGGAGGGGGAGCCCGGCCATTTGGAGAAAGGAGAAATTGGTCTTTGCTATCGGGGGTAACCTGATGGTATTAACTGCAGTAATAGTGCCAACCTATCTATCTTATTTTATTTACTCGATATTCTCGTCTAGAGACGAATTCTTCCATAAGTAATCCGCCGATTTTAGTTCAAATAATTGTACGGTATCGGTCCGGTTGCTCGGCATCCACCCTGATCCTCCTCGAGGAAACCGAGAATCCCCGCCGACCAGGAAGGCTGGCCAAATTTTTTAACCGCTCGACAAAATTGCCCCGGCTATCTCCATGACCGCGGCAGGAGAGAGGTCTTCCAGGCATTGGGGTTGGGGGCAGGAGATTTCCCGGCCCCGGGCGCAGGGGGCCTGGGGGCAGGGGCCGCTCAAAACCCGGACCCCTGCTCCCGCGGGGGCCCAGACTGCCGGATCGGTGGGGCCGAACAGGGCCAGCACCCGGGGGCCGCCCAGGGCCGCGGCCAGGTGGCTCAGGCCGCTGTCATTTCCCAAAAAAAGCCGGCAGCGGCTGAGCGCCGCGGCCACCTGCGCCAGGGGCGCATCAGCCAGGAGCACCTGCCCCTGCGCCGCCGCCAGGGGCTTCAGATAAGCAATTAAGGAAGCCTCGACGGGCCCCGCCAGCCACACCACCTGCAAGCGGTATTGCCAGGCCAGGGCCCGGCTCACTTCATAGTAATGGCCCAGGGGCCAGTTTTTCTTGGCATTGCCGCTCCCCGGGGCCACCGCCAGCCAGTTTGCCGCCTCTGGCAGGACCGCTTCGGACTCCCGATCCGGGGGCAAGGCCAGGCGAAAAGAGCCGGCCACAGTGAGTCCCAGGCCGGCCAGATGCCTGGCCTGGAGGGCCGCCACCGCCTCGGAGCCGGACTCCGGGAAAGAAGGAACCCAGGTAACCGCGGGAATCCCGGCCTGCCGCAGGCGAGCCAGCACCGGGGGGGCGGGCCCGGGAGTGAACACCAGGGCCAAATCAAAGCCGGCCAGACGGACCCGCAGCTCCGGCGGCAAAGGGGCGTCGGCAAAGAGCGGCGCCCACCCGGACTCACCGCTGTCCCAAACCGCCTCCAGGGAGAAGGTGTGGGACAACAGGCCCCAGGGCTGCGGCTGGCCCAGGCCGGTGAGCCGCGCCCGGGGATAACGCCTCCTGACGGCCAGGAGGGCCGGGGCGGCCAGCAGCAAATCTCCCAAGGCCCCCTGATGCCAGAGGAGAATGCGGCCCACCGCCTGCGGCGGCGGCAGCGGAGTTGATTCCATAAAGAAGATTTTACATTATGAGAGAGGCGGTGGCCACAGGCCGCCCCCTCCCAACCCGCGAAAGGCTTTGGGGAAAACGGGCCAAACGAATCTACTTCCCCGACAAAAAGTCAGGGGATTGGGGGTAGGGTTTGGGGGAGAGTTTTTTTTGAAAAGGGCTCGCGGCCATGGCCTCTCCCCCAATACGCGCCCCCTACTCTTTGCCCTCCTGGGCCAGGCGCCGGGCGGTGCGGGTGTTAAAAGGGGTGTCGGGGCCGGGGCTCAGAAGGTTCAGGGCGTCCTGGTAAAGTTGCCGGTTCAGGTCCTGACCCGGGCCCAAGCCGCTGATCAGTTCCAGGATGGCCGCCACCAATTCCGGCTCCGTCTCCAACTCCGCCAGATAATCCCGGGCCCGGGCCGGGTCCACCCGATGCAGCAGCACCGCGGCCAGGACCACCTTGGGGTCGCCCCCTTCGGCCTTGAGGAGTTGCTGGGCGTGATGGACCGCGGCTTCGGTCCGCTCCCAGGCCGCCGGATCATCTTCAAGATAATGTCGCACCTGCTCCCCCAGGAGATCCTTGAAGGTCTGGGCCGCCTTTTTGGCCCTGACCAGGTCGGGAACGCATTTCTCGGCGTACTGGCACCATTCGGCGCAACCCAGCTCGATCTTGGGGTTATAGAACAGATGGCCGCACCAGGCGCAGCGCCGCCGGGTATCGTCCTTGAAAAACTCGATTTCGGCCCCGCACTTGGGACATTCCGTCACAAAAATGTCGCCGGGTTTCCAGTAGCGGGTGTCCTGGCCGGGGCACTTCATCTGTTCCATGGTGGTCCCTCACTTTCCCCGGACTTTCTGTTGCTGCAACAGCTCCCCGTTGGCGGCCAGGGTGCAGATGGTGACCGGCGGGGTCTTGCCCGCGGCTTCCAAGGCCCGGCGCACCACTTGCACCAGGCCGTAGCAGCAGGGAACTTCCATATTGACGATGGTGATCTCCCGGACCTCGTTTTCCGCCAGGATCGCGGTCAGCTTGGCCACGCTCGCAGCCTCGTCTTCGAACTTGGGGCAGCCGCAAACCACCGCCTTGCCCTTAAGGAAGCGGGCATGGAAGTCCCCCGCGGCAAAGGGGGCGCAGTCTGCGGCCACCAGGAGGTGGGCACCTTTCAGAAAGGGGGCCTTGGGCGCCACCAGCTTGAGCTTCACCGGCCAATGGCCCAGGGCCGAGGCCCCCGCCGGGACCGCGTCCGGCCGCTCAAATTCCCGCACACGGCTGCCCGGGCAGGTGAAGACCTCCGGGTCAGGCTTTTTTTTAAGCGCCTGGGGAGTTAAGGGCGCCTGGGCCTCATGAGCCGCGGCCGGGACCGGTCCCTCGAACTCTTCGGCCTCCCTCGCCTCGATGGTCAACGCCCCCTGGGGGCATTCCCCCAGACAGGCCCCCAGACCATCGCAGAACTTGTCCGCCAGTAGCGTGGCCTTCCCGTCCACGATCTGGATGGCTCCTTCGGCGCAGGACGGGACGCACAGGCCGCAGCCGTCACACTTTTCCTGGTCGATGCGAATAATTTGCCGTTTCGCCATATCCTTAATTTCCGGAAAAAGATATTTAATTGCCGATTTCAGATTTTTTGGAGGCCTCGAGGCCAGCTTCCAGGCCAGCCAGCCGGCCTCGCCTCTTTATCTATATATTAAGCAGCATTGACCTGGGGCGCCATGACTTAAGTCAAACGGCCACAATTTAGAGCTATCCTGGGGGGGGGCTGGGAGGAGGGCTGGGCCGTCGGCCCTGGCCCTCCCCCCAGTTCTTGTCCGGGCTTCAGGAAGGCGTAAGCCGCGCTGCCGGCCACAGGCGCCGCAAGGCCATCGCCAAAAGCGCCGCCAGGACCAGGGGGGCGATTTGCAAATGTATGGTCCTGGCGAAAATCGGCGCCAACAGGGGGGTCAGGAAGGCCAGGAATAGAAGCGTCTGCTCGCCGGGCCGCCACCCTTCGACATGTCCCTCCCAGGCCAGCCAGGCGAGGGGCAGCGCCAGGATGGCCAGGTCATAGAGAAATTCATAGGGGGGAAATAACAAGGCGCAGAGCACCAGCACGCCGGCGCGCACCCCGGCGGGTGCCTCCCGGAACCAGACCCAAAATACGATCCCGGTGGTGGCCAACATCACCCCGGCCTGCAGGAGCTGCGCCAACCACGGGGGGCCGCCGGCCAGGAGCACCGCCGCCGCCCAGGTGGGCATCTTTGCGGTGAATAAAAGCACGTCTTTTCCCAACCGCCCCGTCTCTAAGACCGCCAAGGTACCGGGAAGGTTGCGGAAAAAGGCGGCCCAGACCTCGGTCCCCAGCACCAGGAGGCTGGCCGCCATTAATGCGCCCGCAGAGATCCCCATGCTCAGCAAGGCCCGCCAGTGACGCCCCGCCGCCAGGGCCACCGGAATCAACACGACCAAATGCGGCTTATAGCTGAGCAGGCCCAAGAGAACCCCGGCGGTGACCGGCGCCTGCTCCAGCAGCAGCAACCCAGCCCCCAATAGCGAGGCCGATAACAGACCGTTTTGACCGTGAATCAGGTTCATAAAGACGCCGGGAAAGGCCAACGCCAGCCAGGGGCTGAGATAACTGGGGGCTATCCGGCGCACCACCAGGAGCAAGGCGGCCAAAGGCAATGATAACCAGAGCCCCAAGGCGAGGAGGTAGGGCAGCAGGCCCAGGGGCAGGATCAGCAGCAGAAAGGTGGGAGGATAAAGCCAAATCAGGGGAATTCTTATCCCAAAGAACTCTTTCTGGGCCGCCAGGAAACGGTCAGGATCGTAAACTGCGGCCGGCCCTGCCTTCAGGGCCAGGGAAGAGGCCACCCAATAATGGGAAAAATCGCCGCCGATGGGATCGCCGCGCACATCGAGCAACCCGGAACCGCCTAAATATAAGTAGCTCAGGATTAACAGGTAAAACACGCAAATGATTTTGGGATAAACGCCAAGCCGTTCGCGGTTCAACCAGCCCATGTTCTCACCTATTGGCGGCAAGATTCCGTCGCAGAACCCCGCGCTCACCATAGAGCAAGGCCGCGGGATTTGCAAGTCCGACCTGATCCATGGTCAAGAGCACCTACCTGGTCCGCAGACTAATTTTCCCTGACTGCACCGGGAAAGAAGTTGTTCCGGCCGGGAGGGATCATTATAATACCGGAAGGCGTCAGCGTCGGGGAGCCTGCATGACCTTGCCGGCCGTGTTCCTGGCAGCGATTTTTTGCTTCCGTCCCATCCTGGTGACCGCCCTGGCGGCCATGTTCGGCTCCTGGGTCATCAGCCTGGACCCCATCTTCTCCGGGCTGGCCTGGTCTTTCATCTTCGGCCTGTTCGCCTCCACCGCCTTCTCCCTTTTGGTGGTCCCGGTGATTTACTATCTGCCGGCCTCCCGGAAAACTTCGCCGCCCGCGGAAGATGAATATAATGAAACCGATAAATAAAGATAATTTGGAAAGATTCGCAAAGGAAGAATTCCAAAAATCCGATCTTTATAAAGAATGGAACAATCGTTATATTTGTCCTAGCGGTTCGGACAATATTATTTGCAATATGCTTAGGTTAGATGTGCGCTTTCATGACCTCCATAATCTACCTGCAAACCATGAAATATTTGAAATCTGTAAATATGCATCTAAAATAAAAAGTTTTTATGAAGATTTTTTCAAGTCTGCAGAACCAGGGACGTTGTTATATCTAAAATTATTAAATCGAAAGTAGTTCAAGATTGATATAAACGTTTCTGGTGTCGTGGCAGTCTTAATAGTCATCGTGATTATCATCATGTCGACTATTGACATCTCCCAAGACTAAGAACCAAAGCAAATTGGGTATGATCTCCCCCTCCCCACGGGGGGAGGGGGCTTGGGGGAGGGGGGCAACATGAAAAAATGGGCCGCAATAAGCGAAAAGAGTTGCCACCCCCACCCTCACCCACCCCCCACAAGGGGGTGGGAATTGAGGCCTGTATTTATGTAAGGTATTTGAGGGACGCAACAATAGTTGACTTAAGTGAATTTAGCATAATAGACCATCCGGGATTACGTCCGGGGCCGACCCGGTGTAGGCAGTCCCACCCTGGACAAGATCTTTGCCAGGTCTGGCAAAGCCTGGCGGCTAATGGCACCCCCTGCCCTGGTTGGGGATGAGAAGAAGCTATCTCGCTTAGAGAGGGAAAAACCATGCAAGGCCCAATGGCCGCACCGGTGTTGGTGGAAGTGACCCGGGGGCCCGCGGTGGAAAGCAGCCATCGCGGCCAGGTGGTGGTGTCCGACGCCCAGGGGAATCCATGTCGCCGGGTAGGCGACATCGAAGCCCTGGTGTGTCTGCGCTCCCTGGCCAAGCCCTTCCAGGCCCTGGCAGTGTTGACCAGCGGCGCCGCCGCCGCCCTGGGGCTGGGTGCCGCGGAGCTGGCCCTGTTTTCCGGTTCACTCTCCGGCCAGGATTTCCAGACGGAGCTGGTGACCGCCATCCTGGCGCGCCTGGGCCTGACCCCCGAGGCCTTGCAATGCGGCGCCCACCCGCCGCTGCACCGGCCCACCGCCCAGGCCCTGGCCAAGGCCGGCCGGCCTCCCTCTCCGCTGCACAACACCTGCGCCGGCAAGCACACGGCCATGCTGGCCCTCTGCGTCCATCACGGCTGGCCCATCGATGACTATCTGAACCCTAAACACCCGGTGCAGCAGCTCATCCTCAAGACCGTGGCGGAGTCGGTGGGCCTGAAACCCGAGGAGATCCCGGTGGCCGTGGACGGCTGCGGCGCCCCGGTCTTTTACGCGCCCCTGCGCCGCATCGCTATGGGTTATGCCCGCCTGGCCGCGGCCCCCAAGGGCTCCCCGGCCGGGACCCTGATGCAGGCAATCTTGGATCACCCCCGCCACATCGCCGGGGACGGCCGCCTGGAGACCGAAGTGATGCAGGCCCTGCCGGGGACGATCTTTGCCAAGTCCGGAGCGGAAGGGGGCTTTGCCTTGAGCCTGACCGGCGGCGGCCTGGGGGTGGTCCTGAAGATCGAAGACGGCCAGCAGCGGGCCCTGAACCCCAGCATCATCTCTATCCTGGAGCAACTGGGCCGCCTCACCCCGGAGGCCCTGGAGGTTCTGGCCCGCTACCGCCAACCCGCTATCCTCAACCACCGCAAGGAGGCAGTGGGGTTTCTGAGGCCGGTCTTCCGCCTTCAGAAAAGCCCTTGAATCTTTGGCCGATCATGCTATAGTTCTTAGTTATCTACCGGTTGCCCCCGCGGGGGCTAAGGGGAATCCCCAAGCTCAACATGAAAGTTCTTTGGGCCCCGTGGCGCATGGATTATATCCTGGGCGCGGACAAGACCCCGGGCTGCATCTTCTGCCCGGAGAAGGAGGAGGATTTGGCCGCGCGGCTGGTCCTCTTCAGCGGCCACCTCACCCGCATCATGATGAATAAATACCCATACATCAACGGGCATCTACTTATCTTCCCCCTGCGCCACCTCCCCGGCCTGGATGACCTCACCCAGGAGGAGATGCTGGATCTGATGGCCAAGCTCAGGCAAGCCCTGGCCATCCTGAGCCGGGTGATGCGCCCCGACGGCTTCAACGTGGGCCTCAACCTGGGTGTGGTGGCCGGGGCCGGGGTGGAGGACCATCTCCATTTTCACGTGGTGCCCCGCTGGAACGGCGACACCAATTTCATTCCGGTCTTTGCCGATATCCGGGTGATTCCGGAACATTTCCGCCAGACCTATGAGCGTTTGGCCCCCCACTTTCAGGCCATCTGCGCCGAGGAACAGACATGCGTTTCCTAAAAATGATCTTCACCACCATTATCATCCTCCTGGCCCTCGTCTTTATCGTCGAGAACCTGGAGATACTGCGGCAAGCGGTGACCCTGAAGCTGGATCTCCATCTGGTCAAGATGGAAACCCCCGCGGTGCCCCTCTGGGTAATGGTCCTGTTCTGCTTCTTCCTGGGGGTCTTCACCTCCGCTCTTTACGGCATTTACGAGGTAATCGTACAGCGTCAGACCATCCGCCAGCTCAAGCACAATCTGGAGATTTTGGCCCAGGAATTGAAGAGCGCCGGCGCCAGGGCCGGGGAGGCTGCCGCGGCTTCTCCGGGGCCCAAGGCAGAATCCCCAAGCGAATGATGGCCCGGGCCCCCCATCTCTCCGGAGACCGGGGGAGCTCCTGAGGCAAAATTCCTGCTCTCGCTTCACGTTGCCGTGATGGCCGACTCCCCCCCGGATAAAATCACCCCCATGTTACGGCAGTATCTGGACCTCAAGTCCCGGTACGCCGACGCCTTGCTCCTTTTTCAGATGGGGGATTTCTACGAGACCTTTTTCGAGGACGCGGAAAGGGCGGCGGCGGCCCTGAACATCGCCCTCACCTCCAGGAGCCGGGCCGACGCCGAGCGCATTCCCATGGCCGGCTTCCCCATCCATGCCGCCGAGGGTTATATCGGCCGGCTGCTGGAGTCGGGCTTCAAAGTGGTGGTCTGCGAGCAGACGGAGGACCCGGCCCAGGCCCGGGGACTGGTGCGCCGGGAGGTGACCCGGGTCCTCACCCGGGGCACCCTGGTGGACCCCGCCGCCCTGGACGCCCGGCTGGACAACTATCTGGCCGCGGTGAATTTCAAAGGCGATAACTGGGGACTGGCGTACCTTTCGGTCTCCACCGGGGAGTTCCGTCTCACCCAGGGGGAGGGGGCCGATGCCCTGGGGGATGAACTCTGGCGGCTGAAGCCGGCCGAACTCATCGTCCCCGAAGGCCCCGACCCGGCCTTGTTGCCCGCGGCCCTGGCCTCCTTCGATACCCCGCCCACCCGGCGGGCCCTCAGCCGCTACGCCTTCGACCCGGAAACCGCCCGGCGGGAGC
>Ga0326727_10013699_pt1 | contig 17921 bp, 11 predicted proteins | sample MB2enrmetagenome_FD_207643 | JGI IMG/M metagenome (GOLD analysis project Ga0326727, IMG submission 207643) | Lab enriched peat soil microbial communities from McLean, Ithaca, NY, United States - MB29MY | ecosystem: Environmental > Terrestrial > Soil > Wetlands > Peat | place: USA: New York...
TGGGCACGACCAGGTAAACGATCTCGGTCCACTTGCCCATCTTGCGCAGGGTGACCAGGGTATCGAGCACCGGCTTCAACTGGCCGGTAACGACTTTTGCGTAGTAGGACTCGGTGAACGACTTGAGGTCGATTTTGACGGCGTCCATTTTGCCGTAGGCTTGCTTGAGCGCGTCCTGCTGGATGTAGCCGTTGGATACGACGATGCTTCGGACGCCCGCTTCGTGGCCGGCATCGGCGGTGTCCATTAGGAATTCGGCGAAGACGACCGGCTCGCTGTAGGTGTAGGCGATGGTGGGACAGTTATATTGCCTGGCGGTGGCGGCGATTCGCTGCGGGGGCGCGTAATCGGCGGGAATCTGCTCGGGGCGCGACTGGGAGATGTCCCAGTTCTGGCAGAATTTGCAGTTGACGTTGCAACCGGCGGTGGCGATGGAGAAGGCGACGGTTCCGGGCAGGTAGTGAAAGAGCGGCTTCTTTTCGATGGGATCGACGTGGGCGGCGCAGACGCGAGAGTGGACCAGCGTGTAGTAGGCGCCACCGCGATTCTCGCGGACGCCGCAATAACCGCGCTCCTTGTCGCCGACGTTGCACTCGCGCGGGCAGAGCTTGCACTTGATCTTGCGATTCTCGAGTTTCTTATAGAACTTGGCCTCGACGACAAATTGGGCGTCATTCTGGGTTTGCGGTACGGATTGCGACGACAGCGCGGAGGGGCTTGCGGTGGCGGGTGCGGAGAATTCGCCGGCGCCTATGGCCGCTCCCGAGGCCAGGGCGCACATCAGAAACGAACGGCGGTCGAGCGGGGAGCGGATTGCGGGGATTGTCCCGGCTTGCCTGGCAACGAGTTCACAGAACATGATGCACCTCCCGGATTCGCGCGGGTTATACGTCGACAATCTCGATGCGGCTGGGATCGCAATTGCCGAGGCGATGGTCGCGATCGGCGGCGGTGGAAATATAGCGTGGCGGCCGCTGGTCGGCTTCGAGGGTCTTGAGGCCTTTATCCGCGCGTTGGCGCTCGATCATCTGCCAGCCGGTTTGGTCAAGGGCGACCGGATCCTGGGAGACAAGCAGAGTATTGCACTTCCAACTGTGTTCGGGCTTGAATCCCGGGCCGCCTTCAAACATGGCGGTGGTTGCGTCGCAGATGGTCAAACGCATTCTGGAGCGGATCTCGGGCAGCATGTTCAGGTCCGCGATATAGGGATCGCAGCCGTTGGGGTGGTACTTGTTGGGATTGTGAACGACACCGTACATGTTTTTGAGAGCGATAGTGACGCCGGCGCCATCGTGGTCCTTGAGGACGGGAACATTGATGAGGACGTTGGTATAGCGGGTGAGAATCTGCGACAAGCGGCTGCCTACAGTGCCGTATGCAGCCAGGTCCTGTTCGTAATCGACGCGGTCGGTGCCGAAGCATTGCACGCGATCTCCGCCAATCGAGAGATGGAATCCGGCGCGTTCCATTTCGTCGCTGTCGCGGTCCCAGACGACGATGTCTCCGGGCTTGATTCCGGCCTGCTGCAAGCGTTCGCAGATGGCTTCGACGAGCTGGAGGTTGGAGGAGATACCGCGCCCTCCGAGGGTGTTCACCTTGAGTCCAACACGGTCACCGGGGCCGGCCAGCCGCCGCCACGCGGCAAGAGGAGTCTGGGGAGGGTTGTCGTGGTGAAACAGCGCCAGCACGGCGCGATCGAGCAGGGCCTGGATGCGGCTGGAGTCCACCGTGGAGCCGACGCCGCGCAGCATGGGATCGTGGGCGACAACAACCCTGGATTTTGCGGGGGCCGGCTGCTGAGCCGGAGCCGCCAGGCCGGCACTTAGAGCCGCTGCGCCGGTAAGGCAATCCTTAAGAAAACTCCTGCGGCTGGCTCTGCGCGTGGCAGTCATAAGGGCAACTCCGGTGATGCGCGGCCGGGGATTGGGCTTTCAGCGGGGAACGGCATTTGCCGGCAAAGTCAGAATGCGCCGCGCGTACGGCCATCCTCACAGCCGGTCAGGATCAATCCCGGCCTTCGCCGCCTGCCAAAAGGGATACCGGAATCCGCATTGGTTTTCAGTGACGAGCGGCACGGATGCCGATGCCCGGGCAGCCGTTGACAAGTATGGTTCCTACCGGCTTGGGGAGCTCGCGCTTTGTCCATTCCGCGGTGCTTTCAGGCGTCGCTCTCCGGCATGGAGCGGATGCCGCGGCAGGTTTCGTTTTGGGACGGCTCGCCAGTGGTGATAAGTCATTGATTTATATATTTTTAGTCAATTAATTCGGCGGAGAGCCGGGAGTTTGAATCCTGCAGCAACGCAGGGGTTTCCCGTTCCTGAATTTGCTGAAAAATGGCGCCGGAAATTCGTGAGGAGCCAAGCCGGTCCGTGACACGCTGAGCTATGCAGACTTCGGCCTGGGTCCGTGAATACCCCAAAAGTAGTAACCAGCAATCTAGTTACCTATGGACAGCAATATGATTACTACCGGACAATCAGGACAGTTTTTCACCTTGTTTCAAGCGACATTGCCCAGGGGTAGAGACGGCTTGCGCGAGAAAAGGGACGTATCAACGATTGGCGCTGCTCTGGGGATTTAGCTGCTGAGTTGGCGCCTTGGAAGCTTGAACCTTGAGTTTTGAATCCTGGGAAGCCCTGGTTTGACGGCGGTGGGGATGGAATGAATCACAGCCAAACCACGAACGGCAACAATCACACAGTCCAGAAGACCACATCCGGAGTAAGACATGAGCCGCACACAAGGCAAAGCTGTCGATAAACAGAATCAGGGGAGCAACTTACAGGCATTCGCGGTGTCCGCGCCAGGGTCCCGACACGAGCGGAGCCGGCGGCTGGGACTGGCGGCTCTGCTGCTGACAGTTACGGTGGCGCAGGCGCAATTCGGCACGCAGCCGGTGGGCGTTACGTCCGGTGCGCAAGGCGTGACCGTGACGGCGCAGGCAGCGGGCACAGTGAGCAGCGTCGAGGTTCTGACGCTGGGAGCAACCGGGCAGCAATTCGCCCAGGGCTCGGGCGCGTCGACGTGCGGGACGGCCACCTTTACCGCGAGCGGTCAAACCTGCACGGAATCGGTCACGTTCACCCCTGCGTTTCCCGGCCCGCGGGTGGGCGCGGTGGTGCTTCTGGACGGCGGCGGCAACACTCTGGGCACGGCCTATCTTACCGGCACGGGATCGGGAGGCCTGGGCGTACTGGCTCCGGGCAACATGATCGCCGTGGCTGGGAACGGCGATTATCTGGGGTCGGTTCAAGACGGAGCAGCAGCCACCAACGCGGAACTTTACCTGCCATCCAGCGTGGTCCTGGACGGAGCGGGCAACATGTACATCGCCGACAGCGCCCACAACCGGGTGCGCATGGTCTGCGCCAGCGCCAGCAGCGCCACGATCAAAGGCACCACGTGCACAGGAGCGGGCATCATTTCGACCATTGCCGGCAACGGCAATCCGGCGTATACGGGCGACGGAAAGCTCGCCTCCGACCCGACTGTAACCGTGAACGATCCTTCAGGCGTGGCCGTTGATGGCTCGGGCAACCTGTACATCGCGGACGCGGGCAACAACGTAATCCGCATGATCGGGGCCGCGAGCGGAGTGATTACCACAATGGCCGGAGGCGGCAGCGGTTGTGGCGGGCAGACTGACGCGTTTGGAGACGGCTGCGCGGCAACTTCAGCCAAACTCAACCTGCCCCAGGGCGTGACCCTGGACAGCAACGGCAACCTCTACATCGCCGACACCAGCAACCATCTCATCCGCATGGTTACGGCCGCAACCGGGAAGATTGTCACGGTAGCCGGCTGCGGGTGCATGGGCGGGAACGGCAGCGGAAACTACTCAGGTGACAACGGGCCGGCCACGGCGGCGGGATTGAACTTTCCTCATGCGGTGGCGTTCGACTCTGCCGGCAACATGTATATTCCCGACACGGCGAACAATCGCGTTCGCGAGGTAGCGGCAGTGGGCGGCGCGATTACAGCAAGCAGCATCATCACCACATTTGCCGGAAACGGGACCCCGTCCTATGGAGGCGACGGCGGGGCGGCGAGCCAAGCGGAGTTGTGGGGGCCCTCCGGGTTGGCTTTCGATGCTGCCGGGAACCTATATATCGCCGACACGCAGAACAACGTCATCCGCAAGGTCAACCCGACAACCCTGTTCATCTCCACCCTGATCGCGGGCGGCGCGGGCATGGACTATGTCAACGGGAGTTTCAGCTATTCGAACCTCTACGGACCCACCGGTCTGTGCCTGGATGGGAAGGGCAATCTTCTCCTCGCCGATACTCTGGACATGGTGATCCGGGAGGTCCAGGGCAACTTTGTGGCGCTGAATTACCTGCAGACACCGGTCCGCCAGTACACCAAGTCCACGCCCATAAGCCAAATGGTTGAGAACGACGGGAATGCAGGGTTCGATCTGACGGCCCTTGTTGCGGGCACGAATACCGCGTTGGACGGGGCCACGACGACCTGCACCACCGGCAGTCCGCTTCTGGCAGTGGGAGGCGATTGCACGATCGGCGCGGTATTTGCGCCTACGGTCGCGGGCAATCCGGTTTCAGGCAATATCGACGCCGGCAGCCAGGGCGACACGGTGGACTCGCCGCTGGTGATTCAGCTGGCTGGAGATGCAACCGCCGTCAATTCCACGACCACCACAGTGGCATCGAGCCTGGACCCATCGGGATTCGGACAGAGTGTGACCTTTACGGCGACAGTGACGACGGGCGCGACCTCCGGCAATCTGACCGGTACCGTCACGTTCTACGACGGCGCCACCGCGCTGGCGTCGGGCGTTTCCTTGGGCGCCCCCGGCACCACCGCTACGGCGACATTTGCCACCCCCGCGCTGGCGGTTGGAAAGCACTCGATCACGGCTTCGTACAGCGGCGACGAGGGCCACTCGGCGAGCAACTCGACGGATCCGAACGGCACCACTCCTCCCCTGACACAGACGGTGCTCGAGGGCACAGCCACCAGCCTAGTCTCCAGCGTGAACCCGTCTGCCGCCGGCCAGAATGTGACCTTCACTGCAACGGTGACGGCCCCCGGCGGCGGGGGTGTGATTCCGGGCGGCAGCATAACCTTCATGGACGGCACCACGATTCTGGGTAACGTGGCGCTGAACGCGGGCGCCGTCGCGACCTATTCCACGGCAGCGCTGGCGGTGGGCCCACACTCGATCACAGCGACCTATGGAGGGGACGCACAAAAGGAGATCCAGGGCAGCACTTCAACGGTCTTGAGCCAGGATGTGCAGACTCCGTCGACCATTGCGTTCACCTCATCGCAGAACCCATCGAATTACGGAAATCCGGTGACATTTACGGCGACCATTACGTCCGGCGGCACCGCGGCCGCGACTGGAACGGTGAAATTTCTCGATGGCGGCGCGCAGATCGGGACGGGAACCCTGGCGGGGAGCCCGGCAATTGCCACGTATACGACCTCGGTGCTGAGTGTGGCCACGCACACCATCACGGCAAGCTACGCGGGCGATGCGAACAACGGCGCCAGCAATTCAGCGCCACTGAGCCAGGTGGTGAACCAGACGCAAACGGCGACCACGGCGGGCGCAGCACCCAACCCCGGCATAGCCGGAGGGCCGGTGTCGATCACGGCAACGGTAAAGGCGATCGCGGGCGCGGGGACGCCGACGGGCCCGGTAACATTCACAAGTGGAACAACAGCGCTGGGAAGCGCGCAACTGGGCGCGGGGGGGACGGCGACGATCACGCCGACACTGGCGCAGGGGCAGTACTCGATTTTGGCGGCGTACGGGGGCGATGGCAACGATGGCGCCAGCACATCCACACCCCTAACGCTGACGGTAGTACAGGCGACTACGCAGACATCGGTCACCGCGACGCCGAATCCCGCAATCGTGGAATCCACGGTGACATTTACGGCCAAGGTAACGGGCAACGGCGGAATTCCGTCGGGCAGCGTTACGTTCAGCGCCAACGGCACGGCAATCGGCGCACCGGCGACACTGGACGGGACAGGAACGGCCACGATTACCTACTCCGGACTAGCGGCGGGCAGCTATACGATTACGGCGGTCTATGGCGGGGACACGAACGACCAGGGGAGCACGGGCACGGGTGCGACTCCGTTGGTGGTAGGAACCATTGCCACTGCGACCAGCCTGGGCACATCGACGACGACCGGCGCGAACCCGCAGGTAATTCTGGTGGCCTCGGTTATAGGCAGCGCCGGACCTGCGCCCACGGGCTCGGTGACCTTCAACAGCGGAACCACCGTGTTGGGAACGGCAACACTGGATTCGAGCGGAGTGGCGACGCTGACCCCGAATCTGCAGCCTGGCTCGTACAGCATCGTTGCCGTCTATAGCGGGGACGCGCTGCACAGCCCGTCCACGTCGCAGCCGGTTACGATCTCGGGGGGCGGGACCACCTTCAATCTGACGGTGACGCCAGCCACCGTGACCATGCAGACCTCGCAGAACGCAACGGTGACCGTCACGCTGGCCTCGAGCAACGGCTTTGCCGACACCATCGGGCTGGGCTGCGGGTCACTGCCGGTGGGAGTTACCTGCCATTTCTCACCCATCACCGTGGCTCTGCCGGCAAATGGCACGGTGACCGATCAACTTACAATCGACACCAATAACCCGCTGAGCGGGGGCGCGTCGGCCCTGAATGCGGCGGGGGGCAGCCGAGGCACGTATCTGGCCGGGCTTCTTCTGCCCTTCAGCCTGTTCTTCGGATGGGTTTTCTGGCGCTTCCGGAAGCGGCACACGGGACTGCTGACCATGGTGCTGGTTATGGTTCTCTCCGCGGCGGCGCTGTTGGCGAGCGGTTGCAGCGGGTTTAGCATGAGCACCGTGGCACCCGGCAACTACGTGATTCAGATAACCGGCACGGGAACCAACAGCGACGTCGTCCACTACCAGAACTTCACGCTGGACATTACGAAATAAGCCGGGAATCATGAGACACTCGCCAGGAGAGAGATGAAGATGTGGCATGATTTCGGCAAGCGCTGGGGTGAGGGGACAGGTTGTGGCCGCTGGGGTGGTAAGAAGGGGGCGCGTATTGGTGGTCGCGCGGCCTTTGCGGCAGCGATACTGACAATCTGGCTGGGCATTGCGGGGACGGTGCACGGCCAAGTGGCGCCGGCTGGAGACGCGGGCAGGTTGTTGATCTCACCAGGCGCCACGGGGTCATGGTTCTACCTGCAATATGGCGAACGGAAGATGCCGGGCGTCACAGGGTTTGTCGATGTGGACTCGCGGAGCCCATTTGGGATTGAGTTCGAAGGGCGCTGGCTGGAGTGGAACCAGACGGCCCTGGTACACGCCGAAACCTATTCGATGGGCCCCCGCTACCACAGGAATCACGGCAAGCTTCAGTTCTACGCGAAGGGGCTGCTGGGATTCGGCAACTTCAATTTCCCGTACAGCCTGGCCCAGGGACGATACTTTCTGGTGACGGCGGGCGGCGGACTTGATTACCACCTGACGCGCAGGATTTACATCCGGGCCGCCGACGTCGAGTATCAGAACTGGCCGCAGTTCACCTATGGCAACATGTCAACCGTCGGCGTGAGCGCCGGCATGCGCGTGCGCGTGTTTTGAGCTAGCGCTTAGCGTCGAGCAAATTCCTGAGGCGATCTGCTTAACTTCCATAACTATCGATGCTGTCGGTAGTGGGAGTTTAGGAACCCACCCCTCACGCCGCCCTCAGCTCCAGAATGATTGCCGCCCCTCGCGGCTCCAGATTCACCGCCGAAGCCCGGCCATTGTGATCGCGGAGAATCGTAGCGCACAAGCTCAGCCCCAGTCCCGCTGTCTCTGCGCTGGTTTGCGCCGGCGTAAAGGGATCGAAGGCGCGTTCGGGGTTCAGGAATCCGGGCCCCGAATGGGCCACCAGAATCTGCACCAGGGGACCCTCGCTGCTTGCCTCCAGGCGAATGGTCTTCGGCCCTTCCGGGACGGAAGCCGGACCCTGGTTCTCTACCGCTGCGATGGAATACTGCAGGCAGTGCAGCACCGCTTGGCGCAACTGCTGGGCGCTGCACAAGGCCCTGGGCAGGGCCGGAGCGATCTTCAGACGGAATTCGATCGAGCGCTGCAGAAAATCCGATCGGTAGAGCTGCTCCATATCGGCCAGCATCTCGGTCACTGAAACTGCTGCAGGCTGGTTGTTCTGCGACCGCGCGATGCGCGAAAGGCTGTCCAGCGTGGTGCGCATGCGGCGCGCCTCGGTCAGGATCGACTCCACGCCTTTCCGCTCATGGGCGTCCAGGGCCACCGTCTCATCCATCAGCGAGGCGTAGCCCAGAATCACCGTCAGCGGATTGTTCAACTGCTGGGTTACGCTGCCGGCCAACTGGCCCAGGCCCGCGTACGTCTCCGAATCGATGAGCTTTTCGAACATCATGGTCTGACTGCGCGTAGCTTGCAGCCTGGCGGTCAGCATCTCGATCGGCAACAGGTCGTCGGCTCGCAGCGGGTCCTGCTCTAAGAATCGGGAATCGCCGGCTCGGGAATCGCCAGCTAGCGAATTGCCTTGCGTCGCCCACATTCCGGCCAGCAATAGCGCGCCCTCGGTGTTTGCGCGGCCCACCATGGGCACCGCAAGCACGCTCGTAAACCTAAGCCGCTTCAGGTCGTCGCCGGGCCTGAGCCACGGTGTTAGGTCCAGGCTGACCGTCTGGCTCTGCTCCACGGCGGACGGCGCCGAACCAGCCGCAAGAAAACCCGCCGCCGGGATCCGCGCCCCCATTTCGTTCAGAGCCGCGGCCGTGGCCTTGTCCAGTCCGGCATACCCGGCGAGCCGGTACCGGCCCGCGCTCTCAAGCAGCAGCGCGGCCTGGGCAAACCGGCTGTGCGCCACTACTGTCTGGCAGATCACGCCGCCCTGGCGGTCGAATTCCTCCACCCGCCGCCGCGTGAGAATGAGATTGGTATAGGCTTCCAGTTCCCGGCGCGCCCTGCGTTCACGCTCCTCGGCGGCCTTGTTGATGGCCAATTCGTCCTCCAGCGTCAGCAGGATCATGCCCAATGCCGCCACCACCTTGCCCATCACGATGATGTGGATCAGATTGAGATTCAGTACAGGATTGAGTCCGACCGAAGCAAAAATCTGAAGTGCTGAAAGCGACCAGGCGGTAAAGCCCACCACGCTTAGAACCACGCCCGGTGAGGCACGCCGGAAGACGAAAACCAGCAGCAATGCGGTCATCAAGTGCATGGCGCATTCGGCGAAGATCAGTGCCCAGGTTGCTCCCGCCGTAAAGCAAACCCACAGAGCCGCGCTGCCCATCGCGGCGCACACTGAAACCCCAAACCAGCCCGGCATGCGGCCATGTGCCGCGCCCCAGAACAGAGCGACCAGGAAAGAGATCGCTCCCAGGGCCGGAAAGATCAGGATTATCTGCCCGCCGGGAGATATGCCGTGAAAGATCCCAAACAGGAGGATCGATGCAAGCACCAGCGGAATCGTGTAGGGGATGACGTAGAGGACGTGAAACCGTCCGATGCGAAAGCGCAACGGGGACAATGAGGCGAGAAAAAGTGCCGAGCTGATCTGAATCGAGGTCTGGCTGGCCGCCGCCATCCAGAAATGCGCCGTTCCGGTGAAACTCCACGGCCATTGGATGTAGCGCAGAGCCATCGAGACCAGGGTAAAAATGAAGCCCAGAAACCATAGCAGCGTGCGCGTGTCGCGGAAGCGCAGATAAAGGTAACCGAAAGCGGGCAGAAGAAGGGCGCTAAGCACGAGCGCGGGAACATGGTAATAATCCGGCATGAAAGCCTGGTTCTCCTTCCGCTCCCTTCGACGGGAACGGCAAGTCGGCTTGACTCTTTACGGCGGGCGTCCGGTATGATTCTCGGGAATGGCGTGCGCCCCACCTGCCGCACGCGCGTCGGCCGCGCTGCAGCCCGATTTCCCGACCCTTTATTTTGAGACCTCCCGGAGGCCAAGTACATGCGTCTAAAGTTGCAGCGGGGCAGCAAGCACGCCGGATCCCGCGCCGGCTCCTCGTCCATGGGAGCGAATTGCGGAAGGGGTGTAACCAGTTTGCGAAGCCGTTGGCAGATATTGAAAAGCCGTTCCTGGATTGTATTGCTGGCAGTTGCCGGCTGCGCCCTCGCCGTGGCGGCGCAGAGCAAAGACAGCTTCACGCCCATGCCGCTGGACTCCGGCTTCGGGCGCATGGACGTCTCCCCGCCCGCCGTTGCCCCGGAGCAGATTATCAAGCAGTTTGCCGCCAAGGAGAGCGAATTCCAGGATGCGCTCAACCACTACACCTATCGCCGCCTCGCCCGTGTGCAGACCCTGGACGACGATAACAAGGTCGACGGTGAGTGGTACGAGGTGGACGACGTTATCTTCGACCCCACCGGCGAGCGCATGGAGAAGGTGGTCTACGCGCCGGGAAGCACTTTGCAGCGGGTCATGATGTCGCCCTCTGACCTGCAGGACATCTCCCATGGCTATCCCTTCGTTCTTACCACCCAGGAGATCGCGCAGTACGACGTGAGTTACGTGGGCCGGCAAACCGTGGACGAGGTGGACTGCTACGTCTTCTCGGTCAGCCCCAAGATCATCGAAAAGAAGAAGCGCTACTTCGATGGCCGCATCTGGGTCGACGCAACCGACCTGCAGATCGTGGTCACTAACGGCCGTATGGTGCCCGACGATACGCGCAAAGGCAGCGAAGACCTGCATCCCCCCTTCATGACCTGGCGGCAGCAGGTGGACGGCCACTACTGGTTCCCGGTCTACACCAAGGGCGAAGGCATTTTGCACTTTTCCGGCGGCAACGGCTACATGGCTCAGGACGTGCACATCCGCGACACCGTCAAGTACACCGACTACAAGCGCTTCGGCTCCACCAGCACCATCATCTACAACGGCCAGACCATTTCCAACCCCGGTAAGCAGCCCAACGCGCCGCCGAAGAAGTAAGCTCTCAGCCGCAACTCCCATCCTCTGGCCGCGCGCCGGTTTCGGCTATCCGCGCCTGCGTTTCATCGGCCCTTGACCTGCGGTATAATTTGGCGCGAACGGAGGTTCCCTCATGAGGCGTTTCGCCCTCGTCTTTCTTGCGGCTTCCTTCTTGTTCACCTCCGCATGCCAGGCGGCTCAGGATGCCGGCCCCGCGCACGCCCCCGACTACAGGGCTCAACAGTTCCTCTTTGCGCTTTACTTCGGACCCAAGCCGAACGCTCCCTTCACCGCCACCGCCAAGACAACCTGGGTCAAGATCATGCCTGACAATTCCACCATCACCACCTGGAACGAGCGCATTGTCGCCCACGACATGGACGGCCGCATCTTTCAGGAGCGCCGCTTCCTGGTGCCCAACGACGGCAAGCAGCAGCCCCAGCTCCGCCTCTACGTGTACACTGACCCGCTGCAGCACACTTCCTATACCTGTACCCCAAATGCAAAGACCTGCGATATGAATAACTATTTCCCGCCCCAGATCGATCCGCTCGCGCCCGAGGGCCTGCAACCGGATGGAATCACCTGGCTGACCCGCGAGAATCTGGGCGTGGACACCTACGAAGGGCTTGATGTTCAGCGCTCGCGCGAGACCTTCACCTACTTCAAGCAGACCATCGGCAATACCAAGACCATCCTCCGCGTAGTCGATTACTGGTACTCACCGGTTCTCGGCGTTAACGTGAAGGTCGTGCGCCACGACCCCCGCGACGGCGACCAGACCCTGTGGCTTACAAATATCTCCCTCACCGCCGCCGATCCTGAGCTGTTCCAGGTCCCTGCGGACTATCAGGTCTTCGACCGCCGAACTCCGAAGCCCGTTATCAGGCCGCAGGCCCCTGAGCAGTAAAAATGTGGTTCGCAGTTATCTGTTCGCGGTTTCCAATTCCCCGATTCCTCTACTAAGATCGCTGTTCACTCTTCACTCAACAGAACCCGGAGACCCAAAAACATGACCACCCAGGCAATCAAACTTTCCTTGAGAATCGCCCTCCTGTCCCTGATGGCATCCAGCCTGCTCTTCGCCCAGAAGACGCGCAGAACCGTCGTCAACCCCTCGCCCAATCCCGCCGACGACGCCAAGGAAAACTCCAGCGCGGTGCCCGATGTCTACGCCATCACCGGCCATTTCGATCGCATCGTGGTGCTGCGCTTCAAGTACAAGACTGATCTGCTCGCCGGCATGGAGCAGATGGTCAAGCAGGAGCACATCCAGAACGGCGTCATCCTCAGCGGGGTAGGTTCTGTACGCGGCTATCAGATCCACCAGGTCAGCAACCGCACCATGCCCTCCCACGACACGTTTGAAAAGAATCCCACCCAGCCGGCCGACCTCGTCAGCATGAACGGCTACATCATCAACGGCAGAATTCATGCCCACATGACCCTGGGAACGCCGGAAAAAGCCATTGCCGGGCATCTCGAACCAGGAACCCAGGTCTTCACCTTCGCCGTCATCGCCATCGGCGTAATGAACGACGCAGACCTCAGCCGCGTAGACGACAAGACCTACCGCTAGATAAGTCAGGGACTAGTAGAAAAGGTACTTCCGCCAGCGATCGTCGCCTCGCCCCAGCATGCGCATGATCTGGCGGCTGGTGTGCAGCGAAAAGGGCCTCGGGTCGCGCAGCAGGATCATATCGTCGATCTCGTGCAGCATGCGATTGCCCTTGCGGCGGTTGCAGGCGTGGCAGCAGGCCACCAGGTTTTCCCACGTCGAGTTGCCGCCGCGCGAGCGGGGAACCACGTGGTCCAGCGTCAGTTCGCCGGGCGGCAGCGCCTCGCCGCAATACTGGCAGGTGTTGCGGTCGCGCAGCAGAATGTTCTTGCGCGACAGGGCGCGCGTCTGGTGGGGAATGCGGCGGTATTCGAGCAGCCGGATCACCGATGGCATGGCGATGATGCTGCGCTGGGCATGAAGGGTTAGCCCATGTTCCTCCTCGGTGCGCGCAATGCCCTTGAGCACCAGCACCAGCGCCCTCCGCGCGCCGCATATATTGATGGGCTCATAGGAGGCGTTCAGCACCAGCACCGGCATTTGCAGCAAGTGTGTGGTCTGGACGCTGTAATGCCCCGTCGGGTGCTCGCCGGCCAGCGCCGTGGCCCTGGCGATGGACTTCTGTTTGCGCGCATGAATCATGGCTTTTCCCAGCGACATCTCTTTTCCCCTCGTCAAAAAGATGGTTGGTCGTGCGATGAAAACCTGCTTCCTTCCTCAAAAACCGCTGCCGGCGCATCGCCGGTCATTCCTTCAATCTGCTCCCCGTCCTGAAAAGCAACGCCACGGCCAAATTCACTTATGCGGCGCGCCCTGGCCAGCGTGGCCACCCACACCGATGCCGCTCCGGCCTTCACCAGCGCCTGTGCGGCTGCGCGGGCCGTCGCGCCGGTGGTGAAAATGTCGTCGATCAGCAGCACGTGCTTCAACTTCACGGCCGACGGATCTGAAACCGTGAACGCGCCGCGTACATTCAAGCGCCGCATGCGGGGAGTCAGCCCGGCCTGGCTTTCGGTGGCGCGCAGGCGCATCAGCGTGCTCGACGCCAGCGTCAGCCGCCATTCGGGATGGCTCTTGCTGAGAAATCCCAGCGCATGGGTGGCCAAGGCCCGCGCCTGGTTAAAGCCGCGCTCAGCGTATTTTGACCGGTGCAGCGGCACGGGAACCACCAGCATCGCGGCCGGCGCTTCGGCTGCCAGTTCAGCGATAGCCGCGGCCAGCATTCGCCCCAGCCCACGGGCCGCCGGATGGAGCCGGTCGTACTTCAGCGCGTGGATGGCCTCTTTCATCCGCCCCTGGTAAGGCCCGAAGGCTACTGCCCGGACAAACGGGGGCGGGGCCAGCCGGCAGGTTCGGCACAGCGCGGAATTCGGCCGTCCCGCTTCCAGTTGAGCGGCGTCAACACTGTCGCCGCAGCGCGCGCACACGAGTCCGCTCTGGACGGGAAATTCCATCCAGCAGGAATCGCAAATTGGCACGGAGGATAGCTGCGGCAGAGGGGAGCCGCAGAGAACACAGGAGGCGGGAAGAAGAGCACAACCCAAGGCGTCCATGGGACTTCGAAGCACACGGGCCACTGCGCGCCACCGTGAAGTCTCCGATGGCGGAACGTCGAACGTCAGTGAACCGGAGTCCCTGCGGAAGACGCACCTCTCTTGGGGCCGCTGCCATGGAATGCATGCCGCCTTGCGACCCAGTATAACCGGACCGGGCCGGCGATTTCATGACATTTCGCGAATTGCGATGCCCGTGCCGCGAGCCACACCGCCGCCGGCACCCGAGTAACGTCCCTAACGCACACAATCCGCGCCAGATGCACATCAGGCGGCGAAATCGAGCGGAGAATCGATGCAAGACGCGATTGCAGGTGATGACCCTTTTCCTTCAGGAATATCCGCACCTGCAATCACAGGCTCTAGAAAACGCCGGCCATATAAGCTTCCGCCGGATGAGTCTTCTCTGACTTTGACCCGCACTCGGCCAGCACCACCGGCGACAGCGTAATCACCGGGCAGTGCGCGTGGGCCAGCACTTTGTACACCACACCGTGGCGGGTGATGGCGGCAAAGGCCGATGCGCCCTGCGCGCCCAGCACGATGAGGTCGGCGTGCTGGGCCGTGCTCTGGTAGAGCAGTTCCTCGGTCGGATCGCCTGGCACCACGATCGTCTGAATGGCGATCTTGTTCTGCAGCCTGGGCGGAACCAGCTGCAACAGATCCTTTTCAATCTCGTCCAGGGAGCGGCCGGCAAGAATCTCAGAGCGCTCCTGGGGCCGGATCACATGCTCCAGGATCAGGCGGGCGTTGTGCTCCACCGCGAGTTCCGCCGCAAAGGCGGCTACTACGCTGCTGGCCTCATGCAGGCTTGCCGCGCACAGAATAGTGCGGGTGGCAAAGTTGCGATAGCTTCCGTCCACGACTTCGGGGCCGATGATGTAGACCGGGACTTTGGCGGTGCGCAATACGGCCTCGGCCACCGAACCCACCAGCAGCTTGCCGATGGGGCCCGGAGAGTGCGTGCCCATCACTATGCGGTCGATCTCCCGCTCGCGCGCGAAGGCAAGAATCTGGTCCGCGGCCAGTCCCGGCCGCACCACCACTTCGCAGTGAACGCCCGCTTCCTCTACTTGCTGGGCCATCGGTTCCAGTTGATGCTTCTCGGCGCGCGCCGCGGCGGCGTAATCGTAGTAGCGGATACCCGAGGTCTCCGATGCCGCCACCACCAGCGTGTCATAGGCGTGAAAAAGTATGAGGTTCGCACCAAACTCCCTGGCCTGCGCTAGCGCAAATGCGAAGGCCTTCTGGTTGGCGGGAATCTCGGAGGCGAAGAGAAGGGTGGAGGGTTTGCTCCATCCTGGCTTCATGACGTGTGCCATGGGAACCTCCTGGAGGTGCGTTCAAACTATCGCGGACGAGCCGCCGGGACCGCAGTGCCCGGCCGCACATGAGAATGTGAGCTGACTCACTCTATCTAGACACGGCGCATCCGGCGCTCCGGCGACTCCGTTACCGCTACTATAGACCCGGATTTCATAAGAATCGTTAACTGGAGTCAAAATCGTGTCCCCTTTCAAATGTTTGTCCGATCCGGGCAGGGCAAGGTGCTGATATGGGAAGGTGAAGTGATCTGAATCACAGCCCACCCTGCGCTGAAGCTGTTCTTCTAAACCGGAATCGTGACGCCCTGGAGCGAATTTGTCCGGCTTTCCTGCTCGGGGCACTACCAGAACCCTATCGGCAGTGTCTGAGAGTTCTTTAATTTTGGAAGCCGCACCTTCCCCGGCGCAGGTCCCTTTCGGGCCGGCCCGCCCCGATTCCGCTGGAGGTCTTATGCAGCCGATGCACAACATTCCCGCACGTGGCGGGCTGAATTTCGACGAAACCCCTTTCCTTGCCATCTGGGAGGTCACTCAGTCCTGTGACCTGGCCTGCAAGCACTGCCGCGCTGCCGCCCAGCCCATCGCCCACCCCGACGAGCTCACCAACGCTGAAGGCAAGGCACTTATCGACCAGATCGCCGGCATGCACATTCCCATCTTCGTCTTTACCGGCGGCGACCCCCTCAAGCGCAACGATGTCTTCGAGCTCATCCGCTATGCCGCCGATAAAGGCGTCCAGGTCGCGCTCACGCCCAGCGCCACGCCACTTCTCACCCGTGAAGCCATTTTCAAGCTGAAGGAGGCTGGCCTCGTGCGCCTTGGAATCTCGCTCGACGGCTCGACTCCCGAGATTCACGACGCCTTCCGCGGCCTTCCTGGCGCATGGGCGCGCACCATCCAGGCCATCGAGTGGGCCAATGAAGCCGGAATCCCCATCCAGGTTCACTCCACCATCAGCCGCCACAACGCCCACGACCTCGACAATCTCTGCAACCTCTTCGAAAAGCTCGCCATCGTCATGTGGAACGTCTTCTTCCTGGTCCCCGTCGGCCGCGGCCAGCTCGGCGACCTGCTTTCAGGCGAGGAGTTTGAACAGGTCTTCGGCAAGATCTACGAACTATCGCACCGGGTCAGCTTCCAGATCAAGACCACTGAGGCCATGCACTACCGGCGCTACCTGCTGCAGCACAATCTGGAAGAGAGGAAAATGGGCCACGGCCACCCGGGCGTCACCAAGACCGGTGCGGCCGCCCACAAATACGAGCCCGGCACTCCCACCGCCGATGCAAAAACGCGCACCGCGAGCTGGGCCACACGCCGCGTCAACGACGGCAAGGGCTTCCTCTTCGTCTCCCACGTGGGCAACGTCTACCCCAGCGGTTTTCTGCCCATTCATGCCGGCAACGTCAAGCAGACGCCGCTGGCCGAGATCTACCGAAACGCCCCCATCTTCAAATCCCTGCGCGACACCTCCAAGCTGGAAGGCAAGTGTGGCGCCTGCGAGTACAAGGAGATTTGTGGTGGATCCCGCGCCCGCGCCTACGCTGTCACCGGCGATCCGCTGGCCCAGGAACCCTGCTGCATCTATCAGCCCAAAAACTGGGACCCGCAACTCGAGCGTGAGGCCGAAGCCTTCCGCGAAACGGAGCCATCGGGAACGCTGCTTACGCTGTAACCCGGGTGCCGGGAAATCCGAGTGTTCAGAAACTCGAAGCAGATCCGCAAAATACATAATTCTTTACGCGCTTTGCGTAAATATCTGCGCATTTTGCGCACCAGCGACCGATCTCAATGCCCTCCGATGGTTGCCTGACTGCAAATCCAACTTGCCGCGGAACTTCTTGTAGACAAAGCCCCGGCACTTCCTCTGCGATCCAAATCGCATGCAACACCGGCTCTTCGCCCTGATCCTGACTTTGCGAGGACGCATTCCCGGCCAAGCACTGACTTTCCCCTTCCATGCCTGCGCGATCACCCGTAAATTGCTGCAATGATAGGATAATGTCAAGAATGCGGATTGCGATTATCGGCGGCGGAATAGCCGGGCTGGCAGCTGCCTATGAGCTGGAAAAGGCGCGCGCCGCTGGTTTACCGGTCGAGTACACGCTCTTTGAGGCGCGCGAGCGGCTAGGGGGTTCGCTGTCCTCGGAAATCGTTAATGGCGCTGTGCTCGAGCGGGGACCCGACTCCTTCCTCACCGAGAAACCCGCGGCGGCCGAGCTCTGCCGCGAGCTGGGATTAGGCGACCAGCTTCTTCCATCCAACGACGCGGCCCGCAAAACCTACATCGTGGTGCGCAACCGTCTCGTCGCACTGCCTGACGGGCTCATGTTCCTGGTGCCCACCAAGCTGGTTCCCACCGCCCTGACGCGCCTCTTCAGCTTCACCACCAAGGTGCGCATGGCAATGGAGCTGCTCCACCCGCCGCGCCCCAGCGGCCTGCCCGACGAAGCTGTCGCGGCCCTGGTCGAGCGCCATTTTGGAGCCGAGGCCGTGGACCGGCTCGCCGATCCGCTGCTCTCCGGCATCTATGGCGGCGACGCTGCCCAACTCAGCGCCCGCA
>Ga0326727_10013700_pt1 | contig 17921 bp, 13 predicted proteins | sample MB2enrmetagenome_FD_207643 | JGI IMG/M metagenome (GOLD analysis project Ga0326727, IMG submission 207643) | Lab enriched peat soil microbial communities from McLean, Ithaca, NY, United States - MB29MY | ecosystem: Environmental > Terrestrial > Soil > Wetlands > Peat | place: USA: New York...
GTTGGAAGCCCGGGTGATAGTCACAACCTATAATCAGCATGTTCGGCTCCTTTCTCCCGAGCCTTGGTTGGTTAGCACCACCAAAGCTTACTCGGGCGTCGGAGCCGACATTGTCATGGAATCAATTACACTCAGAACCCAGTCAATGAAGTTCTATAAAAAGGGACGTCAAGAAAAAATCTCCGCCTCGACCGGAGGGTGAGATGAGGTAGTCAAGTTTCTGCGCGATCACGGTCGTTGCCTGGAATCCGGCAGTCTCGCCCGGCGCCGGATGTTGTCTTTGCGGGGAGGCAAAGGGGAGGCAGGTACCTTGGTACTCTTCCCTTCCGTGTTTTTGGGCGCAGAATAGTTAATGATCATCCGGCGGTAACGCCAAGGGAAGCTCCCTCTGTCGTAACAGAATTGCTCTTCCAGATCGCGCACTATGGAGCCGTGGAATGGCCGAGCTGTTTCTCAAATTTGAAGATCGGATCTTACAAGAGATCTTGCTTTCCGGCGGCACAGTCACCATTGGCCGTCAGCCGGACAACGTCTTTCGCATCGACAATCCTGCCGTCTCCGGACATCACGCCAAGATCTACGCGGAAGGCGATCACTATGTGATCGAAGACGCCGAGAGCTTTAATGGCACGTACGTCAATGGTCAACGCATCAGCAAGGTGGAACTGAAAAACGGAGACAACGCTACCATCGGCAAGCACACGATCGAATTTCGTGACGAGGTACGTCCGGTTGCCGCGCCGTATGGAACTCTCGATACCGCCGTTGACGGGCGACCACCGAAGGCCCTGCCACAGCTCGATCGCACTATGGTCCTGGACACGGCAAAAATGAAGGAAATGCTCGCTAAAGCAGCCGCGGCAGCTTCCTTCTCCGGCCCGGTTGCGGTCCAGAGAATCGGCATTGCTCAAAGCCAGCCGCCAGTCAATACCACGCTCGCGGTCCATCAAACCATTGGCACGCTGACCATCGTCAAAGGCCGAACTGACCAGCCGCGCTACGTTCTGACCAGTAAACTCACCCTGATCGGAAAATCGAGCATGGCCGGCATTCGGCTAAAGCGGTGGTTCGCTCCCCGCGTCGCAGCCTTGATTTACCGAGCCGAGGATGGCTACTTCATCGCTGCTTCCGAACATAAGGTAAAGATCAAAGTGAATGATACCGTGGTCGAGGGCGGCCAAAAACAACTCGAAGCCGGTGACGTAATCGAAGTCGCAGATATCAAGGCTGTTTTTTCTACATAACTGGGACGCTCGGAGGCAAGCCTTCGATCCTGTGAAAGCGGGCATATACTGGTGCCTGGCTGGAAGGTGTCCCAGTGATGCGAATCCGCTTTACTTGTTCTCCGCAGTCCTCGCTCGTTGTTGCCCTTCTAACTATGCTCGTTGTTGCCGGCGCGGCGGCGCAGGAGGGCACTACGGTTTCCTCGGGCACAACGGCGCCGCAGCGGCTTATTACGCAACCGGTCGATGCGGCACAACTCACGGTTCTCAAGGGCAACACGCATCCTTTGGCGCGCCCGGAATTCGACCAGGGCCCAGCGCCCGCCAGCTTGCCCATGCAACGCATGCTCCTGGTGCTGAAGCGCAGCCCCGAACAGGAATCCGCGCTCCGCAAATTGCTCGACGACCAGCAGGACAAAGCTTCCCCCAACTACCACAGGTGGCTCACTCCGGAACAGTTCGGCAAGCAGTTCGGCCCCTCGGACGGCGACCTCCAGACCGTGACCGCGTGGCTGCAATCGCGCGGGTTCCAAATCACAGCTCTTTCGAAAGGCCGAACCGTGATCGAGTTTTCCGGATCGGCCAGCCAGGTGCAGACAGCGTTTCACACCTCGATCCATAAGTATGTGGTGAACGGTGAAGAGCACTGGGCCAATGCCAGCGATCCCTCGATTCCCGCCGCGCTCGCGCCGGCAGTACATGGCGTGCTCTCACTGCACAACTTCCCCAGGCGCTCTTACTCCACGGTGGTGGGGACGCCGATGCGCGCCACACTACGCCAAACCGCGCCCTTGCCCCTGTTCACCTTCACTCCGCAACAGACCACTTATTACGGCCTCGGCCCCACCGACTTTGCGACGATTTATAACGTGCTCCCGCTGTGGAAAGCGGGCATTGACGGCACGGGACAAACCATCGCCATCGTGGGCGAGTCGAACATCCATCTCTCGGACATCGAGGCTTTCCGCACTCTCTTCGACTTGCCCGCCAACGATCCTACGATCATCCTGAACGGCCCCGACCCGGGAGTGGATGGAGACGAGACCGAAGCCATACTCGACGTTTCCTGGTCGGGGGCTGTGGCCAAGAATGCCACGATTGACCTTGTCGTCTCCGCTTCCACGGAAACGTCGCTCGGCGTCGATCTTTCCGCCCTCTACATCGTGGACAACAACGTCGCTCCGGTAATGAGCGAGAGCTACGGCGAGTGCGAATCGAACCTGGGCAATGCGGGCAACGCCTTCTACAACGCGCTCTGGCAGCAGGCGGCGGCGCAGGGTATTACCGTGCTGATCTCGGCGGGTGACGGCGGTTCCGCCGGCTGCGATAACTTCAATACCGAAGCTGGGGCCGAGTACGGATTAGCCGTCAGCGGATTCGCTTCCACTCCTTATAATCTCGCGTTGGGCGGCACCGATTTCAACCAGACTCCGGCGACTGCTTCCACTTACTGGAGCGCAACCAACGACCCCACCACCGGCGCTTCCGCCAAGTCTTATATCCCGGAAACTACCTGGAACGATTCCTGCGCTGGGCTGGGAACTGGCGGGTGTACAGATGGCATTAACGGCGACCTCTTCAACATCGTTGCCGGCAGCGGCGGCCCCAGCAGTTGCTCGACCCAGGACAGCAATGGCGCGTGCCTCTCGGGCTACAGCAAGCCGTCGTGGCAAACCGGTTCCGGTGTGCCCAACGACGGAGTGCGCGATTTGCCCGATGTTTCTCTGTTCTCGAGCAACGGCTTCAACAACAGCTTCTACATCATCTGCGAGGCCGATGCGGGATTTTTTGGCACTCAGGAAACCTGCAGCCTGACGAACTTCACCTTCCTGGGCGTCGGCGGAACCTCGGCCTCGGCCCCGGCGTTCGCGGGCATCATGGCCCTGGTGAATCAGAACATGGCGGCGCAAGGATTGAGCCCGCGCCAAGGCAACGCCAATTACGTTCTCTACAAGCTCGCGGCACAGAATGGTGCCAGTTGCAATTCATCGACGGCGGCGCTGACTGGAAATTCCTGCATCTTTTACGACATCACGCAGGGCAACAATTCGGTGCCTTGCAACCCCAACACACCGGATTGCGGACCGATACCGCCCAACGGCTTGTCAGGCGTTCTGGTCGATCCCAACAACCCCGGCAACCCTGCCTGGCTTACTACCACGGGCTATGACATGGCCACCGGCCTCGGATCAGTGAACGCCGACAACCTGGTCAACCAGTGGAGCACCGCCACCTTCACGCCCAGCACAACCACACTTACGAATCTGTCGCCAACCAACATTACGCATGGCCAACCGGTCAGCATCAGTGCGACGGTGACTCCGCAGTCCGGATCGGGCACGCCGACGGGAACGGTTGCGCTCTTGGCTACGCCCACCGGCCAGAATCTAGGCGTTGGGACTCTTCTGCTCAACAATGGCGTTGCCAGCGGCACTACCACATTGCTTCCGGGCGGGACCTACAACGTAACGGCTCACTACGCTGGCGATCCCACGTTCGGCGCCAGCGACTCAGCGCCGGTTCAGGTCACGGTCGGAAAAGAAAACAGCGAAACGAAAATAACGTTGGCTGCGTTGAACCCCACAACCTATACCTTCCAGCAGATAGGCAGCACCATACCTTACGGCACAATATTCTTCCTGCGCAGCGACGTGACCAACGCGGCGGGTGCATCTTGCGCGCCCAATCCGCAGCAGACTCAGGTTTCCTGTCCCACGGGGACCGTGAGTTTCACCAACAATGGAAAGACTCTGGATGCCGGAAGCTATGTTCTCAACACCCAGGGCTACACCGAAGACCAGACCCTTGCTTCCGAATTCACGGCATTGGGAAGTTACGCCCTTCAGGCGCAGTACAGCGGCGACAGCAGCTACAGCTCGAACACGACCACACTGAACGCGACAGTGACACAGGGGCTGACTGAAACGGAGATGGAAATTCCCAACCTTGAGCAGATTTATAACGGCACTGGCCTGGTCTGGATCGCCGACTCCGGGCAGTCATTCAATATCGGCTCAGTGGTATACGCGTGGAGCATTCTCCAGGCTCCCACCGGAGCTATTTCGATTCTCGAGAACGGGACTCCGGCCCCCGGCACAATTTCCTACAACCCAAGGAACGGAAGCATAAGCGGAAACTATTCGACTGGCGTTTTTGAATGGGCCTATCTCGCCGGTTACCTCCCTGCTCTTACCATCGATACCCCTGGGAATTACACTTTCACCGCGTCCTACAGTGGAGACCCGTACTACCTGGCGTCGCAGAGCGCGTACTCGATCCCGGTCACAGTTCTCGATACGACCTTCAACATTTCCTCCTCCATTCCAAGCGTGACCATCCCCGCACCCGGGCAATCCGGCACGGCAACGGTCACCCTGGTTGGGACCGATAACTTCGTGGGGACCATCAGCGTTAGCTGCGCGCTGCCCGCGGCCATGAAAGAGGCAACCTGCCCATCGGTAAACGCAAACCTTTTCAATGTCAGCAGTGTCACGGCACAGCTCACCATCACCACCATGGCTCCCCATCCGATCACATCGGACCGGCGCGCTGGCCTGGGGTTCTATGGCATTGGAGTGCTGGCGGGTGTCGTCGTTTTTGCCATCCCGGGATACCGGCGGAGAAGGCTGCCTTTCGCCGTGCTTCTCCTCGCTGGCATTGCCTTAATCGTCAGTTGCGGCGGCAGCAACAGCGTTGCACCTCCTCCACAAATTGACCCCGGAACACCCTCCGGGACTTACGCGGTGAATGTGACCGCAACCTCCATGGGAATCACGCGAACCGGCAGTTTCAATGTCACCGTGCAATGAGCGCCAACCGGGTGAGTTTTGGCCGAACTGCGCTTACGGCGTGGCCGGATCGTGGCGAGGCACCTTCGGTGTGAACTTCCGGACGACAAATTCCTGGAGGATATTGGCGGCGGCGGTTGTGCCGATCCCGATGAGCCCGGTTTCGACGGTTAATCCCGCTCCCTCGCGATCTCGCGACGGATAGTACAGATTTGAGATACCCCCGGCGGCGAGGCTTCCCAGGATGTTCGAGTAGTTCGGCTGCCAGTGTCCGTTGTCACCCTTGCAAATCACCGAATTGGCAATCGCATACAACATCCGCGATCGTTTGCTGCCGGTTCCCTTGTAGAAATAACGCGGGTCTTGCTTCAGAAGCGACGGCAGGATGGCGGCTCCAATGAACGTGCCTGTGACCAAGTCGGCATAGTTGGCGCCGTAGCGCTTGGCGTAACCTTGTGCGCCTTGCCCATATCCACTGAAGTCATTTAAAGCCTGCTCTACTCCCGCAATGCCTCCAGTCAACACGAAGCTGACTGGATCTACCGTCGTCTTCCATGCAAGCCCGAACTTCTGCTTCGTATTAAGGGGAACCGCATGGGGGTCGTAGGTGACGTAGAAATTTGGAATAACGCCGAGCACGCGTTGCTTCTCTTCAATCTTGACCTCTTCCTGGGCCACTTCGGTTTGTGTGAGTCCGACCTCCACATCCGTGACCGCGGTAGCAACTGCCAACGCGGAGTTTGGGACTACGTAGTTCTCTCCCGAATGCAGGATCCCGGAGGATGTTTGCGTCGCGAATCCTGCCGACGTAATTGTGATCTGGAAGGGCCCGGGAGCAACGCTGGTAAAGGAGAATTGCCCGCCGTTGCCCGATAGCGTCTCTTGAATGGCGGATTGACCTTCCGGCGCCAGTCTAATCCGGGCTCCAGCGACGACGGCCCCACTCTCGTCGACGACCGTGCCGCTGATGCTTCCCGGCAGTTGCTGATCCGGCAGTTGCTCACCGGCTGAGGCCGTCCCCTGTTGTTCCGGAGCAGGAACTGGCTGAGGGGTCTGCCCTAAGCAGGGCGACCAGCAACCCAGGGCGACCAGCGCAGAGACAAAGGCAAAGACGATGGCTCCGGATTTGAATTTCAAGCGCATGAATAAGTTTCAGGCGAAGGACAGAGCGGCATCCGCCGCTTGCCGTGTCGCCATCATTTAGCTTTGATGCTTTATTTCCCCAATACCCTACGCTGTTGAGTTGTATTTTACCGTCCGAACACTCCCGCGGCCCATGCCAGCACTGCAATTCCGATGACGATGCGATACATGGCAAACGGCGCGAACCCGCGCTTTCGGACATAGCCCATGAACCAGGCCACTGCGCCGTAGGCGACGATGAAGGAGATGACGAAGCCGATGGCGAGGATGACCCACTGATGGGGCGTGATGGTGGCAACGCCAATGGGATTTTCATCTTTGCCGCCGTGAATCGACTTGAAGAGCGTGTAGAGCGTGGCTACCGTCATGGTGGGTATGGACAGAAAGAAGGAGAACTCGAGCGCTGCGGCACGCGACATTCCCACCAGTTGTCCGGCGGCAATCGTGGACATGGAGCGCGAGGTGCCGGGGAAAACGGCGGAGAGAATCTGGCAGGCGCCGATCCAGACGGCTTGGCCGCCGTGGATGTCGTCCATCTTCCAGGTGTGAATAGGCGAAGCTTGAATGGGAGAACCCGGCGCACCCGGCCCGGCTTTTTCCCACGGCGCTTTCATGGCGTCGATGATCCACATGACGATGCCGCCGAGAAGCAGGGCAGTGCCCATCACGTACAGACTCTCCAGGTTCTTGCCGATCACCTTCGTCAAGAGAAAAGACGGGATCGCGGTGGCGACGAAGGCGATCATGACCAGGCTCAATGGATGGGTCAGATAGTCGCAGTCTTTCTTCTCGCCCTCGGGGAACGTGGAAAAGAGCTTGGCGATGTGATGGCGAAAATAAATTGGCAGAACCAAGATTGCGCCCAGTTGGATGACGATCGAGTACATCTTCCAGTAGCCGCTGGAAAGTGACACGTGCAGTAGTAACTCCGAAAGGCGGAGATGCGCCGTCGAGCTGACGGGCAGGAACTCGGTGAGGCCTTCGACAATTCCCAACAACACGGACAAAAGATAGTCGTTCAAATTTTCTCTCCAAAACTAATGTAGAAACGCGTCTGGTTACGAATGGCGTTCCTCAGCCGCGAAGTTTCTAGGATAGCAGGAACCGGTGTGAAGGAAAGTTAGCCTACGCAGAGCCGGGGTTGGTTAGCGTCAAGACATCCTTCAAGACTAGGAGTCATACCGTCGCGATTTTCGGACGTCGCCTCGTGATTCATATCACAGCCTCGAGTCATTAACGATGCTCCAATGGAACCAGCAGAAGCGGGCGATGCAAATGAGTACAGAAGGCCGCAGCCGGACCCCGAACCGCTTTCGATCGGCGCTGGAGCAAGGCGAATTCGTGTGTACGGCAGAACTCGTGCTGGGGCGCGATCACAGTGCGGTAGAGGCTGAAGCCTTCGTGAAAGAAGCGTCGCAGCAAGCGCATGGGATCGACGCGATCAGCCTGACGGATCTTCCCGGAGGCAATCCCGCGCTGCCGCCGGAGGCTTTTGTTACCTGCGTCCTTGAGCACAAGCTCACACCGATTGCGCATCTGACGGGCAAAGACGGGAACCGCGCGATGCTGGAGGCACGCATTCACGCGCTGGCGCGCTTGGGCGTGGAGAACATCCTGGCCCTCACCGGCGATGCTCAGAAGGAAGGATTCGCCGGCAAGGCGAAGCCGGTTTACGACCTGGATTCCGTGCTCATTCTTTGGCTGCTTCGCGCCTTAAGCGGCGGTCTCGACTACAGCCAGGGAACAAAAACTGTGCGCACCACGCTCTTCGATTTCTTTGCCGGCGCCGTGGTGAATCCCTTCAAAGTCCGCGAACCTGATCTCATGATGCAGTTTTACAAGCTGCAGCTGAAAGTAGCGGCGGGCGCGCAATACATCATCACCCAGTTGGGATACAACCTGCGCAAGCTTTACGAGTTGAAGCAGTACATGGTCAGGGAAGGTTTGGGCCACGTCCCCGTGCTGGCGAACGTCTATGTGCCGACCGCGAAGGTGGCGCGGCTGATGCAGGCCGGCGAATTGGCAGGCTGCGTGATTCCAGACGAGCTCATCCAGCGCCTGGAGCAAGAAAAGAAACCACAGCGACTGGAGCGCGCTGCGCTGATGGTGGCCGCAGTGAAAGACCTCGGTTTTGCCGGCGCTCATATTGGCGGATTCGGACTTACGCACAAAGATTTCATGACCATTCTGGAGGGCGCGGCCGCGATCGGAAAGGACTGGCGCGGGCGGATCGATGAGCTTGTGTTCCCCTACCCCAACGAGTTCTACCTTTTGCCCCAGGCTGGCGACGGTCTCAGTGACAGCGCAGGCGGCTATCAACTCACTAACGTCAAGCCTCACCCGTCATGGGCGCAACGCTTCTCCGAAAGGGTGCACCGGCACTTCATTAAAGACGGCACGTTCGGCGCGCGACTCTTTGCGGGGAAGTTGAAGCCCGGAAGCCCGCCCGGCAAAAACAGTTCATGGCGGCATGGCCTGTGGTATGGGCTGCTGGAGCCTGCGACTCTTTACCGGAAGGCAACTTTGGGCTGCGTCAGTTGTGGAGATTGCATCCAGGACCATCTCAACTATGCCGGGTGCTCCATGCAGGGCTGCTACAAGGAATTGCGCAACGGTCCGTGCGGAGGCTCGCGGGTGGACGGAACCTGCGAGGCTCGTCCTGACTTGCCCTGCATCTGGAATCTCATCTACCAAGGCACGCTGGCGATGGGTGATGACCCGCGGAAGTTCGCTCATGTGCTGGTTCCTCCGCGCGACTGGTGCCTCGACCGCACGAATGCTTTGGCCAACCGCTTCGCGGGGCTGGATAACCTCTGCAAAAGAATTGATCTCGGGCTCCCCGTTGATGAGGGCCACCCGAAGGAGACAAAACCATGCTGATCATCGGAGAACTCATCAACTGCACGCGCAAGAAAGTCGGCGAGGCTGCGGAAAAACGGGATGAGGAGTTCTTCCGGGACCTGGCGCGAAAGCAAGCCAGCGCCGGAGCCCACATGCTGGATGTGAACGGCGGACTTCCACAACAGGAAGTGGAACTTCTGAGTTGGCTGGTGGATCTGGTGCAAGGGGTCGTGGATATTCCCCTGTGCCTGGACAGCGCAGACCCAGAAGCCCTGATGCAAGCGCTTCCTCGCTGCAAGCAGAGGCCGATGGTCAACTCGATCAGCGACGAACCCGCGCGCTGGAAGATGCTACCCGTGCTTAAGGAACACCGTCCCAAAGTGATCGCCCTCTGCCTATCGGAAGGTGGAATGCCTAACGGTGTGGAGGATCGAGTTTCGACCGCCTGCTGCTTGGTCGATCGCCTCACCGCCGAGGGCTTTGCCCTCGACGATATCTACGTCGACCCTTGCGTGATGCCTCTGGCTACCGGTCCGCATAGCAAGAACCTGTTGGCTGCCGTCGGCCAGATTGTGGCGAGGTATCCGGGAGTTCACATCAGCGCTGGAGTCAGCAACGTCTCTTTTGGCCTGCCAGTTCGCAAGCTGCTGAACGAAACCTTCCTTCTCTTGCTGATGGCCCACGGACTGGATGCCGCGATTGTCGATCCTCGCGACCAGCAACTGATGATGAACATCATCGCGACCGAAGCGCTGCTGGGGCGCGATGCGCACTGCAAGAACTACGTGCGCGCCTATCGCGAGGGAAAACTGGGCGAAGCACCCGCGATTCATTCCTGACTGCTCGCGTCGGGACGGGCGCTCACTTCGGGCTCCCACACAAGCGGAAATCCATCAGAAGGTGTAACGCAGGGAGTCGGTCACCGCGTTCGCGTGGAAATAGCGTGGCGCGGTGGGGCCGACAAACGAACCCTCGCCATACTGGTAATAATTCCAGCCCAGGTTGTAAGCCAGCTTATGGCCAAGATCCACGGTCAGGTTGGCCACCGGCTGCTGGTACTTGTACTGCAGCGAGCCCAGAGGCTGCAGAATGTTGAACTGCGGTGCGCTGCCGTCGACACTGGTGATGCTGTAGCCGACGTTGACCGTCACGCGCTTCTCGGGCTTGAACCTAATGGCGACCATTCCAAAGTTAGTGTGGTTGGTGTAGTACGAGTTGGCCATCAGGTTGTTGGAAGTATCGTTCCCTGCACAATTATTATTAGTGGCGTTGGTCACGAAGGGAAGGATCACCCCAGCTGGTGGCGTGTCGTTGAAGCAGATCAGGGCATTCTGGATCACGCTGTTGAAGTTGTACGCCAGATCCAGACCGAAACGCTCGCGCGGTGCGAGCGAGGCGGTGAGACCGTAGTTTTGGTTGTGGCCTACGTACTGGGTCTGTATATCGCCGTTAGATTGTTGCAGGATGTTGACGGATCCGCCCAGGGTTGCCCACGGGCGTGGGGTGTAGGTCGCCTGGAAGCGGTAGCGCCCTTCCTTGCGTGGTGACATGCGGACGAACACGGCGTTGTAGTTCGAGTGCTCCAGGTCGAAACTCAAGCGCAAGGCATGGGTGGGCCGTGCCCACAGGCCGAGGAGCGCCGTTTTCTCCAGACCCACGAAGTGGTCCAAGTCTCCGGGCAGATAATCATTGAAGTGGTTGAAGTTCCGGTCGCCGTAGCGGTAACCGATCCGGGCCCCGACTTTTTTCGAAATATCCCAGGCCAGTTCGGTCTGACTTCTCTTCCAGGTCTGGTTGAAGGACGATAAGGCGACGGTAGGTGTCGTTGTCGGCGTGGCCACGCTAAGTGGAGTCAACAGTGTGCACGGTGTGGGGGGCGTGGTGGTTGGACAATCACTGTCGACTTCGCTGAAATTGCCATTCTGCGGTATGCGGTAGGCCCAAAAATAGAATTTCTGGATCAGGCGCAGATGCTGGGTCAGATGCAGCGTGGCCTCGGCATCGAGCACGTTGGAAATTCGGTTCGCGCTGGCTGTGCCAGTGCCGTTGAAGGCGAGGGTATGGGTGCGCGTAATCAGGCCAGCGAAATTCTCGTCCAGGGGCGTGCTCATGTTGGCGGAACTGTAGGAATAAGAAGCGACCAAGTCCAGCCGCTGGATGTTATTGCTGCGCATGCTGAGCCGCTCCGTGGGCGCGGAGGTACGAATCCGCTGGTTCCGCGAATAGCTGAAGTAGGCGCTGCAGTTGTTGTTGGTCAGCACGCCACCGACAATCAGACTGGTGGCCGGCGGCACCACGGCACAGGGTTCCTTGTTCACAGTGTCGATGGACAAGCCCAACTCAACCGGAACTCCGGTGGACAAGAGCGTCGGCGCGAACGATGCCAGTTGGTAGTCCGTGTCTCCCTTGTAGTAATCAAAGAATTGATCGTAACTGACAACCGTTCGCGGCGCGGCTTTCCAGTCCACGCCGAAGCGGTAGGAGTTCATGGTTGTGTTCCAGTCCTGGAGGAGCAGAGCGTCTGTACCCTCGTGGATACTGCTGTACGAAGGCCCGGTCATATTGTTGTGCGAAAACCCCAGGCGAAAGCTCACCCGCGACTGCGGCAGCAGGGTGAGATCGACGTCGCTCATGCGCCGCACCGTATCAAAAAGATGGGGCGAGTTTTGTGCCTGAATCGTCGGAGTAGAGGTTGATGGATTCAGGGGATTCGCCAGCAAGTCGAAGTCGGAGAAACTCTGATCGCGACGGAAACTGCCTTGGAGGTTGTACCACTTGCCCTTATCGGCCCGCAGCCGCAGGGCGTTGTTCGGGTCGCCTCCCCAGCCAAAGCTGTTGAGGTAAAGATTGTCGAACAGCAGGCCCTGGTGATCCAGCGATTGCATGGAAAGCGTCTCATCGAGGAACCGCGGACCTTGCTGCAGATTGACCAAAGTGTCGTACATGTTGGCACTGCCGCTTATGTCGGTAGACCGGTAGCCGAGCTCACCCGAGGAGTGAATCAGATAGCCGCCGCTCGAAACGCCATCGGGTTCCCCGGACGGATTCTGTGCCGAACCGGAAGATTGAGCCATGAGAAACGTTGGCGACGAAACCAATGAGACCGCAATCAGAGCGGCGAGAAGCAGAAGTATTCTTAGCGACGGCATCGGTTCCCCCTCACTTGAAAAAGACACTGCTGAAGTTGGAGCCATGAATCTGGTTATGACACATGGTGCAGGCCTGGTACTTCGCCGATTGATTGTGGGCGGGCCCGGCTGGCCCGCCGGCCGTCAAAGTGGTCGAGAAAGTATGGCACTGCAGGCAGAGCATGTTTACCGGCATCACTTTGAGGAGCCGAGGATTGGTGGAACCGTGGGGCGTGTGGCAACTGGTGCAGCCTTCGGTCTTCACTGGTACATGCTCGTAAACGAAAGGCCCCTGCTTGTCGGCGTGGCACTTGTAGCAAATCGCATCCCCGCTGGGGAGGGCCCGCAGCTGGCGAATGGTCGCCGTCCCGTGCGGGTTGTGGCAGTCATTGCATTCGACCAGGCCTTCGTTGACCCGGTGGTGAAAGGGTTTGGCGAAATCTGCCTTGGCCGAGGTATGGCATCCGTAGCACAACTGGGGCTGGTTCTGGACGAGCAGGTGCTCTTTTTCTTTGGCGTGATGGGGGGAGTGGCAGTCGAGACATCCAACATCGCTGCTGGAGTGGGCGGATTGCGAAAAATGTGACTGCTCGTGGCCCTCGCCGTGACAAGTCAGGCAGCGAGTGCTGGTCTCCTGCCGCGACGCGTCCTGGAATGTAAAGATCTTGGTTTTGTCTCCGCCGCCAGCCACGTGGTCCGCACCGGGACCATGGCAGCCTTCGCAGCCTTGGTGCGAGGGGCCGCCCTCCTTGTTCAGCGTGGTCTTCCAGTGCGGTGTTTTCTCCCAGGCGTTGTAAATTTCCTCGTGACAGGTCTTGCACGTCTCCGCTCCCACGTACTTGGAGCCTTCGGACGAAACTGCACTGGCCACGGGTGGGTTCGCGGATTGAGCACTCTTATCGGCGACCGGCTGACGAGCCTGGCCGGAAGCGAAGGCGACGAAGACGAGAAGAGATAGAACCGAGAGCAGGAGAACTCGAGTGGTCCCTGAATTTGCTGGCATTGATGCTCTCCCCTCGACACCCGCGGTCTTTCGGGAATGTAGGACAACGGAATTGTTTTGGTTCGCAGATTTGAAGCGACCCCGCTTCATTTCATTACAAATCCTAGCAGATGCTCCCCGCCTGTACATCCTTAAGCTATCGGCGGGATGTCAACAGGCCTTAGTGCGGTTCCTATCACTTCCGGCCGATGAGCGCTTACTCGAAGAGCGCAAATGTTAAGCGATTCACAATGCCCGCAACTGTTCGAAATTGCACACTTTCAAGAATCAAAGAGAAAGAAACTCGTCTCGGGCAATCCCACGGGCTGATCCCCACCGTGCTGGTTATGCTCGGTGGCATGAACCGCTTTTCCATTAACGAGTTGAGCGTAGCGAAGACCGCTTAAGGCTGTCTGTGATGGCTGAACTGAAAAACTGTGACGAATTCAAAACCGCCGCAAGTCACTCGGATGGCAGATGGTTTTTGAGATCTAATGTGACCGCGCCGGTATCCTACTGCACCGCGTTTCCGTAGGTCGGTACTCCCTGCTGCACCAGGAAGAGCAGGGTTTGTCCGCGGGATGACCAGTCGCTTTGGGGATACTGCGAGATCAGCTGCTGAGCGAGCGAGATGGCCAAGCTCTTCGATTGGTCGGACTTCTTGGGTTGTTCTTCCGTCTTATAGATCTCGATCAGGGCGGCTCGGCGGGAGGCGGCGTTGTACAGCGCTTCCGGGGCAGCGGGAGAGTCGGGGTGTTCCTTTACGTATTTTTCGTAAATGTCGGCTTCCTTGTCGGGACACTTGGAAGAACCCTGCCAGTCTCCGCAGAGTTTGTTGTCGAGCAGGTGGAAGGCGGCGAGTTGGGCCCACTTGGTGTTGGGAAATTTCTTCATCACCTGCTTCATCGATTCCTCGTTAATCCCCTGGCGATAGAACGATTCTTTCTCGCGGGCGGAAGGGCGGGATTGCATGTCTGATTTGTCGATCTGCCACTTGATGTCGGCGGCGCGGTAGAGGCCGTCTCCGGCCAAGGGGGCAGTTGGGAACAGCTCGTAGACGCGGCGATAGAGGCGTAAGGCGTCCTGGGCCGCGCCGCGGCGTCCGTGGCGGCGGCTTGCCTCGTCTTCGGAATCGACGGCGGCGCCGAACAGGATGCGGTCGCCGTTGGGAGTCGACGCCCAAACCACACCGGTATCAAGAATCCAGCCGCTGATGGTCTTGCCCTCGACGTCTTCATCCTCGACAAATGCAGGGTCGGGAGTTTGCGGGAAGCCGAGTAGAGCTTCTACGTGCAGCCAGTTGCGGCTCTTTTCGAGGAGTACCAGTTCCCGTCCGCGTTCGGCCTGGCCGAGCTTGTTCGAGGTTGTGTCGGGAGAGATGTAGATGACGGCCTCGCGCACCAGGGCGCCGCGCTCGGCGGCCATCAGCAGAGAGTTTCCCAGCACGATCAACGCAATCAACAGCAGAAGCTTAATAATCAGTTTCACGGCAGTATTCGTCTCCGGGTTCGAGGGTAGCATTAGATTAAGATGCATGGAATGGTCCGTCGGCTGGAATGGCGATTGTAGAGTTCAGGGCACTCGGCTGAATTCGATTGCTGTTGACAACCATGCAAACGGTGCTGTACACGATGAGTTTCCTCAGCGCAGAGCTTGCCATGCCATGGGAACCGAACTCGAAGCGCACAAAGGGCCAGCCATGATGTCCCGCGCCACCGCGCAGCAAATCGTAATTCGCGACCTCAGGAGCATCGAAGACCTCAGCCAGTTGAAAGCGGTGGAAAAAGAAGTATGGGGGATGGCGGACGATGACACCTTGCCCCTCACGGTGGCCATTGCCCTCAAGGCGTCGGGCAATATTTTCGTAGGGGCTTTTGATAAAGATAAAGATAAGGACAAGCTGGTCGGGTTCGCGTTCGGATTCCTCGGCCGCGAGCACGGGCAGATCACCATTCACTCGCACATGTTGGCCGTGCTCGATGCTTACCGGCATCTCGATCTGGGCTCGCGGCTCAAGCAGGCGCAGCGCGAGCGGGCCATGGCCATGGGTGTTCACGAGATGACGTGGACCTTCGATCCGCTACAGAGTCGCAACGCCCACTTTAACTTTTCCAAGCTGGGCGTAGTCTCTGATACCTATAAGCTGGATTTCTACGGGCCGGAAACATCCAGCATGCTGCATCGGAACGGAACCGACCGGCTGTGGGTGCGCTGGATACTCAATTCACGACGGGTGCGTGATCGGCTGGCGGGTAAGAATGCGAGGACCGAAACACTCGATGCCATGCGGCTGCTGGCTCCGCTGGTACGCTTCGATCCCAGCGGCAGACCGGGAAGCGCTGATCTGGCCGAGTCGCTGGCCCGGCAGCGCGTGAGCATTGAAATCCCGGGAGACATTCTGGAAGTCGAGCGCGCCGACATGGGACTGGCGCGGGAGTGGCGCGCCGCTACACGGTGGGCCTTCCGCGAGTCCATGAAAGCGGGATTCTTTGTGGCCGAGTTCTGCCGTTCGATTCGCGGACAACAGGGACCGGGAGCGTATCTGCTGCAGCAAGGGACAGTGAGCGAACTGATTGCCGAAGCCTGATCAGCCGTTCAGCCATTAGCACTTAGCCTTTAGCTAATAGCGAAGAGGGAACGGCGAGGTGCTAGAACCTGAGACCTGACACCTGAGGCCTGATTCCCTCAGTCTTAGTGCGAGTCCATCGACTGCCGCTGTTCGCGCATCTGCTCCAGGAAGGTTTCGACCGGAACCTGAAACTGGTTCCGGAACAGGTCGACGAGTGTGTCTTCGGTTCCGGAGACTTCGACTGCGGAAGACTGGAACGTGTCCACGCTCTCGTTCGAAAATGATGTTTCCAATCCGTCAGGTTCGACCTGAAGCTGCGGAGATTTATCTCCATTGGCGCGCAGAGTCGTGATCATGCGGAGAACCTGGTAGCGTTGCTCGGCGGTGGTCTGGAGGAACTCCACTCCCATCCCGAATTCCGGATGCGCGACCAGTACGATTCCTCCAGCGCGGATTTCGAGGTCGCCGGTTTTAATCTTAAGGATGACCCGCGTGCGTCTGGGGAACGGCGAACTAGTGGTGAGATAGCATCCCCCTACGCTGAGGTCGGTGAGCCGGCAATTCACGGGCGGATCGTCCTGCTCGGGCTCAGGAAGCTGGCTGTTTAACCACTGGCGAAGCAGGTTGCGCTGCTCGTCGGTGGTGTTCGTGAAGCGGACACCGGCCCGATTTTGGTAGCCCTCCCATGCCAGCTCGCCATCGATTTCGAGCTTTTGATTCACGCCCGGCAATTCGAGGGAGAAATGGAGCGAGTTTTCTTTATTGACGCGGCCGGAAAACTGGACCGCCATGCCGCCTTCGCAGAGGTCGAGCGTCTTGGCACTATACCGGCCCGAGCCGATACATTCGACCGGAATTTGTACTTCGACCCGCAGTTGCAGCCGCCGTTCCCGCTTCATCAGGGCGCGAACCGCGCGGAAGCTGCCTTTGGCGCGTTCGACTGCGAGCGGTTTATGGAGAACGAAATGGGCGCCCAACTCGAATCCGCCCTTGAGCCCGACAGGAGATTCCACCAGCACGATGGTGAGGGCTCGCTTGTTGACGGGAGCGGCTTTGGCCGCTCGCAACAAGTTGCCCGCGTCCTCCCGATTGGCCGCATCCGCAATGATGGCTTCAAAACGCTGACGGGTGATCCGGCCGATGGCATCATCCACGCCGTGACAGTGCTCGACGTCAATTTCCAAGTCGCCGAGGACGCGGCGCAGGATGCGCACCGTCTTTTCGTCGGAACTCAGCAGTAGAGACTTCAGGTTCATACTTCGAATCACGTTTCAGATCGGCTCTTGTGCACCACCCCAGTTGGCCGAGGAGGGTAGAGAATGAATGCCTCGCGAAGACGCCTTCGCATACGCTCAATCGACGTTGTCAGCCCCCAATTGGGCGACGGGAGAACTCCCTGTTCGCACTATAAGTCTATGAGATTCCATGATCAACGCAATGGCCTGGTCTTCCGGTTACTCCAGTCACCCCGCGCTCAGCCAGGGCGTTTCTCCGGACAGCACCCTTGATTGTCTTATCGGCGTTTAATAGTGGTTCTATCAGATGCTCGGTCCAAGGCCATTGCCGGGAAGACCGGCGATATGCCGCCGCCCACGGGAAACTGCAAGTAGCTGTGCATAAAGGGGATATACAAAAAGTTGTAGAGGCCCCAATTTTTCTATTGACTAACTGATAAAAACCTATTATTATCAATAGCTTCCATAGAGGCCGAGGGGGCTAGAATCTATGGGTCGATTTGTCTTTTTGTGGTGAATCCCCTGGGCAATTTTTGGAATCAAACGCTTAGAGACTTAACAGTAGAAGTCCTTATTCTACTATTGACAAGAGGGTATATTTTTCATGGCTAAACGACGCGGAAACCCCAACTGGGGCAAGCCCGAGCCCATCGGCCCGGTTACGCCCACCATTACGGAATTCGAGCAGGTTGTGCACGAATATAAGCTGTCTCCAGACCAGTATTTGCGGTCTACACGGCTGCGGGAATGGGCGCGCCGCAACAAAAATTCCAAGTACATTCCCGAGCCCTTGCTGGAAGCTTGGGGTTTTGAAATCGAATCCACTCTGTAACCGCAAGGAACCGGGTTTTTTGAAATATGTTTTCTGGGAGGGTCGCCGTTGGCGACCCTTTCCTGTGTGTGCCGAGCATGTTCGACAGCTGGAGGGTGAAAGTCCCTTTGACAACCTGATGGAGGTGAAGTCATAGCGAAGCGCAAGGGTGAAATCACACTCGCCGCGAGGCGGGGCCTG
>Ga0326727_10013703_pt1 | contig 17917 bp, 15 predicted proteins | sample MB2enrmetagenome_FD_207643 | JGI IMG/M metagenome (GOLD analysis project Ga0326727, IMG submission 207643) | Lab enriched peat soil microbial communities from McLean, Ithaca, NY, United States - MB29MY | ecosystem: Environmental > Terrestrial > Soil > Wetlands > Peat | place: USA: New York...
ACCGGCGGGAACCCGTGGAAAAAGCCATCCTGCAGCCACGCCTGGTCTGCCGTCTGAACGCACATTACCGGCCCTGCGGCACAAACACCCGCCAACACAAATGCCCCGAAGAGGTCGATCTTTCTCCGCGCCGCCACCCTCTTCTTCGCCATGTTTTCAACTCTCTTCAACGTTCTGCCACCCGTCGCCGGTTGATAGACTTGTTTGTCTGCGACTTCAGGGAGGGTCTGGCGCTATGCCGGCTACTATGCAGGCCGTTGTGAAAGTCAAGGCCGCGCCCGGCATCGAGCTGCGCGAGGTGCCCGTTCCCGCTCCCGGTTCCGGCGAAGTGCTGGTGCGCGTCGAAACCGCGAGCGTCTGCGGGACCGATCTGCACATTTACAACTGGGATCCTTGGGCCAAGGGGCGCATTCATCCGCCGCTGATTCCGGGCCACGAGTTCTGCGGAGCGGTGGCCGGACTGGGCCGCGGCGTGACCACAGTGCGCGAGGGCGATCTGGTGAGCGCGGAGATGCACGTGGCCTGCGGCAAATGCCTGCAATGCCGCACCGGGCTGGCGCACGTGTGCCAGCATGTCCGCATCCTGGGCGTGGATGCCGACGGCGCCTTCGCTGGCTACGCCGTCATTCCAGAATCGAACATCTGGAAGCTCTCGCCGTCGATCCCGCACGATTACGCTTCGCTGCTTGATCCGCTGGGCAACGCGGTGCACACCGTGCTGGCCGGACCCATTGCCGCCAAGACCGTCGCCGTCACGGGCTGCGGCGCGATCGGACTTTTTTCAATTGCCGTGGCCAAAGCATGCGGAGCGGCGCGCATCTTTGCCACCGAGGTGAATGCGCATCGCAGGCGCGTGGCGGTCGAGATGGGCGCCGAGCTGGCTCTCGATCCCGCTACGGAAGCTGTGGAGAAACGGATCCTCGAGGCCACCGGTGGCACCGGCGTGGACGTTCTGCTGGAAATGTCTGGCCATCCCGAGGCCATGAGGCTGGGCTTCGCGCTCTTGCGCACCGGCGGGCGCGCCTCGCTGCTCGGCATCCCCTCGCGGCCCTTCGAGCTCGACTTTGCCCGCGACATCATCTTCAAAGGCGCCACCGTGCAGGGCATCAATGGCCGCAAGATGTTTGAGACGTGGTTTCAGATGGAAGCGCTGCTGGCGACGGGCAAGCTAAACCTGGAGCCGGTGATTACGCATCGCCTGAAGCTGAGCGAGTTCAAGAAGGCGATGGAGTTGCTGCAGTCGGGCGAGGCGATCAAGGTGGTCATGCGGCCGGAATAAAGAACAGGGGACAAGGGACCGAGGGAACAAGGGACCAAGAAAGGCCGCGTCGACCAAGTCACTCACCAGATGATCTCTACTCGACGCAAACCCCGCACCGCGTTGGCCAAATAAATCGCGTCGACGCGGCGCAAGTCGTCCAAAGACAGCACACGCTCTTCGATCTCCGGCCGCGTTTCGAGCAAATGCCGCCGGTAGACGCCGGGCAGCAGGCCACACTCGACGGGCGGTGTGAACCAACAGCCGTCCTTCTCGACAAACACATTGCTGATGGCACCCTCGGTCACTTCGCCGCGCAGATTCATGAAGAGCGCGTCGTCGAATCCGTCGCGCGCGGCCTGCTCGAACGCTCGGTTGTAGAGCCACCGGTGCGTGGTCTTGTGGTAGAGCATCGGGTCCGCTGGATCCGTTCGCTCTTGAGCGATGCGCACGCGCCCTATTCGTTCGGCGCTGCCACCGGACGCCAAGACTTCGTCCGTGATTTGCAAGCTGCCATCGCTGTGGAGGAGCAGGCGCACCTTCCGCGGTTCGCGGCCGGGGAATTTGTTGGCGTAGCCGATGAGCGCAGCCTTGACCTCTGCGCGATCGCAGGAGAAATCAAAATACTCCGCCGAATCTTCGAGCCGGTCGAGATGCAGCTCCAAAAGTGGATAGTTGCCGAGCGGATAGCCGCCGTCCCACAGCATCGTTTCGATGAGCGAAAGCCGCTCCGGCAACTCCGCCGAACTCTGCGTGAGGAATTCAGCCTTGAGCAAACACTCACGGAATTCTTCTGCCGGATCGGAGTCGATGACGACACCGCTGCCGGCGCCCATCGTTCCGCGCGCGCCGTTGAGCTCCAGCGTGCGAATCGCCACGTTGAAGACCGTCTGCTGCGGCGAGAAGAAGCCGATGGCTCCCGTGTACACGCCGCGCGGCGCGCCTTCGAGCTCAGCGATGAGCTGCATGGCCCGCACCTTGGGCGCGCCAGTGACTGACCCGCTGGGAAACAGCGCGCGAAAGATGTCGTGGAAACCTACATCAGGCCGCAGCTCGGCGCCGATCGTCGAGGTCATTTGCCAGAGCGTGGAGTAGCGTTCGACGGCAAAGAGGTTCTCCACGCGCACGCTGCCCGTACATGCCACGCGGCCCAGGTCGTTGCGCAGCAGGTCGACGATCATCACGTTCTCGCTGCGGTTTTTTGCGTCGTTTCGCAGCCACTCAGCGATGCGGCGGTCTTCGCGCGTGGTGCGCCCACGCCGCGCGGTGCCTTTCATGGGGCGGGTGACGATGCGGCGCCCGCCGCGGCTGGCGCCAACGTGCTCGATGCGGAAGAACAGCTCCGGAGAAAACGAGAGGATGCGGCGGCCCGGCTGCCAGTGAAGAAACGCTCCGTAGTCGACCGGCTGCCTCGCGCGCAGCCGCAGATAGAGCGCCGCCGCGCTACCCGGCGCTTCAATTCGCATCGGCGCAGTGAAGTTGAGCTGATAGACATCCCCGGCGCGAATCCACTCGTGAATCGCGGCGATTCGTTGGGCGTATTCGGCTTCGGTGAGGGCAAACTCCGCGTTGACCTTGGGCTCCGGGTCTGGCTCACGCCCCACCCCGTTCGTCGCCGCGCGCAGGCCGCTGTGCCGGAAACGCGCTAAACCCGGCGGCTCACCGTCGACGAAGCATCCGATCTTGTGGTCAAGGGCGTAGCTTCGCGGGTAAATCCCAAACCAGGCCAGCGGCTGGCTGGCTCTGGCAGCGCGCATTCCGGCCTTCGGCTCAAAACAACCTCCGCACTCGTAGCTGAAGAATCCGGCCGCGCATTGACCCGCAGTGACCGCGCTTTCAATGGCTGCAAAGAGCGCAGGAATCTCTGCCGCCGAATACGCCGCGCACACACGCAACGGAGCCGTGAATAGTTGCGTCCACGGCTCTTCATTCGAATCGGTGTGGCCCGGCTTTCCACCTTCCAGCAGAACGGTCGCCGGCGTCTGGTCCACCAGCGCATAGACCTCGGCGGGAAAGGGATGCTGCCGCGTCATGCAGGCAGTTTAAGACCCGCCCTGCACCGTGAGCACCATCGTAGTGTTATTGGTGATGGCGGTGACGCCGTTGGCCGACTGTCCAGTGACCGTGATGGTGTAGGTGCCGGACGGCGTTGCGTAGGGATGCGGGGGACCGTGGTTTTCGTAATAGTAGAGCGGATTGCACGCCGTCATCCCCAGCGTGGTCACAAGGCCCACCAGCGCCACGAGCGCCAGCCGCTGCAACCAGCGCCGCCGCTTTGCGCCCCATGCCAATCCACCGAGCCCCAGAAAGCCGGGCAGCAGAATCGCCCAGGCCACCGGGCTGCCGCTGCGCGCGGGCTTACCGAACGGCAACAACCGGGTGGTCACCTGTTCCTGCGTCTGAATCAGCATGGAACTTACGGGCGGGCAAGCCGACGCGGGCGAACCGGAGACGCAGCTCGTGGGTGTGCTTTGCAGGATTTCCACCGTCTCCGGCGTAAAGGCGCATGAAGACTCGCTGGGAAGGCCCGAACAGGAGAGCGTGACAAACATGGGAGACGTGAGGGCCGCGTTGTCTTCAGGCACAACCGTCACGGCAATGTTGCCTGACTGGCCAGCCGTGAGAGTAAGGGGAAGCGAAGAAGGCGCTACAGCCGAAAGCGTGAGGGAAAAGCCCGGCGTCGCGCTGGCCTGGCCGGTCACGCTGCTGGTGACCGAGGCCGAACTCAAGTGCGAGGCGTCGCCCGCATACACGGCGCGCAGGGCGTGATCGCCGCCCGCGAGCGACAGAACCGAGGTCGCGTGGCCGTCGCCGTTCAAAGCCACTTCCGCCAGTTGGCGGCTACCGTCTTCGATCGTCACGGCGCCACTTGCGGGCAGGCCGTCCGCGCCTGTCACGGACACCGCGGCAGTGGCCTGCGTGTGGCCGCCCTGATCGCTGGTTTCCAAAGTCAGCGTGGTTTGTGTGGCGATCGTTTGCGCAGCTGTGGCCGCCGGCAGCAAGGCCAGCACCAATGCGATACCGAGTCCTGCGACCCATTCAAGCCGCAAACTGCGGCAGTTCATGCCTCTCACTTGCACCTGTTCCAATTCTCCAGAAAAATAGGCAATCCGCCCTAAGGCGCCTCGTCCATGACCTCTGCGTAAACCCCTATTGTATCCGGCAGGGGTGCGATCGAGCGACCTGCAGGCCTGCGATCTGGCTCCAAATCGAAGGTTCTGCAAGCGTTGGACGCTGGCGAGCTCCATTGGAGAGTTGTGCGCCAGATCAAATCGTTACGCCGCGCGGCTGGCCCGGAGATTCCGGAACGGTGCTATGCTTGTGCCCGTCGAAATCGATCTCAATTCACTGCCCGGTCGCGAAGCAGGCGAGAGCGGTTCACAAAGACCTGTCGGGTTTACGGCTCGCCCGATCCGGATAAGCGTAACCCGCACCCGCGGGTGACAAGGATGATCGGATTGGCGAAGACGCGGAGGAGAAACGACATGCGCATGGGAAGAGTGGCTGGTTGGATGCTGGCAATCGCAGTTGCAGCGGGTATGTACGCGGCTGCCGCCCAACCGAGGATCCTGAAACAGGTGCCGGTGCCCGCAAGCGCGGCACAGGTCGTGGCCGTCAACACAACCCTTAACAAGATCTATGTAAGCGGAGGCGCTTCCGCCAACCAGCAGGTGGCGGAGATCGACGGCGTTACGTATGCGTTGACCATCCTGGGCGCGGGAAGCGGCGCCAGTGTGGATCTGACGACCAACCGTGTCTGGGCCGCCGGAGTGTATGACGGCTCCGTGCTGGTCTACGACGGATTGAGCCGCCAGCTTATCCAGACGGTGCGCCTCCTGGCTTGCCCCGTGGGCACAGGATTTGACTCGCGGAACGGGCGCGCATGGGTGGGTGCACAGTGCGGCAACGGCAACGACCCCACCTTCGCAGTAGATGGCCGCACGTATCAAATGGAAGGCGGCCCCGTCGGCAGCGGCGGCGTTTACTGGGGCAACCCGATTGCGAATCCCGCGACAGGGAGAGCCTACTTCGGAGCCACGAACAATGGCCCGCCCGCCTCGCTCAGCATCGATCCCCAGAACACCCTCGTTCAGACCGTCAAAACCTTCGGCAGCGTGGGCGCGGTAGACGAGGTGCACAACCTGCTCTTCGCCGTCCCGTCCGCCAGCAGTACGCAGTTGCAGATCGTCACAGACGGACCCGGCCCAAAGACCATTGTGCGCACGGTCAATCTCAGGTTCACAGCGAACGCCGGCGCACTCGCCGTGAACCCTGGTTTGGGCCGTCTCTACGCGGGCAACAGCCAAGGCAACAGCATTGAAGTGCTGAGCGAGAAGACCGGCGCGCGGCTCAAGAGCATTGCGCTGGGCGCAGGCAACAGCGTGATCCGAATGGCCGCTGATCCAAGGCGCAACCGGCTCTACGCCCTGGTGCAAACCGCCAACGGCGCACAGCTCTTTGTCATTCAGGACAAGGGCGCGAAGTGAGGCGTCGCCCGCCGCGCTATGCTTTCAGCGTAGGTATATCGCGATGACAGAGGCTGTTTCCCGTCCGCAGCTCGCCCATCTCACCGCCGTCCTCGACGACCTTCGCGCCAAGGGCACACACTTCAAACTCCGCGTGCTCAACGACCAGCAGGCGCCGGTCTGCCACTACGATGGGCGCGAGGTGATCAACCTGGCCAGCAACAACTACCTGGGCCTGGCCAACCACCCCAAGCTCATTGAAGCGGCCATCAACGCCACGAGGGCCTTCGGCGTGGGCTCAGGCGCGGTGCGCACCATTGCCGGAACCATGCGCATCCACATGGAGCTCGAAGAGAAGATCGCGCGCTTCAAGAATGTCGAGGCTTGCGTGGTCTTCCAGAGCGGCTTTGCGGCCAACGCCGGGACGGTGAGCGCGATCCTTGGCAAAGAGGATTTCATCCTGTCCGACGAGCTGAACCATGCCAGCATCATCGACGGCGCGCGGCTTTCGCGGGCTACCATCAAGGTCTTCCGGCACAAAGACGTGGCCCACTGCGAGGAGCTGCTCGAGCAGCTCGCGTCGGAGCCCGGCAAAAAGCTGGTCATCACCGACGGCGTCTTCTCCATGGATGGCGACATTGGGCCCGTGGACAAGCTGGCCGCGCTGGCCGAGAAATATGGCGCCATCATGATGGTCGACGACGCCCACGCTTCGGGCGTGCTGGGCCGCAACGGGCGCGGGTCGGTGGATCACTTCGGCATGCACGGCCGCGTGGATGTGCAAGTGGGCACGCTGTCAAAGGCTATCGGCGCGCTGGGCGGCTACGTCTGCGGCACGAAGGACCTGATCGACTACCTCTACCACCGCGCGCGGCCGTTTCTGTTTTCCACCTCGCATCCGCCGTCGGTCGCAGCCACGTGCATCGCGGCCTTCGACATTCTGGAAAAGGAGCCGGAACGGATTCTGCGCCTGTGGTCGAATACGCGCTACTTTCAGGGTGAGCTCAAGGGCGCCGGATTCAACATCGGCGGTGTAAACACCCCGGCCACGGAGACGCCCATCACGCCGATCATCGTCGGCGAGGGCCGCGCAGCCATGGAGTTCAGCCGCGCGCTCTTTGACGAGGGCGTGATGGCGACGGGGATCGCGTTTCCCACGGTGCCCGAAGGTAAGGCCCGCATCCGCGCCATCCTGACGAGCGAGCACACACGCGCACAGTTGGATCAGGCCCTGGAAACGCTGGAGCGCGTGGCGAGGCAGATCGGGGTTCTACAATAAGGCCCAATGATCGCTCACCTCCGCGGCAAGCTCATTCACAAGCAGCCCGGCCAGGCCATCGTCGAGGCCGGGGGCGTTGGCTACGACGTCGCCATCTCCGTGCCCACGTTTACGGCGCTGCCCTCGGTGGGCGCCGAGGCTGCGCTGCACATTCATACCCAGGTGAGCGACGACCAGATCGCGCTCTTCGGCTTTTTAGACAGTGACGAGAAGCGCCTATTTGAGCGCCTCATCACGGTGAGCGCCGTGGGACCGAAACTGGCCATCAAAATCCTGAGCGGCCTCTCGGTGGAGCGCACCGTCCAGGCCATTCGCGGGCAGGATCACGCGCAACTCACGCACATTCCCGGCGTGGGCAAAAAGCTCGCCGAGCGGCTCGTGGTCGAGCTCAAGGACAAGCTCGACGACTTTGCCGTCGCGCCCGCGCAGCCGTCCGTGCAGGGACCGGCCGTGGACGACGTGCTCTCCGCGCTGACCAATTTGGGCTATCAGCGTGCAGCGTCAGAGAAGGCCATCGAGCAGGCCATTGCCAAAGACAAAGCTCTGGCCGCGGATTTTGACGGCCTCTTCCGCGGCGCGTTGAAGATCATCCGGTAGGCTCCTGGGCGATCTTGCTCTGGGAGGGGTGACAAAAAGCCGTTTAAATCGCGGTTCTTGCGCGATTTTTTGGCATCCCGGCGCAGATTTGTAACCCTCGAGATGGCCGATTCGTTCTAATCTATACAGACTGCTAGTTTGCTCTACCCCTAGAGCGACAGCCTTCCCTTTACCCAAAGGATGGTTTGATTGCGTTTGATCATCGCCGTTGTCAGCCTCGGTGCTGCCTTCAGCATCCGCGCCGGGTCGACGCCGATTCCGAATGCGACGCTGCTGGCGAGTTTGCCGGCCGCTTGCACCTTTGTGTCTGACGCTGTGTCTGACCCCGCCACGTCTGATTCCGAACCGAACTACCCCAATGACGAACTCTCCGGAGCAGCGAATTCAAGCCTTGGAGTGGACCCGCCGGACGGTGCACCATCCGCATCGGACGGCAACGCGGACGACCCACATGCCAGCCCGCGCCCCGCGCCCGATCCCGGCATCCCTGTAGACGCCAACGGCGATCCTATCCCGCTCGAGCGCCGGCAGCCGCAGCGCATCCTCGGCTTCATGCCCAATTTCCGGTCTGTCTCGGGCGGAGCCAAGCCTCATCCTCCGGGATGGAAGTACAACTTCTCCGTGGCCAACCACCAGGCCACGGACTATTCCTCGTTCATCTTCCTCGGCCTGACTTCACTCACCGCCGAAGGCATGAATATGCACTCCGCACTCGGCAAGGGCGTAGGCGGTTTCTATGCCTACACCTGGCGCGGCTTCCTCGATAAGTCAGACAATACGTATCTCTCCGCGTGGCTGTTGGCCTCCTCTCTGCACGAAGACACGCGCTTTTACGCGCTCGGCGCGGGTCACAGCATCCCCATTCGCGCCCTTTACGTCATCAGCCGCCAGGCCGTGGCCCGCACCTATGGCGGCCACCAGACGCCCAATATTGCCGGACTCGGCGGCAAGATTCTTGCGCAGGTTTTTTCGCGGTATTATTACCCGCCCAGCGCAACCAGTTTTGCTGTGCTCGCCAGCAAGTTCGGTTACTCGGTGATGCGCGATGTGATGTTCTCGTCGATTCGCGAGTTCTATCCCGACGCGGCCGCGCACTTTGTTCGCAAGCACCAGGCGAAAATGGCCGCCAAGGCCGCAGCGCAGGACGTTTCTGCTCGCTGACGGCTCTTCCGCAGCGCGCTGAAGCTGCTTCGGTAGACTGGTTCCGATATGCCTTGCTCTGCAAGAACCGCGCCCGCACCAGAGCCTTCCACTACGAACAACCTTCGCAATCGAGGGGGAGAGTATCCGCAATGAGATTTCGATCGCTCGCCTGCTTCATCGCCGTGTCCCTTGCATTCCTGCCTGCGGCCTTCGGTGCTGTGACTCCGTATCCTGCCTGGCCGGGCGCGGCGCCCAGTCTGGCTTACAAGGTCACGGTCGATGGCCAGCCGGTGTTTGTGCATCGCCTCCCAACCTACAACCAGTTCCAATGGATGGATCACGCCAGTTTCTCCATGACCGGCAAGGTGCATGTAACCGTCACTTCGCTGGTCAACGAGCGCAATGTAGTTACCTGTTTCATCCGTCCGCTGGCCTATGGCATTCATCCCGTCATCCAAGGAAACACGGTCAGTTTCGATCTCGATCAGCCGCGCTATCTGGTCCTCTTCTTCAACGAGGAGCCGACGTTTCAGAGCCCGGGGCTACTGCTTTTTGCAGAACCCGAAGAGAAGAACCCGCCAAGACCCGGCGACCCCAACGTAGTGAACATCCTCGACTACAAGGTCGACAACACCGGCAAGACCCTGGAGACGGCAACCATCAATCAAGCCATCCGCGACGTTTCCGCCCGGCAGGGCGGAGGCGTGCTCTTCTTTCCCGCCGGCGCCTACCTCACGGGAACCGTTCTGATGCAGAGCAACGTGCGGCTCTATCTCGATGCCGGCGCGGTCATTCGCGGCTCGCGTAGAAATGCCGACTACGTTTCGCCGCCGATGCCCGCGGGAGCCAGGCCGCTCCGCGCCTTGTTTGTGTTTAACAACGTTGCGAACGCCGGCATCGCGGGCCGCGGCGCAATCGACATGGAAGGCTATCCCTGGCTGTGGCACGACTTCCAGCCAGACACCGGTGACGGAAAATCGCGATCAGAAGAAGGCCTCGTCAACGACCCGCATGGAACCGGCGTCAAGGGCTACATCGTCAACCACTGCCAAAACATCACCTTTGAAGGGCTGTTGCTGCTCCGCTCTGCCTATTGGACCGTCACCGTCAGCGATACCGAGAACTTCACGGCGAGAAACATCAAGATCGTCAACCGCAAGCAGCAGTACCACGACGACGCATTTGACTTCACCGGCAACAGCAAGCACCTTCTCGTGGAAAACAGCTTCGCCATGACAATGGACGACACCTTTGCCTTTTACGGCGGCAAGCGCTCCACCGTCGAAGACGTGGTGGTGAAAAATTTTGTGAATTACACCTACACATCGGCGCTGGCGATCGGCTACGGAGGCGCGCCCAACATCCGTCATCTGCGTTTTGAAGACGTGCACTTCGTCGCCAACCAAAACAAGTTCGCCATCTGGATTCAACTTAGCCCCGCGTACTTCACCGGCAAGGGCTATACCTCGGGCGCACGCTCAAGCGACGACATTGCTCTGGATGACTTCAGATTTGTGAACACGACATTCGAGAACGACGGCGGCCATATCTATATCGACGGCGGCAAAGCTCCCTTGACGAACTTTGTCTTCGACCATTGCACCTTTGGCAAAGCCACCCGCCCCGGCGAGTTGATGGGCGCCAACGTCGCGCCCATTGTCTTCCGAAGCGTCACCATGAACGGCGTTGCAATCCACAATGTCAGCCAACTCAAGCGGGCTGGTTATGAGGTTTATACACCGGTCAAATTTGAGCCCTGAGAGTGCCCAGGCGCAACCCGCAGCCAGCTCATGCTCGATCACTTGAAGAGCTCTGCGCCCTGACCGTTCAGCACGACCGACTCCGGCAGGCTATCGCCGTCACATGCGATGGTGTTTCCGTCGCTCTCGGGATAGCCGAAAACAATTGCTGTTCGGGTAATTTTGGTCGGCGGGTCTTGCACCATATACTGCCCTACGTATTTGTTGCCATTTTCCAAAAAGACGATTCGGTACGCTGCATGAATCGCCTTACCGGAAGGGTTTGACTCTTCCCAAGAGTGATAAAAAACCTCAAGTAGCCTCGATCCACAATGGAAAAAACCCAGACGCTTGATCGCGATCTTTCCTTCGAGCGCACCTGAAAAGCCCTGCTGCGCAAGCAAATGGATGAGAGTGCTTGTCGATGTGCGCGGAGTCTGTGCGACCAGATCTAGGCTCAAAAGCAACAGACAACAAATTCTGGCTTTCATGCCGTCCACTCTAGCACCGAATTCCTCAGCCCTAGGCGCTAAACTGCATTTGTCATGGGTACAAAATCCAAGTCAAAAACTGCCCCCCCTACCGCGCCGCCCTACTTCCGCCCTGAGGCTCTCACCTTTCTCCGCAACCTCGCCAAGCACAATGACCGCGCGTGGTTCCAGCCGCGTAAGGCGCAGTATGAGGCGAAGCTGAAGGAGCCGATGCTGGCCATCGTGCGCAAAATTACCGACGCGATGGTGAACTTTGCGCCCGACCATGTGCGGCCGGCCGAAAAGTCGCTCTTCCGCATTTATCGCGACACGCGTTTCTCGAGTGACAAGCGGCCTTACAAAACGCACGTGGCGGCGTGGTGGTCGCATCAGGGATTGCAAAAGACTTCGGGCGCGGGCTACTACTTCCACGTGAGCGCGAAGGAAGTGATCATCGCCGCCGGCTCCTACATGCCGGAGAAGGAACAACTGGCGGCGATCCGCTACTGGCTGCTCGATCATCACGCCGAATTCCGCAAGCTGCTCAAGAAGCCGGCCGTGCGCAAGCTCTACGACGAATTCGAAGGCAACGCGCTGACGCGCCCGCCAAAGGGATTCCCCTGCGAGCATCCGGGGATGGATCTGATTCGCTGCCGCCAGTGGGGGCTGGCCGCGGAGCTGCCCGCGAAGGCCGCTCTCAAAAAGGACATCGTCGACGTGGTGATCCGCTACTTCAAGGTCGCCGCGCCTATCGTTGATGCGCTCAATACGCCTATCGCCGAGGCTCTCGCGCCCAAGAGAAAGGTGCTTTTCGGGCTGAAATAGCGCGGCTCCGAGCGGCTCGCGCGCTCGGCCGAACACGCCAAACCCGCTCCAATTGCGGGTTTTCAGCGGCCGAATGGGTCAAAAACCAGCAAAAATGGGCATTTCACCCATAAAAACCCAAGAAAACTGTGGAAATCAGGCATTTTCCCATTGACTTTACCTACGCTCAGGCCGCATGGTAACCATCGGCAGGTTTCTTCGTAGCCGCATGAATACTGGGTTTCGCACACTAGCACCACCAAACGCCCTCCCTCCATGCGGTGAGCACTTTAAAAGCGGAAGCCCGACCAAACCGGCAGCCCGGAGGGCTCGCCCAGAAGGAGAACAATCAATGGCATCTGGAATGACCAAGACAGCACTGACTCGGCATTTGGCTGAGAAGCTGGAACTGACCAACAAGCAGGCGGCGGCTTTCCTGGATCTGCTGGCGGAGACCGCCATCAAGGAGACCAAGAAGAGCGGCGTCTTTGTAATCCCCGGCATCGGCCGTTTGGTGAAGGCCGAGCGCAAGGCCCGCATGGGCCGCAACCCCCAGACCGGCGAGGCCATCAAGATCAAGGCCAAGACCGTGGTGAAGTTCCGCGTGGCCAAGTCCGCCAAGGACGTGATCGCGCCGCCGAAGAAGTAGTTTTTCCCGGACTGCCGAAACGGCATCGCGTGAAAGGGAGAGCCTCGTGTTCTCCCTTTCGCGTTTTTGAGACTTCGCAACGCGCTGCAGATTTCTGCACTCCGCCGGCACTCTGGCTCATCGAATGAGTCATGACGACGGCTTCGGCTTTTCCTGAACAACTTGCGGTCTCACCAGCGCGCACCTCCTCCGTTCTGCTTCTCCTGCGTCTTGAAGGGCTGGCGGTAGCGGCCGTTACGGCTGTGCTCTATGCGCGCACCGGCGCGAGTTGGTGGCTTTTCGCGGCGCTGTGGTTGGCGCCCGACCTTTCGATGCTGGGATATCTGGCCGGACCTTGCCGGGGGGCGCGAGTTTACAACGCTTTTCACACCTACGTCGGACCTGTAGTGTTGGCTCTAAGCGCGCTGCTACTGCATGCACAGGTCGCGTTGCCGATTGCGCTCGTCTGGGCGAACCATATCGGCGTGGACCGCCTGCTCGGCTGGGGACTCAAGTACGCCGACGGATTCGGATTCACGCATTTGGGCCGCATCGGAAAAGGCCGCCGCTGAATCATCACGGCGCGGCGGCTTGTTTCGTGCCGCCCGTGCGCGGCAAAAACGCGCGCACGATGAGCCATGCGCCAAAGGCGATGAGGATCGACCTGGGCCAGTTGAGATGGAAGTAGCTCCACGCGCCGGCGAAAACCGCCGCGGCAACCAGCGTGGGGATCCACGCTTTCATCAGGCCTTTCGCCAGGAGCGAAGCCAGAAAGCTCCAGAAAATCCCCTCCAGCATGAGTTGCTGGTCGTAGCGCCAGGAGAGAACACCCATGGTGAAGAACGCGCCGATGGGAAATATTTCAGTGAAGAGCGCGGTGAGCCAGTGCGGCTTGTGCCCGGCGGGCGGCAAGCTGCCGCGCACGCGGGGAATCAGCCGCGGCACGGCGCGCAGATATACGACGTAGGGCTCGCCGAGCTGCTTGGCGAGGAATGCCTCTTCGCCGAGGATGAGGCGCACGAAAAAAACGGTGAGCAGCACCACGGTAAACAGCGCGCCGCTGGGAGTCATGAGAAGCGACACGGCGATCATCATGAACCAGCCGCCGAGATAGAGCGGATTGCGCACATAGCGGTAAGGCCCGTCGGCCATGACCGCACCGGCCTGCATCTGGCCGTGGTGAACCGTGTCGTATCCCAGGTAGGCCGCTCCCCACACGCGCAACATCGCGCCCACGAGCGCCGCCAAGGCGCCTAGAACGATGACGATTGTCGCGGCTGTGGTGAAGTTGGCTATGCCCATCCGGCTCATCTCGAGCGGCAGCCACTCCAGCGTAGAGATCCGCCGGCCAATATCCCATCTACCAGTCGAAGACGCGATCCAAGGCGCCCAGAAACCGAAGAAGACGATCGTGATCTGAATCAACATCCGCAAACGAAACTCGATCGCACTTGCCTTCATACCACGCTCCCGCCGTGACTCTTCTTCCACGTATAAGAGTACGCAAAGGCGCCGGATCGCGCATTCACCGGAATCGGGAGTAGAATGCTCTGCAACTCAAAGCTTCAGCTTTGGTTCTGCTGGCAGCTTGAGCCGCGACTGCATTCCGGCGCTCCGTTGTCACGCGGCGCGTGCTTTCGGACGGTGGCTGAAGACAAGGCCGCGCTGTTCTTCCCACCGTGCGGGCCAGGAGACAACGATGAAGACAGCCTGTGCGGCGATGGTGATTCTCTTCCTGACCAGCCTGGCCGTTTGCGGCCAAACCGGCGCCAACCCGCAGGAAACGAGCCTGCTGAAGGCAGCCTACGACGGAGAAATCGCCCAGGTGCAGCAACTCGTCGCGCAGGGCGCCAACATCAACGCCCGCGATCAGGACGGCGTCACCGTCCTCGAGTACGCGATCCAGAGCGCGAACGAGGACGTGATCGAGCTGCTGGTGAACGATGGCGCCAACCTCGAAGAGACCGACAACCAGGGCTGGACGCCGCTGATCTGGGCCGCGGATCGCGATGAAACCGCCGCGGTCACGCTGATGCTCGCGAAGGGCGCAAAGATCGACGACAAAGACAACAAAGGCGAAACCGCGCTGATGCACCAGGCGCTTGGCAATGGCAAAGAGATGGCCGGGCTGCTGCTTGCCGGTGGCGCCAATATCGAGGCCAAAGACAATGCGGGCCGCACCGCGCTCATGCTGGCGGGCCAGAACGGCAACGCGGAGATGGTCGCGCTGCTGCTCTCCAAAGGAGCGCAGATCGAAGCCACGGACAATACCGGCGAGACGCCGCTAATGATCGCAGCCGTGGCCGGCCGCGTGCAGGTGGTCTCCTATCTGCTCGATCAACACGCCAAAATCGACGCTACGGACAACAATGGCGTCACGGCGCTGATGCTGAAGGCGGCCGAGCACGTTATCCAGCCGTACCTCGCACAAACCGACGCGGCCCTGGGCGGCTACTCCATAAGCCAGAGTGTGCGCACTGTGCAGAACAACGCCGCTGCTACGGTTGCATTGCTGCTCGACCGCGGCGCGAACGTTGACGCTCAGGACAAGAACAACGACACAGCGCTCATCCGCGCCGCAGGGGCCGGGAACGTCGCAGCCGTGAATCTACTGTTGGCCAAAGGGGCAAAGGTCGACACGACGGGCAACTTCACCCAGACGGCGCTTCTGCGCGCCGCCGCCTACGGCCAGATCGAGCCCGCCGGGTTGCTGCTTGAGAAGGGCGCAAACCTCGAAGTCCACGACGTGCTGGGCTGGACGCCGCTGATCTGGGCCGCCAACACCGGCCAGGGCGCGATGGTGGAACTGCTGCTCCAAAAGGGCGCGGTGATCGAGGGCCCGGACACGGGCGAATTCGCGGCCACGCCGCTGATCTGGGCGGCCAGCATGGGGCAGGCAGACACGGTCCAGGTGCTGGTCCAGCACAAGGCCAACGTGGAGGCTCAGGACAAGAACGGCATCACTCCACTGATGTACGCAGCGGCGAACGGCGCGGCTGACGCGATCAAACTGCTGCTGGCCGCGGGCGCAAAGGTGGATGACGTCAGCTATGGCCAGAGATTCACCGACGCGAACATCATCCCGGCGCAGGTGGCTGGCATTACCGCGCTGACGGCGGCGGCCATGGGCGGCCACACCGCGGCCGTGGAGGCGTTGCTCGATGCCGGCGCGAAGATCGACGCGCGCGACAGCCTCGGCTGGACGCCGCTCATCTGGGCCTCGTACCAGGGCTATATCGATACCGTGCAACTGCTGCTGGCCAAAGGCGCGGACATCGAAGCCAAGGGCAACGCGGGGCAGACGCCGCTGCACGAAGCGGGCTACATGGGTTACACGAACGTATTGATGCTGCTGCTCTCAAAAGGCGCCACCGTGGACAGCAAGGACAAGACGAATTGGCCGGCGCTGGCAGAGGCCGCCGCGCAGAACAATGCCGATGCGGTGAATCTGCTCATCCAGAGCGGCGTGAGCACCGAGGCCAAGGATGAGAACGGCGATACCGCGTTGATCCGCGCTGCCAAAGCCAATCTGCCCGCGATGATCAAGCTGCTGCTCGCCAAAGGCGCCAAAATCGAAGGCAAAGATGGCGATGGCGCGACGGCCCTGATCGACGCGGCAGCCGGCGGCGATGCGGACGCGGTGCAGGCGTTACTGGATGCGGGCGCCAACCTGGAGGCCGAGGCCGACAAGTACCCCAACGAAGGCGCGACTGCGCTGATGGAGGCTACCGCGCACGGCAAAACCGATGTGATGAAGCTGCTGCTCGCCAAGGGAGCCAACATTGAAGCCACCGACGCGCAAGGTTGGACCGCATTGCTCTGGGCCGCGGACGTGGGCCAAGCCGATGCGATTCAGCTGCTGCTCTCGAGTGGCGCCAACATCAATGCCAAGGGCAAGGACGGCAACACGGCGCTGCATTGGGCGATCGTCGAGGTGCACCCCGCTGCGGCGAAGGTGCTTCAGGATCACGGCGCGCAGTAGACCGGCGCTCGCACCTGCGCATCACCCGGCCGCGATGGAGAAGGATGCGTTGCTCGCGCCGGCGGGCAGCAAGGCTACTTCAGGTTCTTAACTGTGAAGCCTTCGGGAACGTTCACCTCGAACTGGCTGGCGGGAAGATCAACATTCTCTTCTACCCTTTCAACACTCAGCACGATCTGGATTCCCTCCCGCGGGCGCTTGATGGTCACCTTGGAGGGATATTTCCCGGCGCTGAACATCGCGTAGTTGCTGTAAGTGATCTGGGTCTCAATGTTCCCGGCGGTGTCGTAGACATCCTGGTTATATGGCAGCATGTCGTCACGATGAAACGTGATCACCCGCAGCGCCAGTTTTTCGGGGCCTGTCTTCGGCTGCATCACGCTCAGGACGTATTCCGGTTCATCGTACAGATGCTTTTTGGCCGCGTCTTCAATCGTCTCGGAATCGAGGACCACCATGTACTCGTTGTCGGGGTCGAGCCTGCGCACTGCAAGCGCATCGAGAAAGAAGTCGGGGCGAAGATTCATCAGGGGGTCCGGCGATTTCTCCGTCACCGTGTTCGAGCCCTCGATCGCCGTGTTCCTTGACGGGACGACAAGCGTGAAGCGATTGCCATCGCTGGCCATGTCGAAGATCTTTACGCCAAAGTACGTTCCCATCACGCGCAGCATTTTGGGTTTGCGCATCAGAATGTATCCCCGGCAGGAAGGAAAGTCCTTTGCCAGCCCTTGCGCGGAATTCAATTCGGTGGCGTAAATCTCTACGGTGGCCGTCAAAGTATTCAACGCGTCCCAGTGCTGATCGATCTGCTTGACCAGTTCCTGAGGTGTGGCTGTTTGCACAATGGCCGGCGCCTTGGGAACGGGGAGACGACGACTGGTGGGGATGAAGTAAGAGCACCCGGAGAGCAGAAGCGGCAGAGCCAGAGATGCGGCGAGAACAAGAATGGAGCGAGCCCTCATCGTTCACCCGCCTTCTTCAGCGCGTGCCGGTAGCCAGCGACATTGCGGTTGTGTTCATCCAGAGTTTCAGCGAAGAGCGAATGGCCCTGTGCGTTGGTTCCCGCGGCTACAAAGTAGAAGTAATTTGTTTTGGGCGGATCCATGGCCGCGCGCAACGAAGGAATGCCCGGATTGGCGACGGGGCCCGGCGGCAGACCGGCATGCAGATACGTGTTGTAAGGGGTGTCGCGGGTCAAATCGCTCTGGTAGATCGCGCCCCGCCAGCGGCCTGCGAGTTCCAGTCCGTAGATCACTGCGAGGTCCGTGCGCAGCGGCATGTTTTTGGCGAGCCGGTTCGCAAACACGCTGGCCACCAGGGGACGCTCCGCATCCACCGCCGTTTCGCGCTCCACCAGCGACGCGATTGTCACCACCTCATGCACGTTTTCCTTCAATCCCAGTTGCGCGGCCACCGCGCGAAATCGCTTCACCATCGCGGCAACCATCTGCGCCGCGGTGACGTTTGGTGAAAAACGGTAGGTGTCCGGAAACAGGTAGCCCTCCAGGCTCACCGCCCCGGGATCAAGATCGGCCACAAGGTTCCTCTGGC
>Ga0326727_10013705_pt1 | contig 17914 bp, 14 predicted proteins | sample MB2enrmetagenome_FD_207643 | JGI IMG/M metagenome (GOLD analysis project Ga0326727, IMG submission 207643) | Lab enriched peat soil microbial communities from McLean, Ithaca, NY, United States - MB29MY | ecosystem: Environmental > Terrestrial > Soil > Wetlands > Peat | place: USA: New York...
GCGGCTTTCATGACGCAACGCCGGCCACTAGCAGCGTGAGCGGATGCAGCCTGGCGACACCGAGCATGTGCAACAACAGCGCCCCCTCCTCGACCGGGCTCACCGGCGGGCAGCAGGGCTATCCGCTGACCGTGGGATACGACGAGGTGACGGGCCTGGGCTCGCTGGATGTCGCCAGGCTCATCGCCGCCTGGCCCATTCCGCCCACCGGACAGCCGGCGACGCTCTCTCCGGCCTCGCTCAGCTTTGCGAACAGCACGGTGCAGCAGGTGGTGCAAAAGACGCTGACCATCTCCAACCCCGGCCAGAAGCCGCTGGTGATCTCTTCCATCTCGCTGAGCGGCTCGGGAGCCAGTGCCTTCCAGGCTTCTACCAGCACATCTCCCACGACCATCGCCGCGGGCGGCTCGTGCGCGATCACCGTCACCTTCTACGCCGCCGCGCCAGGATCGTACTCGGCTACGCTGGCCATCGCCGACAACGCCAACAACTCTCCGCAAAACGTGGCACTGAGCGGCGCCGCATTCGAGCGGACGTACACGCTGCTTACGGCCTCGGCACAGCAGGCGGCGATGGGAGCGACGACGACGCTGACGGCAACGGTCGGCGATGGCTACAATCCGAGCGGCAGCGTCAGCTTTTTCTCCGGAACGCAACTGCTGGGCAGCGCGCCGCTCTCCGGAGGGAAGGCCGTCCTTGCAAACGTGGTGCTGAGCAGTGCCAACGGCTTCGTTTTGGGAGCAGACACGATCACCGCGACCTACTCCGGCGACGCCAACAACGCCAGCTCGACCGGCACGGCGCAGATCATCGTCTTCAATCCAGCCCTTCCGGTGCTGCTCTCCGTCTCGCCCAACCAGGTCGTCGTCGACAACAGCGCGGTAAACATCACCGTCCAGGGAGCCAACTTCACATCCGGCTCGGTGGTGCTCTGGAACGGCATGGCGCTGGCAACAACCTACGTGAGCGGCACGGAGCTTACGGCGGCGATACCGGGCAGCTATGCCACGCAGTCCACCGTGGCGCCGGTTACGGTGGCCAATCCTTCGCCGGCTCAAGCCATCTCATGCGCGCAACCCTTTTATATGATCGACGCCAGCCGCGTGCCGCTCATCAGCAGCGCGTCGCTCGCCTCCGCTCCGGATTCCGCCGGCGGTTACATGCTCGCAGTGGCGCTGGAGAACGCCCGGGATCTTGGTCCAGACGGCGCTTGGAACGGCACCCCCCTCGACTTTTACGGTGACACGCAGGGGGCGTGGGTATCGCTCTCCGCGGCCTCGGCGGACGCTCTTCCGGCCACGATCACCATCGAGGAATCGAATGGAACTTCGCCGGGCTTCCTCTTCCGCTGAGGACAAGCCCAGCGCTGCGAGCGCAACTTTCACCCGCCCGCCGCGTCTATAATCAGGGTAGACGGGTAGGATTTCATGAAAGCACTTAGACCTTTTGTCCTTGGCGTGCTGCTGGCGGGGGCGTTTTTCTATTACACGACCCACCGCTCGGGAGCGCCCGTGTGGGGCTCGCGCGAGCCGATACAGATCACCGAGGCGCATGCCGCTCCCGCGCTCGATCCCGAAGAGCAGAACAACGTGGATGTATATAAGCGCGTCGAGCCCTCGGTGGTGAACATCACCAGCACCGTGGTCAGCTATGACTTTTTCTTCGGCGCGCAGGCGCAGCAGGGCGCGGGCTCGGGATTCATCATCGACAAGGAAGGCCACATCCTCACCAACTACCACGTCATCGACGGCGCGCGAAAGCTTGAGGTCATCCTCGACAACAAGAAGCACTACCCGGCGACCGTCGTCGGTGCCGACAAGTCGCACGATCTGGCGGTGATCCAGATCCACGCGCCCAACCTTCAGCCGGTGACGCTGGGATCGAGCTCCGGATTGCAGGTGGGGCAGAAGGTTCTGGCCATCGGCAATCCCTTCGGAATCTTCAACGGAACCATGACGCGCGGCATCGTCAGCTCGATCCGTCAGGTGCAGGAGCCCGACGGAACCTACATCGACGAGGCGATCCAGACCGACGCGGCGATCAATCCGGGTAACTCCGGCGGACCGCTGCTGAACTCGCGCGGAGAAGTGGTCGGTATCAACACCATGATCGCCTCGGCCAACGGTGGCAGCTCCGGCGTCGGCTTCGCGATTCCCATCAACGTAGCCAAGTCGGTGCTCAACGACCTGGTGCAGTTCGGACGCGTTCGTCGGCCGACGCTCGGCATCCGTCCGCTGCCGATGCCGATGAATCGCGAGCTGGCCGAACAGCTTGATCTGCCGGTCGATCACGGAGTGCTGGTGCAGCAGGTTCTACCGGGCTCGGCGGCGGCGCATGCGGGAATCCAGGGCGGAACGCAGCGCGTCTACTACGGCAACTACGAGATCCTCATCGGCGGCGACCTTATCGTCGAGGTCGATGGACAGGAGATTCGCGACACCCAGGACCTGGCGCACGTGATGAACAATCACCGCAGCGGAGACTCGGTGACCGTCGTCTTCTACCACGGCCACAAGCGCATGAGCGCCAAGGTGACGCTCGACGAAGCCAGAGGCGGGAACCGGGCGTAGGCAGGAGTTCGCGGGGCATGCCTCAGGAGGGGCGTTGCGCGCCGCCGTCACAAGACGATAAGCTTCGGCAATTCTGAGCAAGCTTGCTTTACGGGAGTATCGATGACCGCAACGCAGCAGCCGTTCGTAAAGACGCGCATCACCGAACACATCAGCGTGGTGAGTTCTCTGCTGAACGACGAGGCCTATCTCGCAGCGGTCTCCGCCGCCGGCGAGGCGATGGCCGATGCGCTGCGCTCCGGCCACAAGGTGCTTTTCTTTGGCAACGGAGGCAGCGCCGCCGACGCCCAGCATCTTGCCGCCGAACTTACCGGGCGCTTTCTGCGCGAGCGCCAGAGCCTGCCGGGACTGGCGCTGAGCACGAACAGCTCCTCGCTCACCGCCATCGGCAATGATTACTCTTACGACGAGGTCTTTGCCCGCCCGCTGTCCGGGCTTGGCTCGGCCGGAGACATCGCCTTCGGCATCAGCACCAGCGGCAACTCGCGCAATGTTCTGCGCGCCATGGAGGTCGCGCGCAGCAAACAGCTCATCACCATCGGCCTCAGCGGACGCGCCGGAGCGCTGCCGGCGGCGGTCGATCACGCCATCTCCATCCCCTCCGACTGCACCCCTCGCATCCAGGAGGCCCACATCCTCACCGGCCACATCCTCTGCGAGATCGTGGAGCGCGAGTTGTTCGGTTAGGCACTGGAACTTTTATCGTACCCGGGATCATCAGCTCGCAACCTGCCTCGCTGCATTTCACTAGGCTCCGTTCTGCAGAGGACTCTGAGGACGGTGCCGGAGGTCCACCCGAGGTCCATGGGGACAGCTTCGATCGCGGCTGGTTCCAGGCCCGCTGCCCGCAGCAAGCCATCGACTGCTTTGCGCGAATAGAGATTGATGTGCTCATGGATCGTGAGCAGGCACCCGTTGCCAGTTCGCTGCAGTTGCGCAAGCTGCGCATCGGACCGCTCCTGCGGCACCTCGATGTAGAGGTACCCGCCCGGTTCCACGTACCGGGAAACACGCTGAATCAGTCTCAGCGGTTCAGGGGCATGCTCCAGGACATGGGCAATCTGAACGTACGAATACCTGCCAAGGTCGGTTTCGTTAACGATTTTGACAATGCCGTCCCGTGGCTCGATGTTCGAGATTTCGAAGACGAACTTCCTCCCCTCAATCTGCGGCAGGAACCGGCCGTCCGAGCCACCGAAGTCCAGCATCGAAAAACCGTCCTCCCGCTCGATCTTGCCCGCCAGCCATGCCGTAAGTCCACCGACACGGTTCCGAATCTCCTGCTCCCCCGCTCCGACCTCCGTAGCAATCGCCGCGTAGGTCGGCTCGTATCGGATTCGCTCTTCGTTGTAGCTGGGTGAGCGATAGTCGGCATAGAGCCTGCCTAACGCTTCGTCGGAAAATGCGTGTTTGGACTGGACGAACGTGCAGTCCAGGCAAATCTGCATTTCGATATAGGCACTGCTGCCGTAGACCCTCGTAAAGAAGCGTTGTGGAAGGGCACAGACCCACCGCGCCAGCAGCCGAAGAGGATGCTGGGCGAGCGAAGTCTTGATCTCCAGGTTCAATGCTCGCTTCAAGAAGAAAGGGGCTACCTCTCCGGAGAATCCGAGATCTCGCAGATGGTGCGAACCGCAATTCCTGCATTCTTCCACGGTGTTTCTCCTTGCGCGCCTGCAGCAGGCACGGGCAAATCTAACAGCAGCTGGCATCATTCGCTCCGCAGCCTCCATGCCGACGCGGCGAAGGGGTGGTGCGCTCAATCTCTGTAGCAACACACCATTAGAACACCACTACTCGGCAGTAACGTTTCTGCTATGATCGGCGGGTATTTGCTCCGCGTGGACAACCGACGCCGGCGGCTCAAGCTGCTATTGCAACAGAGCTTATCGTTTAGGGAGATTGTTGTGCAAACCGGACCGCTATTGTCCATCTCCATCCCCACTTATAACCGAGCCAAATTCCTGGATCGCCTGCTGACGGCTATTTACGAGCAGGCGGCCAACGATCCGCGCCTCGAGGTCATCGTCTCCGACAACGCTTCGACGGACGGCACGCGCGAGGTGGTCGATAAGTTCCAGGCCTGGGGAATGAAGTTCCGTTACGTGCGAAATCCGGAGAACATCGGCGGCAATCCCAACATGCTTCGCTGCTTTGAGATGTGCACCGGCCGCTATGCCTGGGTCTTTGGAGACGACGATATTATCGCCCCCGGAGCCCTGCCGAAGCTTCTTCAGTTGCTGGAAGGCGGCGAGTACGATCTGGTCTTTCTGGCACCGTATCTCTTCCCCGGCGATAGCGACCGTTTTCTTCCCCAGCCTACTCTCTGGCCTCACACGGTGAACGTGACTTCGGACCCGTCGCGGCTGGTCGACCTGGTAAACACGTACTCCGACTTCGATTTCATCACCGCGACGATCCTTAATCGGGAGCGCGCCCGGCAGCTAGTAGAACCAGACCTGGGCCCGTATATCGCCGACCACATCCTTCAAATGGGATGGATTCTGCCCCTGTTAAAGAACATGCGGCGAGGTGTGTACGTGCAGGCGCAATGGCTCGGACGGGCAGAGTTCAACGCGCACGGCGGCTACGATCTGGCGCGTCACTTCGGAATGTGCTTCGCAAATTCCGTGAATCGCTGGCTCGATGGCAATCCGGCCCTGAAGAAAAAGACGGTGGACAATCACCTGACCATGGGTTTGATCAGCTTGGCGCTCCACATCTGGGAAATCGAGAAGTGGAGCCGCTTTCACCCCATCAAGGTGGACAATCCTCACAAGAAGCTCGTGCCGTACTTCGGGCGCAATCCGCGCTACTGGCTCTGCACTTTCCCCATGATCGTCCTGCCGAAGCCGTTGTCCAAGGCGTGGGCTCTACCCTGGATGGTGCGCCGCAAACTACTGCGCTTTTGGTATCAGAGAATCACACCTTCGATTAAAATGCGGGGCACGCAGAAGTGAATGGACACTGTGCGGCGGGAGAAGTAAGCAGTTCTACATATTTCGACCCCAAATGAGAATACCCTATACTTCCTGAAAGCCTAGTGGAGATCGATACGTGACTATTGGGGATTACATACGAAATCTGGTTGAGAGCAATAGCTTCCATCGCCAAGTTGAGCGTCTTTTCAACGCGGTTGGAGCGATTCCCGCCTATCGCTGGATGGTACTGCGCCGTGCACGGCAGAGGATCGAATACGTCCGGCAGCACCGTCGCTACTGGATGATGATCGAGTTGAGCAGCATCTGCAATGCCCGTTGCATCATGTGCCCCCACACGGATATGGAGCGCCCGAAGCAGGTCATGTCCGATGAGCTTTTCGAACTCATTGTGTCTCGCATGAAAGACGAAAAAATCCAGCCTGCCAACATCGATCTACATACCATGGGCGAGCCACTCACAGACCGCAAGCTCTTCCAGCGCATTCGCAGGCTCAGAGCTGAGTTTCCTGACGCCAAAGTCGAGCTGGTTACCAATTTTGCGCTGGCGACTCCACCACTTATCGGGGAGCTTCTGTCTTCGGGCCTCGACTTAATCTCCATCAGCGTGAACGCGGCCACGTCTGGGACCTATCGCGAGCTCATGAAGCTGGATTACGACCGAACCGTACGCAACATTGAGACGCTTTTGGAGAGACGCCGGGCCCTTAACAGCCGACTGTATGTAATGCTCAAGTTCGTCATCTGTGATCAAAACCGCGACGAGGTTAGCGCGTTTGTTCGGAAGTGGCAGAAGAGCGTAGACAAAATAATCCTGCAGCGGGCAATTGACTGGGGCGGACTGGTCGATATCAAAGGCGCCTATATCGGCCCTTTGTACCCCTGCAAGCCGCTGTTCGAACGAATTGTCATCCTCAGCAACGGAGAGTTCGCACTGTGCTGCGTTGACACCGAAGGTGTCACCCATCTCAACGTACGCGATATGCCTATTGTTGCCGCTTTCAATTCCGAGCCTTATGAGCAGATGCGGAGGGTGCACCTGGAAGGCGATATCCGGTCGCTGCAGATGTGCCGGAACTGCTGGGGTGCGAACCAGAACGGCGCGGCTTGGCTGCTGGAATCCTGAGGGGTTCGCTCTCAAAGACTTGGGATACTTCAAGAATCGATGCTGAGGCCGGTTCAGTAAAGACGGCTGGTGGTCTCCTCGACAACGGGGGACAACTGGATGGTCTCCTTTTCTTCGGGATGACGGACCCAGTGCCGGATTCGCCACAGAACGGCGGGCAGGCTGACCAGCAGCGTAATCCCGTTGGTGGCCCAGAGAATTCCCGCCACTCCGATGGTCTGTGCCAGAACGTATTTCAGCACCATGACGATGGCCGTTGCAATCGCGTAGAGCACGACCTGGAAGCGCACCAGCGACAGCGAGTTCAGCAGCAGGTTCGGCATTCGCATCATGGTCTGGGTCACGATCCAGGCGGCGACGGCCCACAGTAGCGGCCGGCCGATGCCGAGGTTCTGGCGCAGCCACAGCCGCAGCAGCGGTTCTCCACATAGCACCAGCACGCCGCAGCCGGCCACAGAGACGCCGATCAGAATCGCTCCGCTGCGCATCGCGCTCCGCAGAATCCACGGCCGGTCGTCTCTGTGCGCGGCATCGGTAAAGGCCGGCCACAGCGGCTGCGAGATCACCACCAGCAGGCTGATGATGGTGATGCAGATGCGCGTAGCGATGGCCATCTGCGCCGCGGCCTCCGGCCCCAGCCACTGCAGTGCCAGAACGTTGTCCAGCAAATAGCTCAACCCGCCGGCCACCATCATCAGGCAGTACATGATTCCGCTGGAGGCCACCTCCCGCACCGCCGACAGCGGCTGGGGCAATCGTTCGGGGCGCAGCTCGGGGTGGGCGAGGAACAGATGCACAAGGCAGCCGATGTTGGAGACCATCAACCCGCCGAAGGTCACCCAGACATAGATCCGCACGTCGTGGGTCACCAGCGTCGCCGCCAGCAATCCGGCGGAGGTCAACACGGTCTGGATGAACTCCCAAAGGCTGGCGTAGTAGCCCTCCTGCAGGGCCATGAAGATGTTGCTGGCCGCGTGCAGCGGAATGTTCAGCGCCAGCGCCGCCGCCGCGATCAGATAGACCGCGCCCTCGTTGCGTCCGGCGCCTCCCGCCCAGGCCAGCACAACGATCAGCAGCAGCGGCGCCGCCAGGTAAGTACCCAGCGTCAGCGCCCCGCCGATCTCGCGCCGCGCCTGTTGAACCTGCCCCAGCGCCATCGAGCGTGCTACCAGTGTCACCAACGCATAGCCAGTGCCGATGTCCACCAGCGACGCCAGCCATGCCAACGAGGTTGCCGCGCCCCAGATTCCGAACTTGGCAGTTCCCAGCGCGTGCAGCACTGCGGGCATCACCACCAGCGTGCACAGAACCGCCACTGCGCGCTGCACGCCGCCGGCGCTCGACGCGAGCATCATTCTGCGATTGCGACTGGAAGAAAGAGTCTCCGGCACGGCCTGGCCTTTTGGCTTCCCTTTCGGTATTCCTAAACTACTCTAGCTCTGTGCCGCGTTCTTCGCGGTGTCCGCTTGCAGCGGTTCGCCCGGCCCGAACTCAAAGTTCATGCGCTCCAGTTCGATGGCGTAGGGGCGCTTCATCACCATGGTGTGGATGGCTCCGACGTACTCGCCGATCATGCCCAGGAACATCAGGTGGATCGAGGCGACGAAGAAGAAGCCGATCAGGATCGGTGCCATGCCAAGTTCGAAGCTTCTCCAGAAAAGCAGCTTATACACGAGATAGGCGAGAGAGATCAGCACCGACAGAATGGCTCCGCCGAAGCCCGCAAAGACGGCCATGCGCAGCGGCACCTTCGAGAGATTCGTGATGCCGAGCATCGCCATGTCATAAAGCGTGTAGAAATTATTGGCCGTCACGCCGCGTGTGCGCGCGGGCTGGTGGTAAGGCAGCTCGACGCGCGGAAATCCAAGCTCGGCGATGATGCCGCGGAAGTACGGATAGGGATCGTCGAAGGATTTAATCAGGTCGACGACCTTGCGGTCGTAGAGTCCGAAGCCGGTGAAGTTCTCGTAGGTCTCGATGCCGGAGAGCCGGTTGACCAGCGCGTAGTACTGTTTGCGAATCCAGAACATCAGGCTGTGCTCGTCGCTGCCCTTCTTCACGCAGATCACCACCGGCGAGCCGGCCTCCCACTGGTGCACCATCTCCACGATCATCTCGGGCGGGTCCTGCAGGTCGGCGACGATGCCGATGACGGCGTCTCCGATGGCTTGGTGAAAGGCGTACATTGGCGAGCGGATGTGTCCGAAGTTGCGCGTGTTGCGAATGACTTTGACGTTGCGGTCGACGGCGGCGATTGACTTCAGCACGGCGACGGTGTTGTCGCGCGAGGCATTGTCGATGAAGATGTGCTCGTAGCGGTAGTTGCCCAGCGTGGCGATGGCGTTGCGCACGCGCTCGTAGCACTCGCGCACGTTCAGCTCTTCGTTATAGCAGGGCGTGATGATACTGATCGTCTTCACATTCTCACTCCGAGTCATCGAATTGCAGTTGCCGCGCGTCGATATGGGCGGCGTTTGCCTGGTACCAGTGGTAAAGCTCGCGAATGGAATCCTTCATCTCGCGAAACTGATAAGGGCCCAACTCGTCGAGCATGCGGGAGTTATCGCCGCTGTACTCGGGCGCCAGCTGCGGATTTCGAACCACGATCCGCGGAGTGCAGCCTGAAACTTCAGCTACCAGCTCCGCCAGTTGCGTCAACGAATAAGAGCGGCCGCGGCAGACATTGTAGGCCTTGTGGCGCGGAGCATGTTCCAGAAAGCACGCGGTCACTCCCGCAAGATCGGCGACGTCGAGATAGTCGAATTTTACATTCTGCCGGATGACAATGGGCAAGCCTTTTATGACCCGTGCGCAGGCGTTGGAGATGAAGCGAACCGTGTAGTCCTCGCCCGGACCGAAGACGCCGAAGAGACGCAGCACCGTGACCGTTTCCAGACATTCGGCGTACTTCGAGCAGATGTACTTGGAAAACCCGTAGGCGTCGGTGGGGACGCGGCTGTCGAAGTAACTCTCCTGCACCTGCGCGGGCAGGGTGGTGCGGCCATACTCAGCTCCCGAGCCGAAGTGCAGCATCCGGCCGAAGAGTTGGCGACTGCGGACAAGGTTGAAAAACATCCGGCAGTTGCGGTCGAGCATATCGGCCGGAGCGCCGGTGCGGCGGTTGGAGCGCGTGGAGGCCGCATGCACCACGGCATCGAAGCTGCCTGCGCGCAGATATTCGCGCACGGCGTTCTCGTCGAGAAGGTTCAGCTCAGCGGAGCTGGGCGCGGCGATCTTGTATCGGCTGCACAGCAGCTTTCGCAGGTTTTCTCCGATGAAGCCCGACGCGCCGGTGAGCAGGATCTTCATGCTTCACTCCGGCAGCAAAGGCACCAGCATATTTGCGCGCAGCTCCTCGCGATCGAGGAACGGCCAGAGATCCTCCAGCGGACGGGAGACGAATGAGCCATCGGCTCGCTGCACTGAGGCCAGCCGCGGCGCGCGCATCTCGTCGGCGATCACCTTGACGTCGCAGACTACCGGCCCCGGCATATCGAGCACGCGTCGAACCGAGGCGCGCAGGTCGCGCTGATCCTCGATCCTGACGCCGGCGATGCCGTAAGAGTTCGCCACCTTCAGCAGATCTGGAAGTGTGACTCCGGTACTCTCGCTGCATCCAATCTTCGGTGCGCCGAAGAAGTTCGTTTGCGAGGCGCGAATCGAGGCATAGCCCGAGTTGTTCAGCACGAAGAACTTGATGGGAAGGCCCAGATGCGCCACCGTGGCCAGCTCCTGAATATTGAGTTGGAAGCCGCCGTCGCCATCGACGCAGATGGTGCGTGCTCCTCCAGCGGCGACCGAGACACCGATGCTGGCGGCGATGCCGTAGCCCATCGCACCGAGTCCCGCGGTGTGGAAGGCGCGCTGACCCTTGCGCACGGGCAGCGCGAAGAGAAAGATCTCGATGCCGCTGCCTGAGCTGCCGCTGACGATGCGGTCTCGCGGTGCAGCCTCGGCGGCGATGACCTCGGCCAGATGAAAGATGCTCACCCGGCCTTCGGGCTTACGGTGCTCGGCGGTGATCAGCGGATACTTTGCCTTCCAGTTCTGGCAGCGCTCAATCCACTCTTTTCGTTCGCGGGTTGCGATGTGCTTGTCCTGCGAGATCAGCTCGGTGAGGAACGTCGCGGCGTCGGCCTCCACGAGCATCTGGAAGCTTGATTCGAGCTTGCGCAGCTCTGCCGCATCGATATCGACCATCGCCTTGAAGGCCGCGCGGGCCATGTTCTCCGGCGTGTAACCGACGATCGGAAGATCCATGCGCGCGCCGATTGTGAGCAGGAAGTCGCAATTCTGCAGCGCGAAGTTTGCTCCGCGCGCGGCCAGCGTTCCCGGACGGCCGGCGAAGAGCGGATCGTCCTCTCCGACCAGGTCCATTGCAACCCAGGTGGTCTCCACCGGAATCTGCAACAGCCGGCGCGCTTCGTCGAGCAGCTCTGCCGCACCTGCAAGGCGCACGCCATTGCCGATCATCAGAATCGGCCGCTCGGCCTGGTTGAGCTTCGCGATGATCTCAGCCACCTGCTGGCGCAAACGCCCGTTCGGTGCGGCCTCGGAGAGCTCGGGTGTAAAGCCGGGGAGATTGGATTCGTCGATCTGCGCCGCCTGCACATCGATCGGAATATCGATCCAGACCGGACCCGGCCGTCCGGTGAGCGCGAGGTGAACGGCCTTTTCCAGGTGATAGCGGATGCTGCTGGGATCGTCGATGGTGACCGCGTACTTGGTCAGCGGCTTCACCACCTCGACGATGTCGATCTCCTGATTGCCCATCTGGCGCACGCCGCGATGCCGTCCCTGGCTGTCGTACATGCGGTCCGGCCGCTTCACCTGTCCGCTGAGGACGAGCATCGGCGTCGAGTCCAGCCAGCCGCCGGCGATTCCGGTGATGGCATTGGTGCCGCCCGGACCGGTGGTGACCATCACCACGCCGAGATGGTTGGTGGCCTTGGCGTAGTTTTCGGCGGCGATTGCGGCGGCCTGCTCGTGGTGATTGCAGACGAAGCACAACTCGTGGCAGTTGGCCAGCGAGTCGTTCAGGTGCATCGCTCCGCCGCCGACCAGGACAAATACGTCTTTCACTCCCTGCTGCGCCACAAAGCGCATCACAAAATCAGAGAGCTTCATCGTGCAGCCTCTGTTGTTGCCATTGGGACGGACTCCCGAAGGATGGATTCGATCAGCTCGCGCACCGCGCCGTTTCCGCCCTTCGCGGTAGCGATAAAGCGGCAGATGGAGCGAATCTCCGGCTGAGCGTCGGCCGGCGCGGCGGGCAGGCCGGCCAGCTTCAGCGCCGGCAGGTCGTTCACGTCATCTCCCATGAAGCAGGTCTCTTCGAGCGAGAAATTATGCTCGGCCGCAATGCGCCTGAGGGCCGCGGCCTTGTCGCGGCAGCCCTTTTCGACGTTATCGATGTGCATCTTGGCGGCCAACCGGTCGATCAGCGGGCTCTCTTCGCCGGAGATGAATGCCAGCTTGAGTCCCGCCTTGCGCGCCCGGGAGAGTCCCATGATGTCGGTAAAGTGAAAGCGCTTCCACTCTTCGCCATTCGGACCCCACCAGAAGGCGCCATCGGTGAGCACGCCATCCACATCCATCGCGATCAGCTTAATTGCCAACGCTGGCTCCGACGCGGCGCAGCTTCTTCATGATCGGCTGTTCGCGCTCCATCACCCGTTTTTCGCCGTCGCCCATCGAGCGCTCCACCACGCGAATGTAGCTGACGAGCTTGGTGATGCCGTTCGGCTCCAGCGATGCGGCCTGATCCGATCCCCAGAGGGCGCGATCGGTGGTGATATGCCGCTCCACGACGCAGGCTCCCATCGCCACAGCCGCCACGCTCGAGGGCAGGCCGGACTCGTGCCCCGAGTAACCCACCGGAACGCCGTAGCGCTCGCGCATCTTCTGAATGGCGCGCAGATTGAGCTCCTCGTAGATCGCCGGATACGTGCTGCAGGCGTGCAGAAGAATCAGGTTCCCGGTTCCCAGCACCTCCACGGCGCGGTCGATCTCCTCCAGCGTGCTCATGCCGGTGGAGAGCAGGATCGGCTTTCCGGTGGCGCGGGTGTGGCGCAGCAGGTTGTGGTCGGTCAGCGAGGCCGAGGCGATCTTGAAGCACGGCACGTCGAAGCGACTGATCAGATCGACGGAAGGCTCATCCCACGCCGAGGCAAACCATGGAATCTTGACCGCGCGGCAGTACTGGTCGATCTCGACGTAATCCTCGTATTCGAACTCCAGTCCGCGCTTCAGGTCGCCGTTGGTGGGACCGAAGGGATTCTCCCGCGGCTTGGCCAGCTCCTCCGGCGTATAGACAATATCGATGGTTCGCTTCTGGAACTTCACGGCGTCGCAACCCGCGGCCACGGCGATGCTGATCAGTCGCTTTGCGAGATCGATATCGCCATTGTGGTTGATTCCAATTTCGGCGATTACATAGCAGGGATGGTTGTCCCCGACCTTCTTGGCGCCAATCTGAACTTCCTGCACGTTGGCCTTAGCCACAGCCATTCTCCTGACTCCTGTCTACGGACCGATGACTCTTGCGAGGCAGAGCTCCCGTACGCACGGCTGCACCGCCTGGACAAAGGCAAGGTCTGGGGTATTCGCTCCAGCCAAGTAACATTAGCACGTATTATGCCACGCAAAAACGGTTGAAAGGCGAGCACTTGCGGCCAATTACCATCGCCTCCGTGAGCATAAAGCCACTCCCGTGCGCGAAATACCGCATTGGGTGCCGGCTCGCGTTGACCACCCCGCGCGATTGGGTTTAGCGTTGGGAGTCAAGATGTGCAACTTCCGGACCATCTGGCTCGTCAGGCGGATCGCGCCTTTCCTGCTCCTTCTTGCCGTCACGCTTCCGCTCTGCGCTGCGGGATTCAAGCCGGTGCGGGCGCCGCATGTGATGGTGGCGAGCGTGCATCCGGAGGCCTCGGCCGCGGGTACCGAGATCATGCGCGAGGGCGGCAACGCCGTCGATGCCGCCGTCGCCGTGGGCTTCGCTCTCTCCGTCGTACATCCTGCGGCCGGCAACCTTGGAGGCGGCGGATTCCTGCTCTATCGCACCGCCGGGGGCGAGACTCACTTCCTCGACTTCCGCGAGAAGGCTCCGGCGGCGGCCTCGCACGACATGTATCTCGACGAGCATGGCAAGCCCACCGATCAGAGCATTTATGGATATCGCGCCGCGGGCGTGCCGGGCTCGGTCGCCGGACTGGTCGAGGCCGAGCGGCGCTGGGGCAAGCTGGGACTGGCCAGGGCGATGGCTCCGGCGATTCGTCTTGCCCGCGAGGGCGTAGCCATCACCCAGGACGAGGCCGCGATGATGCACGATCGCGATCTTGAGCGCGATCCCGAATCCCATCGCATCTTCCAGCGCGAGGGCCGCTATTATCAGCCCGGCGAGCTCTTCCGGCAGCCGGAGCTGGCGCGTACCCTGGAGCGCATCGCGAACAGTCCCGGGGAGTTTTATCGCGGAGCGCTGGCCAATGAGATCGCCGCGGCCATCCAGCGCGGTGGCGGAATCATCACCGCCGCCGATCTCGCCGCCTACAAGGTCGTTGAGCGCGCGCCGGTGCACGGCAGCTATCGCGGATACGACGTCTACAGCGCTCCGCCCCCATCCGCTGGCGGAGTCGTGTTGATTGAGGCGCTGAACATCCTCGAAGGCTTCGATCTGCACGCCGCGCATCGCAATTCCGCCGAAGAGCTTCATCTTGTCGCCGAGTCCTACCGGCGAGCTTTCTACGATCGCGCCGTCTTTCTCGGCGACCCTGACTTCGTCGAGGTTCCGGTGGCGCAGTTGATCGACAAGAAATACGCGGAGGCGTGGCGCGCATCGATCGATCCGCAAAAGGCCTCGGTGAGCAGCGGGCTGCAGCGTCCGAGCCAGGCAGAGCTGGATCGCTCGGCGGCGATGCATCCTCCCGAGATCGGGGCCGAGAAGCAGAACACCACGCACTACTCTGTCGTCGATGCCGCTGGCGATGCGGTCGCGGTGACCACCACGTTGAATAACGCCTTCGGCGCAAGCGTCACCCTGCCGGGGCTCGGCTTCCTGCTCAACGATGAGATGGATGATTTTGCCGCCAAGCCCGGCTCTCCGAACCTGTTCGGACTGATTCAGGGCGAGGCCAACGCAATCGCTCCCGGCAAGCGTCCGGTGAGCACGATGACTCCTACGATGCTGGTGAAGGATGGCCGCCTGCTGCTGGTGATGGGCTCGCCCGGCGGCTCGACCATTGCGACCACGGTGGCCAACGTGCTCATCAACGCCGTCGATTTCGGCGAAGATATTCAGCGCGCGGTCAATGCTCCGCGCTTCCATCATCAGTGGATGCCCGACGAGCTTCGCGTCGAGGCCTGGCAGCTCTCGCCCGATACGCTGGAGCTGCTGGAAAAGATGGGACACAAGCTGCAGCGCAGCGAGAGCTGGGGCGATGCCGAGTGCGTCGGCATCGACTGGCAGACGGGCGACCGCCTGGGCGCAAGCGATGCCCGCAACGGCGGCGCGGCAGTCGGATGGTAGCACGCCAGTTGGTAAAGCATCGGATAGAAGAAAGGAAAAGCAATGTTGAAGGCGATATCGACTCACGTGCATCTGAAAGAGCGGTTGCATCCGGGGATTCTGGAGCGGCTGGCGAAGGGAGGCATCGACGGCATCGAGCTCTTCGCCATGCGCGGACACTTCGACTACGATCACCCGCAGCAGACGCGCGAGATCGCCTCGTGGATCGCCTCCGCCGAAGGGCTTGAGCTCGTCTCCATGCACGCGCCGATCTTCGCCGCCGAGTCGGAGCGTGACTCCGCTCCGCTGAACATCGCCGGCCGCGAACGCCGCGAGCGCATCGAGGCGATGGACGAGATCAAGCGCGCCCTGGAGCGCGCCGAGGTCCTGCGCTTCCGCTTTCTTGTGCTGCACCTGGGCGTCAGCGGCGATGAGTTCAGCGAGCACAAGTTCGAGGGCGCGCTCAGCTCGGTGGAGCATCTTCACGCCTTTGCCAGGCCGCTCGGCGTGCGCCTGCTGCTGGAAAATATCCCCAACGAGCTGACCACGCCGGAGCGTCTTGCGGAGCTGATTCACACGCTGCACTTCGACGACATTGGAGTCTGCCTCGATCTTGGCCACGCGCATCTTTCGCCCGGTGTAGAGGAGGCGATTGAGATGCTGAGGCCATGGATTCGCTCGGTCCACGTGCACGACAATCGCGGAGACCGGGACTCGCACCTCTGGCCGGGCGAGGGAACGATCGACTTCAAACGCACGATGGAGCTTCTGCGCGGACTTCCGCAGCCTCCGATGCTGGTGATCGAATCCGCAGGCGATCCCGAGGGCAATCCCGAGTACGGCAAGGTGGTTGCCGGTAAGATGCTGGAGACGTGGAAGAAGCTTGAGCTCTGAAATGAAGGCTCAGGAGGTGCGGTGATGGAGACCACGAGGCGCTCCTGAGCTTCATTTAGTATGATCAACGCGGACGAATGGCGACGAGCACAGGGGAAGGCGCATCCGGAATATTTCTAAGAAAGAAGACTGACATGAGTGAACAGGAAACGGGCAAAGGCCCACAGAGTTGGTCAAACACGCAGGCGTACGCGATGGCGGTGGTCTGCCTGCTGGTAGGTTGCGCCGTGGGATACCTGCTGCGCGGTTCGATGGGCGCGGGCAGCGCTCCGGCGCAGGCTCCGGCTGCGGCCCAGCAGCAGGGAATGCCCCAGGGAATGCCTCCGGGCATGGGCGGCGGAACGCCGCAGCAGATGCCGACTCCCGAGCAGATGAAGATGATGGCCGACAAGGCCGCGGCGCCGCTGCTGGAGCGGCTGAAGTCGAGCCCCAACGATCCCGCGCTGCTGGCGCAGATCGGCAACACCTACTACGACGCACAGCTCTTTTCCGTCGCCATCGACTATTACCAGAAGTCGCTGGCCATCGATCCGAAGAACAGCTCGGTGCGCACCGACATGGCGACGGCGATGTTCTACTCCAATGATGCCGATCACTCCATCGCCGAATTCGATCGCGCCCTCAAGGACGACCCCAAGAACGGCAACGCGCTCTTCAATCGCGGAATCGTCAAGTGGCAGGCGCGCATGGATGTCAACGGCGCCGTCGCCGACTGGGAGAAGCTGCTCAAGGAGAATCCGAATTATCCTCAGGCCGACCAGGTGCGGATGTACATCGCGCAGGCCAAGAAACACGCCAACATGAAGCCCGGCACCAGGACCGAAAAGCCGGCGATGTAGCGATTCCATCTCGCGCAGAAAGAGTGTGCCCCGCGGAAGCTCTCGCGGGGCGTTTTGTTGTCGAAAGCAGCGCGAATCTGCCAAGATGAACAGCGCAGGCCAATCGTCAGGAAACCTGGATGCTGAATTTCACCGTTGCCGATCTGGCGCAGACCGCGCTTGCGGCCCTCGCATTTGCTCTCTTTCTTCTTCCCGCGGGATACCTTCTGGGCGAGGCCAGCGATTGCTTCGGCTTTCGCCGGTGCTCCGCTGGCGAGAAACTGCTCTTCAGCGTGTCCTTCTCCGTCGCCGTCGTCCCCATCCTCGCCGTGCTTGCGGGCAGATTCCTCGGCTACACCGGCGCGCTCATCATCTTCCTTCTTTTGTTGCTGGCCGCGATTGCAGACACGATTCGCAGGCTCGGGTCCTCTCGTCTCTCGCAGGTAGAGCGCAGCACCTGGATCGTGCTGGCGATGATCCTGGCGTGGTTTGCGATCGTGCTGCTCTCGACCGCCGACCTGCAGTTCGGCAACCGGCTCTACGTCAGCTATCTCACTTACGATCACGCGATTCGTGTTCCTTTTGTCGAGGCGGCGACGCGGAACGTCCCCCCGCTGAATCCCTTTTTCGGCTTCGACAAAGTTCCGCTCCGTTACTTCTACTACTGGTACGTGGTCTGCGCGCTGCCGGCAAAGCTCTTCGGCCTCAGCGCGCGAAGCTGCTTCAATGCCAGCACGCTGTGGAGCGGCCTGGCTCTTGCGTCCATCCTGCCGCTCTTTCTCAAGCACTTCTTTGGCGAGCAGGTGAATCTGCGTAGAAAGTCCGTCATCGCCATCGCGCTGCTCGCCGTCACCGGACTCGATCTGATTCCCTACAGCATCGTCTGTGCCTGCTATCACCGCTTCGTTCCCGACATGGAGTGGTGGGACACCAGTCAGGTGACCTCGTGGCTGGGCTCTCTGCTGTGGGTGCCGCATCATGTCGCCTCGATGATTGCGTGCATGGCCGGACTGCTCCTGATTTCGACGATCGAGGAAGAGATGGAGCCTCGCCGCCGCGCT
>Ga0326727_10013706_pt1 | contig 17914 bp, 17 predicted proteins | sample MB2enrmetagenome_FD_207643 | JGI IMG/M metagenome (GOLD analysis project Ga0326727, IMG submission 207643) | Lab enriched peat soil microbial communities from McLean, Ithaca, NY, United States - MB29MY | ecosystem: Environmental > Terrestrial > Soil > Wetlands > Peat | place: USA: New York...
GCACCATATTTGTGTGAGGGCAAACCTAATCCACGCTGGCGGATTTGGAAAACAGGAAATCGCCGGACCGTTGGGCCCCCAGGGAGAGCGCAGGATTTACGCTTGAGCCTTCTGACTCCTGCCTTGCGCCGGCTTTTTGCGTCTAGTCCGGAACAGGTCCAACTGCTGCTCCTTGAAGAAGTCGTAGTTCTTGAGGATGCGAATGATCTGGAGCAGGTCCGACTTCTGGTAGTTGCGGTTGATTTCGGTCTTATTCACCAGGTCGGCGAGCATGGTTCGGAAGGGGATCACCGCGTCAATGCCCTTCGAGCGGAGCAAGGCAATGCTCTCGTCGCGAGCTTCGGCCACTTGCGGCAGGGCGGGGACTACCAGGATCTTCAGCGTTGTGCCCTCCTTGCCGAAAGCGCGCGCCGCCTGCTGAAACACGCGAGGTTCGACGAAACGGAAGATTTCCGGCGCGTGAGCCAGCACGGCGGAACTGAAGGTCTCCGTATGCCATCCTTTGACCACAACAATCGCGCGCTCGATGGACGCCAGGTCCGGTGTGCCGAGCACAAACGTGAGCGGGCCACCGGGCGCTTGCGGATGGGGATTGAGCACGAAGAAGTCAATATCGTCGTCGTCCTCGCGGCGCGTCTGGCCAATGTACTTGCGATGCTGGCGGACGAGGAATTCGTGCAGTTCGAAGTACTCACGGACGATGGTTTCGCTGACGGCGGACATGGGTTAGTGGCTAGTGGACAGTTGATGGTTGATGACCTCGGCAAGAAGGTTTGCGGGGACCTTGTGGCCGAATTCGACGGCGCCGATGCGGCGCGCGAGCACGAACTTGATCTCGCCGCCGCTGACCTTCTTGTCGAGCCGCATGGCGGCGAGGAGTTTCTGCCGCTGCGGGGCGTTCAGCTTCACCCGAGTGGGGAGGCCGGCTCGTTGGAAGAGGCTCTCGATGCGGTCCATCTCGGGTGCGGGAAGTCCAAGGACCTGCGCGGAGAGCCTGGCCGCGGCGACTTGGCCGAGGGCGATCGCCTCGCCATGCAGATACCTCCCATAGTGCGAAATGGCTTCGAGCGCGTGCCCGATGGTGTGGCCGAAGTTGAGGATGGCGCGCAAGCCGCCTTCGGTCTCGTCCTGCCGGACAACCTCCGCCTTGATCTCGCAGCAACGGGCCACGACCGCTGCCAGCGTGCGCGGCTCGCGGCGCAACAGCTTCGGCAAATCGCGCTCCAGTCGTTGGAACAGGCTGGCGTCGTAGATGATGCCGTATTTGATCACCTCGGAAAGGCCAGCCCGATACTCGCGCATGGGCAGCGAGGCCAGCGTTGCCAGATCGCACAGCACCAGTCGCGGCTGGTAGAACGCCCCAACCAGGTTCTTGCCTGCCTTCAAGTTCAAGCCGACCTTGCCCCCGACCGAGCTGTCCACTTGGGCGAGCAGCGTCGTTGGCACCTGCACAAAGGCCACGCCGCGCAGGTATGTCGCCGCGACGAAACCCGCCAGATCGCCTACCACGCCGCCGCCGAGCGCCACGACGAACGACTGGCGCTCCAATCGCTGCGCGGCCAGTTGGTTGTAGCACGCCTCAATTGTCTTCAGGCTCTTGGCCGTCTCGCCCGCGGGGATGATGATCAGCGTGGGGGCGAAGCCAGCTCTCGTCAAAGCCGTCTGTGCCGCCTTGCCATACCGAGGCGCGACGTTGGTGTCGGAGATGATGGCGCAGCGGGTGTCGAGCCTGAGCCGGGCGCACTCGGCACCCAGGCGGGCCAAAAGGCCGGTGCCAATCTTGATATCATAGCTGCGATTACCCAGCGGTACGTTGACGATGCCCACGGGCCAAGAATAAGGTTTGGCCTGGCCGTGTCAAAGGTTTGCCGCGCCCGGCCAGCAGTTGCTGAACGGGGAGAGTCCGACGTGGGGGGATTATTACGCCCGCCCACTGGCAGTGCTGCTTTTGCGCGAAGGCCGGTGCGAAAGGTATCCTATTCTGTTCACCACAAGCGACTGAGCCTCGGTCACAACGACCCCTCCGCTATCTTCCACTGGCCGTTGACCTGGCGGAACGTAATCTCTTGATGAGGCGTGCCTGGAATCATCTCAACCTCCAGGACGATGGAACCATCACCGGTATCCTGAGTTCGGCTCAATATGCCCATGCCAATGAGGCCCCCTGCGTTCTGGAAGAAGTCCGCAATGGACTCGTCTGTCTGGCCTACCCTGGCCCGGAGCTGTTCCGCCCTGTCGGGAGTAAAGGCCTGCAGTAGGTTTGTCAGGTCGTGGTTCTGGGTTGCCCAGAGGAGGGTCTGCAGCGTGTTCTCCGGCGTATTGAATCCTACCATCTGCGCTTGGCTCCGGCGCAGGTAGCCCCGCGGCAACTGCAATCCGCCGGGACCATTCGTGCCTCGGCTGGCGAGCTGCGCGCGGAGTCGTTCGTTCTCGGCGCGCACGCCGGCCAACTCTTGCCGGCGTTCGGTGAGCCGGGTGACCTCGCTCCGCAGGCGGAGCAACTCGGGTGTTACCACCAAAGCCGACTGTGGACGCGTCGAGCCGGGGCCGCCAAGTTCACCCACGGCAGCGATTGCGGGGCCGTCCCCTACCGCTGCCAGTTGGGCCTGTAATTGTTGGTGCTCGGCGCGCAGGCCGGCGAGTTCGGTTCGTTGCCCCCAAACGCCCCAGAGCGTCGCCAGGCACACCACGGCCAGGAAACCGCTGAACCAGACGCGCCCGTTCATGGGTTGGGGTCCGCCGGTGGCGGGTTGCCAGGCACCGGCGCGGCTTGGAGCGGTTGCGCGGGTTCCTGGAGGTAAAGCTTGCCGTCGCGCTGCACCAGCCAGTCGGGGTGCTTCTTGGCAACTCCCGCTTGCACGCTGCCGTCGCACAAACCTATGTGCCCGTGTATTGGGCACCGGAACAGCACACGACTTGGCTCGGTTTCCGGCGCTGAGGGTGCGAGGTATTCGTAAGAACAGTTGGCGGCGGAGTAGGAGGCAAAGTTCGACGCTGGCTGGCGCCCCTTGTCCGTGGGGCACACCAGGATAATTGGAGTGCTCAGCTCGTTGCTCATGGAGAGCATGTCGGGCGGCGAGATGTCATTGTTGTCAAGGGCCCAGACCTTGACCGCCAGACCCATCTGCTTCAGGTTGTTGATGCAGTGGATGGACTCGGCCTTTTCCTTGGCCTTGGCCAGCGCCTCGGTCTCCTCGGCGGTCAGGAAGCCGGGGGGAGGCTCGGACAGTTGGGTGCGCAACTTGGCGTTTTCTCCTCGCATCTGCTCCAGTTGCGCCACTTCAGCGGCCAACTGGCTCGCCAGGTCTGTCAGCCGTGCAACCTCTTGTTGCGTCCGGTCCGCGGCATCCGCACCCGCCGGTGCATCATTGGTGCCCGCAGCGGGTGCCGGAGCGACAGTCGCCTTCGCCCCGCCCTCGCGCGACAAGTCCTGAATGGCCTGTTTCAGGCTGTGGATTTCCACCTGCTGCACAGTGAGCCCCACCGCGCAAGCCAGCGAAGCCGCCGCCGGCACCAGCACCGGCCACCAGCGCCGGAGGAAGTTGGCGGGGGAAAGCGGGCTGGCCAGTGGCGGGGCTGCGGAGCGCGGCGCGGGCAAGCGCACCTGGGCGGTCAATTGTCCCTTGAGTTCTGCTGGCGGCGCGGGCTTCGGGGCCGAGCGCAGCACGTTTTCGATCTCTTGGTCCATAGTGCTCATAACATTCTCGAGGTGGCCGGTGGCATGGGCGAAGTTCGCTGGGAAGCCAGTTTCCTCTGCAACTCCGCCAGCGCCTGCCGGAGGCGGTATTTTACTGTGCTGGTGGCGACGCCCATGGCGTCCGCCGTCTCTTGCAGCGTGAGGTCCTGGTAATAGTGCAGTTGCACCGTATGCCGCAGGTCGGGCTCCAGTTCATCCACCGAGCCATAGACTGCCGCCGCGAGGTCGCTGTGGGCGACAATTTCGTCGGGCGTGGCTTCCGGGGCCGGACGGGCCGCCCACCACTCGTGGGAGCGCGGCTCGGTGTGACGGTCGGCGCGGCGCCAATCCACATAGACATGGTAGGCGATGCTGTGCATCCAGGAAGCAACGGAAGACCGCCCTGCAAAACCCGGCAGCGCCTGCCAGACCCGGCCAAAAGTGCGTTGAGTAAGATCAGCCGCATCCGCATCGTTGGCCGCCAGCCGGCGCAGGAAGGCGTAAACCCGCTCATAGAACAGCCCGATCAATTCGGCTGCCGCGGCGTGGTCGCCGCCGCGGGCTCGCTCCACAAGTTGATTGGCATCAGGGTCCATTTGCTGCTACTTGTTTAGACGTTCCGCAGGGTGGGGGTGGACAAAGACATTTTCTGTTACTCCGGCTCATCCGCCGGCGCCTGGGGCTGCCGGGCGAGCACAGAGTGGGCGGTATAAACGGCAATGCCCAGCCAGCACACGGCAAAACTGGTGAGCTGGACGCGGTCCAGCGGCTCGTGAAATACCACCAGGGCAACCAGCAATTGCCCTGTCGGGCCGATGTATTGCAGGAAGCCGATGGTCGAAAGCTTCAAGCGGCGCAGGGCCACGCCGAACATGAGCAAGGGGACGGCGGTGATGACACCCGAGAGCGACAAGATGCCCAGTGTGGCGGCGGCTGTCGCGGGGGCGGGGACGAGCGCCAGGAGGCCCAGTGCCACAGGGAACAGGAGGGCCGTTTCCACCAGCAGGCCGTGCAGGGAGTTAATGTCCACGGTCTTGCGCACTAAGCCGTAGAAGCCAAAGGTGAAGGCGAGGGAAACCGCGATCCACGGAAACCCGGCGCCGCGCATCGCCAGATTGGCAACCGCGACGCCGGCGATGAGGACAGCCAGCCACTGCCAGGCGCGGAGACGCTCGCGGAGGAAGATCACCCCCAGCGCGACGGAGAGCAACGGGTTGATGAAGTAGCCCAGACTCGTCTCCACCACCTGCCGGCTGACGACGGCGTAGATAAAAATCAGCCAGTTCAAGGCAATGAGCACCGAACCGGCAGACAGAAGCAGCACATTCCGGCGGCTGCCCAGGATCGGCCGGATCGCATTCCACTCGCCGCGAATCGAAACGACCAGTCCCAGGAACAGCACGGACCACGCAATCCGGTGGCAAAGGATTATCAAGGGCGCCACGCGGGACAGGGCATGAAAGTAGAGCGGGAAGACGCCCCACATGCTGTACGCGCCGACGCCATAAAACAGGCCGGCCCGCACGCTGCGGCGCCCGGCCAGTGCTTTCGCCTCAGCCAGCGCAGTTGGAGGGTCCAGTTTCCCCGTCACAAGCCAGAAGCTATCAGACCCCGGCCTGGCGGCAACCGGACTTTGAATAAAGTGGGCCACCGGGCTGTCCAACTGTTGCAGTTTTCATGGAACTGCATGGGGCTGGGCTTCTGAGGGTGAAGCAAGGTCCCTTGTTTCATAGTGGTTGGTTCGGGTTGGGGCGGCCCTCTCGCAAGAGGGGGCCGCCCTTCCTGTTTTTGGTGCTGGACTTCATTGAACGGACGGCGCTGGATGCCCAGGTTAGTTCCGACAAGATTCGCAGCATCGCCAGCCGTGTGGGCAATTTGGCGACGTACCCTGTTTCCCAACTGGGCAATTCGCTCAAGCTGGTGGCGAAGCTGATCGGGGGCGGCTTGCCGACGCGGGTGTTTTATGTGTCGCAGGGCGGCTACGATACGCATACGAACCAGGTCAATGCGCAGGAGCGCTTGCTGCGGGACCTCGGCGATTCGGTAAGGGCCTTCGTGCAAGACATACAAGGACAGGGGAACCTGCCTCGGGTGCTCCTGATGACCTTCAGCGAGTTCGGGCGCCGCGTCGCCGAGAACGCCAGTGGCGGCACGGACCACGGGGCCGCCGCGCCCATGTTCGTGGCGGGCGGCCAGGTGAAAGCAGGATTACTGGGCCAATACCCGAGCCTCGCGCCGGAGGACTTGTTCCAGGGCGATTTGAAGTTCAAGGTGGATTTCCGCTCGGTGTATGCCGGGGTGCTCGAAGACTGGCTCAAGACCCCGAGCGAGCCGGTTCTGGGGAACGAATTCGTGCCGCTGCCGCTCGTCTGAGTCATGCGGGCGCATCTTGATGACGCCGCCATGTGCTCTCCGGCGGCTACTGTATTGTCTTCCTCTTGACTTATGAGTCTCGTAACTTTCGAACAACAATATGGCAAGACGACGGGCGGTCAATCGCACAGGAATCTCTCGCATTGAGGGCATTGCCGTCCATGACGCTTTTGTTGGGTTCATCTGCTTGAAGTGTTACACGTTGAATCACGTCAGGGTAGGAGAGAAGCTGCTCGATCCTGAAAGCACTTTTTTTGGCGCCGAGTGGCCTTGTAAGAGTTGCGGATATGTGCATCGCAGAAGGGCCAATTTGCCCTTTCCCAACTGGCCAAGAGAATTCAGGCAGCACAAGTCGTTGCAGGCCGAGAGGTTTTGGCTCGGGTTCTTCAGGATCGCTACCGAGCACCCGGAGTCTTACTGGAAGCAATGCAACGCCTGTGGCCGAATCCTGCCTTTTCAGGCGTTCAGCAAGCATTCGGGCTGGGGTCCCCTGCAGCGGCAGATGGAGTGCAGAGGTTGCAAAGGAGCCATCAACGCCGTCCTGAACGTCCTGCGGACACCGGAGCAACTTCACGAGGGTTCGGCCCGCCGTCGCGTTGCCGAGTTGTTGCTCAAAGGGCAAGACCAGCGAATCGATCTCAAGGATTTGTTCCGGCGCTTCGGCGGCAAGTGTTTCAAGACCGGGCGGCCCTTGAACCTTCAAGAGCGGCGCAGTTGGGCGATTGATCACATCCTGCCTTCGCAGTTCCTTTATCCTTTGAGCGTGGAGAACGCGGCGCTGCTCTCGCGGGAGGCGAACAATGCGAAGGCCGGCAGGTGGCCTAAGCAATTCTACAGCAACAACGAGCTCATTGAGCTGAGCCGGATCACCGGTGCCGACCTGAACCTGCTTGCAAGTACTGACCCGATCATCAACCGGAATATTGATGTTAACGCTTGTGTGACACGCTTTCTCAGAGTTAGAGAAGGGTCCAACCTCAAAAAGCGCCTCGACGAGCTTAGTAAGCTTCTCACGGATTACGCGCTGGTGCATCAACTCTCCCCACAGAACAAAAGGATTTTGGGCCTGTAAGCGCGTCAGTCGCGCTCGCTCGCCAATTCATTCGAGGACAAGGAACTGGTGGGCCGTGACCGTTCCCTTGTCCCGGATGCCGTGCGACTCGCAGTGTTCGACATTTTCAGTGAAGACGTCGGCAACCCGAAACCAGGGTTGCGCCACAACGCTCAACACGGACGCCATATCACATTTGTGACTCTTGCCGAGGTGAAGGACGACGACGCCTCCGGGTTTGAGCCGCTCGCGGGCTTGGCGGAAGAAAGGTTCGTAAACGGCGAAGGATTTCTTCTGTCGTTCATCCACAAAGGAACGGGGCTGCGAACGAAAGTCTTCCGCGTTCCAACCGCAGAACCAGAGCCGCATCCAGTTGGCCAGGTAAAACCGCGTGCTGTCGAAGAAAGGTGGCGAAGTGACGATCGCGTCGAGTTCGTCCACCACGTGCGGCCACCAGCCGGTCGCGTCCTGGTCGAACACGCCGCCCTCCACAAATTCCGGCGGGTGATCAACGTCCAAGCTGCGCTCAACTTTCTCGCGCAGCCGCGGCATGAGTGGCCGGTATTCGTAATCCCCCGTGGGAGCAAACGGGGTGATCGGATGGGAACGCCGGCTGAGCGCATAAGGCCGGTTCCCGTGTAGGATGTGCAGCAGGGACGTGAACACCAAGCTGGCCTCGGGGGTTTCCGGAGGATGGTTCAGGAAAAAACGACGTGCAATCAGAACTTCACGCAGCGTCTCACGATTAAAATAAGCCGTTAGGCTCCCGTTGAAGCAGATTCGGCTCGCGCTCTCCTCGTCCCGCGGGTCAATCGGTGCGCTCGCAAGGTGGGTTTCGAGTGTCACCAGCAGCTCCTCACACAAGCGGTGGAGGGGCCGTCGCACCTTGGCGCTGGTGATGCGAATGGCCGCTGGACTGATATCGAACGCCCACGACTTTCTCCCCGCTAGCGCCCCTTCAAACGGAATGGTGCCCACACCCGCAAACGGGTCCAGCAGCGTGCCGCCTTCGGGCACGAAGGTCTTCACCAGGAAGTGCGCCAGCGCCGGCTTCATCTTACCCTGGTAGGAGCAGAGCGAGTGGAGGCTGTGCCCCCAGTTGCGTTTAGCGAACAGGCCGCGCTGATGGGGCAGTTCTTCTTTGAAGCGGCCCCAGGCATTGGCCCAGTGCGGCGTCGTTGTTTTAGCGGCATCCTCCCTCACCCGGCCGCTCCACCGGGGCGCATAACTGAAGACCAGCAGCACTTGCGACAGCGGCGTGCCGTCGCGTGAACTCCGTCGGCGCAGGACGATTTCCCGCTCCAGTTGCCAACCCGTGTTTCCGGCAAGCTGCATGAGGATGCGAGGCGTTGGCACATGAACCCCGCCGTAGCAGGAATCCCCGATGTCGATTGCCATGCGCGCCCGCTCGGTGAGATGGAGCGTCACGGCTGACAGCACGTCCGCCATGTCGGAGAAATACGCGGAGACCATCTGCGGGATGCGGCGGTCGTAGGCCCGGGACTCAAGCTGGCGAATGAGCTCGCGCGCTTCTGGCACCTGCCCAGCCTCCGCTTTGGCCACGGTCACGTCGTTAATGCCCGCAGTCACGGCCTTGGCGCGGAACGCGCTCAAGTCCGATTCGTCGTGCAGCGCCCGCAGAAACCAGAGCTCGATCTTGGTGTTGCGGAAGTAATTTGTGCCATTGAGGTAGGGGGGACTGGTAATGACGCCACTGACCCCCAAATGAGGCACGTTGGCCAGCTTGCGGGCGTCCTCGGAGACTAAAACCGGTGGTTGCGAGAGACGAACCGATTGGCGCAGGTCGCGCGCGATTCGTCGGAGGTAATCGCGCAAGCAGTCGAGGAATCGAGGAACTGGCTTGGTTAATTCCCTCGGCGTCTTAAAACGCAAGTCACCTCGGCGGATCAGGCGGGATGCCGGAATGAGGCTGGACAGGGCCGCCAACTCGACGAAACAGGCTTCCGGTTTTCCCGCTCGGCACAGGGCATCGATCAAGCTGCGGGCTCGCAGGACTTCCTCGAACACTGGCGCATCAAAGAACACGCTTGCGCCAAACGTGCTCCGGTAGGATCGTTCCAAGTCGGTCGCAGCCTCACACTTGGGAATCTCCGACAAGATGGCGCGCCCGGCCTCATCAACGGCCGCGGCGACCACCTGGCGCATGTCTTCGTCAAGTGTCAGCGCAGTGCGTTTAGCCTCCGTCAACGCTTGCAGGAGTGGATTAAGTTCGCAATAGAACGCCTGGCGCCCCATCTTGGCGGTGGCCAACGGAGTCGTGCCCCCGCCGGAAAATGGATCAAGAATCCGCTGTGCGTCAGGCATGAATTCCTTCAGCACGTCCTCAACGAACTGCGGAGAATATCCTTCCAAATAAGGATACCAGGCGTGAAGCGGCTCCTGAACGCCACCCCGAAACGTAGCCTGGAGATGAGCCTCCCGAAAGGCCGTATCCGTAACGCGCTCGCGCCCCGTGGACTCCTCATCCTCGCTGGCACCATCAGTGAGACGGCGCTTGATGCGATAGAGGCAGTGCGCGTTGACCGACCGTCCGGAGTTGTCCGCGTTCTTCTTCAGCGCCCCATAGTTCTTGTAGCCAACCAACTCCCTCAACTCGCTGCTGCTCATCATCCGGATTCGCTCGTAAACCCAACTATCCCGCGTGCCGAATGCCAGCGTCACACTGCTTTTGGCCGCGCCATCTTCAGCAAGATCGGCGAAATAGATGTTCTTGAAGTTCTGCTTCACCATCCAGGTGTAGGTTAAGATTCTGCGCTATGAAACACCTACCAATCTATGGTAGTTACTTCTAATAGGGCAAGCCTTTTCTCACATTATATTGCAAGGGCCAACGAAGAGGGAGCTTTGCCTTCCCTCCGGAGGCGCGAGGCACGCGACTCCAACTCCTGAGATTGCGACTGGCGATCATCCCATGCGTAGAGAGGTAAGCATTCCCTTCCAGTGCTCCCAAACCATGTACATGGAAAGGGAATCCAGCTTGCAGTACTGCAGCAGCAACCGCTTCCACTTCTCCTTCGTCGCCGCGTCATTCCGTTCCACCCCATACACCATCGCCTCGTAAGCCCGGATGGCCCCGGTGCCCGCGGCTAGCCAAGCAGGAGTATATCTTCTGATCGGCGAAAGGTCCGGGTCCGAGAAGCCACCCGCCTATATCGGCGTAGGTGAGGACGTGGGCAAACGCCTGAGGCAGCATCGCGAAGAGGATTTCTGGGTGCAGTCAATTGTGTTTGTAGGCCTGGGCGACAATTTGACCAAGTCGCACTTCCAGTACTTGGAAGGTCGCCTTATCAAGGAGGCCGCAGAAGTTGGGCGCTTTGAACTGCAGAACGACCAAGATAGTGGAGCGAAGGTGTCGCAGGCCGCCCGAGCGGACATGGAGGTCTTTCTCTCGTGGGTTCGACAGCTCTTGCCGGTCTTGTGCTGCAAGATCCTCATCCCGGTTGTGAAGAGTGAGAAGCTGATAGATCCGAGCAAGGCGCTCGTGTTCAAAGTCAAAGGGGTCACCGCCAGGGGCCAACAGATTCGAGAAGGTTTTGTGGTCTTCAAGGGTTCGGAGGCAACGTTGGGTTTCACGCCCTCCGTTCGGGCGTGGACTGTCAAGACGAGAGAGGAGCTTCTCAAGAATGGCGGCTTGAAAGAGTTGGCAGATAAGTTGGTGTTCACCCAGGACCTTGCCTTCACCAGCCCGAGCGCTGCGGCAGAGATCATCTACGGAGGGGCTAAAAGCGGGTTGACAGCGTGGCGAAATGCTGAGGGCAAAGCCCTGAAGGACTTGGAAAGCGCGGTCTAGTTCGACACCTTGCTCATCAGGGGTTCGGCTAACTCAGGCTAGAGGCCCGCCATCGCTCCGTGAAAGCCCGAGAAGCCGAGCGAACGCACTTGGCAAAGATGGAGGCCAACATCGACGAAACCGCCACGGCGGTGTGGGGCATCAGCGACACCGAGCTTCGGGAGATCCAACCCAGCTTGGCTGATTTGAAATAATAAGTTTTGGGTTGGACCGTATTTGTCCTACCCACACGTTTAGAGTGAGGGCAAAATTATAGCGAATATGGGACTGACTATTAACTACACGTTGTCGTTGAGCGAAGAGGTTTCGAGCGAGGTGGCGCGGGAGCTGGTGCGGCGCGCGGGGCAATATGCTCGGAAGGTTGGCTGCACCGAGGTGAGCCGGGTTTTGCGGGCGGCGGGAAGGGATGACCTGGCGCCACTGTTCTTTTCCGCCGGGGAGCCGGAAGGGAGCTTTTACATGTGGGTGGCGCCGGAGGAGGGCTGGGTGGTGCGGGCGCTGCCGGGACGCGGGTGCGAGACGGCCCGGCTTGGGTTGTGCCGGTATCTGCGCGAGGTGCCGTATGGCGGTGGCTCTGCGCCCACAGGCTACCAGGGCGGCTGGTACCTGCGCAGCTTCTGCAAGACCCAGTATGCGGGGCAGCATGGCTGGGAGAACTTCCTGCAGTGCCATTTGCGGGTGATCAGCCTGCTGGATTTCTGGCGTGGGCTGGGCGTCGGGGTGGAGGTGAGCGACGAGGGCGGGTACTGGGAGAACCGGTCGGTGGAGAAGCTGCGGGAGGAGTTGGGCGGTTACGACAGGCTGGTGGCGGCGATGAGTGGAGTGTTGAAGGACGCTGGCGGCGGGTTGCCGGTTAAGGCGCCCATCTTCGACTACAAAGACTTTGAGCGGTTGGAGCACGAGGGCTGGGAGAAATACGGCGGCCAAATCGAACGGCTGAGGCGGGAGTTGAGTCGCGTGCGCGAGTAATAGGCAAAGCGCCAGAGGGCTGGCGCACTCCAAGACGCTGGCGCGGGCATCGAAGCGTTAGGTGGTGCGGAGCGTCTTGGAGTGGGGGCGTCCTCCACCGCTTTCGATTGGGAGCGGGAGGAACATACAGTTCTGACACACCATGCTGGGGCCGAGCGACAATTCAACGAGGCGGCCTCAGACCGAAAAGCCAATTGCCGATAGCCAATAGCAAATGGCGAATGGCAAATGGGGAGAAGGCTACACTGGCGGCACGACTTAAGCTGATTGCAACACGATTCGAGGCTCAAGGCATCCAGTCAGTCTTTTGCGGCCTCAGAGAGCGCTTGAGCGTAGCGTGCTAACCGCTCACGCTGACAGAGCACATCACGCCATTTCTTGGGCGGGGCTTCCGAGCCGTAGAAGGCCCCGGCTAATTGTCCGCAGATTGCGCCGGTGGTGTCGGCATCGTCGCCGAGGTTGACGGCGAGGAGAATGGCTTCGCGGAATGACGGTGCGCGGTCAAAGGCCCAAAGGGCGGCTTCGAGCGATTGGACGACATAGCCGGTGCCCCGGATTTGTGGTGGGTCTTTCTCCTTGAACGAGCCTTGGGCGACGGCGGCGATTTCCGGGTGCAGCGGGTGCTCGGCCCAATAGCCTTTCACTGGGCAGTATCGCGGTGACAGGAGAGTGTCCTTGTCCACGCCGCCCAGCGCGCCGACGAGGAGGGCGGCGTAGTAGCGGCAGGCATCCACGGCGGTTGGCGCTCCGTGGGTAGTGCGGGAGCTTTCGCCGGCCCGCTCGATGGCCTCGCATGGGGACTTCCAATAGATCATCGGTACCGGGGCCAGCCGCATCAGGGAGCCGTTGCCGGCCTTGGCCGGGTCGGTGGGGCCGGAGAAAGGGTTGCCGCTGCGCTGGAAGGCGCCGAGGGCCTCGGCGGTGGTGTTCCCAATGTCAAAGCAGTAGCCGGTGCTCGACATATAGCCCTCGCGCCACCATTTGACGTAGCGCCGCATTTGGTCGCGCGCGTCGAAGCCTTTACATTCGATGAGGCTGGCGGCCAGGCACAGCGCCAGCGAGGTGTCGTCGGTCCAGTGGCCGGGCTTCAGCCCGAACGGCCCGCCGCCGACCAGGTCGGTGATGGGAGCGAAAGTGCCAGGCCGCTTGAATTCGAGCGTGGTGCCGACGGCATCGCCGATGGCCAATCCCGACAGACAGCCTCTGAACCGTTCAATGGTATCCATAATTATCGGCCGTCGTTGCACTCTGGTCCGACTTTCACTTTGCTCGAGGTTGGGCAGGAGCGCCTCACTCTACGAAGGCCTTGAGTCATCTGTCTGGAGTGGTGTCTTGGACCTCAATCTCCACCGGATTGCTGAAAATGCCCACATTCCGGCCATCGTGCAGGCCGTAGTTTCCATGGGGCCAACCTATCGCATAGCGGACGGTATGGCCACCTGGCAGAACTGCCAGGCGTTTGTAATTTGTCGTTTGCCAATGACCATCCAGCGTTACGGCGATGGGCTTGCTCGTTGTGCCGGGCAAGAGCGGCACTACCTCGGGTTCCGGAGGGTGCGTGTAGCCATTTTTTCTCGTCCAGGCAACACTTCCCAAACCGGGGACATAGGTGGGATCATACCAGTACCGCACGCCGTCCACCTCAAGTTCAGAGTACCTCTGCCCCATTGAGACGGTGCCCTTCCTCCGTTCACCCTCATTGCGCACCCGCGCCGTGAAGGTCGGGGCTTCATTCGTGCCCAATGCCATCCTTGTGGGAAGCAGTTGAACGGACACACCGTCCACCGGTTCACCCCAATCTGATGGCGGCTTCGCCTCCTGTGGTGCTTCGGTCGGCTTCTCCCGAACCTCGACCTGGATCGCGGGGGAGACAGCGTATTCCTTCAGGTCTCCTGCTTTGAACACCAACGAGAACCGAACCCTGTATTTCCCACGAGGCTTGGCGTCCATCAGCGGCCAAACTTTCACGGAGCCTGTGCCTGGCCAGTTCATGCGCAAGACGAAAGCGTGGCCTTGACCCGGCTCCCAAATAGTTGGCTCGGTTTCAATTCCAAGCTCGCCCGACAGATAGACGCTTTCCGCATGCCATCGGCAGGTAGGTTCATCAACTCGCTTCACTGCGGCGCCCAAATCGGTCGGCGGCCAGATGCCGCCGAACCACTCATGGGAGATGCTGGCCGTGATGGTTTGCGTGGAACAATTCTCAATGCGGATGGGCAATTCCAGGACATCAGTCCGCCCGTTGGTAAGGCGCTTTGAGATTGGTGCGATGGCATTGGTAAGCACGGAGATGCGCACGTCGAGCTCGGACCGTTGGAAACCGTCTCTGTGGGTCCACCCGCCAAATGGAGGCACCGGGCCGTCGGCAATGAATCTCTTGATTGAGGCTATGCGCTGTGGATTGAGTGCCAGAACACCATCGGCGCGGTTGGCCACCAGCCACACGGGCCTCGCCTTCGTGGGTCTTTGGAGGAAGAGTATCAGCTTGTCCCCGGGCTTCATGAACTGCGGATCCCCCTTCCCGCCGGACCAGACGGTGGCAACCTCTATCATTTGTTCGGAGGGAGCCTTGCCGCTGAATACCTCCAACACCTTGAATGAGTAATAGTAGTAGTACAAGGTGCCCTCGGATGTCGGGACGCTTCGTTCGACTTCTCGTCCACTCGATTCGATTTCCCCCGCTGCTACCAAGTCGGAGTATGTCAACACCCAATAAGCACTGCCGTCGGGGCGAGCTGCCGGTTCGGAAGACACGGCTGGGGCGGCGGCAATCTGGGTGTCGGCGGCTGCACGCACCATTCCGATTGGCGCCAGCAGAAAGAAGAACACGAAGGCCAGAAGACCTGGTGTCATAGTGATCGGATGGCGTCCTGCTCGCATACGTGGAGTCATTTGACACGAATTGCTTTCAGTGTCGGCACGTCCAGGATTTGCAGACTTCCGTCGTCATGCTGGCCAATTAGCGCTCCGCTCGCGGAAAAGGCGAGTTTTACCCGGGGACCGCCATCAACCCAGTCCGGCCCCCACGCGGCCAGTGGTTTCCAGGACTCGGTATCAAAGATCAGAACCTGCTGGCTCCCCGGTTGGAGCGCAAAGAGTTTTCCATCGGGCGACCAAGCGAGGCTGGTTGCGGGATCGGGGCGGGAAAGGTTCCAGTAGCGCCGTGTCAGTATCTTCTTCTGCGCCTGCCAATCCCACACACCAAACGCGTTGTGATAATTCCAGCCGGAGGCGGCGAGGTACCGTCCGTCGGGCGAGAATTCCAGGCACGACAGCCAGGCTGAGTCGGAGAGGATCTTGGGCGGCGCGTTGCTGTGCAAGTCCCACACGCGGATATTCCCGTTTCGAGAGGAGACGGCGAGGAAGCCCCCGTTGCGCGAAGCCGTCATCGCCTCGATCCCCGCAGGATCACCCTCCAAGGAGCCCAGCTTGTCCCCCGTCATGAGATTCCATTTCTCAATGGATGCATTGTCAAAGGCGAGGACGAGGGCCGTGTCACGTTGGACGATGGCAAGGTGCATGGCACGGGCAGGTGGCTTTCGCCAAAGGATCTTTCCAGAGGCGCAATCGAAGGCATAATTCCCGTTTTGGTCACTACAGGCTCCGGTCTTGCCGTCGGCAGAAATGGCGCAAGCGAAGCTGAAGACATGGCTGACATTCCCATCCGTCACTGTCGGGAGCTTGATTTCCTTCAATTCCTGGAGATTCCAAAGCACAGAATGCCAAGTCAGGGATCTGAAAGGCACGCCGGGCAGGTTCGTCGAGGTGTTCACGGTGGCCAACGCCCACGCTAGGTGGGCCCCGGTAAGCTCATACAAGCGTTCCACTTCCAGGGGCAGGCTTCTCCGATCGTAAATGGCGGTGAACCACTCGTTCGAGCGCAGGCCGGATACCAGCAGCCACCGCTCGCGCGGAGGCTGAGACTCCGGGGGAGGCGGCAAGGTGGCGACCGCGTCGGCCAATTCCAGCAAATTGGTTGCATCCAGTGTCCCGCCGATACCACCCTTGTGACCCATCGGCCCGGACAGCCCGCCGGTTTGACTGCCGTCGCGCCGCACGTTACAGTCGTAAACGTATTGGGCACCAAGGAACCAACTCAGTTTCAGGATCAGGGCATTCGTATTCCCCGGCCAACCTCCTCTGCGGCTATGGTGCGAGGAGAGGACCCAATCATACCATGGTGCATTGAAGGGCGGTCCTTCCGGCGGCGCGGTCTTTTGAGGAACGGCCTCAGCCGCGTTCAGATCGAGCGCCGTGGCCATTCCGGTGATTACGGCCAACAGGAAGAACAGGCAACGCGTCCAGACTCGCCGTGCGGGCTCGCCTTCGGGAGCCAGAGCAAGCACCAGGGGGACCACGGGCCTGCGAGCGGCTTCAAAACGCCGCAACGCCGCGGCTCCACAGCGCGAGCAGACGACAAGCATACGATTCGTCCTCATATTCATAATTGGACGGCATTCCGAAAACAAGCGTGCCTGACATCCGCCGACTCCCGCCAGATACCCCGCTTCCGAACTGTCGGGCGCACGGGGATCCTGGCTGTGTGACAAGGGAGCGAGCATTTCCTATGAGAATTCCGAGCGCCCTTGCCATGGGTGCTGCACAGGTGCCGGCTTCCTCACGGGCTGTCGGGCGCAGGACACTTCACTATTGGGCGGGCGAGCAGTTGTACGCGAGGCGGGGGGTCCAGGGGCACTCTAGCGGATATAGCCGGAATGTCCGCTGGCAGCCCGGAAGGTATCCGGTGGGCATCCGGTGGGTATCCGGTGGGTATCCCGGGAGGTTATGGCGCCGAAACCAAGGCTCGGCGGAGTTTTGGCTGGGCTGTTGGAGGCTGGTCGGGCCGGAATACGGTCTCGATTCGCCGGGGGAGACTTCGCCACCCGTTGACTTGCTGCACGATGCGAAGGATGACCCGCGAGCCGGGCCACGGCTCGCCGTACGCCTTCACGTATTGCGCGGTGATGTCGCTCTGGCCTCCGCGTGGAGCCGGGAGCGGGCCGAGGCAGATGAACTTGTCGCAATAGTGCCTGCCGGCGTTGTAAGGGCGCGAGGCATACACCAGAACGTGGCCGGCGGGAGGCTCGGTGAGGGTGAGCTTGAGGGCGATCCCGGCACGGCCCTCGGTGATGGTGAGCGCCTCGATCGGGATGAGGTCGAACACGGGGCGTCCGGGCGGGTATAAGAACGGGGGCAGGCCGAGCAGGGCCTGGTTGCGGTTGAGGGCGGTGAACAGGTTTTGGCCGGTCAGCGGGCCGGACTGGCCGCCTCGGGGATGACTGCGGACCTTCTTGCTGAGTTCGCACCAGGCCTCCCGCTGCTCCTCGGTCAGGTCGTTCCAGCCGAGCGAGGCGCGCCCGAAGTCTGACGAGGCGCGGCATTGCGCGGCGGTGCGGGGCTTGGTGGGGCGGGTGTGCTCACGCTCGCACTGGCCAAATCGGCTCTTAAAGGCGACTATCCTGCCGCGCTTCCCGCTCATGGGGACATCTTGCACTTTCATACGGTTCTGTCATTCTACGGCGCGACTGAACGGACGATGGGCCTTCCAGCCGTGGCCTACGCTGCTGGCAGGGCATTCATCAGGAGCCCGCCGGCGAAACACTCGAATATAGCACAATGGACAGCCCAAAGCCAGGGTCGTGTCGCATCCGGCAGGTGCGGTTTGAGATTGCGCCAAAGCGTGGGCGGGGGCGGCCACACCTTGACAGTTGCCAGGTCGTGGCCGAGAGTCCGAGCATGGCGAAACGAGCTGGCGCGGGCATCACGTGGCGGTTTTGAGCCTGACTCGATTTGACTTGGTTTCCGCCCCCGCTTAGCCTTCGTACGATGAAAGCGCTGCAAGACTCGCTGCTGGAACTGATCCGCCGGACTTCGGCGGAAATCCCGGAGGACGTGCACCAGGCCATCCTCGATTCGCTGGAGCGCGAGAAGCAGGGCACCATTGCTGCCAGTGCGATGAAGATCATCGAGCAGAACATCGCCCTGGCGAAGAACAAGTCGCAGCCGATCTGCCAGGACACGGGGAGCATCATTT
>Ga0326727_10013709_pt1 | contig 17911 bp, 10 predicted proteins | sample MB2enrmetagenome_FD_207643 | JGI IMG/M metagenome (GOLD analysis project Ga0326727, IMG submission 207643) | Lab enriched peat soil microbial communities from McLean, Ithaca, NY, United States - MB29MY | ecosystem: Environmental > Terrestrial > Soil > Wetlands > Peat | place: USA: New York...
CGCAAGGGCTGACGAATCGTGGTTAGCGGAGGGTTATAGGTGGAGGCAGCGAGCACGTCATCGAAGCCAATCACTGAAACGTCCCTGGGAACGCGCAATCCTGCCTCGCGCAGTGCCAGAATCGCTCCCATTGCGGTCACGTCGTTGAAGGCGAAGAGCGCACTGAAGGGCCGCCTTGCAAGAAGCAGTTGACGGGTCACCTCAGTACCTGGTCCGGGCCCGGGCTCCATACTCTGGAGTTGCGCCACGAGCTCGTGATGAATGGCGATATCGAGAGCCTTCGCCTCTTCAATGATTGCTTCCCAGCGCCGATTGGTATCGGAACTGAAGGCCTGCCCCTTGATGAACGCAATCTCCCTGTGACCCAGCTCCTTCAGATGGGAAAGCGCCAGGTGTGCCGCCTGGCCGTGGTCGAGCTCGATATTGATGACTCCTTCGCGTTGCTGGTGGCCGGAAACAGAAACCAGGGGAACAGAAAGATCCTCTTCGATGGGCGTATCGACGGCAATCATCCCCTCCACCGAGCGCGCCAGCAGCATGCGCGGGTAGCCTTTCAATAGATCGGGGCGGTGCCTGTGGCTGACGACGAAGTAAAAGAAACCGTCTTTCAGCAGTTCGTCTTCGATGCCGCCAAGCACGGCGGTGGAGTAGCCCTCGCTGATCTCCGGCACGATCACGCCCACCGTGTAGCTGCGCTTCTTGCGTAAGCTGCGGGCCACCGTGTTGGCCGTGTACCCATGCAGCGTTGCGGCTTGCAGCACGCGCTCCTGTGTCTCCCGGGCAATGCGGTACTTGTCCGCCTCGCCGTTGACAATGCGGGAGACTGTAGACTGCGACAACTCGAGCAGGCTCGAGAACTCTTTCAGGCTGATCGGCTTGAGCGGTTTGTGTGTCATGATGTGGTTAACCCGATGCCGCTAGCTCTCGCTTTTGAAGCCCACCAACTGCATGGCGCGCACACACTCTGGGTTGCGCATGAAAGTCTTCCACACGAATCCACTGCGAAGATTCTCCGCCATCAATACTGAAATTCCCTGGTCGATTCCCAGCACATCTGGATCGTACCAGTTCGCCGCGGGATGGAAGGCGTCGACAAATCCGTAGCGGCCCCAGGCCCGGTCGCCCCACTTTGCGCGCATGGAGCGCAATACGGCGATGCAATCCGCAGGCAGGAATGGCAGCGAGCCCGCTGTGGCACAGGGAACCACCGTGCCATCGAGCGGCCCCTTCGCAGGCGGCCCTCCCCATGCATGGTACCCGTGTTGAGAGTCCGATGCCGAAACGCCCCAGTAGTCTTCATTGAACCACTCCGGGTGGGAAAGACAGAACGCTTTGTGCGCACGCGTAGCGATCACCGAGTTCTCAAAATAGTTGGCATACGCGTCGCGCTTGTGGCGGAAGTCATAGTACGCGTGCGAATACTGGTGGGTGAACAGCGGATCGTTTCCGCTGATGTATTTGTAATTCTCAAACTGGATCACCGGGCGCGAAAAGTTGTTCCAGGTTTCCGGCGGGACCGGATGGGCGGTTGACCCGATGCCAAGCAGATACATCATCATCAGTTCGCAGAAGTGGTTCCAGCGCCCTTTTTGGAAGCCCTGTTCCGGCCCCCAGGCCATCGCGAATGTATCGCCGCCGTTCAGCATCCACGGCCAATCGACGCGCTCGTAGATCTGTTGCGCCAGGGACTTGATTCGCGCGTCGCCGAAATGCTCCCGCGCGGTAAGCACGCCGCACAGCAGCAGCGAGGTGTCGATGGGCGAAACCTCCGACTTCCGCCAGCGCTCGCCGGTTTCGATATCCGTGAAGTGATAGAAGAACCCATGCTCCTCGGGCATCTTGTTCAGGTGCCAATCGAGCGTGGTCCGCACGCGCTCCACAATCTGCGCATGCGGAAAGTAGCGCCGCTTGTCGGCAATGCACAGCGCCGAGAGTCCGAACCCTGTTGCCGCGATGCTTGCCATGCGCCGCGGATCGCGCGCACCGTTGAGATCGTAACGCGCTCGGTCCAGAACCTGCCCGGTGTTCGGACTGGCTTGCTCCCAGAAGAGCAGACAGCCGCTCTTTTCCAAATCGTCCAGCAGCCCCTCGTCCTCGTGGGAGAGTTTGTGCTCTTTGCTCATTGCGTATGCCGCGGGCAAGGCGCTGCCTGCGACCATTGCGGCCAATGTGCGGAGAACCTGACGGCGGCTGACCGCCGGCAACATATCAAATCTCATGGTCGAACTCCGAATCTCTCCATTTGAATGGCCAGTTATCGAATCTCCACGACCGCAAGACCCATCGGCGGAAGCGTTAGGGTGAGCCGATGGCGCACGACCGCACGCACTTCCGGCGGTCCTGTCTCGGAGGCTTTGCGCAACGCATCGATCTGCGTCTTCGTTGGGTTCTTCGGACTCCCCATCTTCTTCCAGGCGTCCAGCGTGTCGCCATGAGAGCTGTCGACGCGGTGAATGGTTGCGTGCGCGTTTTCGCCGATACCTTTCAGATCGATAGCGATGGTTTTGCTTCTGCCGTCCACCCCGGGTTCCACCAGATTCCATGCCGTGATCACCAGGGTTCCATCGCTGCGGCGCGTCGCCAGCACATCCCCGGCAGCTTCGGGCAGCCGTTCGTCGCCGAGCTCATGAAGCAACGCGAAGACATCGAATGCCGGCTTGGGAATTCCGTCTTCCGCCAGCAGCCCGAATCCTCCGTAGAACGGTGTCTTCACCACGCCCTGTTCCTCGAAGACATCGGAGAAGGTCCAATACGACATCATGTCCACCATTCCGTCGCATTGGCTGATGGTCTCGGCCATCCACGGCCCCATATAGATCGAGTCGGTGAGCTCCTGCTCATTCGCATAGGTCGCATTGAACTCGCTCCAGATGAGCGGTATCTTCGGCCGCGCGGAGTGTTCGATCTCCTCGTGGACTTTCTTCACCGCTAGGCAAACCATCTGGTGCGGCGCTACAGACCGATCGTCGTGGAAGACGTTTTCCGCGCTGTCGTTGCCGTAGACGTGCGTGGAGACAAAGTCCAGCGGCACCTGGTTCTGCGTGGCGTGTGCAATCATTTCGCCCACCCACGCCGCTTGCGCGGTCGCCGGTCCTCCTACACGAATGCGCGTGTTGACCGCCTTGAGGGCGCGCGCGGTGTGATCGTAGAGCTCGAAGTAGGTGGCTTGCTTCGGCGTTCCTCTCCAGAAATCGATGTTCGGCTCGTTCCACACCTCGAAGTACCACTGCGAGACTTCGTCAATCCCGTAGCGCCCCACAAGATGTTCGGCAAACGCAGTCACCAAAGCGTCCCACTTCGCGTAGTCCTTCGGCGGAGAAACAATCGGCTTGTACCAGAACGCGTGGTAATCCAGCTCGGCCGCCAGCGCTTTCGGCATGAAGCCGATCTCCACAAAAGGTCGCACTCCGTTGGCCAGCAGCCCATCGTAAATCTGATCGACATAGGACCAGTTGTAGACAGGGTTGCCCTGCTTGTCCTCGCCGTAGACGCCGTTTTCATCGTGGAGGATCGCGTGAAAGCGCACGTATTGGAAGCCCGTGATCTTCTTTACGCGCCGCAGATCGTCGCGGTAGCCCTCCCGCAAGGAGAGATTGGCGCGCCCGGAGCCAAACATCTGCTCCCAATAATGGGGAAAGGGCGTGGCCGCAGCATGCACGTCGATCGTCACCTGCTCCTCGGCTGCTCCCATTCCTATCGGAGGTCCGGCGGCTTGGAGTGCGTATGTCGGAGCACATAAACCTGCAACGATAATTCCTGAAAACAGAGTCGAACAAATACGAAGCATTGCTCTCTCCCAAACGCGATTCAACAGGACAACAGGCGGCGCCAAGCCTTAGCCATGCGATGAGCAGCGGTGAATAGACCGCTTGGCGCAATCGATTGTGCTATCGGTATGAAAACTACCACCCGCCTGCCAGAATCGTCAAATAGCCCAACGGAAAGCTGCGACAGAGCGGCTCTTCGAACTCCCGGAACGACCGAAAGCGAACCTATTTGTCCAGAATCCGTATATTTGTAGCGTACTCAAGAACCGCGTATCCTGCGTTTTGATAGTTTTGAGCGTCTAGCGTTTTCAATAACTTATTTAGAATCAACACGGGCAGGCAATCCGACCCCCTCCCGGAACTAAATACTTTATTATCAACAACTTAATGGATATTGCGCCTATCCCTTGCCGTGTGTGTTTGGGAAATTGGCCGATCATGGTGCTTCGGCACTCTGGCACACTCCCCAGTGCTGGTCCACTTCAATCTTCAATCACAGTTCACGGTATCTAATACTCCGCAAGTAACTCACGAGTATGCAGCAATGCGCTCGCAATCCTTCTGATGAGCACATTGCCCCTGAATTCGGTTTCGGCTATGCACAGATGGTTTACTTGCGCGTGGGTCCATCGAGGATCGGGGATCGAAGCCCCTCGACAATTGGATTGGAATCTCTCGTGTTGAGCATATCAAAGACAATGATCGTATTTGCTCCCCGCTTCAGCCATGGCCCGGGAACGAATAGCGTATCCTGCGGTCCGACGTTCCAGAAGCGCCCGACGGCGTGTCCATTGATCCAAAGTGCTCCTTTGCCAAGCCTTCGAGTATCCAGGAACATATCACCAACTCTCGTGAGCTGAAATGTGGCGCGATAGAAGGCTGGCCCGTCGATCTTTGCCTGGTTGTATTTCTTGGGGAGGAGGTCTGTGCCGTGCTCACCGAGCGGGAGCAGGTAGACCTGCCACCCTTTCAGGACCGTGCCGCTCAGCGAGACCGCGTGCGTGATTCCCTTGTTATCGAATTGGATCTCGCGTGTGTGGTTGATGCGTCCATCGTTCGCCACCAGGATATCGAGACGCGTTCCTTCGTTGATCGCGGGAAGTTGAAGACCCGAATGAACGGAATCTCGGCGGTCGATGGTTCCAGCCAACTCGCCGTCCAGATAGATGCGCGCAAAGTCATGGACCTCGTCGACGGCTAGTTCACCTGGCGGTGCCTTATGCAGCACGATGCGGTAGAGAATGTACCCAAAGCTCTGGCCGAAATACTCCATTGGCATTGGGTCATTGCTTGAAACGGGCCTGGGAAGATTCTCCCACAGCGATGCGCGTTCGTTGAGTTCCGTCGCGGGCAACGTGATCACTGGGGGTGCCTTGGGCATTGCCGGGACCGGCACAGGATTGAACCCGGTTAAGACTTCGCGATAGGCGAAGAACTTTTCCGTAGGACGTCCTGCTTCGTCGAGGGGCGCGTCGTAGTCGTAGCTGGTTACGTCGGGCATAAACCCCTTGCCGCCGGTCGATCCTGCGTAATAGCCAAAGCTGGTGCCACCATGAAACATATAGATATTCACGCCCACGCCGCGCTTCAGAATGTACTTCAGATCTTCGATCTGCGCCTGAGTCGCGCGTGTTTCGTGCGAATGTCCCCAACTGTCGAACCATCCGGGCCAGTACTCCGAGACAAATAGGGGCTGGTCGGGGCGCTCACGCTCAAGCGCATCCATCCCGCCCTGGTGATTGCCGATACCGAAGTTGGTGGCTGCGAAGACCCCGGGCAAGTCACCGTCGGCTATGTTCTTCCAATTGTCGGCAGTTATGAGCAAGCTCTTGGTGAAGCCCACTTGCAGATAGAGTTGATGAAGTTGTTCCATATACGCTTTGTCCGAGCCGTAATTCCCATACTCGTTCTCGATCTGCGTCATGATGATCGGACCGCCGTTTCCATACTGCAGGGGTACGACTTCGGCCGCCAGCCGATGCGTCCAGCGCGTAACCGGGCCCATAAACAGAGGATCGCGCGTTCGCAGCGCTTTGGCTGACTCGGGTGTTGCCATCAGCCATGACGGCAGACCACCCAGATCCCACTCCGCGCACGAGTAAGGACCGGCGCGAAGGATCACATAGAGACCCTCCTCCTGGGCCATCCGAACAAATGCGGCAAGATCGTTGTTGCCGTTGAAGTCGTAGACGCCGGGCTTCGGTTCATGCACGTTCCAGAAGACGTAGGTCGCGATGGTGTTCAGTCCCATGGCCTTTGCCATGCGGAGCCGTGCGCGCCAGTACTCGCGCGGGATGCGCGCGTAGTGCAGTTCGCCGGACAGGATTTTAAACGGCCTTCCGTCGAGAAGCATGCTGCGCCCTGCAAACGTCAGGCCCGTGCGCTGCTGAGCCAACTGCGACTGGCAGATTGCATTTGCAATCCCGAACGTTAAATGTGCTGTGAGAATTGCCAGCAGCCACGACAGGGCTCGATTTTTCGAAGTCATCGCCATCACCGTTCTAAGGCGCCCACATCATCCTTTTTGTAAACATAGGTTCCAGCGATTACGAGATAGGACGCTTCAGATCTTCGTCTTGGTGCTTTAGTGCCTTTAGAAAGTCTGCTTGATCGACTGTGAGGTTGAGATATTCCTTGTACCACCGGTAGTAAGTCATTTCGCTGATTCCAGCCTTATGGCACGCTCTTCCGGTCTCCTCACCGTTTGCAGTATCTGCTTCAATTTGGCGGAGTAACTGCGCAATCTGCTCAGGCGCACGCTTGCGTCGCCTCTTCATCGCATACATCCCCCAGTCAAATTGTCACTCCAGCCATACCGTCCAACTGTTTTGTACAGAACTATGCCAGCTGGCTCGGTTTTGCTTCAGGTGTCGTGGTATGCATTTCAGGTTAAGAGGCGGCGACAATCCATGACCCGGATTGCCGCCGCCTGTTCATGGGCGCGCAGAGCGCATCAGAAGATAAATTTCAGCGCGAACTGCGCAATGCGCGGTCCGGCTCCGTTCTCGCCCGTGATGGTTCCAAACGATGTGCTGCTGGCGAGGCTGCTGGCGCTGCCGGTTGAGGTGTTGGGGTTGTTGAGAATGACGTGGTTCAGGACGTCAAAGTATTCGGCCCTGAAGTCCAGGGTGGATTCGCGGAAAATCGGGAAGGAACGGACCAGGGAGCCGTTCCACACCGTAAATTGGGGGCCGCGGAGCGAGTCCTTCACGACATTGCCGAAGCCGGTTCCGGCGCCGGTGTCGACCGGCACTGAAAAGGCCGAGGGGTTAAGCCAGCTCTCGCAGAGTTTGCCTGCCACGCAATCTCCGCCGTCGATTTTAGAATGCAGGTAAGGCGACTGTGTGAAGTCGCGCTGCGCGCGGTCCTGACTAAGGCCGGTATTTGAGTTATCGACGCCCGTCCACACGGTGAGCGCATCGCCGGAGTGGCTCTGGACGGTTCCAGAGGTTGACCAGTCGTTCAAAATGGCCCGAAGCACGCGATAGCCGTTGTTGATCTTCGGCAGCGCCCATTCATAGGAGACCGAGAAGACCTGCGGATGATCGATATCGGATAGACCGCGATCGAGGGCCTTGATGTCGGGCACAATCGCAGCCGCGGGAACGTTAGTTGCGCCGGTGGGATAGAGAGGATAGACATACGACTCGCCCGCGTTCAGGTCTTCGGTATTGGAAACGCGCGTGGCCTGCGGCAGGTCATCGTAGGACTTGGACCAGGTGTAGTTAGCCAGGAATTGAAGCCCGTGCGACATTCGTTTCTGCAGAGTTGCCTGCAGTGAGTTGTAGTGGGCATTGCCGATCATGGCCGCTTCGATAATCTGGGCGTAATTGGTGTTGCAACCCGTGGTGGTGAGGCAGGGCCCGACGGTGGGAGCAGTGTTATACACCCTCCTGGAGTTTGCACTGGACGTGCCGCCCGGGAAGGTCAACTTGCCGCTCACCATGGTGCCTGTGTTCACCGAGGGGTTGAGCTCCAGGTCAGTCCATAGGTGACGGGAACCGGAACCGACATAGGCCAGCCGCATGGCGAAGCTCGAACTCAACTGCTGCTCGATGGTGAGGTTGTAGTCGTACGTGACTGGTACCTTGAAGTCGCCCGAAGGATCGTACTCCCCGACTTGAAATGCATTCGGGAACACCTGCGTGGATTTGAAGGGAAGAGTGAACGGAAACGGATTGATGTACGAACCGGTCGCGCAACCCGTGCAATATGGATTGCTAAACGGCCCACCCGGGTTGGCGGCGGTTTTCTGTGGGTTGGTCAGTGCGACGGAAATGGTATTGGGCACAAAGCTGGCCTGGGAAAGGTTCATCCACGCTTCCACGCGGTCCTGGTAGAACACGCCATAGCCGCCGCGCACTGCGGTCTTGCCGTTGCCAAAGAGGTCGTAGGCAAAGCCCACCCGCGGCATGAAATGGGTGTAGACGTTATTCGCGCCATTTTTCGGGAAACCTGGGTCGCCGGAAATCACCATGCCGGCAGGCAATCCTGCTGTTCCCGTCGTCGTCGCAACTTGGTACTGGGACGTGCCGGTGTTGGCCGCATACTTGGCGGGGCTGAACGCTGTCTGGCCGCCTTCGCCGATTTTGTTAGCCCATGGAGCAAAGTCTTCCCAGCGCAAGCCATAGTTCAGGGTCAGGCGTTGATTCACCTTCCAACTGTCCTGGGCATAAATGCCGGGGAAGTGGTTGCGATCGTTGACCAGTTCGTAGTTGCCCTGCTGGAAAGAGGTCATGAAGCCCGTCATGTAATTGGCCATGGCATTGACGTTGGCGATGGCGAGGGAGGTGCCGGCCAGGCCAAAACCGAAAGCGCCGTAGGATTGGTACACGTTGGTGACGTCGAACTTGCTCAACTCGACGTGCCCGCCAAAAGCCAGGTTGTGTGCGCCCTTCACCCAATGCAGGTCGTCGTTGAGGGTGTAGTTGTTGCGGCCCCAGCCGGCGAACGCCGAGGACGAGGCTCCAAAATAGCCGGAGACGGACGCGGCCAGATAAGGACCGGTCGGCGGCTGCCAGAGGTTAGTGACGCCAAATCCGGTGATGTCCTGGCTGCCTGGAGGTCCGCCGCGCAGTGACACCTCGCGCTGATAGTTGAGCACCAGGTTGTTGAGCAGGTTGGGGGAAAAGGTGTGCGTCTCGGACAGCAGCGCATTCTGGTAGCGGGTGTTGAAGTACGAACTGTAGCTCGCCAGCATCGCCGGGTTGTAAACTGCGGGCTGCTGGAACCAATCGTAAAAATAGTGGCCAAAGAGATGGTCATTGGCGCCGAAATTGTGGTCGACGCGCGCATCGTACTCGGTGAGGTAATTCTGCGAGGCGGAGAAATAGTTGACGATGTTGCCGATCTTTCCCGCGGACGCATCGGCGCTCGCCGTGGGAAAGGCCTTCGCGTAGGCTACCGAAGCCGGATCGAAAACGGAACTGGGGATTTGGTTGTTTGAGAATGCGGCCCCCGTGAACGGGTTATAGATCTGCTGGCCGGCGGTATTGCAGAGGCCCCCAGTGAAGCCCGTCGTGCAGAGGTTGCCGTAATCGGCATAGCCGAGCGATCCGCCGCTTGAGGTCAGGCCTTCTTCAGCGAGAGTAGGAACCGTGATCTGGTGTGCGGCGGAGCCCGAGTGGATTTGCGTGTGCTGATAGCCGAAGAAAAACTGCGTGCTCTTTCCGTGTGAGAGATGCGGAATGATCACCGGGCCGCCGACCGTGCCGCCGAACTGATGCCGGTGCAGCGTGTCCTGCGTACCCGGCGGCGAGAAGTGCGACTCAGCGTTGAAGAAACCATTGCGGAGATACTCAAAAAGATCGCCGTGGAACTGTTCGCCGCCCGATTTGGTGACGATGTTGATCATGGCGCCGGCGCTCTGGCCGAATTCCGCGTTGTAGTTGCTGGTCTGCACACTGAATTCCTGGACAGAGTCAGGCATCGGGTACGGATCGTTCACGTTGGTCATTTCGTCGATGTTGTTGCCGCCGTCGAGCAGGAAATTGTCCTGGTTGGGCAGCGTTCCGTTCGCGGATGCAACCTGAACCGCATTAACGGAGAATGTTTTTCCGTTGCCCTGGTTCAACCCGTTGCCCTCATTGCTGGCATCGACCACGCCGGCGATCAGGGTGACGAGCGTGGCCGCGGCTCTGCCGTTCAGCGGGATATCCTGTACGGCCGCCTGGTCAATGACCTGCGACAGGGTGCCGGTGGTGACGTCAACCTGCGGCGCGTCCGCCGAGACGTTCACAGTTGCCGTTTGCGCGCCGACCTTCAGCGTGATATTCACGGTGAGCGCCTGGTCTGCTTCGAGAATGATGCCCTTCTGCGCGTAGAGCTCAAATCCTTTCGCGGTGACCGAAATCGTATAGCCGGCAGGCAGAAGCGTCGGGAAAACAAATCGGCCATCCTTGCCAGTGACTGCCGTCATTTGGGTGCCCGACTGCACCTGCGTGGCGACAACATTGGCGCCCGTGACCACGGCGCTGCTGGGATCGGTGACCGTGCCGCTGATGGTTCCGTAGCCTTGTGCGTTAAGGCGAGTACCTGCGCAGAGCGCAATCGCGAAAGCGACTACACAGAGGCGGGCAAAACAATTCCTGAGAGATTTTCTAATTGTCATGCTTTTCTCCTTTGAAATTCATCCCCAAGATTCAGGGCACAGCCTCCTGAGAAATCGCTTTTCTCAAGATTCTTGTTGGTGAAATTGCTTCAGTTTCTTGCCAGAATCATCGTGCCAATTCCCGGCCGCCAACCGCTTCCTCTCCCGCTCTTGCGCTTGAGGCAAATACGGATACGCTGGCATTGACATGCCGGCTTGACAACGTGGATACGGAAGGCACATATCAATACAGGGCGCGGATGGACTCTCGCTTCATGGAACGGCCAGATACTACCTATCGTTTTGAGGAGTGCGCAAGGCACGATTGGAGAAAATGGACTGGCACAGATGGGCGATGCGCGAATGTGCGAAACGGACCCGGCGTCAGTCGTACAAATGGGCCATATGCTCTTACGGGATGGGCGTTATAAACTGCCGGACGAGCACAATCGGGATAATCCCGGTTAAACTTGCGTTGCCTCGCAAGCCTGGAACCGGCGCGGCCATGATGGGCGGAACTCTATGATAATGCGAGGCTCGAATTGCATTCACACGCGCCGTTTGGTCTCAATAACGACGGGTTTATTGAATCGATTCTGGTCCTCCGAACAAAAACTCCGCGCGGTTTTCACATTTTCCGTTTTACTGGCAACCTGCTCGCGCGGCACCTTCGCTCAGCCGGCGACCCCGCATTCACCAACGGCACAGTATCGAACCGCGGCGTCCATTCTTGCACTTTCTCTTGCACAAGCGAGTCATGGAGATCCCGTCCAAATTCGGGGTGTTATTACCTTGTGCACTGTTCTCAGTGGCGCCATGGTTCAGGATCGCACTGCCGGAATATGGATCGATTCTGTCCTGCACCAGCCTTGCCATCAAGGCGATGAGGTGGAGGTGCTGGGAGTCGTGGCCCCGGGATTATTCTCTCCCATTGTGAAAGCAAGATCCTTCACGATTCTGGGACGCACTTCGCTGCCAAAGCCTAAAGCCGTGAGCCTCAAACTCTTGAGTACGGGAGAAGAGGACGATCAATATGTCTCGATTACCGGCGTAGTGCGCTCGGCCGGACTCCGTCCAGGTGAGTCCCATTTGCAGAGATTGTGGCTCAAGATCGCAATGCCCGACGGCCTCGTGTACGCTTCGTTCCCGGGAGAAGATGCTGATGCTGGACGCAAATTAATAGATGCCGTTGTCCGGATCGAGGGCACAGTTATATCTCTCAAGAACGCTGAAAGGCAACTCACGGCTCCTTCTTTAGTTATGGCCATGGGGATGCAACAGTTAACGGTGCTCCAGCCTCCACCGAAGGATCTGTTTGCTTTACCACTCACGCCGATCGGCAGGTTGATGCAGTACGGGTCTGGCACAGACAGCTATCACCGTCTCAGGGTTTCGGGAATCGTTACTTACTATAAAACCGGTGAAAGCGTAGTCATCGAAGATGGCGGGAGAGCGTTGTTCGTTTTGACGGCACAGAGCAGCGACGTTCAACTCGGGGACCGGATCGAGGCGGTTGGCTTTCCTGCGCTCGAAGACTCAGGTCCTATCGTGCAGGATGCGGTCCTCCGCTTTATTGCTCACGGACAACAACTCGATCCCACGTCAATCAAGATTGCGGATCTTACCTCCGGCGCCTTGAACAACAATCTTGTAAGCACGGAGGGCCGTCTTTTGAGGCGGGTTCACGAGCCGTTTCGTGAAGTGTTGCTGTTGCAGGACAAGTCCAATCTCCTGGTCGCTGAATTGGATGACCCGGATCATGCAAACGCGCTGGAAAAGCTCCGGGAGGGCAGTTGGATACAAATCGTCGGAGTGTCCATCCTGGAAGTGACAGCGAATTGGAATCCGGGGCTGCTCAGTGCGGACGCGTTTCATTACAAGGTGGTCCTGCGATCGGCGGACGACGTTCGTGTGCTTCAACCGCCATCGTGGTGGACCATGCTCCACGTTGTGTATATTGCGGCATCGCTTCTGGGCATCCTGGTTATTCTTCTTGCCATTATCGTTTACGGTCGGATCGAGAGTTGGAGACTTCAGGCAGTAATCGAAGAGCGGGAGCGGATAGCGAACGACATTCACGATACGTTGGCACAAAGTTTTGCGGGAATCGGTTTTCAATTGCAGGCCATACGAAAGGCGATCCCGGCCGACAATTCCGGCTTGCAACAGCAAGTCGATCTGGCCCGCGCGCTGGTCCGGCACAGCCACAAAGAGGCGAGACGCAGTATTGAGCCTTTGAGCGGCGAGTTACCCGAGGAAAACGATTTGCTTTCCTCGCTGGAAACCTCAGCGCGCAAAATGCTGGAAGGCGGTTCAGTCGAAGTGACGGCGGTGAGCACCGGCACACCGCGCCCACTTCCGCCGGAGATTGCCGCCTCGCTAATCCGAATCGGTCAGGAAGCAATCGCGAATGCGGTTCGTCACGGCGATCCCAGCCACTTGAATATTTCACTTGCCTACGGCGCGGCCTCGGTGCGGCTTGATGTCAGAGACGACGGCTGTGGTTTTGTGAAGAGCGGTGATTTGCTGGGATTTGGATTGCGGGGCATGCGCAAGCGAGCTGCTGCAATTTCTGCCAATCTTGAAATCGTTAGCCAGCCCGGCGAAGGAACGCTTGTCGAGGTTACGGCCCCGCTGCCACCTGATCTAACGCTGTACGCCTTCGTCAAACAGACGTGGCGGCATCTCAAGGAGCGTGTATTGCATGTCAACCCACGAGACGGTTAGCAAAATCATACGAATCTTGATCGTCGATGATCATCCGGTTGTCTGTTCGGGTCTTACGAGTATGCTCAGCGCGCAGACCGGAATTGAGGTAGTTGGATCGGCGGCAAGTGGAGAAGAAGCACTCGCCATGGTGCAGCGCGACGGACCGGACCTGATGTTGTTGGATCTGCGCATGCCTGGGATGGATGGCATTGGCGTTCTGAACGCGCTCAAACGAATCGAGCATCCGCCGCGCGTCGTGGTCTTGACGAGCTTCGAGAAGGACGAGGATATCTATCGCGCCATTCGTGCTGGAGCTCAAGGATATCTTCTGAAAGACACATCGGAGTCCGAAATGGTCGCGGCAATTTCAGTCGTGCATTCCGGCAAGCGCTACATTCCTCGCCACATTGCGGCCCGTTTGGCTGACCGGTTAATGCGCTCCGACCTCACGCCTCGCGAATTGCAAATATTGGAACTGCTCGCACAGGGTTCAACAAACAAGCAGATCGCGGGATCTCTCGATATCAGCGATAACACTGTTCGCCATCATGTCAACAGCATCATGGAAAAGCTTCAAGTGTCCGATCGGACGGAAGCTGTGGCGATGGCCCTCAGGAGCGGGGTGCTCTCGGGAACGGACTGAGACTCACGATGCGCCGCGGTTTGCTTCTCAATGACTTCATCCGGTCGGGAAGCTGAATAGCATTCTCGATGATTTGACGACTAAGCGCCGGTTGCCCGCGCAATAGCGGCGAACCGTAAAACAGGGGATCGAAAATGAGTCGAGCAACCTTAGTACTTGCATTTCTTGCGTTGGCATCCGGCGTTCTCGCTCAAGCGCCGGCCGGCTCAGCCCCTCCCGTTCCCGCACATCTTCCCGGCAACGGTCTGGCCCAGCACGATTTCATGTTTGCAGGCGAATCGCACGACCGCCGCATCTTCATCATGCACCATGGCAAGATCGTGTGGACTTACGACGACCCTATGGGGAAAGGCGAAATCAGCGATGCCGTTATGCTGTCGAACGGCAACATTCTGTTTGCACATCAATTCGGTGTCAGCGAGATTACCCCCGAAAAGAAAGTTGTCTGGAATTACGACGCACCGGCCGGATATGAGATTCATACGGCAGCGCCCATCGGAAACGACCACGTACTGTTCATCATGAACGGCGATCCCGCCGTCGCGCGCGTGGTCAACATCGTCACCGGCGCAACGGAGCGGGAGATCGTTCTTCCCACCGGGCATCCCATCAGCGTCCATGGGCAGTTCCGCCACATCCGGCTGACCCCGAATGGGACCATGGTCGTTGCCAACACGCAACTGAACAAGGTCGTGGAGTACGACTTCGACGGAAACGAGCTGTGGTCCTTTCCGTCCACGGCGCCCTGGGGCGTTACCCCGCTTTCGAATGGAAATCTGTTGATCACCGACCGGATCGGGGTGCGCGAGATCACCCGCCGCGGAGACACAATTTGGTCATTCGCTCCCTCCGATGTTCCCGACTACAAGTTCTCTTACCTGCAGCAGGCGTGGCGGTTATCCAATGGCAATACGGTGGTGAGCAACTGGGTGAACGAATGGAACACAACGCTCGAAGAGCGCACTGGAACTTTGCAGGCGATAGAATTGACGGCGTCGAAGCAGGTGGCCTGGGCGCTCGCATCCTGGGCTCCGCCCGCCGATCTCGGACCGCTGACAACGTTGCAGTTTCTCGACGAGCCCTCGGCCCCTGAAAATGTGCACTTCGGGCCCATTCATTAGGCGCAGCACGAGACCAAACTGTCTCATACGAAGCGGTCGGTCATTGGATTCCTCGCATATATCTCCCATCTGCTATCTCCCATCTGCGAGAGAAAGGAAGAAGAGGATGAAGCCTATAACCCGTGGCACGCCGGAAGGCACTTGTCACGCCCCTTGTGAAAAGGGCGGAGGTCCATTCGTCCAGAATTCCGTGTACTTGTAGCGTACTCAAGAACCGCGTTTCCTGCGTTTTGGTAGTTTTGAGCGTCTAGCGTTTTCAATAAGTTATTTAGAATCAACACGGGCAGGCAATCCGACCCCCCTCCCGGCACCAATCTAAAATACTTATATTCAATAGTTTAACGAAAATCTTGCACCAAAATGTGTGCGTAGGCGCGATTCCAGCCGATTCGCGCGGTTCTGCGCACATTAGATTGCCTTTGGGCCAGACGCACAGCCGCCGGTTTGTTGAAGAGCCTGTCACGATCGCAGCACGCTGATGCGGCAGGCGGGAGGTAGAATCTCAGCCTGCCAGCCCGTGGCCCGTTCTTCAGGACGTCAGCTCACCGCAATATTGAGCACCCTCAATCATGGCAGGTTCACTTCCCGAATCCCGCCGCACCTGCGGATGTCTTCGGTGTGTATGCTGGAACCAACCAGAACTTTGCATCGCGAATCCCAAACATTCGCTGGAGGAGTCGTTCATGAAGCGGCGCAAATCGCTTGTGGCAATCCTGCTCGCTGGCGGCATCGCATGGGGACAGGCGGCGCAGCAGAATTCCGCGCCTGACCACATGGATCGTCACTTCGACCCGGAGGCTGCGGCCCGCATCTTCGACGACCCGGCGCGTGATGCCTGGCAGATGCCCGACCGCGTCATCGCCGCCCTCGCCTGCAAGCCCGGTCAGATCGTCGCCGATATCGGATCGGGAACCGGGTATTTCACGGTACGGCTGGCCCGATCGGTCGCCAGAGTCTATGGCTCCGACATCGAACCCGGCATGGTCAGCTATCTTGCGCGGCGCGCAGTCCGCGAGGGTCTCGCCAATATCGTCTCTCTTCAAGCCAGTGCCGATTCGCCGAACCTGCCGGAACCGGTGGATCTGATTCTGATCGTCGACACCTATCACCACATCGGCAACCGCGCAGCATACTTCCGCCGCCTCACGTCGTCACTCAAGCCCGGCGGCAGAATCGCCATCGTCGACTTCAAGCCCGATTCGCCGGAGGGCCCACCCGGGGAGTTTCGCTTTTCTCCGCAACAGATCGAGTCGGAGATGTCCGCCGCCGGCTACACATTAGCCGCAAAGTACGACTTCTTGCCCCGCCAGAACTTCCTCGTCTTCGCGCCCAATCCATAAGCTGCAAACTCGGCCACCTGCATGGCTGATTCTCGATCCCTTGGGAGCCACGCCGGTTCTCCTCGATGGTGGGCTCAATACCATGCCTTGCTGTCACGTGACACAGCAGAATGCCGCTACCGGAAATCGTCACTGCAGTTTCCCAAGTTCGCGGCGGATTCTCTGCGCGCGCTGGGCGTCGACTGCAGCCACCTCCGGCGGCAGTGTGGGGCCGCTCAAGTCGGCATCGCGACTGGAATCTCATGACCTGTGCCCGGGTGAGGCTATAACAGTGCGAGATGTGTGCAGAGTTGGAATCGGTCGCTGGTTCAAACGACCCCGAGAAGCCGTCCCTCGATTTTGGCGATACCGCGTTCCCGATGCGGCTCATGTCGTCGTGCAAGTCCTGTACGAGGGCTATCTCCGATTCGGAGTGGCCTTTGCACCGCGCCCCGGTTCCGTAAGCGACAGTCACAAGCTTGCTGCTTGGGGCTGCAGCGCCCGAACGGCCGTTCCTATTCCGATGCCGAGTTGCTCAGAGACAACCCGCCACGATACACCGGATGCCCGAAGTGCGGCGACCTGTTTAGCATCCACGGCCGTACGTGGACGCCCCAACTTCTTGCCCTTCGACTTGGCAGCAGCCAAGCCACTGCGGACACGGGAGCGAATGAGTTCCCGTTCGAACTCCGCGATGCTGGCGAAGATGCCGAACACTAGCCGCCCGTTTGGAGTCGAGGTGTCAACACCCTCGTGCAGACTGACGAACTCGATTCCCATCGCTCGGAACTCTTCCAACGCGTTCACCAACTGGCGAAGGCTTCGGGCGAACCGGTCGTAGCGATACACCACCACGGCATCCACCCGCCGCTTGCGGCAGTCCACCCATAGCCTGTCCAACGCAGTTCGCCGCTCTCGGGCTCCGGACACCCCTTCATCGACGTACTCACCGGCGACCTCCCATCCGCGCCGGCCGGCGTACTCGCGGAGCTCGGCCAACTGCATTTCCGGGTAACGTTTGGAATGTTGCCCACTGCTTGAAGCTGCCGCACGCACCGAAGAACTTCTCCAACTCTTCCGGTGTATTGGTAATGACACGCTTCTTCTTCACGGTCTTCGGCGCGTCCTTCCAGCCGACCTTCTCCAGCTTGTCACCGTTGACCTTGGTGAGCACGATGCCCCGACTCTTCAGAAACTGCACCATCCGAAGGAAGTGGTTGCGGCCTGTCTCACGCGAGTGTGTTGGGCTGGATTCGATGACGTGAGCGGCGTATTTGGTGAGATGTACGGGAGTGATGTCGTGCAAGTATTTCACGTCCGTTGCGAAGCCACTGAACCGCTTGAGGGTGTTCGCCATCAGCGTGCGTGAACCCGGACGCTTGTTCTTCGCTCGAATCGCAAGGTCGATTTCGGCAAGGTAGGCGTTGATGGCCTCTTGCAGGGGTACCTTAGGCTTCTTGCTGTCCACTTTAGATTCGGGGAGTGTGCCGTGCGTCCTATGGTACTCATACTCGCTGAGCCGCTTCGCCTTGAGCTTTGCGGCCTCCGGAGCGTCGTCCCCAGCCGGTAGCCACTGGCCGTCGTTGTACATGTAGTAGGAACCTTCACGGTGTGCCTCTTCTTTGCCATCCACGATGACGATGTTGGGCTTGATTTTGCCGTTCGGGTACCACGCGGCCTTGCAGTACCTCCAGCCGCAGGATAGTTTGATGTGCTTGTATAGTGTGAATTTTGACTTCGCCATTCTGAAATCTCCCAAAGTC
>Ga0326727_10013711_pt1 | contig 17911 bp, 16 predicted proteins | sample MB2enrmetagenome_FD_207643 | JGI IMG/M metagenome (GOLD analysis project Ga0326727, IMG submission 207643) | Lab enriched peat soil microbial communities from McLean, Ithaca, NY, United States - MB29MY | ecosystem: Environmental > Terrestrial > Soil > Wetlands > Peat | place: USA: New York...
CGGCGGCCGTGCCCGAGATGATGTATTGGTGCGCCGGAAAGCTCGGACCGCGATTGCTTTGGAACATGCGGTCGGCGAAGACGTACTGTTGGGCGAGGTCCCAGTACTCTTGGACCTGCGCCTCGGGCACGTATTCGTATGGGCGCACCGCTTGAGGAGGACAGGTGCCGGTGCAGTCGCCCGAGTCGTCGTTCCAGCCGTCGAGCTTTCCGCCGTCCCACTCGGTGAGAAAGTCGCCGTGGCCGTGGCCCATGTCGTAGTCGACGTTGAGGTCCGCCGGCGTCAACGGAACCTGCTGGCCGAGCGAGTTGGGTCCGCTCGACGGGTTCGTATCGGCGTTGGGCAAGCCGTGAAAGAGATTGTCCGGCGAGCGGTTCTCTTGAAAGACGATGATGACGTGCGCGAAGGCGACGCGCGGCGCGGGCCCGGGCGCGACGGGCGCGCCGCCGCCGCCGGAGCACGCGCAGAGTGCGAGGCAAGCGAGAAACGACGGGCGGACAGCGTTCGCACGAAGCGCTGGACCGGCGGCGATCATCCCGTCCACGTTCGTCCCCGGGAAAACCTCGGCATGCGCCCGTCCGGCGCTCTCACGAAATTATCATGTGAAGATCGTGTGAAGCTGCGGAGGCTGCTTGCTCCCCCGACAACGCGGTTCGTTCATAGGGCGCTCCAAGCGCGGCGCTAGCCTTGGTCCATGCTGCGCATTCTGATGATCCAGCCGAATTACCACGCCGGCGGCGCCGAGATCGCCGGAAATTGGCCGCCGGGCTGGGTGGCCTACATCGGGGGAACGCTCCGCACCGCGGGTTTCACCCAGGTAAAGTTCATCGACGCGATGACCAACCACATTCCCGACGAGCGCTTGCGCGCGATGATCGCCGCCGAGCGTCCCGACGTGGTGATGGCCACCGCGATCACGCCGATGATCTATCAGGCGCAGAAGACCTTGGAGATCGCGCGCCAGGCGGCGCCGCAGGCCAAGACGATCCTGGGCGGGATCCATCCGACCTTCATGTACGCGCAGGTCCTCGGCGAAGCGCCCTGGATCGACTACATCGTGCGCGGCGAGGGCGAGGAGATCGTCGCCGAGTTGATGTGCGCCATCGCCGACGGCACCGACCTCGCGACCCGTTCGAACATCCAAGGACTGGCCTATCTCGAAGACGGCAAGCTCGTGGCGACGCCGGCGCGGCCGGTGATCAACGACCTCGATACCTTGACGCCCGACTGGAGCCTGCTCGAGTGGGACAAATACATCTACATCCCGCTCAACGTTCGCGTCGCCGTCCCCAATTTCGCGCGCGGCTGTCCGTTCACGTGCCGCTTCTGCTCGCAGTGGAAGTTCTGGCGCAAGTATCGCACGCGCGACCCCAAGAAGTTCGTCGACGAGATCGAGACGCTGGTGCGCGACCACAAGGTCGGCTTCTTCATCCTGGCCGACGAAGAACCCACGATCAATCGCAAGAAGTTCATCGCGCTGTGCGAAGAACTGGCCGCGCGCAAGCTGCCCGTGCATTGGGGCATCAACACCCGCGTCACCGACATTTTGCGCGACGAGCAGTACCTGCCGCTCTACCGGCGCGCGGGCCTGATCCACGTTTCGCTCGGCACCGAAGCCGCGGCGCAGCTCAAACTCGACCGCTTCCGCAAGCAGACCACGATCGATCAAAACAAGAAGGCGATTCGCCTGCTCAAGGAAGCGGGCATCGTGACCGAGGCGCAGTTCATCATGGGCCTCGAAAACGAAACGAAGGAAACGATCGAAGAGACCTACCGGTTGGCCTTGGACTGGAAGCCCGACATGGCCAATTGGAACATGTACACGCCTTGGCCCTTCGCCGAACTCTTCGAGGAACTGGGCGATCGGGTCGAAGTGCGCGACTACGCCAAATACAACTTCGTCACGCCGATCATCCAGCCCGACGGGATGAAGCGCGAGGACGTGCTCAAGGGCGTGCTGCGGAATTACGGCCGGTTTTACATGCGCAAGGCCTTCTTCGAGTATCTCTTCGTGAAGGACGGTTTCAAGCGGCGCTATCTCTTGGGTTGCCTCAAGGCCTTCCTCAAGACGACCGCCACCAAGAAGTTCTACGACCTCGAACGGCTCAAGGTCCGCGGCTTGCGCGCCGACGTCGACTTCGGCTTCGACCCGAGCAAGGTGCTCGACGCCACGGCGATTGCGAAGCAGAAGGCCGATCTCCCGGCAGACGTCGATTTCCTCGGCGGCTCCGCTTCGATGGCCTCTCGAGGAGTAAGCACCACGTCGGCCGTTTCGGCCTGCGGTCCGCCGCCGCGGGATACGAGCAGTTTGGATGAGAACCCCGATATGGACCATTCGATAGACATCGACCTGACGAGGGTTTAACGCTGGCTGCCGGCCGCATCGGCCCAAACGCGATCATCCGCACGATCGAAGCGCTGCGCGCGCGGTTGCCCGAGGAAGACGTGGCGTCGATCCTCGGGGCCGCCGGGCTTGCCGCTTACCTCGACGCGGCGCCGAGCGCGATGGTGCCCGAACGCGAGGTGACGGCACTCTACGCGGCCATTCGCGAACGGGTCGAGCCCACCGAGTGTCGCGCGATCGCCTGCGACGCCGGCCGCCGCACGGCCGGTTACGTCCTGACCTTCCGGATCCCGAGCTTCGCGCAGGGGATTTTTCCCGCGTTGCCGCGTCCGCTCGGACGCCGGCTCATGATGCTCGCCATCGGCGCCAACGCCTGGACGTTCGCGGGGTCCGCCAGGATGCGCATGCGCTTTGCGACGCCGGCGAGCATCGCGTTATCGAATTGTCCGATCTGCCGCGACGCGCGGCTCGCGCAACCGGTCTGCGACTACTATGCGGCGACTTTCGAAAAACTTTTCCGCACCCTCGTCGACCCGGCGTACCGCGTCGAAGAAGTCGCCTGTTGCGCCGAAGGCGGCGCGGCCTGCGTCTTCCAGATTTTCGCCGAGTAGGCCGAGGGCGACCGCCGCGCGTACCGAGCGGCGTGCGGCGTCTCCTTGGTCGACCCGGCAACGCATCGCTTTGCCGCGGCCGTGCGGCCGAAAGGCCTATGCCGATTTGGGGCGCGGCCACGATTCTTCGCAGGGTTTGGAGCGACTAGTTCCAACTCAAGGGGCGCGGAGGAGTTGCTGATGTCGATCGTCGGTCGGTCTCGTGCGTTCGTTTTGGGGTGCGGCGCTGCGGCGTTGGCCGGCTGCGGCGGAACCAGCGGCCTTTCCCCGAGTTCGCAGGGCGGCTTCGCGCCGAACTCGGCGCACGTTCGCGCCGGCGCGCCGGCTCCGTCGCTGGAAAGTACGCTTCTGTACCAATTCGTCGGGGGCAGTGCCGACGGCGCGTATCCGTACGCCGGCCTCGTCGCCGATAGTTCGGGCAATCTCTACGGCACCACCAACGGCGGCGGCGCTGCGGGACTAGGCACGGTTTTCAAGCTGACGCCGAGCGGCTCGACGTACACCGAAACGGTGCTGCACGAGTTCGCGGGCGGAACCGGAGACGGCGAGTTGCCCTACGGGAATCTGGTTCTCGGCAAGAAGGGCGTGCTGTACGGCACGACCTACGGCGGCGGCGAACACGGGGCCGGCTGCGTCTTCGCGCTGACGCCCTCCGGAGAGACGTACGCCGAGAGCGTCGTGTACAGCTTTGCGGGATCGCCCAACGATGGCGGCAACCCGTACGCGGGCCTCGTCGAGGGAGCTTCGGGGACGCTCTACGGGACGACGCTCTATGGCGGTTCGAGCGGCGCCGGAACGGTGTACGAGCTCGTGCCCAGTGGTAAGGGCTTCACGGAAAGCGTCGTCTACGCATTCGCCGGCGGCAGCGACGGAGCGAACCCGTACGCCGGCGTTTCGTTGACGAAGACCGGCGCGCTGTACGGCACGACCACCTACGGGGGCACCGCCGGCGACGGGACGGTTTATTCATTAACGAAATCCGGGACCACGTACGCGCACGACGTCCTGCACAGTTTCGCGGGCGGCAGCGACGGTGCCAACCCGTACGGGGCCCCGGTCTCGTCGTCGGGAGCTTTCCTCGGAACGACCCAGAACGGCGGAAGCGCGAGCGACGGAACGATCTACGAAGTGGTCGTGACCAAGGGCAAGGCGACCGAGACGGTTGCCCATAGCTTCCTCGGCGGCAGCGCCGACGGCGCGCAGCCCGAAGCTTCATTGCTGGTCGGTAAGAAAGGCGCGGTCTACGGCACGACCGATTCGGGCGGCGCGAATTCGGCGGGTACCGTGTTCGAGCTGACCAAAACGAAGAAGACCTATGCCGAAAGTCTGCTGACTAGCTTCCCCGGCTATCCCGGGTCGGCCAATCCCAAATCAACGCTGATCGCTAGCGCCGCGGGCACGCTTTACGGAACGACCTATGGCGGCGGCAACGACGGCTACGGAACGGTCTTCAGTCTGACGCCCTGACGGACGCGCAACGAGCTGGGGGTTGCTCGGTCTGCTATGACCGGAGTGCCCCCGGCCGCTGCGGGAATGGAATTTGGCTGCGGCGAACGAACCAGTCATTAGTAATTACACCCAGCGTTTTTGAGGTCTAGAGGAAATTGAGAACACCATTTGTGGCCTTTTTTGGTCTTGCAAGTCTGACGACGCTCGCCGCATGTAGCGGTACCGGTTTGCCGTCCGGTCCATCCAGCGCTCTCGGCGCGACCGGGACGCGGGCCGCGTCCACGCAGGTTCGGGCGGGAGGAGCCGTTACTCCGAGCGTTTCGAATCCGTACCCCTTCACGCAAGGCGACACGTTCGCATATGCCTACACGTTGACGCACTCGGCAAAGCCGACGGGCAAGCCGCTCAACAAATCGTATACAACGGGTTCGATTGCCACGACGATCGGTTCGACCGAGAGCTTCGACGGGAAGCAGTTGACCGACGTCAACGAGGTCTTCACGTACACCAACACCGACAGCGGGCACCACACGACGGGCTCCGGCACCTTGACGACCGACGAATACGAGACGTTCGCGACGGGCAAGAACGGCGCTGTGGACTACGAGACCTACGGCGACACGACTTCGGGAAACTCGAGCAACTCCGACGGCAGCACGAGCGCCACGACGTCGACGCTGACCTACGGCAACGCTTTCCTTCTCGACGTCTTGCCCGAGACGCCCAAGACGACGTTTAAGGAAGAGATCGCCTATACGCTGGATTCCGACGATCAGACGACCAAGGACGGCGTGACGACGAACGATCAAACGTCCTATCAGCGCAACTCCGATGGATCCTACACCCGCTCGATCACGCGGAGCGCGCCGTCGAAGTCGACGTTCCAAGAAAACGACCAGCAGAACAGCGACGGAAGCGGTCAGACCCAGAACAACGGGAGCGGGCCGACGGCCGGCACGACGACGTTCTCGGCGCCGGTCGAGTCCGGCGGCAAGTATTACATCACGGTCGTGTATACGCCGCCTTCCGGGCCCGCAACGACGACCCAGGTCCCCGACTGGTTTCCGGGCAACGGCCCCGCTCGTCATCTCGTGACCGACGAGAAGAAGGACCTCGGTTCGGTGAGCGTTCCCTCGAAGTGCGGCGCGACCGCAGGGCAGTCCGCGGTGGAACTGCGCGAGAGCATCACCGCGCTCGATGTGGTGCAGGGATGGTATAACACCGAGACCCTCGACTCGTACGTGGTTTCCGGCGAAGGCGTCGTGTGCATCGATCATCAGCGGCTCCTGAACACGTACGACAATCTCGTGACCGGGGATCTGATGACCGCGGAGCATTTCAACGAACTGACCTCGCTCACGAGCGAGTCGCAGGCGCGCTTGCGAAACAAGCACCTAACGCTCGGTTTCGCTTCGACGTTGCGGTAACGGGGGGCTACGTGCGGCCCGCAGCGCTTCGACGGCGCCGCGGGTCGGCCCGTATGCGGCATGGGCGAGACGGTTATGAGACGGCGGATGGCTACCGTGGTCCCATAACCACACGCCACCCACCTGGAGACGAAACATGTTCAAAGGCATCCGCCTCGCCCTGACGGTCCCCTTGCTCGCCGTCGCCTTCGCGATGGCCGGCTCGCCCGCAGGGGCGGCCCAACTCCCCAACTACTCCGCCGGGCTGATCGCGCCCAACGGCACGATCGATGCCGGCAGCGGCTTCACCGTGACGCACACCGGCACGGGCCAGTACGTCATCAGTTATCCTACCTCGACGGGCTTTACGTCCTTCCCGGTCATCACGGTCACGCCGGTCGGCTATAACGGCCACATCACGTTCGCGGTCGTCGCGGCGCTCAGCGGAAGCAACGGCAGCGCGAGCTTTACCGTGAACATTCTCGACTCGCTCAACAAGCAGAAGTTCGTCGACAACGGCTTCGCCTTCACGCTGATGGAGACGTAAGACAGAGTCCGCTGCTCGAAGCCCCGCGCGCGTGCCGGCGAGCGGGGTTTCTTCATTTCGCCCGGATCCGCCGGGCGGCCGGAGCGGCGGGCGAAGCCGCCGAACCGCCCCATCTCACCATGGCGAGCCAACCGGCGTCCCTCGGCTGCGATTTGACGATCTGTCTTTTCGGCGCACCGCGTCTCGAATCGGACGGGCAGCCGCTGCGTTTTAGCGTGCGGCCGAAGGTGGTGCCCTTGCTGGGCTATCTCTTGCTCCATCACGACCGCGCGACGCCGCGCGACGAACTCGCTTTTCTGCTCTGGCCTGACGACGACGAGGAATCGGCCCGCGCCAACTTGCGCCGCCATCTGCTCTATCTGCGCGAGGCTTTGCCCGCGCGCGCGGAACCTTGGGTTCTGGCCGACGGCCTCGGCGTTCGCTGGAATTCGCTGGCGCCGGCGCGCGTCGACGTACTCGAGTTCGAGCGCGAGATCGAGCGACGCGAAACGCGCGCGCAAGGCGTCGAGCGATACGCCGGCGATCTGCTCGCCGCGCTCGAGGACGAGTGGCTGATTGCGCCGCGCGAGCGTCTGCGCGGCCGCTATCAAGAAGCGTTGTGGCAGTTGGCCTGCGATGCGCGCCGGCGACGCGACCCCGGCGCGGCGCGCGACTATCTGCAACGCTTGCGGACGGCCGATCCTTGGCGTGAAGATGCGGTGCGCGAACTCATGCTCGTGCGCTACGAGAGCGCCGATCGCGCCGGAGCGCTGGGCGATTGCCTCGAATTCGAGCGACGCCTGCGCGATGAGATCGGTGCCGAACTGATGCCCGAGACGATCGCGCTGCGCGAGGCGATCGCCGGCGGCAACGCCTTGCCCAAGACGTCGGTGCCGCACAACCTGCCCGCGCCGACGTCGTCGTTCGTCGGCAGGCGAACCGAACTGACCGAGATCGACCGGCGCCTGCGAGAGTCGCGGCTGGTGACGCTCGTCGGTTCGGGCGGCGTGGGCAAGACGCGCACGGCGTTGATGGCCGCCGCCGAGTTTCGCGACGAACTGGAGGACGGCGTCTGGTTCGTCGATCTCGCGGTGGTGACCGAGCCCGGAGCAGTGGCCGGATCCGTCGCAAAAGCGCTCGGCGTGCGCGAGAGGGGCGAGGGCGACCTGGAGTACCTGCACGACTACGTCGCGGGACGCGAATTGCTGGTCATTCTCGACAACTGCGAGCACGTCGTCGCGGAGGCCGCGCGCATCGCCGGCGGCCTGTTGGGTGCGGCTCCGGGCTTGCGCATCATCGCGACGAGCCGCGAGCCGTTGGGACTCGCCGGGGAGAGCGTCTATCGCATGCCGTCGCTCTCGTTGCCGCCCGCGGACGAACGTCCCGGCGCCGTCCGCGCGCTCGAATTCGATTCCGTCGCGCTGTTCTGCACGCGCGCTCGAGCCGTAGCCGGCTTCGAACTCTCGGATGCAGACGCTGAGCCGGTCGTCGAGATCTGCCGCAGGCTCGAGGGCATTCCGCTCGCGATCGAACTCGCGGCCGCGCGCGCGAAGGTCCTGTCGGCGGCCGAACTCGCGAGCACCCTCGACGAACGGCTGCGCATGCTGGTCGGCGGCGAACGCACGGCCACTCCCCGCCAGCGCACGATGCGCGCTTCGATCGACTGGAGCTACGAACTGCTCGCTCCGCTGGAGCAGCTTCTCTTCGAGCGACTCTCCGTGTACGTGGGCGGCTTCACGCTCGAAACGGCGATCTCGATCTGCTGCGACGATGCGCTGACCGCGGCGGACTTGCTCGATCTCTTGGAATCGCTGGTCGACAAGTCGCTCGTCGCGGTCGACCGCTCGGCGGTGCCGACCCGCTACGGTCTGCTCGAGTCGACGCGCGAGTACGCCAAAGAACGGCTGGCCGCTCGCGGGGACGAGCGCGCGATGCAGGTGCGTCACGCTCGGGGCTTCCTAGAGTACGCGAAACGTTTGGAGCGGGATTTTACCGACGCGCTGGATCCGAGCTGGCTCGGCGCGATCGAGCACGCGCGGGCCAACTGGAACGCGGCGATCGGTTGGGCCTTGAGCCCGGGCGGAGACGTAGAGACGGGCCAGCGTCTGCTCTGCACCCGCGCGGTGTGGGCCACGCCGGAACTGCAGCCGCGGCGTCTCCTCGAACGCGCGATCTCGCTGGCCGGCGAAGCAACGCCCGCCGACGTGGCCGCCGGCCTGTGGGTGAAAATTGCCGTAACGCTCGTCGAGGTCGGCAGATTCGAGGACGCCATTCAACCCGCGGAGCGCGCGGTCGAGGTCGCGCTGCGCGCGGGAGACCTCCGCGGCCAAACGCTCTCTCATCAAATCCTCGGCACGACGATGGTCTTCGCGGGGCGAGTGGCGGAAGGCGAGCGGCATCTGCAGGAGGCGGTCGCCGGATATCGCGCCGCCGGAGATCGCGAATCGCTCGTCTATGCGTTGATCGCGTCGGCGCAGGCGTGCTGCGCCGGCGGCGACTTAGCGGGCGCGGGGGCGACCCTGTTCGAAGCGCGAGAAGTTGCTGCAGGCTTCGAACGTCTCACGACCGCCGGTGAGATGGCCGGCGCCGCCGTCGACCTCGCCTTCGCCGACATGCAACCCGGAGATATCGATGCGCAGACGTCGCTGTTCTTGGCCGACCGCGCCCTAGCGATCTATCGCCGGCTGTTGACGCGCGGCGTCCCGACCGCGCTGAACACGCTCGCCTGCAACCTCAACGCCCTCGACCGATTTGCTGAGGCGCACGAACGCGCGCTGGAAGTTTTGACCCTCGTGCGCGACGCGCCGCCAGGCCTTTCGGCCTCGCACGCGATCCAACGCATCGCAGCTGCGGTGGTCCTCGCACGCCGTCGGGATCGTGCAGCCCGGGCTGCCACCGAGGAGGCGGCGCGGCTCCTTGGCTACGCCGTCGCACGGCAAGTCGAGGCCGGATTGGTCTGGCACATGGAAGGCCGCGAAGCCGCCCGGGCGCGCGCGGCTTTGGTGGAAGCCGCCGGCGAAGAACGAACCTCGGCGCTGATGGCGGAGGGCGCGCGCTTTCGCCAGGCCGAGGCGATCGAACTGGCCTCGAAGCTACGCCTCGCGTAAGGGACGCCTCCGAGACGCCCTCGCCCTACGCTTTAACAATGTCGAGCAAGGGCGGAACGGGCAGACGGCGGGTCGAGCGCATCTTCGTCCTACGAGTGTGGCGCGAAGCGGGCGCGGAACCGGAGGTGGTCCGCATGCGCCTCAGCGACCTGACCTCCCAAGAACACTACGGGTTCTCGAGCCTCGAAGAATTGTCCGAATGCCTGCGCAGGCTACTCGCTACGCCCCCGCCTCGGAGGTGAGGCAGCGGAGTGCTTCAAAACAAGGTTCCTCCGGTGCGCGCCCGTAGCTCAAACGGATAGAGCGGGGGACTCCTAAGCCTCAGGTTGGACGTTCGAATCGTCTCGGGCGCACCAGTGTTTTTTCGGCCTAGTTGATGGGCCGAACGTCGGGGGGCGTGTACGCGGCGGGATCGGTGAGCGATTCAATGAGTGCGCGTCCCGGCGCGTACGACCGTAGGATCAGATAGAATGCGCCCGGCGGCGCAGGCAGCCAATTCGAGTCGGGTGCTGCCGCGGGTTTGTCCCGTCCGACGAAGATCGTCGTCGTCCCGTCGGGGTTCGCGCGCAGCTCGTCGTCGCTGCCGAGTGCGTACCGCCCGAGCGCGTTCGGGACGGTGTAGTTGTCGGACGCATCGTACATCGTCAGCGACCAGAAGCCGGGCGCGACGAAGGGCGGCGTCTGCCGAAACGTGATCGCGTAGGCGCGTTCGCCGCTCAGCGGGTCGCCGCGATCGTCGCGCGCGGCCTGGATATAGATCGCCTCGCGCGGCGTGTTGGCGGTCAGGCCCACGCGGCCGACGATCGCCCGCGTGAGATAATCCTCGCGGAAGTTACCGATGGAGGGCGGTGGAACGGCCCAGCCGTTGACGACGCGGCTCGGCGGGAAACTGTTGAGCAGCGGGCCGATCGCCGCGGCCGCTTGCTGCATCGAGCGCAGGATCAGCGGGTTGACGCGGCTCGGATCCCACTGCGTGCCGAGCTTCAAACCCAACGGCGCGAACATCGGCAGCAGCGCGCTGACCTGATCCTTGGGCGGCGGGTTCTCGTCGAGCGCGAGCGAGAGAATCTGCCAGAACTGAAACGGGTTTTGAAAATCCAGCGCGCTAACGGGCTGGTTGGCGTCGGCGAAAACCGGTGCGGGATACGCATAGGCAGGCGTCGGCGGCGCGGGGCGTCCGAGGTACTGGGCCAACCCTTGCGTGCGGATCGCGTCGAGCACGGCGCGCGCGGCGTTCAGGTCGGCGCGGTTCTTGACGTGGACGCGCGGCTGGATCAGCACCCAGCGCGTCGGCGCGTCGATGCGCTTCACGCCCGCGGGAAGCGTGCCGCGCCAACCGGGTCCGACGAGCGCGTAGGTCCCCCCGCGGTAACCGTTGACCGCACCGGCTGGATACGCGAAGGCGTTGGTCCACATATCGCAGATCTCGACCATGTAGTAGCGCCCGTGCGAGTCGGGTAACGTCAGCACGACCGGCTGGGCGGCCAAATCGAGAAAGCCGAAGCCGTAAATAACGTTGACGTTGGGCGTCACGTACCCGGCTTCTCGGGAGAGTTCGGGCGTCGAGATATCGCTCATGCGCCAAATGCCGTTTGGGGGGGCCTTCGGCGTCGAACCGAAGACGTCGTTCGCGCGCAGCGCATACATCGTGACCAGCGGCGCGCCCCAGCTCGCCGCGCTCAGCGCCAGCGAATACGACCACCCGGCCAGCGCTTTGATGCGCGCGTCGTCGGCCTGGGCAGTGGCCGGCGGCGGGGAAGCGCCCGGGTGCGCCGGCTGGGCGCGGCCCGGCAGGCGCACCCCAAGAAGGATCGACGCCACGAAGATTACGCCCAGCGCTCGTTTCATGACACCAGGCGCCTTCGCGGTCGCAAGGCACTCGGCATCCCGGCGCTCGCATTGCCGGTTGGGGTAAACGAGGGCGTTCAAGGAGCAGAGGACCTCCCTTTGTTGGACTCACTCCTCGTCGTTTACAGCCGTCCTCCGACGTGCTATCATGGGCTTCTGGCGGGCCGAGGGTCCGTCTTCTTTGTGTCGATACGTCGTACTCGGGGAACGGAATGGCGAAGAAGGAACAGCGTGTGATGGTGGTCTTGGCCTGCACGGAGTGCAAGCGCCGGAACTACAACACGCAGAAGAACAAGCAGCACACGACGGAGCGCCTCGAACTGGCGAAATACTGCCGTCATTGCCGGTGTCATCGTTCGCACCGCGAAACCAAGTAGATTCGCGGGCATAGGGCGGTAGCTCAATTGGTAGAGTAGCGGTCTCCAAAACCGCGGGTTGCAGGTTCGAGTCCTGTCCGCCCTGCCAGATCAAAGCGGGTACGCCTTGGAGGCGTACCCTTCAGAAGGAGCACAGTTCGAATGAATAGGCCGACCGGTGGAGGTACGACGGCGAAACCGCCTGGCGGTCCGTCGCGCCCGGTCGCACGCCAGGCTCCCGACCGGGCCGCCCGTGCCGCGCGCGCGGAGGCGTTCCTGCGGGGTCTCGTCTCGGAGATGCGCCGGGTCACCTGGCCCAGCCGTCAGGAGTGGGTCTCGGCCACGATCTTGACGATCGTCCTGGTCGCGGTGATCGGGTTGTACACGTATTTGGTCGATCAGTTGTTCGGGTTGCTCTTCAACGCGATCCATCCGCAGTAAAAGGACGATAACCGGTTTTGGAAGACGAAGCGCAGGCGACCGTCGCCGTCGCCCCGGGTGCAGGTCGCAAAGACGATCGACGCAAGTGGTTCGTGATCCACACCTACTCGGGCTACGAGAACAAGGTGAAGGCCAACCTCGAACGCCGCATCCACTCGATGAACATGCAGGACAAGATTTTCCGCGTGCTCGTCCCGATGGAAGACGAAGTCGAGTTCAAGGACGGCAAGCGCAAGATCACGCCGAAGAAGGTCTTCCCGGGTTACGTCCTCGTCGAGATGGACATGGACGACTCGTCCTGGTACGTCGTGCGCAATACCTCGGGCGTGACGGGTTTCGTCGGCTCGCCGGGTTCGGGCGAGAAGCCGGTGCCGCTCCAAGATAAAGAAGTCAAGACGATCCTCAAGCAGATGGGCATCGAGACGCCGAAGCTGAAGATCGACTTCGCCAAGGGCGATCGCGTCAAGGTGACGAGCGGCCCGTTCTTCGACTTTACGGGCATCGTCGACGAGATCCAGCCGGAGAAGGAGAAGGTCCGCGCGCTGATCTCGATCTTCGGCCGCGAGACGCCGGTCGAGCTGGAATTCTACCAAATCGAAAAAGTGTAAGAGGCGTCGATTTCGCCTAGGGCTTCGTTGCCGCAGGCTCATGTGCGAAAGCACACTTCGGCCTTCGGCGCCTCGCCCTAGACGAAATCATTGCTTTTTACGTGCCGTCGGCCCGTATGGTGCGGCCTCGCTGCGTTTCGGGCGGAATCTTTTCGGAACGGTGGAAATCGAGTGGCATGAAGGTGTTTGGTTGGGTGGGCGCTGCTGCGCTCGCGTCTTTTTTGTGTGCGGTGCCGGCCGGTGCGTCGGCGCAAGCGGTGCCGATGCGCGTGGCGGTCGATGCTTCGCAGGCACCGCAGCGCGTGTATCACGTCAAGGTCGCGATGCCGGTTGCGCCGGGGCCGTTTACGTTCGTGTATCCGCAATGGATTCCGGGCTATCACGGGCCCGTCGGTCCGATCGAAGCGCTCGTCGGCTTGCACGTGAGCGCCGCCGGCAACGCGCTCGACTGGCGACGCGACTTGGTCGACATGTACGCGGTGCACGTCGAGGTTCCGAGCGGAGTGAACTCGCTCGACATCTCCTACGACATCGTCGGCGCCGAGTCGCATAACGGCCAAAGCGAACCGGTCAGCACGCCGAACTTGGCCCTGGTCGAGTACAGCAACATGGTCGTCTATCCGCAAGGCGCTAAAGTCGAGGCGCTGCCGGTTGACGCTAGCCTCACGTTGCCCGCGGGTTGGAAATTCGGCACCGCCCTGCCCGTGAAATCGGTTGCGGGCAACACGGTCGCATTCCAAACGGAGCCGCTCTACACGGTCGTCGATTCGCCGGTGATCGCGGGCCTGCACTTCGCCGCCTTTCCGCTCGGCGGCGAGCAAGAACTCGACGTAGCCGCCGACGGCGCGCAGGCGCTGAAAATACGGCCGGCCATGCTCGAGGGCATGAAACACTTGGTGGCCGAAGGCCCCGCGTTGTACGGCAGCAAGCACTATCGCGACTATCACTTCCTGTTGACGCTGAGCGATAACGTCGGTTTCGAGGGTATCGAGCATCACGAGTCGAGCGACGATCGCGCGTCCGAAGATTATCTCACCGATGCCACCGCGCTGCGCACGGCCGGCTCGTTGCTACCGCACGAATACTCGCATTCGTGGAACGGCAAGTACCGCAGGCCGGCGAAGCTGTACCAGCCGGACTATCAGACTCCCGAACAGACCGACCTGCTGTGGGTTTACGAGGGTCTCAACGAATACAACGGCGAGGTGCTCGCCACGCGCGCGCGCATTCAGACGTTCCGCGAGCAACTCGACGTGCTGGCCGAGGCTGCGGCCCAGATGCAGGTCGAGAGCGGACGCGGGTGGCGGCCGATTCGCGACACCGCCGACGGCGCGCCCTTTTTGTACGAAGCGCCCGAGCAGTTTTACGACGTGCGTCGCAGCGCCGGCGACTTCTACACCGAAGGCGATCTGATCTGGCTCGACGCCGACGTCACCATTCGCCGGCTGACCCACGGCGCGAAGTCGCTCGACGATTTCGACAAGCTCTGGGGGTCGGGCGGGAGCACGACGCCGAGCGTCGCGCCGTACACCGCCGAAACCGTCTACGGTTTTCTCAATCAGGTGGTCGCCTACGATTGGCCGGGTTTCTTCAAGGCGCGCATCGCCACCGTGCAGCCCAAGCCTCCGCTCGACGGCATCACCGGCGGCGGCTACCGGCTCGCCTACTCCTCGACGCAAAGCGATTTTCAGAAAGACCTCGAGTCGACGGGCAAGCACATCAATGCCCGCTATTCGATCGGCGTCGTCGTCTCGACCGACGACGGCACGATAAGCGACGTCGTCGGCGACAGCGTCGCCTTCAAGGCGGGCATCGCGCCGGGCGCCAAGATCGTCGCGCTCGACGGCCGGAAGTTTACGCCGGATCGCTTTCACGAAACGCTGAAGGCGCACGCGGGTTCGAGCGCGCCGCTGGAACTGCTGGTCAATTACGACGACGTCTACACGACGTATCGGATCGACGCGTCCTCCGGCGAACGCTATCCGCATCTCGAGCGCGTCGACGGTACGCCCGACCTGCTCGAAAAGGTCTACGCACCCAAAACCTTCACGCCCGCGAAGGAGTAGGCTGGGAGCCGCGGACGCTCGGGGCGGCCGGCGCTCAGCCCGTCGCCTCGAGCAGGTCGCGAAGTGCGCCCGCGAGTTCGCTCGGGTCTTTGAAGCCGAGTTGCGTCTGATTGGAGAGGTCGGTCACCCTCAAACGCACGTCGTCGGCGGGCGCGCCGGCTTCACGCCAGACGCGCAGCAAGAAAATCCGCTCGAGCCGGCGGGGCCGGGCTCCGGGCTTGGTCGATCCGGTCATGTGGCAACTCCTCCGCGAAGCATCCTCCCCAGGATAGCCGGCAGGCGTCTCCCGAGCGTCCCGCGCTTGCCCCGCGGCCGTTTCCGGTGTATTATGGGCCGGTTGCGCCGACCCGCCCCACCCCGGCCCGGCGTCGTTTTGAGGGGGAGACGGCCGCCCCGTGCGGCCTTCGTCAGGAGAAATTCCATGGCTAAGAAAGTGGTCGGCAAGATCGGCCTGCAGTTGCCCGCGGGCAAGGCGACGCCCGCGCCGCCGGTCGGTCCGGCGCTCGGACCGTACTCGCTGAACATCATGGCGTTCTGCAAGGAGTACAACGAGCGGACGCAGGCGCAAGCCGGCATGATCATCCCGGTCGAGATCACGGTCTTCGACGACCGGACCTTTACCTTCATCACGAAGACGCCGCCGGCGAGCTTCCTGATCAAGCGGGCGCTGGGACTCGAGTCGGGTTCGGCGATTCCCAACCGCAACAAGGTCGGGAAACTCAGCCAGGCGCAGCTCAAAGAGATCGCCGAGACCAAGATGCAAGATCTCAACGCCAACGACGTCGAGATGGCGATGCGCATCATCGCCGGCACCGCGCGGTCGATGGGCGTGGAGGTGGCCTCGTGAAGAAACACGGCAAGAAATATCGCGAGATCGCCAAGTCGTACGACGCGTCGAAGCTCTACGACGCCGTCGAGGCGACCCGGCTGGTCAAGACCAACGCCAAGGCCAAGTTCGACGAGACGATCGAGATCCACGTCCGGCTCGGCGTCGACCCCAAGAAGAGCGACCAGAACGTCCGCGGCACGGTATTGCTGCCCCACGGCACCGGGCGCACCGTCCGGGTCATCGCCTTCGCCCGCGGCGACAAGGCCGCCGAGGCCGAAGCTGCCGGGGCCGACGTCGTCGGTGACGCCGACCTGATCGAGCGGGTCAAAGGGGGCTTTGCCGACTTCGACGTGGCCGTCGCGACGCCCGACATGATGCCGTCGATCGGTAAGGAACTGGGCCGTATTCTGGCCCAGAAGATGCCGAATCCGAAGTCGGGCACCGTCTCGCCCAACATCGGCAACGCCATCCGCGACATCAAGGCCGGTAAGGTCGAGTACCGTCTCGACAAGACGGGCATCGTCCATACCATCGTCGGCAAGGCCAGCTTCGGCGAACAGCAGCTCGCCGAGAACGTGGCGACGCTGCTCGACGCCCTGGTCCGGGCGAAGCCGTCCGCGGCCAAGGGCACGTACCTGCGCAGCATCACGCTCGCAAGCACCATGGGGCCCGGAGTCAAGGTCGATCCCCTCCGGGTCAAGGCGACCGCCGCTACCTCCTAGGCGGTCCCAGGCCACGGACCCATCTGGGTCCGAAGACCTATGCCGAGCGAGGCCGCCGACTGTGCTCGGGGCCTCGTTCTGTCGTATACAATAGTGGAGAACGAACACTCACCCGCCTGTGAGGGAAGCAAGGAAGCTCATGCTCCTCAATTACCAGCCCATCGTCGACGTGCGCACCCGCAAGGTCGTCAAGGCCGAGGCTCTCGCGCGCTTCCCGGATAGCCCATCGGGACTCAACACGCCCGAGGGCTTCATCCCGTACGCCGAGCAGAACGGCTTGATGAAAAGCCTCACCTCCTGGCTCTTTTCCACGGCCTTCGAGTTTTGGGCCAGCCTCGGCGCTGCTGCACCCGAGCTGTCGTTGAACCTTTCCGTCCACAACCTCCGCGAGCCCGACCTGGCGGAACGGCTCCTCGAAACGGCGCGCGCCAACGGCATTTCGCCGACGCGGCTCTGGGTCGAGGTGGGCGAGGGCATCTTCGACGTGCACGACGCGACCTCGCACCAACAGCTGACCGCGCTCTCCAACGCCGGCGTGCGGTTGTGCGTCGACGGCTTAGGCCCCGGCCTCTCGCCCGTCACCCACCTCCAACTCGGCGACATTCCTGTTCGCGAGATCAAGCTCGATCGGCACATGACGAGCGAAATCGACACCGACGCCGCCCAGCGCGCCCGGGTCTCGGGCATCGCCGACATCGCCCGCCACCTGGCGCTCGACATGGCCGCCAAAGGCATCGAGCGCGGGATCTTGATCGATCAGCTTGCCCGCGCGGGCTTCGTCCGGCTTCAGGGCATGGCCATCGCACCGCCGATGGACGCCGAGACGTTCCGGGCGTACATTCGCAAGCCCGTCCCGGCCTGAGCCCGTCTCCCCGCCGAGGGCCTCAGCCCTTGGCGGGAATGGCCTGCACGTTGAGTTCGATCTCGACCTCGTTGCCCACGACCAGGCCGCCGGCCTCGAGCGATTGCGACCAGGTCAGGCCGAACGTCCGGCGATCGATCTTGGTCGTCGCGCTGTAGGCGATGCGGTCGTTGCCCCACGGGTCGGCGCCGCGGCCTTCGAGCGTGCCCGCCAGTTCGACCCGATTGGTGCTGCCGTGAAGCGTCAGGTCGCCGACGACGGTAAAGGTCGTGTCGCTCTTCTTTTCGATCTGCGACGAGGCGAAGGTCAAGGTCGGATAGGTCGCGGCGTCCAGGAAGTCCGCCGAGCGCAGGTGGTTGTCGCGCTGTTCCTCGCGCGTGTCCACCGAGTCGGCGTGAATCTCGACGGCGACCTGGGTCGGAATGCCGTCGGGGCCGACGCTCAAGGAGCCGGAGAGGACCCTGAACTGCCCGCGGACCTTGGCGAACACCAGGTGACGAACCGAGAATTCGACGCTCGAATGCGAGGCGTCGATGACGTACGGCGTAGCTTCCGTTGCGGTATTCATATCCGGCATTGTCGCACGAAGGCCGGGTCGAAGGGTAGAGCTGTAAGCGCAAAGCCATAATGTCCGGTTCTGCAAAGCAGAAATGTCCGGTCAGGGCCTCCGGGCCAGTTGTCGCGGGGATCTCCAGGGGTGATTCGGGGCGGGCGTATGGCCCTTGGCGGGGTTGGG